>Ga0157379_10005787_pt1 | contig 10641 bp, 10 predicted proteins | sample S25metaG_FD_121802 | JGI IMG/M metagenome (GOLD analysis project Ga0157379, IMG submission 121802) | Switchgrass rhizosphere microbial communities from Kellogg Biological Station, Michigan, USA - S2-5 metaG | ecosystem: Host-associated > Plants > Roots > Rhizosphere > Soil | place: USA... | reverse complement strand
GTTATAAATCAAGGGTCTAAGTGTAAGTCCTTGTCCTTACAAAAGGACCCCCGGGCGCCGCGACGCGGCTGCGGGGCAGGGCCTAATAAATTTGAGCCCTCGGAAAAATTCCTTCCTCTCTCTCCAGTTATTGTATAATGGGTTGATTCCAAAGACTTAATTTTATATGCCATAGAAGAATGCATGTGAGGTCTTACTATAGTTTGAAGTAATGGTATAGAACGTTCTCTTATGTAAATTCTAGGATGAGTAGGTCTATGGTATCGCAAAGTACATTCTAATCTATACCTAATCATTAAAACATTCATCAATCGTACTATATCTTCTATGTAATAAGAATCAGTACAAAGAATTAAACCTTGACGTGACGCAGAACCATCTCCCATGATAAGATGCGCTAAAGCAATTGGAGTTAATAATTCGTAGATGTTATCTGGTATAATTTTAGTTCCATGGGGATAAAATAACAGATGAAATTTAGTAAAACAAGCCAATCCTCTAGTAAAAAACTCTAATTCGGAAGTACCTCTTTTACGTATACGTAAAGCAGGATAACTATTACAATAAAGAGATAAAGCATTAAAGACATATCAAACATAACTGGAACGGCTTGAAGATTGAGAAAATCCTAATCTAGCATTCTTATTAGTTTCAGATGCTATTATTAATCACCCATCCAATAATAGTAATCCAATAATAACCGAGAATTGCTTAGGAGGTAATTCAATCAAATTACGAGGACCGCAGCTCCACCCTCAGTCCGCCCTGCGGACGGTCGAGGTCTCTTGTTTGGTTAACCGACCAAAACCTACTAAAAAAGTTAAATTTGTTCCTCATACTACTAAGCTTAGACTATTGTTACAGCTTCGTTTAGAGCTAAACTGCCTAATTCCAACACATGGCTTAAATTTAGACCTAAGGCTATATAAGTCACAGAACTTCAAACCCGGATAATAAAATTCCCCGTCTGTAAAGCCTGTAATAAATCAAGGGTTTAAACTCGTCGTTTCTTTACCTGAGGCTGAAGAAATAAATATATTTTTGTGTAAGTCAAGAATAGTACGTTTAACTATACATTCTGTTCTATTTAATACGGATCTAGTTTTAATTTTTGTCTGGCTTCGCCAGGTGCGAGCGTCCTCATTTAGATGTTTACTAAAATTATCACCAGCTGAGGCCACCAATGAACTAAATCTACGGATTGAGTTCCGTTCCCCTTCTCAACCTCGAAAGTTGATACTACGAAAACTCCGTCTCCCTCCTACTCCCGTAGAAGTAATCAGCTTATATCTGATTATAGGGATTACTCCCCTTAGGAGATCCTGAATTCTTATTAAAACGTCTGATATCTTTCTTTTAGCCAACTTTCTTAGACTTGTGGTCTTAGGTATACCGAAAGAGACTATATATCCTATAAGCATACTATTTATGGATATTGACGGTAAATTTAACCCACCGAAAATGAAATTAGGGCGGGCTAAAACTAAATTAGCTGGTTCAAAACTTACCGAAAGGTTAAATATGGCATGAGAAAGAGGTACCAGGGCTCTTGGCAAAATAATATCACGAGGGCGAGTTTTTCCTTCGGCTAAAACACGTTTTATATCCGGCGCAAGCTCCCTCTGCCGTGGTTCGCATATAAAACTCCCACCCACTAAGAGCTTGCGACGAGTAGCGAAGCTACTGCGAACCCTACGGGTGCTTTTTATATATAAATATATGTCGACCGTAGCACGTTTTCATCATATATTTATATTTAAATATATGACGATAACTATATTTATATATAAAAATTTATGTAAGCAGCCGCCTAGGCGCCCGCGGGTCAGTAATAATAATGCCTTTTTATATTTATAATGAGTTTCGTGTGCGTACCCCGACCCCATCAACAACCTTTCGGAGGAAGGGTAGCGGGGCTTCGTGTGTACCTTTTGCAAGCTAGGGGGTAATTCCAGGGGTTCGGGAACGAAACGTGCTCCGCACGGGCAATACCTATTGCCCTCTAGATTATTTATAAAAATAAAGCCTTTTCCAACATGCTGCACTCCCCTATTCATTTCGAAATCGGATAAGTTGACTGGTTTATCTCTTATAAATTTTGTCTCAAAGAGAGGGCTTAGTGGCCCGGGCGTCTTAATAATTAGTCAGCGCACGTACACAGCTCCTATAACACTAGTTAGAATTGCAATTAAAGATAAGAAAATATAACCATTATCTAGAGCAGCACTTAATACCATTTGTTTTGCAAAAAAACCGATTAGGGGAGGAACACCCGCAAATGAAAAAATGGTAATAGCTAAACTTAAAGATAATCAAGAATTTATATAAAAATACCCTCTTAATTGACTTATTAATTGGATCACGTTCGCCAAATTTACCTTACAAATAAAAAATATAACGCTTTGCAAATATATGCCTTCTTATTCTTACTAGGTAGCTAGCCAAGGTGAAGATATGATAAGAAGTCGCTAATAATCGAATCTCTCCTAGATAGGCTGATTAAATATACACCCTGACACCTAATCTACTTTCATGTATTCCCCTCCTAGCTAATATTAATATATATAAATAAGATGAGGGGGGGAATCTAAAGCAATAAAATTTACTCTTATTCTTCCCTGTCTTCATTTTGATTAAAATAACGCACTAAATATACACCTTTGTACAGACAACCTCACCCCACGTTGCCGTGGGGCCTACCGACTGCTGCTTTATATTCTGGATTTAATTCTCGAATATATCTAGCAGTAGCGTTAAGAGATGGGAATACTTTTCTTTCCTTAGTGACTGTTAATAAGCTCTGTAGATTTGGAAAGGTTTTCATGACTTTGAAAGTTTTTTGACACTTTTTCCACTATTTGGGCTCTAATTTCATTCATATTGGCTATCAAAGCTTTTGAACTTAACAAATTATTAGAATATTCTTTTTCGGATAGGGGCTCATCTGAGATAAAGAATCTATTTAAATATAGGCGTTTTGGAGCTATTCTACGTTTCATCCCCATGGCTTCGGCTAAAAGAGTACGACTCTTGGTTTGATAAATTAATTCTTTTTTATCTGCATCATACAGGTAAGTAATCTTCCGTGTTTTTTCAAAAACAGGTTCCATTAACTCCTTCTGAATTTTGTTCCCTGCTACGGACCCTGCGACTTTTAATTCGTTATATTTAGGGTTAAGCCAAAGAATGAAAATTTGCTCCAAAGCTAATACTAAATTTCTAACTTTATGTTTAAATTCAATCGTCGTAGACGTCAAATTCAATACATCTACTTCTTCTCTGGGGCTTTTATGTGAGATATCTTCTAGCTCTCCTACCGGTGTAAGGAAGGAGTTAAGCTCAAGATTGATTAGTAATTCTTGACTAAGCACATAAACTTCTAATTTAAAATTACTTAATCCATACTTCTTTATCGCTAATTCTATAGGTCTTTTACCTAAAATTTTTCCTTTCCTTAGGTAATCATCCTTTATTCTACTCGCCAAAGCTAAAGATGAACCAATATAACTTTCTCCTGTAATTTGGTTTATAAATAAGTAAACACCTGCTTTACTATTATGCCCTCTCTTGGTTACACCTAACATATCCTTGAAATAAGCGTTTCCTTCCTTAGATAAAGGAAGTTCCTCGAATTTTAGAGGCTGATCCTGGGTTAGTTTCATTAAAAGATCAAACTCTTCTTCAGATAATTTAAAATCTTTTTGATTACATAAAATTGTATTAATGAGTTTATAATCAATATTAGCCTTAGCTAAGTCTGATTTAGGGAATTCCTTAAAAAAGTTATCTACAATAAACTTCCACAAGGCTGCCTTGTGGGAGGCACCCGTGGGTTCGAAAGGATTCTTCGCCGACTTATCTGAGTAAACTTTTTGAAACCTCGGCCGTCGTAAGTTTTTAACCTTAACCTGCCCCTCTCCCGGCTGGGGCAAGGTTAAGGTTATAAACGTGTTTTAAAAAACTCGACGACTGAGGGTGGCGGATCCTCGAAATCATATGATTTACCTTTAGGTTTGCTGCTAGTAGAATATAATGACCCTGCACCTCGGCCGCCCGTAGGCTGAGAAAAATTATATATATATATTTTTTCGAGTTAAAATATATATATATATATATATATTTTAACACGTTTTTCGCAGAAACCTGGTCAGTTTGTCCCAAAAACTTATTAGGGTGCCCGGAGGGGCTAGAAAAATGTATTTACCACCCGCATTTAAATACGGTTTTGGCTTGAAGACTTGCGAAAAAGCAGTTAACGGGTTGATCAAGGTAAATGTATTTCTTGTATAAGAAATATAGGGAGTAACTACTCCTTGAGTTACCTCTGGCTTGTATAACACTTCATCAAATTTACCATTACTCCCCCCCCCCCCTTTTCCCCCTTTATATAAGGGGAAAAGGGGGGGGAGTAAATAAATCGTAAGACGAAGATAACTCCTAAATTTATTGCATCAATCAAGGAAAGTATAATAATCATTTTTGTGCGTAGCGCGTTGCGCGTAGCCTACCTTCGGCAAGTATTCAATATCAGCTTACTAGTCCTAACTGAAGGAGGACTATCCTCATCCTCAGGGGGTTTATTATATAAGCTTAAAGGTAGTTACTTCCGAATGTAGAATTTTTATTTGGTTAGGTGGGATTTTGACTAAGGATTTCTTTCGATTATCTAGTAAGAGTACATCTTAAATACGGTATAAAAACTTTGACCGTATTAACAATCGTATACTCGTTGCTCTTTTACAGATAACATATCTGATTTAGATCCGCGATTGCCCACACTTCTTTCGAAGGCTCCAAGGTTCTTACCCCCCCCCTTTTTTTTTATTTGATTTAATGGTTGATTATATAATCGTTAGGCGTAGCCTAGGCCAACGGTTACAAATAAAAAAGGATACATGACCTCGGCCCTAGACTGAGGTACCGAAGGGCTCGTTATTAGTTCATTCATCAACTAGATTTACCCAGCGACTTGGTACTTGGAGTTCAAGGGTGTCCCCGGAGTTTGATTGTTATACCCAATAAGAAGAGGGTTCCCTACGACGCGCAAGCGCCTCCCTCCCTTTCAGGTGAATTGCTTTTATCCAATAAATCTTTGTATTCTTTATTATTACTGATATAACTAAATAAAGTAAACCCTATACTAATTAAAATAATAAAAGCGTTTAAATTACTTATAGAATATTGTATTAAATAAAAAATAAATGCTTGTGTAGATTCTACACTACAAATACTTAATGCCAGTAGTATAAATCCTACATGAGAAATAGTACTGTCTTAATCCCACGATAAACCTTATCAGTATAGCATAACCAATAAACAACAGCAAGTTTCGTATGCGAGCGAAGCTCCCACCTCGACCCCGCTCAATAAATGTGGTGGGAGGTGGTAATCCCAGGGATTCGGGTACAAAACGTATAAAATATATATATATTTTATTCGAACAACAGCAAGAATAATAACAACATCTTGTTTACTAAGTCTATTTAGTGAAGGGTACATTAAAAGGTTGTCTAATTAGTTTAATAGGAGACCATACGAACTGTATTCCACCCCCACCCTGCACTCCGTGCAGGGAGGGGCTCACTAAAATTTATTACGATAGCTTGCTAACCTTCGGCTAGTCTTTGGCTATGGAATAACAAATATTATAAAACTCATTTTCTACTATCCCCCCCCTTTTCACCCTTTTAGGGTAAAAGGGGGACAGAAGCAGTCAACCTTTCTCACTTAGTAGTAATAAAATAAGCAGCTAGCTTATACTGAGCTTATAATCAGCTTATTTAATAACTAATTAACTAACAGACTTATCACAAAATCTTTGTGATTGTCTGTTGGTTTTTTCTATGGTCTGTTAAAGATAAACTACTAAATTACTTATTGTCTGAAGCATCTGGAGTTTCTAATTGGATAGATCCGGCCACAAGGGCCGGATCCACCCCCCCCCCCGGCGTAGCCGGTGGGGTGTATCTTCCAGTATTCATTCCAGATTTTATCCCCCCCCCCCCTTACCGAGCTCTGCTGCCTTCATTATATATATATAATGAAGTTTTAATTTTTTTATATATATATAAAAAAAGCAGCGAAGCTCGGGTAGGGGAGGGGATAAGAATTTTGTTTGATCCTTTTGGTGTTAAATCTCCACCATTTTTAATAATTTATGCAACTCGAATTCAATCAGCGAAATCTCTACCTATTACACCTCGTATTGGATGTTTTTTAAAGAATTCGGCCCTGCGAAGCTGGGTCGAACCCGGGCCGGCCCGGGTTCCATAATTATTTCGTAATTGTGAGGAAATTTAGTACTACGCTTCGCTAGGAAATAACCTCAGTGTTTTCCAGTAACACGAACCAAACGACCACAGTTAAAGTAAGCTAAAAAACTTTCTAATAATAATTCATCGGTACCCCATCACGTGGTGCCTTCACCCGCCTGGTTTTTTGATTTATATAATGAACTTATAGAATCAAAAATTAAGCGTCATAAGTCGTAGATGTTGAGCTGCTGCTGCTGCTAGTTGAGTTGAAAGACTAATTGGAGAAGAAGTCACGTGTCATGTTTTGAGTGGTGATAAAATTTAGCTTGAGCGAATACAATGGAATAATGATATACTAAAATAAATCTTATTTGAGACATGTAACGCTCTTTACCCCTCCTTATCGCTAATATACTGAACTAAAAAGACACCTTTATAGCGTGAGCCCCTTTTAGCATTACCCGTCAAAGCACCAGCTGAGCTTTTTTGTACAGAGGATCTAATTGTTGAAGATATCTAGCCGCATCTCCTATAGAATTATGCACCGTAACTTCATTAGTCTTTGTATTAATTAATTTTACGGATGCTTTTTTATTAGACAAAAGCTTTCATGCTTCCATTGCTTTAGAAACAGATTCTTTTTTTCACTTCGTTCTTACTTCACCCACCTTCCGGCTGGATAACTCTCGGGACTCATTAAGTTAACAATGTAATCACCTGCCCTTTAAGGGCAGGTTTATTAGAAAAAATGAACTGGCCTAAATACAATCAACCGCTTAAATACATATCAATAAATCGGTTTTTAGATATCTTACTTAATTCATGACGACTGCCCGCGATATAAATAAGTTGCTTAATTTTTATATCATAAACTTCCACAAGGCTGCCTTGTGGAAGGCACCTTAAGGGTTCGATAAGTTACTTTAGACTTTTTTAATGCACTATTCGTAATAGCTTCTAAAGAACGTTTATATCCTGCGTTAGAATATGAAATTTTTAGAGTATTATATTGAGGGTTGAATTCAAGTATTAACATCTGTTCTAAAAGTAGATAGTAATTTTTCATTCTTCTAATATAGGCTGCTTTAGCTTTATTAATACTAAGAGGATCTAAAGAAGTACCTACTTCTTCCTTATAGGACAATAAAGCTAACTCTATCATTTCTTTTGGAATTAAATAAACGTCAAGTGTGAAGTTTTCTAGCCCTATCTCTTTAATAGCCTTAATTATAACCCTATTATCCTTAGCTGCAATATGAAAATAACTATTAAATAATCTAATAGCTAAAGATATCGCGGACCCAACATAGGTGTTACTGTTAATTTTATTGGTAAGTACATAAGCTCCAGGCTTACTGTTAAATATCTGCCCCGTCCCTCCTATCAATTTAGATAATAAAGTTAGATCACAATTATCTAAAGGTAAATTAAAACTAACAGGCTTAATATTTTTCAAATCCTTGAACTCGTCTGAACTTAGTTCGTATTTACCTAAACCTATAAGTATAGCATTAATTATAGTCAAATCTATATTTTGTTTAACTTCCTCTTTTTTCAGTGAAGCGTTAAGCTTAAAAAAGCTATTAATTATTATTAAAGGGTTATTTAGATCAGACTCATCCAAACGGTAGTATTTTTTTTTAATTCTGTTTTATTATCATTCTTAACTATTGAAGAAGTTGAATATCTTCTGCAAGATATATTGATTGGAGCTAAACTAAATTGTTTGGGCTTAGCCAAAAATTTGTCGTGGTTAATAGATAGTTTCGGCGGATACGCCTGAAACCTGAGGGGACCCCTACCCCACTGGAAAAGTTACAAATAGTTTAAATCTTTTAATACTTCTATCTATTATTGTCAGAATACACCTTAATTACATGATAATACAAAATACTTTATACGCAATAAGAAAAGTTTTTGGCCCAAGCACTCCTGGCTTCGGACTACTTCGCTACTGACTAGGTTTGTTAGGCGGAGTCTACAACGTGTAAAAATATATATATATTTTTTTACGAACCCCCCCCCCCCTCCCCTTCATGGGCCGCAAGCTCCCCACCTCGAATTAGAAGTTTAAAATGCGAACCTCGGCCCCGTAAAATTATATATATATATTTTTTTAAAAATTTTGTAGTTTCGTGTGTGAACATATCCTGCGGCAGTTACTAAGGTACGTGCAGGACTGTACCTTGTGTACTGGACATATGTTAACTAGCTTGCGCACTAAACGTGCGGAACTCGCGGTGCGTGTTCGGATATAAAACGTGTTTTAGCCTAAGGAAAAACTCTAATACCCTTTATTATACCCCCCCCCTTCCCTCTATGTAGGGGAGGGTAACATAATGAAGGTCCAGCCGCAGGCGACAGGAGGTCGTGATAAAGATTATTAAAGATATTTGTAAAAGCTACACATGTAATAACTACCGTCTACTCTTTGCTCTTTTACAGTAACTTTCTTTTCGATTCCCCCCCCCTTTTTTATTCCCCCCCTCCATAAATATCCATGTTTCCATGAATATTTGGGGAGGGGGGGGGGAATAAAAGGGGGATTGAAAGTTGTTACTGATTTAGATCCGCGATTATTCATTAAGGTCATAACTTATCCTTTGTTTATTATTATTAAGTTATAAACTTATCCTTTGGCTTGTTACCATAACTGAATAATTAAGTCAGCCACTTATAATCTTTAAAGTTTGGTACCTAAAGGCATTAGAAGTTCCCGGAGTTTGATAGTTTAGCACACAGTACGGTCCTTTCATCGGTATGCTAGTAATCTTTTAATTCGGAACTGTGTAAGACCTACAATAGTTCCAATTATTAATGAAAGTAGAGAACTCATAAGTAACCCATAAGTTCAACTAAATTCTGCTGCGCCTACTGATGTATTATAAACTAATCCTAATAACATAATAAATATTGATATTTTTGCTATAATTGCTACGAAGGTAGTCACTATAGTTGGAATAGCATCATAAACGTCCATGACGGTTAAATTTATCGTACAAATTAAAAAAACAAAAAGTGATTTTAAATAAGGGCAAAGTTAACTACGAGCTCTGCACATTTTTTTTATAAATAAAAAAAATTCATATTTAAAACCACCTTGTACTTTATTCTATCTGTAATTCTTTTCTACTTCGATTCATCCCATCCCTAATTTCCTTCCTTTATTTGGTATAAACCTTCTTCAGTTAAATGAGCTTTATTTTTTACCATTTCTGCTACCTTACATCAGTCCATATAGTCTAGGGATTTTACACCTATTATATCCTGCGCAGCGCTAATGAAATGTAGCGCGTGCTGGAGAATTTTTCCTGCCCCTCCCATGGAAGGGAGGGGGCCTGGGATATTTTTGGAAAAAAGGTAAAATTATATCATAATTATGTTGAAATTTTTGACATCTATATTCTGTATAATCTTTATAAGAATAATAAATACCACATCCAAAGTAATCTATGAAATTTTTAATTAGGTACTCATCACGAATATCTTGGTTAAATCTAAACATTAAGGCTACACGTCCTCCTGCTTTGAGGGCTTTAGATTTTCTAATTTCTACAATGAATGATTCCTCACCTGAAATAAAACCAGCTACCCATTGAGGATGTAATTTAGCATTACTAATAATGGGATTTTCGGCGCGAGAAGAGGTGGGCCCCTTGAAACAGGAACACTATTAGGGAAAGCTTCTAACAATGCAGGTCTCACCCCTTTATTAAGAGAGGCTCGAATATTAACGATATGTTGTAAACCCTCAACCGTTAAATATTCCCCTCTTTGCATCTTCGTAATTACCTCTTTTCAAAGAAGATAGTCTGCACGCTTATCAGTAACCAAAGGATATTTATCGAAATGAGGGATTATTTTGGTTACTATAGAATTTAAAGAACGAACTTTTAAAGTACAACATCCTCTCGATTTTCCTATAGTTCCAACATCTCCAAAGTAATTTTTTATAAGGTTCAATAAACTTTCATCCCTCTCGTGAAGATTAATTGTAAAATTTAAACCTAAGTCTCAACCTATTTTATTCTTAGGCGTTTTAGATAAGGTGAATCTAAAACATTAGAAATTTGGAGAGAATATATACTGAAAAACTCAGAGAAACTATCATTACCGTCTTATATATTGAGCCTATTATTCCATATTCCTTCTTAACTGCGTAGAATGATTGTGCGCAATTAGAAAAATATGCTTGAGTAAGCTTTAATTTTTCTTCATCTTTGGTCTTAATATTAAAAATATGTTCGAGCTTTCAACCTGTTCATAGTGTAGGCTTTTTAATACTAACCGTAAAACAACACTCCATAGCACCATCTATGAAACCTGTTATAAATCAAGGGTCTAAGTGTAAGTCCTTGTCCTTACAAAAGGACCCCCGGGCGCCGCG
>Ga0157379_10005784_pt1 | contig 10646 bp, 13 predicted proteins | sample S25metaG_FD_121802 | JGI IMG/M metagenome (GOLD analysis project Ga0157379, IMG submission 121802) | Switchgrass rhizosphere microbial communities from Kellogg Biological Station, Michigan, USA - S2-5 metaG | ecosystem: Host-associated > Plants > Roots > Rhizosphere > Soil | place: USA... | reverse complement strand
CCTGATGTGTCCGAGAGCTAATCAAGTCCTGGACCACCTCCCTTCCGTTACGACAGCCACGGTACGTCGCACCTTTCCTCAGCGCCAGCACATTTACTGCTCGTGTCTCATGGCCGATCGAGGAGCTCAGTACGACCTAGGATGGACGGACCATGGCTGAGCACGAACACCCACACGAGCATCCGAGTCCGCTGGCCGAGCAGCTGCGATCTCGCGGCATGCGGATGACTCCGCAGCGCCTCAGCGTTATGAACGCTGTGACGACGTTGGAACATGCCACCCCCGAGCAGGTGGCCGAAGCAGTGCCGGACGTGGACTTGACCACCGTTTACCGGACGCTGGAACTGCTCGAACAGTTGGGCTTTCTCGCCCACACCCATCTCGGTCACGGCGCCCCGTCCTACCGCCTGGCCGAGGACGACCACATCCACGTGGTCTGCCACGAATGCGGCTCGGTCATCGACGCCCCAGCGGGGCTGGCCGATTCGCTCGCCGATCGCCTGCTGGCCGAACGGGGCTTCGTGCTCGACCGGTCGCATTTCACGGTATTCGGTCGCTGCGCCAACTGTGCGGCGGTTCAATCGTGACGACCTTTGAGCTCAGCTATCGATCGCCGTTACTGGATTGGCCTGGAGCGGTCGCTGCCCCGGGGATCGACGGCCCGACCGCGTGGCATTACGGCGATCCCTTGGCTGAACAGCGCGCGGCGCAGCGGGGCGCGGGTCTATTGGATCAAAGTCATCGCGACGTGCTGACCGTCAGCGGTCCGGAGCGGCTGGGCTGGCTGCACGCGATCTGCTCGCAGCACGTTGCCGAGTTGGCCGATGGTGAATCGACCGAATCGCTGGTGCTCTCGCCCAAGGGTCATGTCGAGCAGCATTGGCAGCTCACCGAATTGGGCGACCAAGTGTGGATCGATACCGAGCCCGGCGCCGCTGACGAAGTCGAGAATTACCTGCTGAAGATGCGCTTTCTCAAGCGAGTCGAACCAAAGATCGTCACGGCGGAGTTCGCGGTTGTCAGCCTCATCGGGCCGCAGTCCCACGAGATCCTGACTACCGCCGGGCTCCCCGTGCCGTCCGGACGGGCGGTGTCGCTGGGGATAGGGCCAGGCTTCGTGCGCGAGCGGACCCGAGGTCTCGGCTTCGACCTGGTCATCCAACGATCCATCCTGACCACCGTGGCCGAGCGGCTGCGGACGGCCGGAGCGACGCCTCTCGGCAGCTGGGCCGCGGCGGCGTTGCGCATCGTCGATCGGCTACCTCGGCTGGGATTCGAGACCGACCATCGCACGATCGCTCACGAGCTCGGCTGGATCGGCCCGGCCGTGCACCTGGACAAGGGTTGCTACCGAGGCCAGGAAACGGTGGCCCGGGTCGAGAACCTGGGCCAGGCGCCGCGGCGACTGGTGATGATCCACCTGTCCGGAGACTCCGAGGTATTGCCCGCCGCGGGCACGCCCGTCGAATTCAGCGGTCGCGTCGTCGGTTTCATCGGTACCGCCGCTCATCACCACGAACTCGGCCCGATCGCCCTGGCCGTGCTGAAGCGAACGCTCGGTCCCGACGATCAACTGAGCGCCGCGGGCGATCCGATCCGAATCGATCGGGCCGACGCCCCCAGCAGTCAGCCGAGGGCATAACCCAGCGCGGCCGCGCCGATCCCGAGCCCGCAGCTGAGGAGGACGTAGCCTGCCGCGTTGAGCGGCCGGCGTCCCTGCAGCAATTCGACCGTCTCCACCGAGAACGTGGAAAACGTCGTGAAGCCGCCACACAGCCCGGTCCCCAGCAGGGCGTAGTGAGCGCTGGAGATGCTCGCTCCGGCGAGAATTCCCAGCAGCAGGCAGCCGATCACGTTTACGATCAGCGTTCCGAACGGGAAACGCCACCGATGTCTTGACTGGATAAACCGGTCCAGCAGGTACCGACCAGGAGCCCCCACCGCTCCGCCGATGAAGACCAGAAGCACCGTCACGGCAGCTCCGGATCGATCGGGTCGACAATCTCGTGAGCGGATTCCCGGGCTGGGACCGCGCGTCGAAGGGCGGCCATCGCGAGGCTTGCGGCCATGATTCCGCCGAGCACGCTGAGCATCAGGTAGGTGACGGCCAAGGCCCCGGACAGACCCCGGGTCACGACGGCGAAGGCAGAGAATGTGGTGTAGCCACCGAGGATTCCGGTGCCGAGGAAGGGACGGACCAGCCGGTGTGGCGGCCAGATCTCAGTGACGGCGACGACGAGCAGACCGAGCAGCAACGAACCGGTCAGGTTGATGGTCAGCGTCGAATACGGGAGCTGGCCCGGGTCCGTCGGCCAAGCCTGCCCCACGGCATAACGGGCGACGCTGCCCAGACCGCCACCGAGGCTGATCAGGCACAGGGCCGCGACCTCCGGGCGAGGTGTCGATGCGTTCATCCGCCGGACCGGCGTCGGGCAATCGCGATGAGGTCGCGCACGGGTCCAGCCGGCGGCTGGGATCCCCCGCTCCAGATGGCCCGCAGCGTGCGGTCCAATCCGAGGCCCTGAGTCGGCACCGTCACCAGACGATGCGCCGCCAGAGCGTCCGACACCGCCAGGGTCGAGAGCACCGCCGGGCCGGCGCCGGCCAGCACCGCCTCTCGGATAGCCGATGTGGTGGTCAACTCCAGCGCCGTTTCCACGATCGGTCGCCGGCTCGATCCGGACAGCGCCCGGGCCAATGCGCGTTCCAGAGCCTGGCGGGTTCCCGAGCCGGGCTCGCGCGACACCAGGGGAGTGGCGGCCAACTCGCTCGCGGTGACCGGACGTCGCCGTCGCGCCCAGGGGTGATCGGGACGGACGACGATCACCAGTGAGTCGGCGGCGACGACTCGCGCCCGTAGCCCAGTCGGTTCGTCCGGGCTCTCGATGAAACCGACGTCGCTGCGCCCGGACCGTATTGCCTGCACAACGTGCTCGGAATTGACGGCGTCCAACGTGATCGACGTCAGTCGTTCGCCGGCGGCCTGCTGGCTGATGTGCAGGGCCACCAACCAGCCTGGAAGCAGATGCTCGGCGACCGTCAAACTGGCCGCGATGCGGACCCGGGCTCGACGATCCGATCGCAAGGCGGCAATACCGCCGTCGAGTTCTTCGGCGGCGGCCAGCAGCCGGGCCGCCCAATCGGCCACCAAAGCGCCCTGCGGCGTGAGCGTGGCTCCGCGGACGGTCCGGACCAGCAACGCAACGCCGACCTGAGTCTCGACATTGCGCAATCGAGCTGACGCAGCTTGCTGGCTGATGCCGTGCAGTCGCGCGGCGGCGCCGATCGAGGCGGTACGGCCGACATCCACCAGCAGTTCCAGTGATCCCAGCTGCGGAAGGTGGGGGCTCAGCGGCATGACGCCAAGGCTAGCCAACCCACAAGGCCAGCTTGTGAGCAGGTAGGGCGAAGGCCGCTACCGGGACCCTGGCTCCCGGCCCACGATCATCACGTGAGCACGATCTTGGACGACATTCGCGGCGGTCGGCCGCGAAGCAGAGTCGATCGCTTTGGTTATCTGCCACCGAACTGGTTTGCCACCGTCATGGGGACCGGCATTGTGGCCAACGCGATTCCGGCTCTCGGCGTCGCGTCCGGTCCGCTGTTCGACCTGGGCCGGGCGGTGTGGTTGCTGGCCGCCCTAGGGCTGATTGTCCTTTCGGCAGCGGCAATCCGGGCTGGCCGGTCCTGGTTGTTCACCTGGTTGGACGACATGATCCTCACGCATTTCTTCGGCGCGATCTCGATGGCATTCTTGACCGTCGGCGCCGGGACGTTGGTCTACGGGTCGAAGCTGTTCGGTCGGGCAGCAGTCGGAATCGCCTTCCTCGTCTGGGTATTCGGGACCGTCGCCGGGGTGGGCATCGCCCTGGTCATTCCGTGGCGGCAACTCACTCGCAGGGCCATGGATCCCACAACCGCTTTTGCTGGCTGGCTGATGCCCGTCGTACCGCCGATGGTGTCAGCGGCCACGGGCGCGCCCTTGGTCCATCACCTGCCGGCGGAGGACCAACGGGCCATGCTGCTCGCGTGCTACGGGCTCTTCGGTTTCACCTTGCTGGCCAGTGCGATCGTGCTCATTGTGCTGTTGCGGAAGCTGGTCGAGTTCGGCCCGGGTCCGGATCGGCTCATCCCGACCCTGTTCATCGTGCTCGGTCCGTTAGGCCAGTCCGTCACCGCGTCCGGTCAGCTCGGCAATGTCGCGCCTACGGTGCTCGGCCACCGTGCCGGCGATTTCATGCACGGGTTCGGTCTCGGCTACGGACTGGTGGTGATCGGGCTGGCCATGCTGTGGATCCTGTACGCCACCGGGGTCCTGCTCGGCCGTTGGGGACGACCGGCGTCGGCCATTCCTTTCAGTCTGGCCTGGTGGTCCTTCACGTTCCCGCTCGGCACCTGCGTCACCGCAACGGCAGGGTTGGCCCGTCGGACCGGCAACGATGGCTTCTGGACACTGGCCATCAGCCTCTACGTCGTTCTCGTCGTGATGTGGCTGTACGTGGGCGCCAAAAGCGTCCGCGCCCTGGTCGCCGGAACACTCTTTGCCACGCAGCCGAGGTGAAGCGAGCCACATTGCTAGCAAGCCGCTTGCAATTGCTAGCAAGCCGACGCATGCTGGTTGGGTGAATGTCGACGGGATCAAGGAGAGCGCCAAGGCGCAAACCCTGCGAGTCGGCACGATCGGCGATTTCATTCGAGAACAACGCGAACAGGCGCAGGTCTCGCTGCGCCAGCTCTCCAAGCTGGCCGGCGTATCCAATCCGTACCTGTCGCAGATCGAACGCGGACTGCGCAAACCCAGCGCCGACATCCTGCAGCAAATCGCCAAGGGTCTGCGGATCTCGGCCGAACAGCTCTACATCAGAGCCGGGATTCTTGAGGACCGTCCGTCCGACTCGGAATTGATCTCGACGATCCTGTCGGATCACACCCTGACCGAGCGACAGAAGAGCGTCCTGCTCGAGATCTATGCCTCGTTTCGACGAGAGAACGCCGCGGCCGACAAAGCCGGCGCGGACGCGGTCGACACCGCGACAAACCCGAATAACTAAGGAGTTCCTTTGATGTCCATTGCGAATGATGTCCGGGCCTACGCCGATTTGGCCGTCGAGCAAAGCAAGATCGCTCTCCATCAGGCCAAGGCGACCGCCGGAACCGTGAACAAGCGGCTGGCCGAGGACGCAACCAAGCCGGCGCTGGCCGCCATCGGGGCCGCTGATCTGGCCGCCGAGAGTCTGAGGAAACGGCTCGAGAACGCTCCGAGCCTGGTCAGCAACGTCGGAAAAGCTCCGGAATCTGGCCGGGCTGCCTTGAGCAAGGCAGTCGCCAAGGCGCAGTCCGATGCCCTGGCCATGGTGGTCGACGTCCGCAAGAAGCTGGACAACGGGCTTGACGCCGATCAGGCCAAGGAACTGGCCGACGAGTATTTGAACCTCGCCAAGAATGTATTCCAGAGCTTGGTCGGACGAGGCGAGGCCAAGGTCACCGAGCTTCGCAAGGACCCGCGCTTGGCCAAGTTCCTCGGTGAATTAGCCGACTTCGGCGACAGCATCGACGATGGTATCGGCGACGTTATCGAGCAGGCATCCAAGGCGGGCAAGAAGGTCGTCAGTGGCTTTGACGCCGTGGCGGACACCGTGGCTGTCAAGGCTCCCGCTCGTCCGGCCCGGACGCGAGCCGCGTCGAAGGTGACCCCGACCAAGGCGACCTCAGCCAAGGCGACCGCCGTCAAGACTGCTCCGGTCAAGACTGCTCGGGTCAAGACCGCTCCCGTCAAGACCGCTCCCGTCAAGACTGCTCCCGTCAAGACTGCTCCCGTCAAGACCACAGCTAAGTCGACGCCGCCCAAGCCAGCCGCCAACTGACGCGGTCGGGGGCTTTGGTTACGCTGAACATGTGAGTCTCATCAATCATCTCGAGCACTGGTTGTTGCTGGTCATCGGATGGGGCATCACAGCATTCACTGCCTGGGCTCTTATCGACTGCATAACTCGTAAGGCTCCGGCTTTCCCGGCGGCCGGAAAGCTCACCAAGCCCACGTGGCTCCTGATGAGCGGGCTGGCCGTATTGGCCAGCCTGCTCCCAGGAGTTGGGCTCCTCGCGATCATCGCGACCGTCGTCGCCGCGGTCTATCTGGCCGACGTCCGTCCCGCCGTCCGCGAGATCAGCGGCCCGTCACGGTGGTGAGCGACACGTCCATCCATCCCGCGGCCTTCGGCTAACAGTCGTACTCTCGGAGCTGAGTTGCTCGGGAGGTGGCTATTTCATGATTACTCAAACATCCGCGCTTGATCGTGACACCTCGATGCCGCAACTGCCGGTGCTCGCTGGTGATGGTCCGATGTTGATCCACGCGACCGTCGCCCACGACGAGGTTCCACAAACGGCACCGGCGAACCTGGAATCGGCCGTCATCGCCATCCGCGACGCGGATTCGACGGTGAAGGATTGGCGCCTGACCGGCAGCCAACCCGAAGCAGTACGCCGAGAATTTGACCATTGGCACGCCTCGTTCGTCACCGAAGCCGTGGTCGGCGATGTCGCCGCGGTTCGTGGACTGCGGACGTGGGCTCGCGGCCGAATTAATCTGTCCGAACTAGGCGCTCTCCAACTGCCGCATGCGCGAATCAGCCCCAGACATGCCCGCAAGCTGGCGTGGCAGCTTCAGGTGGCCGCGGATGAATGCCGAGCCGATCATCCCCGCGATGCCGAGACCGCAGCGGGCGGTCTCGGCATCGCCGCTGCCGGCGAAGCCGGACACAACGGCCTCATACGAGGCTTTGTCGCCCGAGACGAGCTGACGCTGCTGCTGACCGACGGCCAGAGTTGGGTGGCCTCCCGCTCGGACGGGTTGGTGCTGAGCGATCCGGAGTTGATCGGCAAGCCCGGATTCACCGCGACCGATGCGATGGTGCTCGTGCACGGCTGGCGCGTCGAGCAGGACCGGACGGTAACCGTGTTGGGCCACGAAGGCGCCGAGCTGAACGTCGGATCCGGCTCGGCCGCGCGGTTGCTGAAAGCCCTGGCCCCGGGGATCGACGCGGTGGTTGTCCGTCCCGCTCCCCTGACAACGGTGTTCGCCGGGCTGTTCGTCACGTTGGCTGATCTGGCTTTGTTAGCCGCGGCCGGCAACCGTCCGTTGCTGGTGTACCGAGCCGGAGTGCCGGCCCTACCAGATGGTGGCCAGCGCTAGCAGGGGTAGCAGGCCTTGGGTGATCGCGGCGCGGGCCATTCGCCGGTCGCTGGCCACTAGGACGATGGCCGCGCCGAGCATGCAGGCGCAGCCGAAGCAGATCAAGGCCCGCGCCACAGAATGATCCCAGCCCCACAGGCTGACTCCGATGGCGGTTCCGATACCGAGGAACAAGTTGTAGAAGCCCTGGTTGAAGGCCCACGGTCGTACGAATTCGACGGCCTCTTCGCTGACCATGAACCGGCGGTAGGTCTCAGGCTGGGTGAACGCCAGTGCTTCTATGTAGAAGATGGCGACGTGTAGCAGGGCCGCCAGCGAGGCAGCGATCAAGGCAACCGTGTTCATGGACCGCAAGCCTATTGCCGATCAAACCGTCCGGCGGTGCGTTTGGTCAGCGAGTTGCGCGCTGCCATAGCTATGTGGTTGCGGCTACGGTGGAACGATGCCTCTGGTCGCGGGAATCGATTCCTCGACGCAGGCCTGCAAAGTGGTAATCCGCGACGCCGAAACCGGACGCCGGGTCCGCTCGGGTCGGGCTCCGCACCCGCCGGGGACCGAGGTCGACCCCGAACACTGGTGGATCGCGTTGAAAGCAGCCACCAAAGCCGCGGGAGGCTTCGACGATGTGGACGCCGTCTCTGTCGGCGGGCAACAGCACGGCATGGTCTGCCTGGACACCGATGGGCAGGTGGTTCGTCCGGCGTTGTTGTGGAATGACACCCGGTCCGCACGTGCGTCGGCCGACCTGATCGCCGAACTGGGCGGCCCGGGGGAGTGGGCCAAGGCGGTCGGCTCGGTTCCATTGGCCGCCTTCACCATCACCAAGTTGCGGTGGCTGGCCGAGCACGAGCCTGACAACGCCCGACGTACGGAGGCAGTGTGCCTGCCGCACGATTGGCTGACCTGGCGGTTGGCCGGTACGCCGGGCTTGGATGAGCTGGTAACCGATCGCGGGGATGCCAGTGGCACGGGCTACTGGTCACCGGCTACGGGCGAGTACCGAACTGATCTGGTGGCCAAGGCCTTCGGGCGTTCGCTTCGGGTGCCTCGTGTTCTGGGTCCGTTAGAACGGGTCGCTGCGAACTCGGCACGATTCGTGTTGGGTGCGGGTTCAGGCGACAACGCGGCCGCGGCGCTCGGTTTGGGGGCAGCCCCCGGCGACCTCATCGTCTCGATCGGCACCTCGGGTGTCGTCTGTTCCCGAAGCGCTTCGCCGACCGCCGATCCCGCCGGAGCGGTCGCCGGTTTCGCGTCCGCGACCGGCGATTTCTTGCCGTTGGTCTGCACCCTCAACGCCGCTCGAGTGCTCGACGCGAGTGCCGAACTGTTGCGGGTAAGCCATCGAGAGCTGTCTGAACTGGCCCTGTCGGTGGGCGACGGAGCCGACGGCGTGGTGATGATTCCCTATTTCGAGGGCGAGCGAACGCCGAATCGACCGACGGCGCGAGGGTCGTTGCACGGTTTGACGTTGGCCACGACGACTCCGGCCCACGTGGCTCGGGCCGCGGTCGAAGGCTTGCTGTGCGGGTTGGCCGATGGCATCGACGCCCTGATCGCCGAGCGAGACGGCCGGGTCGGCGATGCCGGGAGCGACCAGGTGCTGCTGATCGGTGGCGGCGCGCAATCGGCGGCGGTGTGCCGCATCGCCCCGACGATCTTCGGACGTCCGGTGGTGGTGCCCGAACCGGGGGAGTACGTGGCTGACGGTGCGGCCCGGCAAGCGGCGTGGGCGTTGGCCGAGTCCGCCGCACCGCCGAGTTGGGAGCTGGAGAGCCCGAAGCGCTACGAGGGGGCCGGCGGAGCTGAATCCGCCGGCTCGACCGTGCGCGATCGATATGCCCAGTTCCGGGACCAGTTGGCCGGATTCGCCTAGGCGCTATTGCGGTTCCCTAGGCACCGATCTGGGCGCTCCCGGTCAGATTCCCGTTGGATTCTGAGGAGTTTCGGCCGCCGCGTCATGCCCAGGGGCATTTGGCCATCTTCATTGTTGAGCGAACTTCTTACCCAGGCGTCCGCTCAGGAAGTTGGCTTTCCCGCGTCACCGGACGTCTGCCGTCTGATCGGACGTCGCCCAAAAGGCGCCGATAGGTCGCAGCGAAGGAGAGCGCTGCGACCTATCGGTTCCATCGCGTCAGTGTCGACGCAACTCTTTCTTGACATTGTTCTCGACGATTCCTACTGATCGTGCACAAACTGTTTGCCCTTGTTAGAACGACCGGATGACGACGCTCTGTCCGCACGGAACGCCGTCACCCGGTCTACCTGATCGTCCGGCGGGTGAGGACCACCGAACGGAAGGGTTGACGACATGAGGGGGGCATCCGTAGTCGTCAACCACTCTGTATGAGCGATGTCAGCGCCGACTATGACGCGGTTGACCGAAATTCGTACTGGTTCACAGTTACTCGGCCGATCGGTCCAGGAATCGAAAGAGATTCTCGCTTTTTCTTGGCTCTGCCGTCATAAATGCGTTGGGCAATCCGTCTATTACCTATGAACGGTCCGCCTCTCCCCCGGGGCTGGATTCGTTCTGACGGTCGCATCCCGGGCGGCCGTCCAACGGGGGTATGCCCAACGCTGATGCGTTGGGCATACCCGTCCGCCGGGTAAATTCACACCCCCTTGGGGCACCATGAACGAATGTTCGCCGCCCTGTCTGCACCCCGTCGACGGTTGATCCTCGGGCTTGTCGCGGCGGCGCTGATCGCGGTGGTGGTGTCAACAATCCTGATCGTGTCGGCCCACACGTCAGCCGGCCAGGATCGGTCCGTTCCGCAGGATCAACCAGGTCCGGTCTTGCTGGTGCCCGGCTACGGCGGGTCGGTCAGCGGCCTGGGCTCGTTGGCCACCTCGCTGCGAGCGGCCGGCAAGAGCGTTCAGATCGTGACGCTGCCCGACAACGCGCAGGGTGACCTGAGAGATCAAGCTATGGCCCTGGATCGGGCGGTCAACGCAGCCCTGGCCAGCAGTCGAGCCCGATCGGTCGACGTGATCGGCTACTCGGCCGGCGGCGTCGTCGCCCGACTGTGGGCCCGTGACTTCCGGGGCGCGGACCGGTCGCGGAGGATCGTCAGCCTCGGATCACCCCAACACGGCACCCTCGTCGCCCAGCTGGGCACTTTCTTCACCGGAGTGTGTCCGGTGGCCTGTACCCAGCTGGCGCCGAACAGCGAGCTGCTGACGGCGCTGAATGCGCCTCCCGAAACACCGAAGGGCCCCTCCTTCGTCAGCATCTGGACGACGGGCGATGAGGTCGTCCTGCCGCCGACGTCGGCTGAGGTGTCCGGTGCGGTGAACATCTCCGTGCAGTCCGTGTGCCCATCGGTGGTTCTGCGCCACGAAGGGTTACCCACGAGTCCAATCGTGGCCGCGATGGTGCTGGGTGAAGTCGGTGTCCAACCGGTGCGTACGTATACGCCCGCGGACTGCCGCAGCCTCAGCTCTTGATGTCCTT
>Ga0157379_10005782_pt1 | contig 10647 bp, 10 predicted proteins | sample S25metaG_FD_121802 | JGI IMG/M metagenome (GOLD analysis project Ga0157379, IMG submission 121802) | Switchgrass rhizosphere microbial communities from Kellogg Biological Station, Michigan, USA - S2-5 metaG | ecosystem: Host-associated > Plants > Roots > Rhizosphere > Soil | place: USA... | reverse complement strand
GCGAAAAGTCGTCCAGAACGACCGCTTGTTACGTCCCGCTATGGCGGGACTCGACCCGTTGCTGCCGGTCGATTTTCTCCGAAGCAGACGTTCGCAACATTACTTGATCACCTTATCGGCGCGCACGAGTATTGAATCGGGAATCCTGATGCCAAGGGCTTTTGCGGTTTTGACGTTGACAATAAGTTCAAACTTGGTCGGTTGCTCGATCGGAAGGTCGGCCGGTTTAGCACCTTTCAGAATTTTATCCACGTACGTTGCTGCGCGGCGGGCGATCGAAAACACGTCCGGCCCATAGGTTAGAAGGAGGCCAGCGTCAGCAAATTCTTCCAGGTGTGAGATCGCCGGCAGCCGGTTGCTTATTGCGAGATCGGCAATCTCTTTTCGTCGGCCATAGAACATTGCATCTGACAACACGATGAGGGCCTTGGCGGGCTCTTTATTCATCGCTAAGAAGGCGCTCGCGAAGCCATTGGGATCTTTTACGATCAACGATTGGAGTTGCAGTCCCAACGAGCGTGCCGCCGTCTCTGTCTCCTTTAATTCTGGCGCAGACACCGGATTGTCTGGATTAAAGAGAACAGCCATCCGGGCGAGCCCGGGAACGATCTCTTTGAGCAACTCCAATCGCTTGCCACTCACCTCCGGAGCAAGAACGGTAAGCCCTGTAATATTCCCGCCGGGTCGCGCGAGGCTCGCCACCACTCCTGTGGCGACGAGATCGCCACACGCAAAACAAACGATCGGGATAGTGGTGCTCGCTTTTCGTGCAGCAAGTGTCGCCTGCACGCCATGTGTAACTGCAATACTAATCTGTAGACGGGCCAGCTCAGCCGCAAGGCCGGTCAGCCGCTCATCCCGTCCCTCTGCCCACCGGTACTCAATGGTGATGTTTTGACCCTCGATATAGCCAAGTTCGCGCAGCCCTTGCCTGAATGCCTCGACGCGCGGTGCCATGGACGAAGATGTTGCGGGCGATAGAAATGCTATCCGGTGCGACTTCGCCGACTGCGCCTCGGCGGTGAGCGGAGCGGCGAGAAAGCCTATTGTCCCGAGCACGGCAAGTAAGAGCCTTCCGCTCATACCTTTGCGCTCACTATTTTGGCGCGCCCAGGCAGCGGAACTCGCGAATATCAGTTTGCGGCGATTATTCATTTACCCTCCCTGCAATCTGCGCGCCCATTATGCCAAATCACGAAGAGGGCAACAGACTGGGAAGTTTTTAGCGTCAGGCACGCGCAGGGCGTCGATCAATCTCGAATTTTAAAAGTAACAGCGAACTTCCGCTATTGGCCGATTCTGTTGAAAAACTCCCGAACTTCGGACCGTAGGCCGATGTCCTAACGCGAGCCGGCGATGAAGGAGGACATCGAGATGATGGGGCAACAAAAGGGGGTGCAAGACCAACTGTTTTATTGTTTCAATCTTGATCGTTACGTTCCGTCTGATCATCTGCTTCGCGGTATCGATCACTTTCTCGATTTAAGCGAATTGCGCCAGCACTTGGCGCCGTTCTACAGTAATACCGGCCGGCCTTCGATTGATCCGGTATTGATGATTCGTATGCTGGTTATCGGCTATTGCTTTGGCATCCGCTCAGAGCGGCGGTTGTGCGAAGAAGTACATTTGAATCTGGCTTATCGCTGGTTCTGCCATCTGGGACTTGAGGACACGATTCCCGATCACTCCACATTCTCCAAGAATCGCCACGGCCGCTTTCGTGAGAGCGACACCTTTCGCCATGTATTTGAGAGTGTTCTGCGCCGATGCATGACTGAGGGATTGGTCGGCGGTGAGGGATTCGCGATTGATGCCAGTGTGGTGAAGGCTGATGCCAACCGTGCACGAGGCGTACCTGGCGAGCAGGCCATGGATTGGAAGAGTGGCACGGGCGCAACGCGCGCGGTGCGTGAGTACCTCGAAGCCATCGAAGAAGCCAACCCGACAGAAACCGCCTCAGCGAAATCGGTATCGTTAACCGATCCGGCGGCCCGCTACACCGCCGCGCCCGGCGGCGTAGCCTTCTACGGCTATTCGACCAACTATCTGGTCGATATAGGCGCGGGCATCATTGTGGATGTCGAGGCGACACCCGCGTTACGCACCGATGAGGTGAACGCGACCCGCACGATGATTGACCGTGTGGAGGAGCGGTTCGAGTTAAAGCCAAAGAAACTGATCGGCGACATGGCCTACGGCGCGGCTGAGCTACTGGGTTGGATGGTCGACAACAAAGCCATCAAGCCGCATGTGCCGCCGTGGGACAAGACGCGGCGTAGGGACGGCACCCTGTCCAGCAGCGACTTTGAATGGAACGAGCAGACTAACGAATACCGTTGCCCCCAAGGCCATGCGCTGCGGAGCGAATGGCGGACATTTAAGAATCCGCGCACCCACGTTACTCAGGACGCTACCATTCTATATACGTCAAGCAAGCTCGATTGTGTGACTTGCCCGATTAAGGGCCGTTGTTGCCCGAACACCCCGATTCGCAAGATCGCGCGCAGCGTGCATGAGCCGGCACGCGATGTAGCCCGCGCCATCGCCAAGACCGATGCTTACAAGCAGTCGCGCAAAGATCGCAAGAAGGTCGAAATGTTGTTCGCACACCTCAAGCGCATCATGAAGCTGGATCGATTGCGGCTGCGAGGACTCACCGGTGCTCAAGACGAGTTCCTGCTGGCAGCGACTGCGCAGAATTTGCGGCGAATGGCAAAATGGTTGCTGCCAATAGCAGGGAAAGGTGAAATGGCCCTCGCCTAAACGAGGTGGGCACACCGAATTCGAAATAAAACAGCACGAAATCCCTGCTCAAAAATGTGCCCGAAAAACCATCGGCTCGAAAAGTCCTTTTAACATCGAGTTATTCAACAGAATCGGCCAATTGCGGAAGTTCCCTGTTACGTTTCATTATGACGAGTGATGATCACTTTGCAACGGCCTGCTCCTCAAGGCAAAAGCGGTTCTGCAACAGGGCAGACGATCCAGCGCGGCCTGCGCTCGCGTGAAGCGGTCAAAGTGCCGAAGTGAGGCGATTTGGTTCGACGCAGGGCACGAAGAATCCACGCGACAGGGAAATTTTCACCAAAGACTCGTGGGTTTGACGACCCGCTGGTGAGGGGATACAGTTCTTGGCAGCGGAAAAGAGCGTATAAATTTCCTATACGCCCTATACGCACGACACATGAGCGTGGCGAATCGTGGGTGACGGCTTCGGTGCGGAGGCTCGGCTTTGACCGAGCCCGCTCGACCTCGGGAGAAGACGTCGTGGCGCGACGCGCTGCTGCGCGTGCTGAAGGCGTGGAACCGCCACCAGATCCCGAAGATCCTGACCGCTGTCGTGGTGATCTGGATCGTCGGTGGCACGGCACTCCACTTCGCGGAGCGTGGCACGACGCCGGCGTTCGAGACGTGGCGCGAGTCGCTCTGGAGCGTCTGGGTCACCCTCTTCAGCGGCCTCGGCGAAGCGCCCAAGACTGTTGTCGGGCGGCTCATCGTGTCCGCCGTGCTTGTCGTCGGTGTCGCCATGGCGGGCTTGTTCACCGCCAGCGTGGCGTCCATCCTGATCGAACGCTCACTAAGGAGTCGCGAGGTGACTAATCTTGAAATGTCCGACCATCTGGTGCTGTGCAACTGGTCGCCGCGGGCACTGGACTGGATACGGGAAGTGCACAGCGGCATCGTCAACGACACTCGGCCGGTCGTGATCGTCCACGACACGCCCGACGAAGTCGTGCTGCCCGACAAGCAGGATGAAGCCGCCTTCAACGACGTCTACATCGTCAAGGGTGACCCCGCCAACGAAGTGATCCTGCGCCGCGCCAAGGTTGCGCAAGCGCATTCCGTCGTCATCCTGGCGGACGACCGGCAGGGCGAGCACGCCGACGGCAAGACCATCGTGTGCTGCATTGCCGTCAAGAGCGTGTGCGGGCAAGAGCGCCAGCCGAACATCGTGGCCGAGTGCCAGGATCCGAAATACCGGTCGCACATGCGAAAGTCGGGCGCCGATGAAATCATCTCGGCCGCCGACTTCGGATTGAGGCTGATGGCACGCGCCGCGCTCTTTCATGGCATGACGCGCGTCTATCAAGAGCTGCTGTCGGTCCGGAGCGACGCCAACGAGATGTACCTGGTGCCGGTGCCTGCCCGACTTGTCGGGATGGATTTCGTCGCAGCGGCAAACGTGTTCCTGCCCGATCGCACGAACATGCAGGCCTGCCTTCTCATCGGGCTCCGTCGCGGTGAAAAAATGATGCTCAACCCGGTGGGCGGGGAAGCGGGGCCGTTGTGCGACGGCGATGAGCTGATCCTGCTGAGCCAGAATCTGCCGGATCTTTCGCGACTGCAGTCGCTCGACGCCGCATAGCTTACGGAGCCGAGATGGTCGGATGACGAAGCCCTGATGACACGAGCGCTGGCGCTTGCCCAGAAGAGCTATGACGAGGGCGGGTGCCCGATCGGTGCGGTGCTCGCCGATTCCGGGAGCGGCGCCGTTCTCGGCCAAGGGCACAACGGCCTGGTCCAGGAAGGCAATCCGATCGTTTACGGCGAGATGGCTGCCATCCGCGCCGCGGGCCGCATGGGCACGGGTTTGGAGAAATTCGACCGTCCGCTTCGCGTCGGAAGCGGTCGTCGCTGAATGTCGGCTCTCGGCGGTGGTTTCAACCGGTCAATGCAACACTGCTGCCAGTTTATCGGCAGGCGTTTCGAATCCCAAGGTTTTTCTAGGTCGTTGGTTCAAGCGCAGCGCAATCTTGTTCAGATACGACTGTGAGTAACCGAAGAGGTCTGATGACGCGAGCGGCGCATCACGCGCGTGCGCCGCAAATGATCATAACTCCGCCGTTTATCCGGAAATCTACTGCTTTCTGCGCGATTGGGCATAATGGTCGCGCAGATTTTCTGGGAGGGGAAATGAACGATCGCCGCAATATCATCGTTGCGCTAGGAGCCTGCATACTCTCAATGCCGTATGGTTCTTTCTCCCAGCAGCGACCGCGGAAGGTTTTCCGCATCGGCATTCTTATTCCCGGAAACGTGGCTGCGACAGTGCATCTAGTCGAGGCATTCAAGCAAGCACTGCGAGAACATGAGTACGAGGTGGGACAGAACGTATTACTGGAACCGCGCTATGCCGAAGGCCGGCTCGAGCGGCTATCCGAGCTTGCTGCGGAAATGGCGCTCAGCAAGGTCGACGTTATTGTACGGCGACAGATGCCGGTATTGCGGCGGCTAAACAACAGACGCAGACAATCCCGATAGTGATGGCCAGCAGCACCGATCCGGTCGGAACCGGTTTCGTTGCGAGCCTGGCGCGTCCCGGCGGCAATGTCACCGGCCTTAGCATGGTCTCCTCGCAACTTAGCGCGAAGCGGCTGGAGATGCTGAGGGAAATTGTAACCGGGCTTTCCCGTGTGGCGATTATCTGGAATCCTAATGTCCGCGGCGCCTTGCTTGACTACAAAGAAACGGAAGCGCTGCCCGATCGCTACGTGTACAGCTTCAATCTGTTGAAGTGACCCGTGCGGAGGACCTGGATCGCGCTTTCTCGACCGTAACGGACCAGCGTGCGCAAGTGCTAATTGTGAGTACTCCTAATCCAATACTTTTCGTGAATCGGAACCGGATTGCGAGCCTCGCACAGAAAAATCGGCTACCGTCCATGTTTGGACAAAGGGAATACGCTGACGCCGGCGGTCTCATAGCATACGGGCCGAGCACGACTGAGTTGTATCGCCGCGCGGCCATCTACGTGGACAAGATACTCAAGGGAGCGAAACCTGGAGACCTGCCCGTTGAGCAGCCGACAAAGTTCGAACTTGTGATTAACAAAAGGACCGCGCGCGCTTTGGGATTGACGATTCCGCAATCGCTCCTGATTAGTGCGAACACCGTGATCGACTAAGATCGCGAACGTCTGCTCACGGGAGGCTTGACTGTCAGCTTCGGTCGGAAGCGGTAGTTGTTGATCGTCGGCTCCCGGCAATTAGCGGCCAGCCCCGGTTACTTTTGAATTTCGTCCAGATAGGCCCTAGCCTTGGCAATAACCGCTATCACTGGCCCGTGGGTGACGTAAATAAGTCACCATAAGTGTGTATGGCGGTCAGGTTGCGGCGAGCGCGAAGTTCGATACAATTTGCACATTGATTGTGGTTGGCGGGCGAGTCCGGGGAAGATCACATGACCACACGGCGGAAACTTCTGAGTGCGTTGGGAGCAATCTCTGTCGTTATGCCAGTCGCTTCATTCGCCCAGCAGCCGACAAAAAAAGTGGCGCGAGTGGGCTATCTGTCGGCGGTTACTGCCGCTGTGGATGCTCCGCGTTTGGACGCGTTTCGCCAACGACTGCGAGAACTTGGCTACATCGATGGCCAAAACATAGTTTTCGATTATCGGCACGCGGATGCGAATTCCGGTCTGCTTCCCGGTTTGGCCGAAGAACTTGTCCGACTTAAGGTCGATATCGTCGTCGCAGTTGCAACCTCTGCGGCGGTGGCCGCAAAAAAAGCCAGCCGCACGGTTCCAATCGTTTTCTTGGGGGTATTCGATCCGGTAGCAGCCGGGCTGGTCGACAACTTGGCGCGGCCCACAGGCAATATCACCGGTTTCTCCAACATGATATCGGAGCTGTCCGCGAAACGGCTGGAGTTGCTCAAGGAAAGTGTTCCCAAGCTGTCGCGGATTGCCGTTATGTGGGAGCCGCACATTGTAAGCTCCGCGCAGCAATGGAAAGAGTCCGAATTGGCCGCGAAGAAACTCGGATTGCAAATTCATTCCATGCAAATTAGCGGCCCGAACCAATACGAAAGCGCGTTCAAGGAAGCAGCCGCAGCGCATAGTGCGGCGCTCGCCGTGACGCTGACGCCGACATTCCTGTCCGATCAGAAGCAGATCGCGGATCTGGCTATCAAGCATCGGTGGCCTTCGATCTATGCCTACGAATCGTCCGTGGACGCCGGAGGCTTCATGAGCTACGGTCCGAACCCGATCGACTCATATCGAAGCGCTGCGGTCAACGTCGACAAAATCCTCAAAGGCGCTAAGCCGGCTGATCTGCCGATACAGCAGCCGACGGAGTTTGAACTCGTGGTAAACCTGAAAACGGCACAACAGATTGGTGTAAAGGTTCCGCAACCAGTGCTGTCGCGCGCCAACAAGTTGATCAATTAGAGGCGGCGAGTGTCCGCTTTCGGACGGATTCAATGACTGCGACCGGAAGCAGACATTATTACTGCTACAACCCCCATCGCCACAGCTTTCAAATCTTCAGCCATGGGCCTGTAACGTCGCAGTCCATCACGACATTCCAGCCACCGCCAGTTGAACTGGTAGACATTCAGGGTCGATCAACGTCGAATCCACCACGTTGAACCTGGAACACACGAACGCTGGTTCAGTTTGCAACGTTCGACTCTTCCGATCACCTCGATGTAAAACAAATCAAATTGGCATAGTAGGTCCCAGTCAGTCGATTTGTTCACGCCAGAACGCGTTTAAACAGGTCGGATTTTTCTGCACCGATCACAATGAACAGCAATTCCTGATCACCATCACGACTAAAGACGGTTCGGGCACCCTTCAGTAAATGTTGGGCCTCTCCACCCATATACCTGTTTTACTGAAGTGCGATCTCTGAAGTGAGATAGCGATCGTGATGGGGAGGAATGGTCACACCCATTCCAGACATCGGGCTGGATATCACACTGAGTGGTTCAACCGATGGCAGGGTGAGCGGTCAGACCAATGGCTGGACGGTGTGTGGGTGAGCCTCGCTTACTAATATTGGGAAGCTGCCGTTCTGCCATTGAACTACACCCGCGATTTAGCGCGGAATTTTACGCTAGTCCATGACCCGCCTCAAACGAGCTGTATTTAGCGTCAGCAAAAAGAAGCGCATGAGTGGAAATTGCCGATTGTTATTGACATGGCTTCGCGCAGTATCCCGTCGACCGGTCTTGCCTTATGCCGAAGTAAGGCAGAAACTTTCGCTCTTCGGGACCGGGAGCGGCAAGGTTAGCGCGGCCATCACTCGATGATTCCGATCCGGCCCGGATAGTCTCGTCCTTGCGCAACAGGAGCAAATCATGCGAATCGTTTTTGGATTGATCTTCTCATTAATCGTCGGCGCGCCGTCATTCGCGCTGGGGCTCGCGGATCTCAGCGACAAGGATGCCGTATCCGGCCTGAAAGATGCGCTGACACAGGGATCGGCGGCGGCAATCGGGAAGCTAGGTGTTGAAAACGGCTTCCTCGGCAACGACAAGGTGAAAATTCCGCTCCCCGATACAATCAGGCGCGTCGAGAGCGGCCTGCGGCTGCTCGGCATGCAGCGCCAGGCCGATGAGCTCGTCGTCGCGATGAACCGTGCCGCCGAGCAGGCGGTGCCGGAGGCGAAAGCGTTGCTGGTCGGCGCGGTCAAGAACATGAGCGTGCAGGATGCCAAGGGAATACTCACCGGCGGCGACACTGCCGCAACCGAATATTTTCGCCGGACCACCAGCGGCCAGCTCACGCAAAAATTCCTGCCGATCGTCACCAAGGCGACAGGCAAGGTCGGGCTCGCGGAAAAATACAACAATCTCGCCGGCCAAGGCGCACAACTGGGCCTCGTCGACGCGAAGCAGGCGAAGATCGAAAACTACGTGACGCAGAAAACGCTGGACGGTCTCTTTCTCATGATTGCGGAGCAGGAGAAGGCAATTCGCAAGGACCCGGTCGGCTCAGCCACGGGGATGGCGCAGAAAGTATTCGGGATGCTGGGAAAATAGCCGGCGTGGCGGCCGCAGCCGGGGTTAAGCCATTTCAAGTATCTGCGCCCATTGCGCCGCAATGCGGGCCGGAGAATACGCCACCGCAATGCGGTCCTGCGCCGCACGAATCCGGCCGGCGATGGATTCCTGGTTGTGCATGACCCACGCGATACCTTCGGCGAGATCGGCTCCCAGCCAGGCGCAGTCGTCGAATTCGCGATAAGAAGGAATTGGGTGCGCGATGACGAACCGGCCGGCCCACAGCGCTTCGACCAGCCGGTTGGCGCTCTTGGCCAGCGTCCATTGCTCGTCGAGCATCGCCGGAATCAGCACGAGATCGGTGACCGCGAGTGAATCCCAGGTTTCCGCGCTCGACCACGGGACATATTTCAGCGTCAACGCAGCGCCGGATCTGCGGTTGAATTTTTCGCAATAAGCTTCGATGCCTTGGGCTCCGGCGGTCACGATGCGTAAATCCATCGGAAAGCGCCGGCCGGCGTCGGCCAGGCCCGGTAGCGCCTTCATCAACGCCGGTAAGTTCGTGCCATAGCCGAACCACAGCACTTTCACGCGCGCGCCGTCCGGCGACCATTTCGGCGCGCCGCGCGGACCCTCGTACGGATCGCCGACTACCGCGGATTCTTTGCGCGTGTACTGCCGGATTATGTTTTGCAGGGTGGCCGAAACCGTGACGACGTGGTCCGCCAGCATGGTCATGCGGTGCAAATGCTCGCTCGCTTCGCCCGCGAACCGGTCGTCGGTTAAGTCGAACCATGTCGGCACGCGGCGCGCACGCTGCTCTTCGAGCACGGTTTCGGCGCAGACGGGATCGGTGTAATTTTTGATGAACACTACACGGTCGGCGTCCGCAATCTGCGCGCGTACGTCATCGGCGCAATCGCGATCGAGCCCCACTACCGACGCATCGTGGCCGCTCGCGATCAAGCCCTGCATCGGAATAAGCGCGCGATAGCGCAGGCTGGCAAGATCCGAGCTGACGCCGTCGCCGCCGGTTTTCAACGCCTGCCGCGGCACGATCCAGACGACCTTCATAGCTTGGCCCCGCCGCTCATCGGGATAAGATTCACGCGGAACCCGCCCTGTGTTCGTGACAACGCTTGTTTTGGCGCAGGAATTGTACACCAGCGCCTGCGCGGGGACGGGCTTGCGGCGTGCAAAAAATGCAATGAAATAAAACAGTTTCGTGGATCCCGCACTCCGCCGCGGACCGGTTCGCCGCACGCTTTCGCCGCGTGACAGGAGTGCTACACTAGTTTCACGCAATACCGGCCCATCGCGCACGCCGCTGGCGATAAGCGCGACCGCCATCGACAGATCGCTTGGTTTTTCACCACGGAGGGGTTATGAAGATTTCCACGGTTTTCGGACGTTCCGGATTCGCGTTTGCGCATACCGCGGCCGCACTCGCCGCTGGTCTGCTCGTCACGTATGCATGGGCGCAAACGCCGCCCGCCGCTGCACCCGCCGCGCCCGCCGCTGCGCCTGCCGCACCTGCGGCGCCGCCATCCTGGCAGCAGGGCCGCTCGGCGGAACAGGCGACTTCGACATTGCATCCATTCGCGCCGCATTTCACCGGGCGGCCGTCGAACACACTACCGCTCGACAAACTGAAAGTGCCGGCGGGTTTCAAAATCGAAGTGTGGGCGGAGGGCATACCCGAAGCGCGCTCGCTCGCGCTTGGCGATAAAGGCACGGTGTTCGTGGGCAACCGCAACCTCTCCGACGTGTATGCAATCGTCGACCGCGGCGGCAAGCGCGACGTCAAAAAGATACTCGCCGGCCTTAAAGCGCCCAACGGCGTCGCCTTCAGCAAGGGGACTTTGTTCGTCGCCGAGCGTCACCGCATTACCCGCTACGACGGCATCGAAGACCGGCT
>Ga0157379_10005779_pt1 | contig 10650 bp, 9 predicted proteins | sample S25metaG_FD_121802 | JGI IMG/M metagenome (GOLD analysis project Ga0157379, IMG submission 121802) | Switchgrass rhizosphere microbial communities from Kellogg Biological Station, Michigan, USA - S2-5 metaG | ecosystem: Host-associated > Plants > Roots > Rhizosphere > Soil | place: USA: Michigan... | reverse complement strand
GCGGCCGTCCGGGAGCGCGTAGAGCCTGCTCGCGTCGGTGTAGCCGCGGGCGGTCAGGCAGTCCGCCCACTCCGGGGCCTGCGTGGCGACGGCGTCGGGATCGGCGTCGAAGACGTCGCGCCACACCGCGCGCGGCGCGGGCGAGACGACGGTGGGTGTGGTCATGGCCGGTTCACCTCGTGAGGGACGCGTAGGGATCGGAGGGGGCCGCCCGGCCCGCGAGGGCGTCGGCGACGGCGGCGAGCACCAGGCGGTCGCCGTCGCTCAGGCCCGGTGTCGCGGCGACCTGGTCGAGCGGGCGGCCGTCGAGGAGCTGGACCGCCGCCGCGGTCACGACGACGGACCCGGTGCCCGTCGGGTCGTGCAGCAGGACGGACGAGCCGTCGGCCCGCACCTCACGGAGCAGGTCGCGGACCTGGGCGAGCTGCGCGGCGCTCGGCGCGCCGCCGTCGGGGACGTCGATCCGGAGCAGCCGCATCCCGAGCGCGGGCGCGGCCGCCTCCTCCTCGGTGGCGGGCTCGCCGACCGAGACCAGCCCGCGGGTGCGGAACGTGTCGCGTAGCAGCACCAGCTCGCTCTCGGTGGGCGCCCCGGAGCGGTACACCCCGGGAGCGACCTCGGCCGCGGCGGGCAGGGCGGGCAGGGTGCTCGCGTCCGAGTGCAGGATCCCGGTCTCGCGGACCGCGACCGCGGCCACGAGCAGCGCCAGCAGCACGACCGCGCGGGTGGCGATCCGCCTGCCCGCCAAGGCGGGCAGGGTGCCCAGGGCGGGCCGGGGTCGGGCGGTCATCGCGGGCTCCGACGGCGGCGGACCAGGCGGACGACCTCGACCGCGAGCACCGGCACCGCGACGTAGAGGGCCAGGCCGGCGAGCAGGGCGGTGACGAACGGCTGGACCGAGGTCGGCAGCGGTCGCACCAGGTCCGGGCTGAGCGGTGGGGCCGCGACCGGGGTGCGGGCGGCCGTCCCGGGGCGGACCACGCCGGCGTCGAGCAGCAGTCGGGACAGCGGGGCCAGGCGGACACCGGTGGCAGTTCGCTCGAGCACGCCGCCCGCGAACGCCTGCCGCACGGTCCCGCCGATCTCGGTGGGGGGCCCGACCGGAGCGCCCAGCCGCTCCCGGGCGGCCGGCACGGCGGCGGGTCCCGCCGGTGCCTGCAGGTAGGCGGTCGCGATCGCGGGATCGGTGAGCGCGGTGAGGACCTGGGCGTCCGTCGGGTCGTCGCCGGGCCGGGCGGTGACCGGCGGCAGGCCCGCCGCGGTCCACGCGGCGGCCTCGGCCCGCGCCACGGTGGGGACGACGGGCAGCGCGGACACCCGCCCGTCCGGACCCGCCGTGAGGACGGCCCCGGTGAAGGCCTGGTAGCCGCGGTCGGGGTCGCTCCACGGGCCCGTCACCGGGGCCCCGACCACGGCCTTGCCCCCCAGCGCGGCCCAGCCCGACCCGAACGGCTCGCCGACGGCGAACCCGCCGCAGCGGTCCCCGTCGGTGAGCACGAACGTCGTGCCGGCGATCCGCTCGGTGTCGGCGAGGGGGGCGTAGGGGTCCACCGGCGTCCGCCGGACCTCGAGCCCGCGGAAGGTCGCGGACCGGAACCGCCCGAGCAGCTCGCCCCGCGCGCGCACCGACGCCAGGAGCTCCGGCGTCGCGGTGCCGTAGCCGGCCGAGACGTCCTTGTCGCTGAGCACGAACAGGTGCACGCCGTGGGCCTCGGCCCCCTCGGCCGTGGCGAACATCGTGACGGTCTGGCCGGGCAGCAGGTAGCTGAGCTTGTCCGGGTCCCCGGTCGTGGCGAGCGTGGCACACGGCGGGAGCGAGCCGCGCACCAGGTCCGCGACCTCGAAGACGCCGTCGTTGGCGGAGGCGTAGTAGCGGACCCAGCCGCCGAGGGACAGCCCGAGGACGGCGACCACGGCGGCCAGCCCGGTCACCACGCCCGGGCCGCCCAGCCGGACGAGCGCGGCGTCGGCGGCGAGGACGGTCCCGACGATCGCGGCGGGCAGGATGTAGACGAAGAACTGCTCGTTGAGCGTGCCGAGCACCACCATGTAGGCGCCGAAGGCGTAGCTGGTGAGCAGCCAGGCCAGCAGCCAGCGCGGGGCCCCCGAGAGCGCGCGGGTGAGCAGCCACGTCAGGGTGAGCGCCCCGCCCGCCAGGAACAGGTACGAGCTCGCGTACTGGCCGAGCTGGTCGGTGACCGCGGAGACGAACGAGACCCCGGGCCGGTTCCATCCGGTGATCTGCAGCAGGCCGAGCAGCCGCTGGACGGTCGCGAACTTGACGTCGACGAAGTCCGAGGTCTGTCCGAGCGCGACCGCCCACAGCGGGAAGAGCAGCCACAGCCCGACACCCCAGGCGAAGGCCCCCGCCGTCACGGCGGCCCGACGGCGGTCACGCCCGAGCAGGGCGTGCACGACCGGCGTGAACAGCAGGAAGACCGTGACCTCCTTGGTCAGCAGGGTCAGCCCCGTGGCCAGCCCGACGACCGGGACGTAGAGCAGCGGGCGGGCCGACCGCAGCCGGATGGCCAGGCAGAGCGTGAGCATCCCGACGAGCAGCGCGATCGGCTCGATCAGCGCGAGTCGCCCGTAGCGCAGCAGCACCGGATCGGTCGCGGCGAGCACCATGACCAGCCCGACGAGCACCAGCCCGCGGCGGCGGGACGCCGCGGGCATCAGGTACGCCGCGAGCAGCCCCAGCAGCAGGATCGCGAAGACCGCGACCACGGCGGTGAGCACCCGGGCCGCGAGGATCGCGTCGGTGAGCGGGGCGTCGTCCATGCCGAGCAGCCGCAGCCACGCCGCCTGCGTGAGGAAGGAGAGCGGGGGGTGGACGAACATCGGGCTGTTGGTCCAGGTCAGGTTCCAGCCCTCGGCGACCTGCCGGGCCGCCTCGGTGTAGACGACCTCGTCGTACTGGGTGTCGGGGCTCGACCGGATGTTCCAGAGCAGCGCGACCGCGGCGAGCACCCCCCCGGCGAGGACCACCAGGAGCTCGGGGCGCGGACCGCGACGGCGGGACCGGACCTGGTCGAGAACCCGCTCGCGCAGCGGCGGGTACCTCCTCGGCAGCAGGGCGGTCATCGCGCGCTCCCCTCGAACCCGGGTGGGGCCGCGCGGCGCGGTCCGCGGATCCGCGACCGCACAGCGGCGAGCTCGGCGGGCGAGACCAGGCCGACGCGCACGGCCACCAGCGCGTACGCGAGCAGCCCGGCGACCGCGGCCGGCAGCGCGAACGGCGCGGTCGCGGCGTCGGCGAGCGCCAGGAGCGCGAGGAGCGGGCCCAGCGCGAGGCCCCAGCGCCCGAGGGTCGTGAGGCGGACCCGGCCGGGTCGGAACCGGCGGCGGTACTCCACGCCGAGCAGCAGCACGGTCGTCCAGGTGCCCGCCGCGAACGCCCAGGCCGCGCCGAGCGCGCCGAGCCGCGGGACCAGGACGACCAGGGCCGCGACCTGGACGACGGCGCAGAACGGCACCCGGGCCGCCACCGCCGTGGCGAACCCACGGGCGAACAGCGCCTTGAGCAGCATGTCCGCCACCAGCAGCCCGATCGTGCCGAGGCTGATCACCCGCACCGCCGCGGCCGCCGCACCGTAGCCGGCGGGCAGCACGAGGTCGAGCACCGAGGCGGGCGTGACGACGAGGACCAGCTGCAGCGGGACCAGCGCGAGCGGGACCCAGCGCAGCACCGACATCAGCGTGGTGTGCGCCGTCCGCAGGTCGCGGGCGCCCGCGACGAAGGGGAACACCGCGTCGGACAGCGCGGAGCCCGCGAAGAACGGGGCGCGGGCGAGGATCGCGGCGGCCTGGTAGATCCCGACCGTCGCGACGGTGACGCCGTGACCGGCCCCCAGCGCGCCGAGGACCAGCACGTCCAGCGTGCCCATCAGGCCGAAACCGGTCGTCCCGACCGCCATCGGGAGTGCGGCGGCGAAGGCCCGCAGCCCGGCGACCGGGCCGCGGCCCGGCCGTCGGCCGCGCAGCGACCACCAGGCGAACGCGGCCGACGCGGCGGCGGCGGCGAAGAGCGCGACGGCGACCCCGGACACCCCAAGCCCGACCAGGGCGACCAGCGCGAGCGCCAGGACCACCTTGACGACGATCTCCAGCACCCGGGTGGCGCCGACGGCGTCGAAGCGGCGGTTGCCCTGCAGGCCGCCGAGCAGGACCGAGCCGAGCGAGAGCAGCACGATCGTCGCCGCGGCCAGGACCGTCGCGACCGGGCCGACGCCGGGCAGGAGCGCCCCGGTGGTCAGCTGGATCGCGGCGAACGCGACGGCGAGGGCACCGCCGAGGGCGACGTTCCCCGCGAGGGCGGCCCGGAAGGCCTCGTCGGCCGCCGCGCGCGCGGCCGGTCCCTGGTCGCGGCGGGCGACCGCCCGGGCCAGCGCCCAGGGGAAGCCCGCCGCGAGGACGGAGGTGGCCAGCAGGAGCAGGTTCAGCAGCATCCCGACCCCGCCGAACTCGGCGGGCGGCAGGAGCCAGGCCAGCGCGACCCCGAGGCCGTAGTTCAGGCCCGCCGTGACCATGATCCCCGCCAGGAGCACCACGCCACCGCCCGCCGCGCTGCGCTCGGTGGTCATCCGCAGCGCCATGGTGCTCAGACCGCCCTGGCCGTACGGAGGCTCCCGGGGACCGGGCGCGCGGTGCGGCGCAGCGGGCGACCCCGCCTGCCGACGGTCTCCAGCATCGTCGCCTCGTAGCGCTCCACGCAGGCACCCCAGCTCAGGCCCTCGGCCTTGGCGCGGGCCCGACGGCCGCGGGAGCGCAGCGCGGACCGGTCCGCGGCGAGCTCCAGGAAGGCGGCGCGCAGCGCGCCCGAGTCCCGGGTGGGGACCACCGTGCCGACCCCCTCGACCAGGTCGCGGACGCCGGGCAGGTCCGACACCACAGGGACGCAGCCTGCCGCCATGCCTTCGAGGGTCACGAGCCCGAACGCCTCCGCCCGCGTCACGGAGGGGAGGACCACGACGTCGTTGCGGTCGTACTCGCCGTGCAGCACCTCGTCCGACACGCGTCCGAGGAACCGGATGGTCGGGACACCGTCGGCCAGGCGCTCGTAGTGCGCTCGGTGCGGCCCGTCACCCACGAGCGTGAGCTCCAGGCCGTCGACCCCCGCCACCGCCGGGATCAGCCACTCGAGACCCTTGTACGGGCGCATCTGGCCGACGAACAGGATCCGCAGCGGACCGGCCGGGTGCTTGAGCGGTTCGGGCCGGACGTCGACCCCCCACGGCACCACCCGAACGGGCGGGCCGCCCGGGCGGCTCTCCGAGTCCGCGTAGAACCGCGAGGTGGTGAGGATGGTGTCCGCGCGCCCGGAGAGCACCCTGTGCAGGCGGTTGTAGACGGCGGACAGGGTCTCGGCGCCGCGCACCGCCAGCGCGCAATGGTGGGTGTAGACGATCGGGGTGCCCCCGCGCGCGCCGGCGAGGAGCAGCACGACGTCGCTCATGGTGGGGACCGGACCGTGCAGGTTGACGACGTCGTAGTCGGCCAGCATCGCCGAGACCCGACGCCAGTGGGCGAGCAGCGAGGAGAACCGGTACTCCCCCAGGCAGAGCCGGGGGACCTGCACGGAGCTGAGCACGTCGACGCGGTGTCCGCGGTCGCGCAGCCCCTCGGTGAGCCGGTCGACGCACCGGGAGATCCCGGAGACGATCGGCGGGGCCTCGGAGGTGACCAGCAGGACGTCGAGCCGGGGCTCGCCCGGGCCTGCCGGGTCGAGCTCGACGACGTCGGGTCGGCGGTGTGGGACCGACCGCGCGGGCTGCAGCCGCCCGGTCGGCACGCCGGCGGTGCTCGCCCGGAGCACCGCGAGGTGCCGGAGGAAGCGCAGGCCCTCGCGGACCGTCGACTTCGACTCCCCCGCGTGCCGGACGCCGAAGGTGAAGCCGACCTCCGCGATGCGGGTCAGCCCCGAGCGGACGACCAGCTCGAGGAGGATCTTGTAGCCGATCGGCTCGACGGCGTCGAGGTCGAGCGCCGCGGTGCGGACGGCGAAGAACCCGGACAGGGGGTCGCTCATCCGCCCGACCGGTCCGCCGAGCAGGGCGGCCGCCAGGGTCTTGGAGCCGCGGGAGACCAGATGACGGTAGAGCGAGCCGAGGCCCGCGCCGTCGCCGCCGTCGGCGTACCGGGTGGCGACGACGACCTCGGTGTCCGCTCCCGCGGCGGCGAGCAGCTCGGGGACCAGGGCGGGCGGGTGCTGAAGGTCGGCGTCCATCACCACGGCCCACGGGGCGCGGGCGATGCGCAGACCCTCGACGACCGCCCCACCGAGGCCGCCGGTCGGCGCCGGGCGGTGCACGAGGGTGCAGGGGAACGGCAGGTCCGCGGCCGCGGCGCGGACGACGTCGGGGGTGTCGTCCGTGCTGTCGTCGACCACGACGAGCTCGGCGGACCGTCCGACCAGCGCGGCGGCCAGGCCGGCGAAGAGCGCGGCCACGTTGCCCGCCTCGTTGAAGGTGGGGACGACGACGGAGACCTCCGGTGCGGCGGGCTCGGCGTGCGAGGTGTGCGCGCGGCCACCGCGGGTCTCGGCGCTGGTCCGGTGCGACATGACGGCGGTCCCCCCTGGTCTCGGCCCCCTCGTCGGGGCCCCCTCGTGGGTGACCAGGGTGGCGGCCCGCCGGCCGGCCGACGATGGAGTGCACCCCCGCCCTCGCGGAGCGGTCCCCCGCAGACCCGGTAGGGCTGTCCCCCCGGTGGCGCACGCTCCGCGGCGGTGGCGGAGACTGGCGGTGGTCGTGGCGACACCGCAGGTGAGGAGGTGGGGTGTGACCCGGTCGCACCGCTGCCCGCTGCCGCCCGCCGAGAACGCCGGCGACCAGTTCACCTGTGTCTGCCGGTCCCGCTGGGTCGCGGTGCGGCGGCACTGGTGGAGCAGGCGGTTGCGCTGGGTACCGATCCCCTTCGCGGTCCCGCCCGACCTCGGGCGGGAGCACCGGGAGCGCGAGCTGGGCTGAGCCCCCGGTCGGGACGGGGGTCTGCCCCCTCGCGGGCCGGGACGGCGGCTGCCACGCTCCGGGCCGTTCGCCGTGTACCGAGGCCGAGGAGTCCGCCCGATGACCGTCCGCGCGCCCCGTCCGCCCTCGGCGGGCACCCGCTGGGTCCTGGCCGGTGCGGCGGCCGCCCTGCTCCTCGCCGCGGCGGCGGCCTGGGCCGGGCTCACCACAGCCGAACCGCCGCCCGCGGTCCGGCTGGAGGGGATCGGCGTCGGTGCGCTCTCCCCCTACACCGCCACGGTCGGTGCCGACCGTCCCGGCACCGTCCCGCCCGCGGGCGTCGGCGGGCACCGCACCGGCGACGACCCGGCCCTCTACGCCCGGGCGGGCGCGGAGCCCCCCTGCGACGTCGCCGCGCTCGCGGCGGCGCTCGCCGCGGACCCGGCCCGGCAGCGGGCCTGGAGCAGAGCGCTCGGCCTGCCCGGCCCGACCGGTCTCGTCCCGGTGCTGCTGCGCGCCGACCTCGCCGCCGAGGAGCACGGGTTCGTCGACGGCGCGGACGTCGACGCACCCGTCATCCTGCAGGCGGGGACGGCGGTGCTGGTCGACGCCCGGGGTGAGCCGCGGGTGCGCTGCTCCGGGGGCGGTCCCCTCACCGCCGGCGAGCCGCCGCAGCCCACGGGCGGGGTGGACGGCCGGCCGTGGCCCTTCTACCAGCCCGTCGACGTCGTCGCGGTCGCCCCCGCCGCCACGCCGTTGCCCGCGCTGTCCGTCCTCGACCTCACCGCCGGGAACCCGGTGACGGTCGCAGTCCCGCCCGCCTGACGGCCCGAACGGCTCCGACCAGCGCGGCACGAGGGCGCGATGACGGTCGATGACGCTGCTCAGAGGGTGCGTCGTCGCCGGCGGTGGAGCAGCAGTGCGGTCAGGGCGGCGGTCAGGGTTCCCAGGCCCAGGGGGACCAGGGTCGGGCCCCAGGGCCAGGCCGCGCCGGCCATGGTCGGGCGAGTCGGGCGGTCGGCGGGCAGCTCGTGAACCCGGGCGGTCCAGTTCGCGGTGGCGAGGTCCGTGGTCTCGGCGAGGTCGGCCATCGCCGGGGTGAACGGGAACCCACCGCTCGCGTGCAGCCCGGTCGGCCCGGGGACGAGGATCCGGTCCAGTCCGGTCGTGGTGGCGGTGGCGCCGCGCGGCACGAGGGTGAGCCCGTGCCGAGAGGTGACGGGCGCGCCGTCCGCGGACAGGGCGACGGTGCGGGCGGCGAGGGACTGTCCGCCGTGGACGTCGAACACCGAGGCCAGCTCGAGCTCGCCGACGCCTGGGGTGAGGACCACCCCGATGCGGTCGGGGTTCCACCGCAGCCCCGCGTTGATCACGGCGACGACGTCGGGGCCGGCAGGCTCGTGCGCACGGTCGTCGGCGTCGCGGCGGGTCCAGCCGATCGCGGCGGCGGCCCGGTCGGCGACGTCGCGGCCGGTCATCTGCTCGACGACGTGCAGGGTCCCGTCGAGGCCGGACAGGATGCCCGCCGTGGTGACGACGCCGTCGTCGACGAACCGGACCCGGCTCGCCCACCGCACCCGCTCGTAGGTGGCGGTGTAGCGCTCGACGCGGGTCCAGTGCGTGGTGGCGGTGTGGCCGTCGAGGACGCCGGAGGCGGCGAGCACCCCGGCCCCGTTGCAGATCCCGAGGATCCGGCTGCCGCGCTCGGCCTGCTGGCGCACCCCGGCACCCGCTGGCTCGTCGTCGGTGGGCAGCGCCGGCACGACCACCCGGTCCGGAGCGCCGCCCAGGCGCGCGGTGACCTCGGCGAAGGACAGGTGCGGCAGGAGGTCCAGGCCACCGGGTGAGCACGACCGGATCGTGGTCGGCCGCGGCGAGGTAGACGTTGAAGCGGTCGGTGACCGAGAGGGCCTCGTAGGGTCCGAGCACGTCGGAGGCCACCGCGCCGCGCTCGCCGAGCACGATCACCGCCGTCGGTCGGGCCGGGTCGTGCGGCGCGGGAGCCGGGTGCGGGACCGACCGTGGGGGGCCGGGCTCATGCAGGGCGGCGAAGGCGGCGGGTGCGCTGATCGCGGCGCCGATCCCGGCGGGCAGCAGGAACGCCAAGACGACCGCCGCGCCGAACCCGACGCGGCGCCACAGGCTCCTCATCGCACACCCACCTGGGTGTAGTCGCCGCGGCGGCGGAGCATGACCGCCGCCATGAGCGGGAACATCACGACGTGTCCGGCGATCATGAGCGCGGTGCCGGAGAGCAGCCCGAGCCAGAACGCCGGGAGCAGCAGCGCGAACGGCGCCGCCATGACCAGGCACATCTGCACGGTCGCGGCCCAGCAGTGGCGCCGGATGCGCATCCACAGGCCCATCGCGAGGGCCATGTCCACGGCCATGATCGCGGCCCCGGCGTCGGGCAGCGCGGTCCACGGGTCGGGCCAGAGCGGGTCGAGCAGCAGCATGCCCACGACCATCGCGGCACACATCTCCAGATAGTGGCCCACGAAACGGGCGGAACGGCGGGTGGACAGGGCGGGCATCGGGACTCCCGGTCGGTCGGTGCGGATCAGGACGCGGATCAGGACGCACCGAGCATCGCGACCGCGCCCGTGGGGCACCCGTGCCAGAGGTCACGGTCACCGGTCACGGTCCGAGCAGGTCCAGCTCCCGGGCGCGGAGCGCGGCCTGGGTCCGGTCCCGCACCCCGAGCTTGACCAGCACGTTCGTCACGTGGTTCTTCACGGTGCCCGCGGCCAGGAACAGCTCCCCGGCGATCTCGCGGTTGCTCAGCCCCCGCGCCAGCAGCCGCAGCACCTCCAGCTCGCGTTCGGAGAGCGGGTCGACCAGCGGCTGCGGCCGGGGTGCGGTGGCGGGGAGCGCGGCGACCCGGGCGACGACGCGGGCCGCCACGGACGGCGCCAGCACGGACCCCCCGCACGCCGCCGCGACGACCGCCTCGACCAGCCGGCCCGAGGAGACGTCCTTGAGCAGGTAGCCCAGGGCACCGGCGCGCAGCGCGGCGAAGACGTCGGCGTCGTCGTCGAACGTGGTCAGCGCGATCGCCCGCACCGCGGGCTGCTCCACCTGCAGGCGACGGATCGCGGAGACCCCGTCGAGCACCGGCATGTGCAGGTCCATCAGGACGACGTCCGGGGTGAGCGCGGCCGCGCACTGCAACGCCTCGGCGCCGTCGGCGGCCTCGCCGACGACCCTGATCCCGTCCTGGGCGTCGAGCAGGGTCCGCAGCGCCTCCCGGAACAAGGCCTGGTCGTCGACGACCAGCACGCGCACGCTCATCCGGGGATCTCCGGTCATGCGGGGATCTCCACGGTCAGCACGCCGCCGCCCTCCGGTGGGCCGGTCAGCTCGACCCGCCCGCCCAGCGGCTCCGCCCGTTCCCGCAGCCCGACCAGCCCGAACCCAGGGCCCGGGTCCGCGGGCGGCCCGACGCCGTCGTCGCGCACCTCGATGCGGACCGAGTGCGGCCGGTAGGCGAGCACGACCCGGGTCCGGGTGGCCCGGGCGTGCTTGCGGACGTTCGTCAGCCCTTCCTGAGCGGCCCGGTGCAACGCCTCGGCGGCCTCCTCGGGCAGCGGGCGTGGCTCACCCACCACCTCGAGGTCGGTTCCGCTCCCGGCGACGAGCGCGGCCACCGCGTCCGGCAGGTCCGGGAGCGGTCGGGGTTCGCGCAGCATCCGGACCGAGCGTC
>Ga0157379_10005778_pt1 | contig 10651 bp, 11 predicted proteins | sample S25metaG_FD_121802 | JGI IMG/M metagenome (GOLD analysis project Ga0157379, IMG submission 121802) | Switchgrass rhizosphere microbial communities from Kellogg Biological Station, Michigan, USA - S2-5 metaG | ecosystem: Host-associated > Plants > Roots > Rhizosphere > Soil | place: USA... | reverse complement strand
GCCTTTGTTTTCAAATCTGGAATGTAAATGAATCTATCCTATTGATAGGTGATAGGTGATATTGTAAGTCTCCCTCGATTTTCAAAAGTGTTCCGGTTTTGGAAACTCGCGGGAACGTTTTGTAATCAAAACCCCTGGTCAAGGCGGGCAAGGAGGGTGCGTTCGAAGCCTCCGTCGAATGGTTCTCCAGGATGTACACCTTGGAGTTGATTATTCAGAAGCATTCCTCAGGTCAAGGTTCAGACCCTCATTCACTATAAATACTTCATTATCGACCAATATGTCAAAATGTACACATGGTAGTAGCGCCGGCTGTCATGTCATTTGGAAGCTGTCGGAAGTGCCGTAGTCACATATAGTAATGTCGAGTGCAAGTTGGGGGAAGTGTCCACCATCGGGTCAGTCGCTACTGCCACCGCAAGGCACAAGAGAGCAACAAAACTCATCAGTAACATCAAAACACATTGCGATTTATTAAGCGGTCCACCATTTGATGCGATGCACACCAACAAGTAACAACAACAACCGGATGCGAGTCTAACTCCATCATCCAACCCCAACGCCACACAGCTTGTCGGCTAATTATATGGAACAACTCGTCCTTGTACAACACCGATGACAACCCAGTAGAATTACAGTCACAGAAACGTCAAATAGTATAAAAAAGGGAATATGTAGTAGAATGACGTAGCGAAGATAAGAGGATCATAGGTAGGTTCGGGTATACAAAGTGTAAAATTAAAGTAGGTTTGCTCTTTGAAGCATCTGCTGTGTGATGCCATGACGAACTGGAGGACAAGTCAGTGAGCTAACCATGATTTGATTTGATTTAGAAGTCACTTACCAACACCAATAGTTTTCTCTGTCGCTTTAATATCCTGTTAAGATATCGGATGTAAGCCATCATGCGCTTATTATCGAGAGGACAAACGGAACACCCACAGTCGCGCAAGTTAACCACGCATTAAAGTCGCGTTCCTTTGCCGAATATCGCAACTGCACATCTTTGAATTGATTTCTCAGGACTGTAGATTGCCCGTGAGCGTGAAAATATCGGAAAACGAGGGGGATACACACATCGACAAACGGTTACTGGATCATTTGGACGATCTGCATAACTAGGCACGAAGTTCCCAAACTGGACACCAGAATCCAGTTTTTGCTTGAGAAGATCAACCTGCGGGGAAGGGAAGTGGTAAATCCTATGCAGATTATCGAAGCAAGGTATAGTGTACCTTATTCAAGAAAAGAATTAATTGGGAGTTCTGTAGGAGCTTAGAGCGGCATATTTCTTTCCAAAGGTTAATCGAGTCTTGCTATTCAATCGGAATTCGGTCAGTTAACGAGATTAGTGAGAAGTGAAAAAATTTCGTACAAGTCGGTTGACTTCTTCATCTTCCTCAAGGACTTCGTCGAAACAGTTTACTGGAACGATGAAAATAATTGCGTGTACTAGAATTGAGGCGAGTGTCAATACGTGTCTTTTCTGGTGAATTTTCCGGATAAGAACGAACCATCATCAAAATATGAAAACCAAGAGGCTTGGTAGAAACGATGCTTTAGTGAAATAAGTAACTTTTAGCCGAATGCATACACACCTCGCTAGATAGCCGCAAACGTATTAGTTCATGTTCACATGTTCACGGGAGGGAACGTACCTGTGGTCGGGATCCTCCCACGTCGTAAATTAGCCATTCTCGTCCAGAATCGACCCCTCCTATTATTTGAATAAATATTTAAAAAAAGCCGGGACAGAGGGATGACAGACCAGATTCAAGGTGGAAATAATGCTCCTGGATACCCATGGTACGTAATCTTGCGCGGACAACATCATCTGGGAACAGAGTGAATCCTTTAGTATAGGCACAGGAGAGGAAAATATAAGTTCATACCATCCGAGACCTCGTAGTTAGGAGTCAAAATACGATCAAGATCATCTAAGAAACTGATGTACAAAAATCATTAGCAGATCTTACGATATGTGTGACTACACTTACAAACCGGGCGATTGCTCGAGTCTGATGCCTCGCCTATTTAGGAGTTCCTGGACGATCGGACTCTTCCAGAGACGAACCAAGTCGATCTTCCTCTTTATTAACATTTCGATAGCTTCATTTTGGTCGCGTCTTGCACTCTCTGGTCTAGTCTCCATAGAAGGTCGAACACCACTTGTAGATTTACGGCCTTTTCCCAACCCAGTGAAACGATCCTTCCATGACACGTTCGAGGGGATGAAAAGTTCGGAGGCTCCTGGTAGCATTCCCGCTCGCGTTCGATAATCACCTGTGACTTCCTCCGTACCACATAGTTGGCGTTTGAGCAGAGTTTCTGCGGCAGTTAGTTCGTTGAAGAGGGATTCCAAGTCGACTTGGAGGTCATCTTCTGGGTAGACGTCTGATGGAGATAGAGGTGTGAGGAGGACGGAGACCATGAAGAATGAGGATTTGATGATGTTCAATAAAACCTGAGAATTTTTTAAGTTAGAACGGAATAGAGAGTGTCGTGTCAGAATTTACTTACAACAGATCTCCAGGAGGCTCGCTCTTCTTTCCATGCCTGAGGTGCGAACACCATTTGGAAATCTAAGCAAACGGATCAGTGCCGCCATAATGAAATAGTAATAGAGTAACCGCTCACTCTTCAGCGTTGTCGACTTTCCACTCTCACTTTGACCTGTTGCGATGACGTGGAGGTGAATATGCATTACAATGTCATTACGAGCATTCGACTCACCTAGCAACAAGACTCTAACTAACTGGTCTTTCCTTTTGGACCTCACTTTAGCCTCTTGCTTTAACTGAGCATCTATCTCATCGCTCCGCTGCTTTGCTTCCTTCTCCTGTCGCAACCTGTCTTGTCGTTGCTCGGGGGTTTCATCAGCTGGAGGCTGTAATGCGCGCGATAATGGGTCTTCGCGGTCTGTGGTGACGAGGCTGGGCATATTGTCGGGATGAGGGGGTACGAAGAAGACAAGAGTCCGTTACGTTGTCAGTTAAAAGATGTTATAGATGTCGGACATCTGACAAGATAGTTATCTGGTAGCCACGGGCTTCTTGCGGCAAGATCAACCCACGCGGAAGTCCAGGGCGTCTGTCCAACGGCAGTGGTCTATTACACATGTTGGTATACGATCATCAGTTCCCATACTTGTGCAGAGAAAGTTCCTGGCCATGTTTGCTAAGCCGTCGGCTTCGGTTCGCAAACCTATCCAGGCCCGATTTCATCGAGAGTGTTTTTTCTTTCTTTACCACTTTTCTCTTGTTGTGATTATTCGAGAATAGAGGAAGAAGCACATGATGCCCTCCCTGGTCACCGAAGCACAGATCATACCACTTAGGAAGTAATGAAGAAGCAGTGAAGTCTCTTGGGAATAAACCGGTTTCATTATTCCACGGTGTGATGTAAACAGCTCGGGCTAGAGAATCGGAGGCAGAGCGACAGTGTACTCCTGAACGTCTGATCGAATGAACAAATTGGACAAGTTGATGAGTACATATAAGGAGTATTTCATCCTGTCCTTGGGAAGATAATCCAACAGGCGGTGGCGGATATGTTCAGGGATCCATAAAAATTCCCTATACCATCTGCTTCAGTCCCTTTTGTGCCGCCCTTAGGAGACGGGAGAGACCATGCGTTGTGTAAGCCGCAACGAAGTGGCTTGCCCCAGAAGTTACCATTCGTTGGTGGAGAAACCATCAAAATCCAATACTTCCTGGAAGAAACCCATGAATAGCGATGTTCCTCGGTGAAAATGCGCACTATTTGAGCTGTACTATGCATATGCTCAGGACTTACGGCGGCACTTTCAGAAGTCGAAGTAGTTCATTGGTGTCAGACTTGACGAATTGCTAAATAGACACCAATTTCAATATCCCGCCATCCAGAATCCGGCGGGAATTAAAGCGAGCACCCACCTTCATAACCTTGTGAAGCTCCGTCAGGGGTATCCGTGTATATCTGTGGGGGTAAAACCGTACGGATTCGGGAAAAAGGAGGCTCGGTTTCTCATGAAGATTCGGGTCAACAATCTACGCTTCTGGAAGAAGTAAAAATATTGGATAAACGTGGTTGCCCTGTGGGCTTGTAGGGCATCACTCTTTTGGGCTAAATTCAGGAGAACTGTGACAGCGTGATAGTTGGTGTCGGAGTTTGAAAGTGAGTCCCACAGTCATCCACACTTCTCCATCCTCATCTTCACCCTCCTCAAGACCTCACCAAAATGGTAAGCCCTTTTGTCGTCATTGCCTGCATTCTGCAGTGCATTGTACGTTTCTCGGAGCTATAAGGGAACGAGTTTGAGTCGTTCAAAGGGATGGATTGTAAGTTGATTCTTTGGATGTCACGTTTGGGAAACTAAATTTTGTTGATGTAGCATCCAAACTCGTTAGACTTAAGCATATTCTGCTTGTCTTTTCCCTTGCGCAGAGCCTCTTGGGGCAATGAAGCGTATCGCTGGGCTCGTATTGTTTACTCTCATCGGTACTCAGTACGAGCACTAGAGCTCCGAAGCGTACTGCACTGTGGAAAGCAGAAGCGAAATTCGCATCTTGATGCTAATTATTTCCTTCTCTTTCTTTTGCATGTGTTCTTTCGTTTCGTCTCAATGACCAGCCCAAGACCAAGTCCGGTACCGGTAAGAAGCCTGCCCCTGCCCCTTTCGCCACCAAGCAGGCGAAGAGCACCAAAAACCCTCTCTTCGAGGCTCAACCCAAGAACTTCGGTATCGGTGCGTTTGGTCTCTTCTTTTCTTATTTGCTGTTTTAAACCTTTCTTTTAGGCCAGGACATCCAGCCCGTCCGTGACTTGACCCGCTTCGTCAAGTGGCCCGAATATGTCCGTCTGCAAAGGCAGAAGGTCATCCTTCACCAGCGTCTGAAGGTACCCCCTGCGATCGCTCAGTTCTCCCACACTCTCGACAAGAACACCGCCACCGAGCTCTTCAAACTCCTCAACAAGTACCGCCCGGAGACCAAGCAGGAGAAGAAGGCCCGACTCGATGCCGGGGCTAAGGCTGTTGCTGACGGCAAGGCTGAGGAGAAGAAGGTTGGTTCGACGATGTTGCCACATGTTGCAATGCCTAATTGTGGCTGCAGGATAAGAAACCCCTCTTCGTCAAGTATGGTCTTAACCACTGTGTTGCTCTGATCGAGTCCAAGAAGGCCAACCTCGTCGTCATTGCTCATGACGTTGACCCCATTGAGCTCGTCATTTTTGTCCCTGCCTTGTGCCGCAAGATGGGTGTCCCATACGTCATCGTCAAGTCCAAAGCCCGTCTCGGCACCGTCGTCCACAAGAAGACTGCTGCCATCCTCACTCTCCAAGATGTCAAGAGCGAGGACCAGAAGGAACTTGCTACCATTGTCTCCGCCGCCAAGGCCAACTTGTAAGTTTCCTCTACAATCAGTATTCTGGACGTGGTTCCTAATACCTTTGTCTATAGCAACGACAAAGCTGAAGAACTTAGGAGGGTCTGGGGTGGTGGACTCCGTGGCAACAAGTCTACCGAGAAGCTGAGGCGTCGCGCCAAGGCTCTTGGTCAGAGTGTCTCCGCTGCTACTGCCCAAAAGTTGTAACCTGCTCTTACGATCCTTGTTCAAAATCTGCGGTGCAGTTATACATGATCCATGTTCAAGTCTATGTCGTTAGCGCCCTTGTTTAGGTTTATGCTTATCGTACTATGCGTTTACCCTTCTTCATGATTGGGCCCTTATTCTTAACTTATTGATTTCTTTTTAAGACTGGACTCAATACCCCACCCGCCACCTTCGCTTCCAGTCACTTAAATCGCAGGCAACAATTTGCCCGCCTGAAATATCGTCCAATAATGTATGGGCCGAGTTAGGTGTGAATAAGTGTGAACATGTATTCCTCAAGTGTGCCCTCCTGCTTCTAGTTTCAACGTCGGTTCTGAGTAAAGATATGACTATATCTGGAGAGGATTTCCCTCCAGATACCACTAATGGAGGGCGGCAAATACTCTGAAAACGTCTTGAGGAGAAAGAAATGGAGGTTGTATTGAAACTCGCTCCCGATGGTTTACCGTTAGAACCACAGCCCACAGACGACCCCGCAGATCCCTTGGTATGTTTAAAACTCTGGTATATAGCCTGAATCCACTGCTTACCCGATTTTGTTGAAAGAATTGGTCATGGTACTGGAAACACACAATACTTGCTCAAGTTGCCTTTGCAAGTATGATGGCACCGTATACGGCTGCAGGTGAGTTTCGTCTATCTACTTAATGGGGATGTGATATTGACGAGAGTTCCGGATAGGTATCATACCCGGACCTGGAATCATGGAAGCTGAAGTAGGTCGTTTCCTTTTTAGTTTACTCTATACCGACTTATTAAGTTTCGCGTCAGTTTCATCGCTCAATCAATTCCATCTTCTACCAAATAGGCATCCATGTCCTCGGTCTTGCATTTGGTAACATTCTCGGGACCCTTTGGGGAACACCTACGGCCCAAGACCCTCCTGCATCATCGTCTCGACCTTAATTTCTCTCGTTGCCAACATGGGGGGATCGCGAGCAAAATCATACGGCACTTTAATGCTTGCTCGTTTTGTGCAAGGGTTTGGGTCCGATGCGGCTAATGCCACCGGTGCAAATACCATTGCGGATTCGTTCTTCTCACACGAGAGGGGTGCTAAGACGGGGCTATGGACTTATCCGACTACTATTGGGTACAAAATTCCTAATAAAGTTGTTCTGAAAGTTGACACGTTAATTCTGGGCCATATCTCGGTCCACTTATCGGCGGATTTCTGATCCAAGTGAAAGGTATGCAGTATTTAGTATTTAAAGATTTATCTATTTACAAATCTTGTTAGGATGGCGTTGCGCATTGAATCTCATGGCAATACTAAACGGTGCCGAGCTCATCCTAATGATTTTCTTCCTTCCGGAAACATTATATATAAGTATAACTACCTCGAGGACCGACAAGATTCAGGGAAAAGAGGATTCTAAAGCCTTCCAACACCCAATATTATACAATCTTACCAGAACTCCGTGGAAGAGAATTGGCCGATCGCTTACTTCAGCCGATTTCTTGAGGCCTTTTCAAATGTGTACGCAATTTTATTATTTCATTTCACTTCTGGAGCTTTCCTTGATGAGAATCTCTATGTAGTGAGGTACCCTTCCGTCGCACTCATAACTATTCCATACACCGTTGGAGTAGCGTACTCCGATGTTGACTTACCAATCTAATTCCACAAGTATTTGGACATCTCTATGGATTTAATACTCAACAACAAGGTGAATATTAGTCATATGAAGGAGAAAACAGGTGATTAATTTGCCTTGCTCTAGAACTCTAATTGGATTCCTCATTGGGTGTCTCATCGGAGACGCCAAGGCAGGGAAATTGTCAGGTATCAACGGCGTCTTTGAACCAGAAATACCCCTGTTCGCCTTAGCTTCAGGATTTATCCTCCTTCCACTAGGGACTATTTCCCTGAGGTAGCTCCATCGATATTCCTACTCCCTGGATCGGGCCTGTCTTTGCTGGCGGTAACCCCTTTAAATACATCTGTTTCAGTGATCCTTGGATTAATCTCCGTCTCCCAAGTGTTGCCATCTGTAGTTTACAGATGGCTATAACGATCGGAACAACGTATCTCATCGATTGCTATCGTCCTCAAGCCGCAATATCATCCACGACTTTGTTTTTCTGCAAACGGATCTTTGCGTTCACCATACCCTTCTATAATTACACGGCTGCTTTGAAGATGGCTTCATGACATCGTTCGGAGTACAATTTGCATTGACAAAGCTGAGTTGTCTCCCATCACTACTATTCAAGTATGGCAAACGGTGGAGGGAAGCTCACGGTTTTCCGACTTTTACCAATGAATTGTAAGAATATAGTTGTTATTTCCGGAATACAGGATGCTTCGTCAATTCTTCATTTCAACTCGACTATAGATGGTGATGCGGCAAATTCAACTAAGAAAACCTTTGTCTCAGCCAGAACAACAAGTCTCCCTTTTCCAGCAAAGATATGATTCGCAGATATGGTCCCTATGAAGATCTTTCCTAGGAGAATGCCACTAGGATCAAAAACCTAAAGCCAATACTTCTCAGCGTACTTTCATTCGACGTTGTGTTTTCACTTACTTGGACGCCGTCTCCAACGGATGCATAAACATTCCCCTTGCTATCGACTTGTACGCCATCGGGCACACCAGTGTCAACCCATGCGAATACCCGCCTATTCACGAATTTCTGCGATTTTGGATCGACGTCGAATGCGTACATGGTGGCCGGTTCTGTTGAGTTGAAGCCACCCCTGACTGATGCTCCGGTATCCGCTCTGGTTGAAGTCTTTAGTGGCTATACGGCATAGTTTATGGAGTCACCGACATATACGCGACAGACCCATCAGGTGAGAAGGCGATTCCGTTGCATTTATCGAAGCCATCTGCCACGACGTGCACCTCACTTGTCTTTGGATCAAATCTATAAACCTGGTTTGGAAGCTGAAAGAAGACATATCGTTTCGTATCTTTTTAGCCTCAGAATGTTCAGGACCAAGACTCACTAGTGGAGGTGGTCTGAAGGCATTTATAAACCCGTAGCTGTGTTTCAATTGATAAGTGACCATTGTTTTATATTTTATTCGATCACTTACATGACGTCGGTAAAGAAAATAGCATCACTCTTTGGATGAACCTTAGCGTCGTTAAGGGAGTTGAACTGGCGTCCATGGAAGTTGTCCAAAATGGTGGTCGAATTGAACGGCGCTTTTGGGTTAACTAAGGCCAAACTAGGTGGAACATTCCCTCTCCCAGAAGTAATGAATAATAGCTTGTCTCCAAAAGGTGTTCCTCCGTTGACCATTTGAATCTCCGGTGTTATGGGAATCTAGTGAGTGATTAAATACTATTTTGGTTTGCTCATTGCGGGCCAGTAATACCTTAGTGAAACTGATGTTTTGAGGCCCAGATCCAGGTTTAACATCTTTTAAGCTGATTCGGTTTACTTGATTATTGTGGTTGAGATCACTCATTCCCAAGGCGCCCTAAAACAATTGTATAGGTTATCTCCTCTCGACCTCATAAGACAGCATGCTTACACCGTCATTGCTGGCGAAGAATACTTCGTCCGTCGCAGGATCCCAAATAGGTGCCTATGAAAATGGTCAACTTTGGAGGGGAGAATGCGGATCTAGAAGGACCTCATGAGCAAATGCGAAGTCATCTCTTTCAGCGATAACTCGAATTGAGGGATTCGGACCAAGAATATCCAAGAACCGGTTATCCCATACTTGAAAGAAAGGGGGAGCGAGATTCGAAGGATTGAAGGGCGTTGTTATGTTACGAAACGGAAAACTAGTTCCAAGTACCGCCAATTTGGGGACATCAATGAGCTAAAACCATCTATATTTTAGCCTTTCGAATGGTTTATTGAAGCGGACTTGCCACAGTCTGGGGTGGAAGCTTTGCCGCATTTGACAATATGGTTAAAGACAAGAAAGTGATAGTTGCCTTCATTGCGCGTAATTTAAGTATTTGAATTTGGAATACTTCAGGAAGCTCACCATGAATATTCCATTCCTTGGAGCCTTTTATAGTCACAGGCTCCTGCTCTCATGAGAATTTATCGATGGCTTCTGAATGTGACTGAGAACCTCATCAAAGCTATCCATTTCGATACAATTACATCATTGGCTTGGTTCAGGTCAGGAGATTTATCGGTAAGAGAGACGAAGTACGATCTGTGGAGAAGGGATCATTCGCCGTCCCGCCAGAGTGAGCATGTGATGCAAAGTTGACGAGAGTTTTGCACGTAATATCTCATCGACTCACTGATGCAGAGACTTCCTATCCAGTGGCATATTTAGTTATATTTCTCTCGAGGGAGTTCTGGAAGACTAGAACTCCTAGAACTTCTTTGAGAGAAAGGTATTTTTCACACAATCTAAGAATGGTTTCTCGAGTATCCGCAATCCTTGGTCAGATAAATTTTCAGACCGCAGTATTATGTACCAAACCCATGTCAAAAGCTCATCAGTTGTGGACTCGTAACAAATTTTTTGAACCTAATATAGTTACTAAGTGACGTAGGCTGAAGTTCATAGAACTGCCTGCGCGACTCGTGCAAACCAGAGTGCATCTGAATCGGAAAACCCAAAGAATTGAGAATAGCAATAGCATGGTATGCCAAAGGGGGAAGAAATCCTGATTTCTCAATTCCGTTAGTAGGGCCAATAAGTGTAGTTTAGGCCTGTGTATATGTGCTTTTACGAGGTGAAGTTATTCTTTGACGAAGACACTAGCTATAGCTCCTCTCCGCAACCGAGTCTGAACAAAAGGAATCAAGGGGTTGACATGTCACTCTGATCAACTTCGAACAAATTATCCTTGGTCTGATATTCTTTCTAACTTCTGAAAGTTCAAAGGAACTTGAAGGTTCGCTTCATGATAGTTTCGTTAGCGGAGTTGTAGATGGTAATCACTAAGCGCACAGTAGAGGAATTTATCTAAAATATCCCACTTAGTATTAAATTATTTCAAAGACAAACTGAATGACTACTTGAGGTCGCTAATAGACCGAGAGCCTTGCTCACAGATAATCCCCAGAGATATAGACCTGAGGCATATACAACCACCTAGGTATTTCACACCTCTATATTCACACCTC
>Ga0157379_10005777_pt1 | contig 10652 bp, 15 predicted proteins | sample S25metaG_FD_121802 | JGI IMG/M metagenome (GOLD analysis project Ga0157379, IMG submission 121802) | Switchgrass rhizosphere microbial communities from Kellogg Biological Station, Michigan, USA - S2-5 metaG | ecosystem: Host-associated > Plants > Roots > Rhizosphere > Soil | place: USA... | reverse complement strand
GCGTCCATTCCCGCTTCGAGGATTGTCTACTCACTTCTCTGTTCTTAATCTTACAGTCTGATAATTGGCTTCTTCCTCTCTCTACTTGGCACAATATTGCTGTTTGTGGGTCTTGATCTGGGGTTGTTCGCTCGTGAGTGGATTATCCTACTTCCCAGACTGAAGATCCGCTCAAATGAGATTTGCAGTCATCTATACGCTTGGTATTATCGTTTCCTTGGTTGGAACTGGATTTTTGATTGGGGTGAGTCCAGTAAACCTTCTTTATTCGACATGTCTAATTGCACTGTCGTCATTAGTTCTTCAAACAATTGAAACTGGTAAGTTTCCAACGCCTGTGAATTTGCATCATGCTCACATCCTTGCTTCCAGATGTTCAAGCCTGTTCGTGTTATTGCATCAATCGTTTTTATAGCGTCGATCGGCCTCGTCTTTGTGGGAGCCTTTGTCATTGGGAGTGATATCCTCTGTATCGGTGAGTCGATCTACTCAAGTGGCTGAGATTGCAACCTAATGTTTCCTAGTCTTCGTCATTATCGAATATTTGGCATACACATGGTATACTCTATCGTAAGTGTATCAGTTTACTTTCTTGAAGGTTGTCCCAGCTGATTACATCCATAGGTATATCCCCTATGCTCGCACTGCGGTGCTCAAGATGGTCGGCTTTGCTTGAGCTACGAAACAAATTATCCTGCGAAAGGCAGTATGTATATATTATAATATTATTGGGTTTCCTCGTCGAACAGCGTGATTTTCTTAAAAGTGGAAATGCATTCAATTGTTCTTCATGAATAGTCCTACAAACAGCACATTCCCAAAGTCTAGATTCCTTTAACGTCATACCCTCACAGCTTCGATGATCTGATTTGAACGTTAGCATCTGGCAACAAGATCCTTCAGTGGCTTGCACTTACAACCTACCCACGGAAGTTGTTCTTCATTGTGCGAAGCTTCGACATCACTTTGTTCGCGTCGGTCTCCCCGGTGGCACTCCTACAACCCAATCTCAATGGCGATGCTGAAAGAAAAAGTAAAGAACTCACTTGATGTCTTCACTGTCCAACCTCATGAATGGATTCCACTGTTTCTCGTCGCCGATGGTGGATTTACCTGTCGTCTGCGAAGCTGACTTTACCAGTTCGATGAGACGGTGGACACCTGGGGCATTCGGTTCGACCTATTGGAAGGTATTTGAGAATTCGGGGCGGTTATGCGGGAAGCCTTGCTTACTGATTTCGCGAAGGCTGCATTTCCTTTGGTATACTCATGTCCATCGTATAAAACAGTCGCATCCGGAAGAGTTCCAAGGTAACTCAAAGCAGCATGCATTTCTTCGGGCGTGCCTTCGAAGAAGCGACCACAACCTCCACGGAAGAGCGTATCCCTGCGATTCATCAGTATCATTGAAATGATAGCCGTATCAAACCGTATCTCTTACCCAGTGAAGACGCCTTTCTCATCTGTCTTCTTATCGTGAGCGTAGAAGCAGATGGAGTCTTGGGTATGGCAGGGAGTCTGGAGGCCTCTGTGGGAAGTGGAGTGAGAGCCACGCTTTCCAAGGCAACGAGGGGAAAACTCACCTAATCTGAATGTTATCCCCAAGGGAGAATTCTTCTTTGTCCTTGACAATTTCTGTAGCAGCTGGTGCTTTATTCGAACCCGCATACATGGGAACTCCAGGATATTTAGATACCTGAGTATCATAAGAACGAAATGTAACAGTCATCGCTGGAACAGAACTCACAAATTCCAAGTTTCCGCCACTGTGATCCGCATGATGATGGGTAGTGATTCCGACCACAATATCAACGCCCTCCTTCTCAGCAGCGGCCTTCACCTTTGGGACATCGAAAGGGTCGATAGCGGCCGCTTTCTTCGATGTATCGTCGATGAGAAGGTAGGCGTAATTGTCTGACTGATTTGGAACTGGTACAACACGCATCTTGGCTCTGAAATAAAGTCAGATCTATTTCTTAATTTCCCAAATCAATAACAAACCTGTTCGATGTAAAGAGAGAACGTGTGAGAGCACGAAAGAGCATGCATGAATAATACAACCGAACGTAATTAAGGGTCAAGTCACGTGGATTGGAATTTAACGGAAGCAAAAGGTAATTGCCTCCTAGTCTCTCCCCATACCAATGTTGGACCATTGCTCGATATTCCATAAAGGTATGGTATTATGCTTTCTTTGTTAGTAATTCAAATCCAATGGTGCACAGGTGGATTGGTCCTATGGTCGCGGTCCTTCACTCCTGCAGCTGAACAGCTGGCAATGTCGCCAGCCTCACCAGTGAACTCTCTCATTCGAGACGTTCTAATTGAAGGACGCACCGCTGAAACAAGTTATGAGAAAGATGGATATGCTGTGAAATGGTCTTTTGTTAATGACTTGGAGCTTATCTTTGTGGTGTGTCCTGTGGAAACTGGTCATGATGGTTCACACTGTAACCTTTCGTCCATTAGGTGGCATATCAGCGTATTCTTTTATTGACATACCCAGAGGAGCTATTAAATGCTATGAAGACCTTGTTCTTGAAGTTATTCCAGCCATTCTTGACATCGTTTGTTTCATCCTTACGCACAACATCTTCTACGGTTACTGCGGTCAATGCTACGCTCTTTGATTTCCGAAATGCCTTCGATGGTTGGGATAAAGTCTTTGATAAGCTGTTGGCTGGGTTCGAAGAAAAGGCCGGTAAGGTATGTATAATTTATGATTATTACTGGCCGTCAAAGTGTTGAATTTGCTCCCAGGATCGCAACTCCCGTCTGCGAGTTCCATCAAAACCTGCTACTCAAGCCCTAGCTCGGGAATCGTCATCCGAGTCTTTGGATAATTGTGAGATACAATTTTTATGACGCTCGAATTATTTCTTATGGGTACACTTCAAGTACCAACCCAGACAATAGAGTCGGCTCCCAATTCCGCAGAAGAGATAGCGAGGAATGTTTCAGCGCTCAAATCACGTATGCGAGGTAGAGGTGGCGCAGCAGGAGGTCGAGGGAGGGGAGGAAAGAGGTCAGCGCGGAGTGTTGGTGGTGATAGTGGTCCAGGGACGGAGTACGCTCCCTTTTATATTTTTCTTCTTCAATAACCTCAATTTGATTTTGCAGTTCCGATAGCTCTCAAGTTCCCAAGCGTCGTGCGGAGAAGATAGCACGTAAATGGGACGATTCTCCTATCACAGAGAAGGATATGGCAGAATTGGATTTCAGTGCTGATGGCGTAGCCTCTGCGGATCCATCCAATCTTGATATTCAACACCTTATCGACCAAACATCCCTTGGAACGAAGAAGGATGGTATCTATGAGGTCAAAGATTGGGACTTCCTGTCCGCAAGCGATAGCGACTTTATCTCCAAGGCGCTTTCAAACGATACAGTCAAGGAGGAAGAAAAGGCCACGTCTACGATTGGCAGTATCTTCGCTCGCTTAACTGGTTCCAAAGTTCTCTCTGAGCAAGATTTGAAACCTGTGTTATCTGCCATGAAGGATCATTTGATGAAGAAGAATGTTGCCAAAGACATCGCTGAACAAGTCTGTGAAGGTGTAGGCGAGACTTTGAAAGGGAAGAAGATTGGTGGTTTCAGAGGTCGGTTTGATTCATTTCAGTCCACGGATATTTTTCTCATTAAATCTTGTAGGCATCAAGCGGGAAGTTCAGGATGCGTTGTCTATTACTCTGACCCGTATCTTGACCCCGAAAACATCTACGGATCTTCTATTATCTATTCGCAACAAACTGGATTCCGCGGCGGCATCGACTTCATCTGCTGGACGTGTGCCTTATTCCATCACTTTCGTTGGTGTCAATGGCGTCGGTAAATCGACAAATCTGTCGAAAGTCTGTTTCTGGTTGATCCAGAATGGACTACGCGTCCTAATTGCGGCTTGTGATACCTTCAGGAGTGGAGCTGTAGAGCAATTGAGGGTGCATGTGCGGAATCTGGGTATGCTCAGTGCGAAGGAGAATGGCACTGCAATGGTTGAGTTGTATGAGCGTGGGTATGGGAAGGATGCTGCAGGAATAGCGCGCGATGCTATTGCTTATGGTGCGTTGTACTTGATTGTTTTACGTATCATTTTCTGAACATTTTATTATAGCTAAAGATAACGGATACGATGTTGTATTAATTGATACTGCGGGAAGAATGCAAGATAACGAACCTCTCATGCGAGCTCTTGCCAAGGTAAACATAAATCTCTTGTCTTCGTTATTGACGTTTTCTGACTCTGTACTATAGCTCGTTTCGACCAATAACCCAGACAAAATTGTATTTGTTGGAGAAGCTCTCGTTGGAAATGAAGCGGTGGACCAACTCACCAAGTTTGACCGATCTCTCAAGGATTTCAGCACTGTCGCCGGAGGTCCTGGAAAGGGTAGAGGTATTGACGGTATGCTGGTTACGAAGTGGGATACTGTTGATGACAAGGTGTGTCCCATTTCATTCTCATATTTTTGTTACTAAAAATAAACGACTAGGTCGGTGCGGCGTTATCAATGACCTATGTTACTGGTCAACCGATTTTGTTTGTTGGGTGTGGTCAGGTATGTCATTCATTTCAAGAATTATTCTGTGTTTACTAATATTCTCTTCATAGACGTATACGGATTTGCGACAACTAAAGGTCGACAATGTTGTTCAGGCCCTTTTGAGTGATTGAGGATACTCATGCCGTACTTTTATTATTTATTTGGTCATCGACGTTTATGTATCCAGGAGAGTATAATAAGACAATCAATATATCACTTCGTGGCCGCAGCTTCTGAATTTTACTCTCGCAAAATCCTACATATATTTGCCCACCGCGTCAGCGCTCACCGATTAGCAAACTAACGACAGTGATGGTCAGTGTTGGTACAGACCCCGGCCGGTCAATTGACCTTTTGACCCAACTAGGCCTGTCGGGTCAAATGTCGGGTCACATCGCCTCATCTTTACGAACCGAATGGGGGACCAAAAAGTATGCCCAGAGAGGGAACCTGCATCATAGCATGGAATGGAGCTCACCCACCTGAAAGTCTGGTCACAACGAGGTCACCATGTACCCTTTTGACTCGAACCCATTTAACCTGGGTCACATAATACCAACACTAATGATGGTTGTCGATGTTCTCACGCATCTTCAATTCTGCTCTACGACACCGAATACCTCTCTTGCAATACAGACCTGTAAATCGCGCCATGGCTACTCAGAAGGCTCCGTATGGCAAATGGAAATCACCAATTACTGCAGATTTGCTGTCTCAAGCCGTGCGTCATTTACACGGATCTATATCAAGCAGCAGACTCTGAATATGCACCAAGTCGGCTGAAATTGACAGTCTTTTCGTCGACAAGGACAGTGGACAGGTATACCATGTTGAGAAGAGACCATCTGAGGGAGGAAGAAATGTTATTATAGACTCCGCGACTCAGCAGGATGTTCTAGGCAATGAATGGGATGCTCGCACTGCCGTTCATGAATATGGTGGTCTACCAGCTACAGCGAAGAATGGAAAGATCTACTTCACATCCCAGAAGGACAAACGTGTCTATGAAGTGGGTAGCAAATCTGAACCAGTTGCTATTAGTCCAGGTAACACCGCAGTCTCCTCAACCCACTGATTCGTTCTGAGGCGCATTAGAAAATCCCAACTGGAGATATGCCGATTTGGCTGTCATTCAGCAGAATCCCTCGTTTCTTCTGGCTATTTTGGAAGACCATACGAAACCAGAACCGGCTAATGTCTTGAACAAACTCGTCGTGATTAATGCCGATTCACAGACTGTGACATCCTTTGCAGAAGGCGCAGATTATTACAGTTTCCCTTCTATAAGTCCTAACAAGAAGAGGGTAGCTTGGGTGCAATGGTAAGCGGTAATGATATACTTCATATTTTATTCAAAATGTTCCAGGTACTTTCCCGATATGCCTTGGGAAGGAGCAGAGCTTGTCGTTGCGGATTTAATTATTTCAGGAGAATCAATCAAAGCAGAAAATCCGAAGGTTATATCAGGCCAGAAAAAAACCGTGTCTGTTGATCAACCGCGTTGGGCTTCGGATGACGTGCTTCTCTTCCTCAACGATTCTTCTGGTTATGTCAATCCTTGGAAGTATTATGTTAGCACCGGAATTTCTTCTCCTATTTTCAAGGAACCTATTCCAGAAGACTTCGCCGAGCCAGCGTGGATGCTTGGTAGGAGTGACGCCGCGACACTCGATTCGGAAACTACTTTGTATGCCGCAACTCGAGATGGTATCGCCGTTCTATATCTAGTGAATGTTGGTACTGGCTCTCGCAAAGAGATAATAACGCCCTTCACTGTGATCAAATTCCTGGCGGCTGTTACTTCTCAGAAGGTCGTATTTATTGGATCCAAGGCTGACGAGACTGGTGTAGTGGTCGAAGGCACCCTTTCAAAAGATGGTCCTGTAGTGTATAAGGTTCTGAAATTATTGGCTAGCCCGGATTCTACTCTGTCTTCTGGTATCGTTTCAAAGGCCGAACCAATGTCTTTCCTCACTCCGCCGAAGGACGAGTCAGTACACGTTCTATATTATCCCCCTTTCAATCCAAATTATACTACCATCGATCAAGAAGCACCGCCTGCCGTTATTCAGGTCCATGGTGGCCCCACCATCCGTGCAGAAACTGGACTCTCATGGGCTATTCAATACTGGACAACACGAGGATGGGCATGGTGCGTTTTGGCATCTTCAAATCCAGCAGATCTTTACTGATGCAAACTTCAATTTCAGGGTGGACGTAAATTACGGTGGATCATCAGGGTATGGTCGGAAATATAGGTAATGCCTCAATGGTCTTCGCAAGCTTCCTTTCCAACATCTTGATTTTCCAAGAGATCGCCTAGCAGGACAATGGGGCAAAGTGGACGTGGATGACACCATCTATGCTGTCGAACAATTGGCCGCTCGCAAGCTCGTTGACCCCAATCGTGTGGCGATTCGTGGAAGATCCGCTGGTTAGTCCAAATCAGGTTTCTCTGTGCAGCTCTTGAATTATTTTACTGGTCAGGAGGCTACACTGTTCTAGCTACACTGACAAGGCCGAACCAACCATTCAAGGCTGGTACATCCTCGTTTGGTATTTCCGATCTAAAGAAGCTCGGAGAATTCACCCACAAATTCGAATCTGGATATTTGTGGGCTTTAATCGGTGTCGACCCTTCGGACGAAGCTGCTGTTGACAAGATTTGTACCGAAAGGTCGCCGATTACACATGCGGATCAGATCACTTCGCCTCTCATGGTATCTAGAATATTCCTATCTGGATGTACTTGTGGAATACTGATGACATATTCATAGATTCTTCAAGGAAGCAAAGACGCCGTCGTCCCTCCCCAGCAGGCGGAGATGATCGTGGAATCGATTGAGAAACGTCAAGGGAAGGTAAAATATATCCTATTTGAAGGGGAAGGACATGGATGGAGGAAGGCCGAGAATATTAAGCGTGCGTGGGAGGCGGAACTCGACTGGTATGAAGAGGTCTTTGGTTTGAAGGATTGATGTTGCGGTGTTTTGCTATCGGATTATTCACATATGTACATTGAATGAATGATACAAATTCCAAGAAAAATGGATAGCAATCAGTAAGTACAGATATATAGACTATATAACACAATCGTTTACAAAAATATGACAAACAGGCTGTATCTCTCGGTATCGTCAACTAAGTTCCCTAAACATCACCATACGCTGGGGGGGGCCCCGAGTGTGTAGATTCCCTCTGCGGCGAGGGTCTGCCTTCCATTCCTAAAGCCACTATGACCGCAGAGACGATCGCTGATAAATCCACGTTATGAGGAAGTGAGTCATCGATTTCTACTCGTAAAGTTGGCCGAGGCGCATCCTCTATTGCGCCAGGAGAAGGCATATAAGAATCATTCAAGGAGCTAATTCGAACAATGTTATGGCCCTCTTCTTGTTAGATGGGTTAGGGATCTCGAATAAATCGCAAGTCATTCACCATTAATATCTCTGTATGATGGAGGTCCCGAAGGTGTCGATGTTCGTCCTGGAGTGGGCCTCTCTATGCCCAAAGCTGATAAACCGCAGATACGACCATCGATGGATTCATATTATTAGTAAATTGGGGGGTGAAATCTTCGGTGGATAAGGCTCTGGGATGGAAGGCACCTCGTCCTGACAGTAGTGAAGGGAGGGTATAGGTATCCCCCGCGGGGTTAGCCGAGACGTTATTTTCCTCGCCTTTCGTGGTAATTATCTCCGAGGCACCACGACGATGGTGGTGGCAGAAGATAGGGATCAATGTGCCGACAGGGAGAAAGACAACCCCGCTGACTACACTAGCTGCTATTGCACCGAATTTTCGAGAAGTGAAGTGCAGTGAGGCGGATGTAGTAATCGAGGACTGTTCAGGGGTGTGAAGGTCCAGGCACTGAGTCCATCCACGGAAGTTGTGGTAAGCAGAGTGAGAGGAGCTGTCTGAAAATAAATCAAAGAGATTGATAGGAAAGAACTGACAAGAGGCTAGAAGACGCCAACCACTAAGTAATTAATGCAGGAGTATCCGTAGAGATAGACTGGCCTAAAACTACTGTGAAGGAAGAATAAGCCAATTGGAACAATCGCTTGAGTCAAAGCATTTGCTTTGATTATTGCTGAATAAAGCGCTGCCTTTAGATCGAAAAAGCCATCAACGGTCGAGGCAGAGGTTTGTGGCTATGCCACATCAGGAATTAAATTGCCCCTTAACATAATTTAAAGTGTTGACCGGGAAAAATAAAATAGGTCACATACTTGTCTATCGTATTTATCTCGCCGGATTCCTGTCCATTCAGAGAATTTAACAATATATATCAGTGGATTACACCAATAGGTAACCCGTTGGTGACTTACTGTGGAAGAGCCCAGGTAGCCTTGGCGGGGACATCAATGGGCCCTAAATGTGCCATTTTCCCTTTGCTTGGTGCTATAGATGAAGAGGTCTGGAGAGCGCAAAAGGTTGTTGCCAGCCAAGATTGTGTCCAGGCTTTGTTATGAATATGAACCATGTCATACAAAATGCTTCTGCTGACGAAAACGTGCGTCAAGTGTATCTTTTATTATACAGTCTTGCGTACGCTAGTTGATTAATGATGTTTGATTACACGACGTATATCATCGAACCAGATCTACCAGGAATACCGCGGGAACACTGCAAGTGAGCAACCAACCCCGCTTGCTCTTAATGGTGAGGTAAAATCCACTGGTCTCCGATCCCCTTGTAAATCTTCCATACATAATACATTAATTACACACATATATTAGGCTATTCTTCTTTTTTCTTTTTGTTGTTCCATTTCATATCCAATAAGAGCGCTGCCCTATGCGGGATAATACAACTTAACAACTCTACTCGTAACGTTCTGATCTAACCCAATAAAGTCCCTCTACTCCGTCCATTGTGAATTCTGCCATTCTGTCATCGGAATCCGACCTTGATGGTCACAAACGCACTCCAAATCATTCTTCTACCTCTCCATATGATGGAGGAGATCCAGAAGGTGTCGAGCTTCGTTCACGAGCGGATCTGGTTTCCGTTCTCGAAGCTGCTAAAACCGCGGAAACAATCGCCGAGATATCCACACTGTTGGACAACTGAGGGACCGACTCTTCAGTGACCATGATTGTTGCTGGTTGAAGAGTACCTCCCCTTGGCGGTGGGACGGGCAGGGGTGGATCAGAATCCATGGTGAGATTAATCGGGGCATTATCTTCTTCTTCCTTCTCGGATTGATCGACTATCCATGGGCCTACACGAGGGTATTCATCTGGGTCCACAATTGTCCGGGATAGTGGAGACGATGGAATTATCTCAAATGGATCTATATGCTGACAATTCCCCCCATGTGGGCAATCTGAAAGACCTATGCCACAACGAGAGCGGCGGCGGCGGCAGATAAAGATTAACGCCACCAGGCCTAGGATGGCCAGGCCTCCGACTACTCTCCCTGCTATTGCGCCGGCGTTGGGACTTCGAGAGGACTTGGGATTTTGTGGTGAGATTATGGGTACACTACCGTTAGTTTTTGAGCCCGGAGGTACAAAGGTCGTTGATGAGACAGGCGGAGGACTGTCGAAAGAAGTGGAGGTAGTTGGAAAACCAGATAACGAAAAATCGGGAAAAAGTATAAAAGGTATCATTGGTGGAGATCAGCCCATAGCGGCGGAAAGGGACGAAGACGAAAGGACTGACACAGTAGAAAATTGTGAGGAAGATGTGGTTGAAGGAGAATCGGAATCGACCACCTGAGGGGCAGGCACAGCTGCTGGGAAACGAGATTAAACAACATGATAAATTGGCCTCTTAAAGCACTGCACTCACTTTGGTTATTTGCTACTGAAACTGCTACGTTTACATCGAAAAAGCCATTGACAGTTGAGGGTTGGACGTGCAGCCACGCTACATCAGATATTAAATCGATCCTTTAATGGAATTTTCTTTAGACAATTGATTGAGAACCAAATATACCACATACGACGGATTTAACTGTTCATCACTTCCTTTTGCCCATTCAGAGAATCTAACAAAGCATATTAATGGTAGCTACCTTGGAGGATATAATTAGATCAACTTACGGTGGAAGAGACCCAGGTTGTCTCGGTGGGACGACAATATCCCCCAGGTGTGTCATAT
>Ga0157379_10005773_pt1 | contig 10654 bp, 7 predicted proteins | sample S25metaG_FD_121802 | JGI IMG/M metagenome (GOLD analysis project Ga0157379, IMG submission 121802) | Switchgrass rhizosphere microbial communities from Kellogg Biological Station, Michigan, USA - S2-5 metaG | ecosystem: Host-associated > Plants > Roots > Rhizosphere > Soil | place: USA: Michigan... | reverse complement strand
TCCGCATCGTCGTGTCACCTATTCGCGAAGCAGCTGGCGCACTTCGTTCTGGTAGTCGCCTTCGTACCCGGTCTTGTAGCCGTGGTGCACGAATCGCATCGTGCCGTCTTTCGCGATCACTACGGTGCTCGGCATCGTCTCGACCTTGTAGAGCTTGCTGACCTCGTTCTTCGTGTCGAGCAGCACGGGGAACGTGACCGGGCCGTTGTCGGCCAGCCACTTCTTGGCGCCGTCCGGGTTGTTCTCGACGTTGACGGCGACGAGCGTGAATCCGAGGCTTTTGTACTTCTCGTACAACGCCTCGAGATGCGGCATCTCCTCGCGGCACGGACCGCACCAGGTCGCCCAGAAGTTCAGCAGCACGACCTGACCCTTCAAGCTCGCGAGCGACACGTCCTTGCCGTCGCGCGACTTCAGAGTGAAACCGGGCGCGGGGCCCGAGGTGGTCGCGGCCATCGCGAACGTGCCGAGCAGCGCGCTCAAGACGAGAACCGAGAAAGCCCGCAACATTGCCGTGTCTCCCGAGTCTTGGTTAGAAGAAGAACGTGAGGCCGACGCCGAGCTCGATGTTGTGTGTACGTTTCATCGTGCCCAATAGGTCGCTGTCGAAGATGTGGTCCCTCACGTCGGCGTGTACCGCAAGCCAGTCGAGCGGTATCAAGCGAATTCCCATGCCGACGTTGATGGTGAAGCGATCGTCGCCGCCAAACGTCGTCTTGCCCACGCCGCCGATCAAATACGTCTGCGTGTTCCAGGCGTGGTTCTTTCCGACAAAACCCTCGCCCGGCAAGATGTTATAGCCGAACGAGACGTCATAGTATGTGTACTCACGCTGCGAATCTGTGAGCAACTCGGCAGAGCCGCTCAGGGTCTCGAAGCTCGTCTTCCCGGCCGTGGTTCGGCCACCCGAACCTTCGAGGAAGAAGCTCTCGGAGATGTGATACGCGAAGCGCAGTCCGGTGACCGTGTTGACGCCGAAGTCCTCGATGCTGAGCTCGCCGGCGGAGAACCCGACCTCGAAGTTTTCGCTGTCGATGTTCGCGACCTTGACGTCGCGGCGCGCGACGTCGGGCTCGATCACCGGCGGCTGGCTCGCGTCGGTCTTCTCGAGGTGGTTGCGTCCGCAACCCGTCAGGCCCGCGAGGAAGGCGGCCTGCGCTAGAAGAAGAAGGACAAACCTGCTTTCCATTCGCGTATTTCCTCGTTGTCGTTCCGGCTCGTGAACACGACGTAGGTCTTGTACTCGGCCCTGAAGATGAATCGCCTCGTGATGTACGTGCGCACGCCGAAGCCGACGTGGGCGAGCGGGTCGGTGCGATCGATCGTCGCAACGAGCGTCGCCTTCGGCACCGTGTGAATCGAGCCGGTGCCGAGCGTGAAGAACGGCGTCACGCGCCATTCTGGAAACATGATGTGCACGAGGTCCACGCTCGCGACCGTTGCGTCGGAGTACGGACCCAGCACCTGCGTGAGCCAGAGCTCGGCCGCGAGGTTCTGTGTGAGATTGAACGACCCGTAGGCCGATATCGCGTCGGCTCCGCCGAAGGAGCCGTACATGAACCCCGACTCCCAGCGCCGCTTCGCGTAATCGGCGAAGTCGACGCCGGGCACATTGAACGGCTCGCCGTCGAGGTTCAGCGTCGTCTTGAGCTGATCGCGATAGACCCAGCCTTCCTTGCCGCGCTCGACGTGAACCTTGTACCAGTCCGTCTTCTCTTTGAGCAGCTGAATGTGCTCGCCGCGCTCGGCGATATAGAACACCGGATAACCGCGGCCGGGTCCGGTATGCAGCTCGATGAACGGATCGTCGATGACGACTTGTTGGTGACGTTCCTCACATAAGGCGGCTCGCTGGAGCACGAGCTGGGCCAAGAGAACGATCGGGATCAAGCGCCGCATGGATTAGTTGAGGGGACATCCCTTCATCGCAAATGGGTTGTCGCAGTACTGCGCGCCGATGTCGAGCCATTCCGCGACGAGCCGGAGCTCCGCAGTCGTCATCCAGCCCGCGTGCGAGCCGCCCGCGTCGAACTTGGCGAAGAACGCGTTCGACGCGCGCGCGCCGGCCGCGTTCATCGTCGCTCCGACGCCCACCGGCGCGAAGATCGGATTGCCCATCGCGTCGGTCCCGATTTGGACCTGCTGATCCTGCAGCGCGCCGTTGACGAGCACCTGCGCGTTGTCTCCGAACAGCAGCTCGCGGTACGAGTTGAACTGAGTCGGCTCGTCCGCCGACGGACCGTCGCTCAAGTCGAGCTGGCCGGCCGGGACCGCCGCCGCCGCCATCGCGTTCACCGGCGAATGGCACCCGCCTTGATTGCACGTGTGATCCGAAAGCACCGCTTGAGTCATCGGGTCGAGCGTCTGCCGCGGCGTGCCCCAAAGCGGGTGAATGATCGCTTCGTAGCTGATCACGATTCGGCACGAAGCGGACCAGTTAGAGAGGCAGTTCGAATCGGTGACGGGCGCCGTCGTCTTGAGCGTCGCGTAGTCGTAGGCGAACGCCGCGTCCGGTGCACGCACCGCGGGGTCCGTCCATGCGTCGCAATAGAGGAGATTGACGCTCGGATCGATCGATCGCTTCGGCGGGCAGATCAGCTGCGTCAGCAGGTCCTTGTCCGCAATCTGGTTCTCGACGCGAGTGCGCGTCTCCGCCATCGTCTCGCCGACGTCCGGCGAGAATGCTGGACGGGTGTTCGGGAACGGCACCCCGGTGCCGGCCGCGCCCGCGTAAGCGGCCGCGAAGGTGTCGGAGCGGCCGTGCGAGAAATTGGTCGTCGACGCGTGACAACCGTTGCACTTGAGCTCCTGGCCCGGGACCACCTGAATCCAGTTCAGGTGCCGCGGCGTAATCCGCCGCCCGTTCGCATCGAGGATGCTGACCGCAAGCGGGACGTTCGCCGGAACCTTCACACGCACGGAGCCATCGGGCTCGATCGGCGCGTACGCGACGATCTCGCGCATGCCCTGAGATCGGTCCGGGCCGAATGCGGTGTTGTTGAGATCGACGAGCTTGTCGTCTGGTATGGCGACCGCTTTCTCGACGCGCAGGAAACGCGCCGGTCGCTGCGCCGCTGCCGTCAACTGCGGATCGGCGATCGCGGCGATGTTAGCGCTCGCGGTGCCGTCGATGTCGTATGCGCTACGGATGTTCAAGATGCCGACACCCTCGGCCACCAGGTCGGCGTCCACGTCGACGCCGGGCACCTTGTCCGGGATGTTCGCCGACGGCTTGCGCGGCTGCGCCGCGACGATGTCGCCGATCAGCACACCCTCCGCGCCCGTCACGACCGGCTGCTGCGTTTGCGTCACCGGGTCGTACATCCAGATGCCGTAGAGCGGCGGCGCGGCGACCGCCATCGGGTCGGCGAGCTTCGCGTCCGTGCACGGAACGAAGATCGTCTTCGTCGCGTCGGCAGGGTCGGGCTCCGCGAGCCGGCAAATCGACCAGCTCGCGAGCACGCGGCCGGTGCCATCCCAAAGCGGGAACGCGGAGCTGAAGCGCCCGCCCTTGGAGGGGACCGCGTCCGTGCGCACCTGGAGCGGCGTCGCGTCGACCTGCGCGGGGCCGCTCATGCCCGCCGCAGTCGTTAGCGCCTGATTGTTCTCGACGAAGTGCGGCGTATCGATGATCGCGATCGCGCCGCCGAAGTCGGGCTGAGTGAACGGCCGCAGGATCGCCATGATCTTGCCGTCCATCATTTCATGCGCGCCGACGAACTCGACCTCGGTGTTGTTCGTGCCGGTCAGATGGCTGTGCCTTCCGTACAGCAGCTGCAAGTCGCTGCCGTCGGGATTCATCGTATAGAGATCGATCCCGTTCACCGCGCCCGCATGGTTCCAGCGGCTGAACAGAACTCTGCCGCTGTCGAGCACTGTCGGACCGAAATCGTCGCTCTGGTTGAACGACACTTGATGCAAGTTGCTGCCGTCGGCGTCCATCACGTGCAGCACGTAGGTGGTCTGCCGGCCGTCCTCGTCCTGCGCATCGAATTGCGGTTTGCCCTCGTCGAGCAAGATCGCCTTCGCCTGTCGCTGGCGAGTCGACGAGAAGACGATGCGGCCGTCGGGCAAGTAGTACGGCGACACGTCGTTACCCGCCGCCGCCGTGATGTCGGCGGCTATCAACCGATGCAGCGTGTCGGTGGCGATCTCGTACTCCCAGATCGCCCACGTCGGCTGGTTGTCCATGTTCTTCGTCGGATCGAAAGGTCCGCGCATCGCGAACAGGACCCTCTTGCCGTCTTGCGAGATCTGCACGCCCATCACGTCGCCCGTGCCCTTCGTTTGGCCGATGGTGACGTTGCGCTCCACCGCGGACGGCGACGCGCGATCGCGGACGAAGAGATCCGTACCCACGTTGAAGCGGCGCGGATCGCGCAGGTCAGCGCGCTGCTGAACCTTGTTGTTCTTGTCGAACAGCGGACCCTTCGTATACGCGATCGCGAAATCCGGCGCGACGGGGTCCGGGCTCTGACCTGAGCCGATGCCGACGCTGCCGTCTCCGGTGCTGCCGCAACCGGCGAGCACAACGGCCAGCAGGGCCAGTGGCAAGCAACGACGCTCAACCATATATATGACTCGATTGCTCCATGCGCTCATCGGAAGTCCCTCTCCCGTTAGCAGTCATCGCGGCGAGAGCGAGTCCTGTGCGTGCATCAACGGCAACGCAACACCCGAACGTGACGACTGCTCGTTCGCCGGGCAATTGCATAATCCACCGGCACGTCGAAAAACGATTCGACGTAATCTCGATGCGCGTAATCATGGGCATCGAGTAGTGGCCCTTCCGTTAACGCGATCACAGAACTCCTTCGCGAGCATCTCGCCGAAAAAAGTGTGATCGATTCGTCGTCCGAGAGCGCTCGCGACGCGACGCGCCGCAAAACATTTCACTTAAGAACGCGCAACAGTGTCGCGTTGCAGCAAACGAACGACTCCATCAACGAATTCAGCGTACATGCCGCATAGCTTGTAATTGAAATCGTCGCAATTAGGAGACGTCTGCTCTTTCCCACATTACGCAGCTATTTTTTTTGTGGTGATATGCGCCCCGCATTCGGGTCGGTTCATTCAACAAACGGGACGATTGTGATGACTAGCAGAGTGCATTCGATGACGACGTTGGCCTTCCAAAGCCATCGCGCCGTTTGGTGGACGTTCGTCGCAGCGACGATGATCGTCAGCTTCGTGCAGGTCGCGCTCGCGGGACCGCGAGAGCAAGCCGAGCGCATTCACGACCGGTTAGCCGGCGTGCCGCCGAGCGACGCGGTGCTCACGAGCATGACGAACGCGATCGCGGGCGATCCGAACGGAACCGGACCGATCACCGCGGCGAACATCGCGATGAACGACTCCCACTTCTACACCGTGACGATCAAGAACTGGGTCGCGCCGTGGACGAACCGCGACGCGAACTCGTTCGTGCCGCTGAACGACTACATGGTGCTCGTCATGGGCATGGTCCGCGACCACGTGCCGTTCAATCAGATCTTGTCCGGCGATCTCTTGTACTACGGTAACAAGGTCTCAACGGCGGTCTCGCCGAGCAACAACGACCACTATGTCGCGCTCGAAGCCGCGATGCGGGATCCGAACTTCAACGCGGCCACCGATCTCGCCTCGATGCCGCAGTCGAGCGTCTATCCGGTGCCGAGTGCGGCGACGGCGGGCGCGATCACGACCCGCGCGGCGGCGCAGGCCTTCTTCATCGCGGGCACGAACCGCGCAATGTTCCGCTTCACGCTGATCAACCACCTCTGCGTGGACATGGAGCAGGTGCACGACACGAGCGTGATTCCGGATCGCATCCGTCAGGACGTCTCGCGCAGCCCAGGCGGCGACAGCCGCGTGTTCTTGAACAACTGCATCGGTTGCCACTCGGGCATGGACCCGCTCGCGCAGGCGTTCGCGTTCTACAACTACGACGACGTCGCGGGCACGATCCAATACACGGCACCGACCGTTCAGTCGAAGTACTTCCACAACAACACGACGTTCCCGGACGGCTTCGTGACGCCGGACGACGCGTGGAACAACCACTGGCGGCAAGGACAGAACGCCGCGCTCGGCTGGTCCTCGGGCTTGCCGGGCTCCGGCAACGGCGCGAAGTCGCTCGGTCAAGAGCTCGCCGGCACGCACGCGTTCGCGCAGTGCCAGGTAACCAAGGTGTTCAAGGCGGTCTGCTTGCGCGCGCCGGGCGACGCCGCGGATCGCGCCAAGGTCGACTCGATGACCTCGAGCTTCAGCAACGGCTACGACTTGATGCCGGTCTTCGCTGAGTCCGCGAAATATTGCATGGGCAACTAGCTCACTCAGCGGGATTTTAGGGAGCAAGGACGATGCAGTACGCAACTTCACCCCATGGCGACACGCGGTTAGCGATCTCCTGGGCAGTGAGCACCCGACTCTTCGCCGGCGCGCGAGCGCTCGCAGCGGCGGCCGCATTCGCAGCGGCTCTGGCCGGCTGCAGCGGCGGCAGCGGTCCGGCGGTCGAGCAGCTCCCCGGCGGCGGCGGCACGCAGCAGACGCAGAGCTACAACGGCCCCGCGCCGAACACGCCCGACGTGCAGTCGTTCAAGATCAATCTCTGGGACAACATCCGTCCGATGAACCGTTGCGGCACGTGCCACAGCGTCGAAGGCGGCCAGACGCCGATGTTCGCGCGCAGCGACGACGTGAACCTCGCGTACGCGGCGGCGAACAGCGTCGTCACGCTGACCTCGCCCAAGGACTCGATGATGGTCGCGAAGGTCGGCGGCGGCCACAACTGCTGGCTCGCGAGCAACTCGACTTGCGCGACGATTCTTACTACGTGGATCACGAACTGGGCCGGCGAGCTCGCGAGCTCGGGCGGACGCCAGATCACGCTCGAGGCGCCCGCGCTTCGCGACCCGGGCTCGAGCAAGAACTACCCTGACGACCAGGGCCTGCTTTACGCGAGCACGGTCTATCCCGTGACCGCGAAGTTCTGCTCGAACTGCCACTCGTCCAGCTCGGCCGTCAAGCAGCAGCCGTTCTTCGCCGAAGGCGGCATCCCGGGTCAAAACCCGCCGAGCGATCCGAACGCGATCAAGATCGCGTACGAGGCCGCGAAGCCGAAGATGGATCTCGACAATCCTGCCAACTCGCGCTTCGTGCTCCGCCTCCGGAACGAGTCGCATAACTGCTGGACCTCGAGTTGCGCCGCGGACGCGGATGCAATGCAGGCCGCGATCCAGGCTTTCTCCGACGCGGTCGCTCCGACTCAGATCGATCCGAGCTTGAAGACGAGCAAGGCGCTCACTCTATATGAAGGCACCGTCGCGTCCGGCGGCAGCCGCTACGAGAGCAGCATGGTCGCGCTCTACGAGTTCAAGAGCGGCACCGATTGCGGCGCTTCGATCACGGGTGCGTGCGCGACCGCGTACGACACGAGTGGCGTCGACGGCGCCGGCATCGACTTGCACCTCTCCGGCAACGTGCAGTGGTACGGCGGTTGGGGCTTGAACTTCGCGGGCGGCAAGGCGCAAGCCACGACGGCCGCGAGCGCCAAGCTCTCGAGCCTGATCCAGCAAACGGGCGAGTATTCGATCGAGGCGTGGGTTGCTCCGGGCAACGTCACGCAAGCGGACTCGCGCATCGTGAGCTACTCCGGCGGCGAGATGGCGCGCAACTTCAACCTCGGCCAGACGCAGTACAACTACGACTTCTTCAACCGCAGCAGCAAGACGGACGGGAACGGCAAGCCGGGCCTGTCCACGCCGACGGCGGACCAGGTCCTCCAGGCCTCGCTGCAGCACGTCGTCGTCACGTTCGACCCTGTCGCGGGCCGCAAGATCTACGTGAACGGCGAGCTCAAATCGAAGGCAGACCCGGCGCCAGGCGGCACGCTGAACGAGTGGGACAACACCTTCGCGTTCGTCCTCGGCAGCGAAGTGTCGGGCACGAAGACCTGGACCGGAGTGGTCCGTCTCGTCGCGATCTTCAATCGCGCGCTGACGCAGGCGCAGATCAAGCAGAACTTCGACGCGGGCGTCGGCGAGAAATACTTCCTGATGTTCAGCGTCTCGCATCTGACGAACATCCCGCAGAGCTTCGTCGTGTTCGAAGGCTCGCTGTTCGACAGCTACTCGTACCTGTTCCGCAAGCCGTTCTTCATCAGCTTGGACGGCAGCGCGCAACCGGTCGGTCTCGACATCGACGGCATTCGCATCGGCTTGAACGGCTCCGAGGCTCCGGTGGGCCAGTCGTTCGCGCGGGTCGCGAAGCAGATCTCGAGCGCCTATTCGTCGGGCGGCGGCGAGGTGATCGCCGATCTCGGCGCGGTGCTGCCTCTCGAGAAGGGGCCGAACTCCGACGAGTTCTTCCTGACGTTCGATACGATCGGGTCGAACACGTTCAACCGTCCGCCGCCCGTGACGCCGCCTCCGCCGCCGCCGACGGATCTTCCGCCGGTGTCCGCGATCGGCGTGCGCACGTTCGACCGGATCAGCGCGTCGATGGCCGCGATCACGAACGTCAGCGAGAACAGCGGCCCGGTGGGTGCCGGCGACGCGGGTATCCAAGCGACGTTCGGCGGAATCCGGCAGTCGCTGCCCGCGATCCCGGACATCAAGGCCGTGCTCGCGTCGCACCAAGTTGCGATCGCGCAGCTCGCGATCGAATTCTGCAACGCGCTGATCGAGGATCCCACGAAGCGCTCGGCGATGTTCCCTGGGTTCGACTTCACCGCGGTTCCGTCGACGGTCTATCCGGCGAGCGAGAACTTACTGTTCAACCCGCTGCTCGACCGAGTGCTCGGCGTAACGCAGCTGGCTAACCAGCCCGACAAGAACACCGTGCGCACGGAGCTGCACAACATGGTGAACGGCTATTCGGGCGACGCTACACGGCCCGGCTTGTTGAACAGCGCAGGTGTCACGAACGACCAGGTACGCACGCGCGCGATCGCCAAGGCGGTGTGCTCGTCGGTCGTCGGCAGCGCCCCGATGCTCGTGCAGTAAGCGATCCGAATTCGTCTAGAGGTATCGACCATGCTGATCCAAGTGAAACGTAAGCTGCGTCCGATCGACAGCCCGCAAAGGCACGAGGGGCACAAGCGGCCGGTCACGCGCCGCGACTTCATCGCGCAGGGCTTCCTCGCGGGCGGCGCCACGCTCCTGGGCGGCGGCATCATGAGCTTGTTCGCGAACCCGCGTCAGGCGTTCGCGGCGCTCGCGCAAGACCTCACGCCGCTGACAGCCGCGTGCGGAATCAGCAACGGCGCGGGCAAGATCCCGTTCATCTGCTTCGACCTCGCGGGCGGCGGCAACATTGCGGGCTCGAACGTGCTCGTCGGCCAGAAGGGCCAACTCGACGCGCTGAGCACGGCGGGGTATAGCAAGCTCGGCCTACCGGGCACGATGATCCCGGGCGTTGCCGAGACGACTGCACTGCCGGGCAGCAACGGCGATCACACGAACACGCAGCTCGGCCTCGCGTTCCACGCCGACAGCGCGTATCTGCGCGGCATGCAGTCGCGGATGAGCGCGGGGACGATGGCGAACGTGAACGGCGCGGTCATCCCGGCCCGTTCGGAGAACGATACGAGCAACAACCCGCACAATCCGTTGTACGGCATCCAGAAGGCAGGCGCGGACGGCTCGATCCTCACGCTCTGCGGCTCGTCGACCTCCGTCTCGGGCGGCAACTCGATGGCGCCGCTCATGATGATCGACGCCAAGTACCAGCCGACCAAAGTCAGCCAGCCGAGCGACGTCGTCGGCCTCGTCGACACGGGCCAGCTCGTCGGCTTGCTGAGCGCGTCGGACGCGACAGCGGTGCTCGAGTCGATCTACCGCATCAGCAAGCAGCGCATGAACAACACGCCGGGACTGACCACCGGGCTCCCCACGGGAGACCAGGTCGTCAAGGACCTCGTGAACTGCGGTTACTTGAAGGCGGCCGACGTCGCGGATCGATTCGGCAACACCGTGCTCGACCCGGGCAAGGACCCGCTGATCGTCGGCCCGACCGGCATCTTCTCCGACGCGGAGTGGAACAGCGGCGGCACGGACCAGCAGGAGTTCCGCAAGACGGCGTCGATCATGAAGCTCGTCGTCGAGGGCTTCGCGGGCGCGGGCTGTATCACGATGGGCGGCTACGACTATCACGGCGGCATGCGCCAGGAAGGCGAAGTGAAGGACTTCCGCGCGGGCAAGTGCATGGGCGCGGTGCTCGAGTACGCCGCGCGCAAGAACACACCGTTGATGATGTACGTGTTCAGCGACGGCTCGCTGTCGAGCGACGGCTCGATCGACAACTCGGTCAACGGCCGCGGCAAGGGCCAGTGGGTGAGCGACAACCAGGACACGGCCTCGCCGTTCTTCCTCGTCTACAACCCGGGTCATCGGCCGCAGATCTTCACGGGCTCCGACGGCCTCACGCCTGCGCAGCACCAGCAGCTCGGCGCGTTCAGCGCCGACGGCAACGTGATGCGTGCCGCGACGCCGGGCGCGAACAACGTGAACCTGCTCGTCGAGACCGTGCTGCTGAACTACATGGCGCTGCATAGCGAGCAGGGCCTGTTCGGCACGAAGTTCCCGACCAACGGCCTCGGCAACGCGATGAGCCTCGACCGGCTGACGGCGCTCGCGCCGATCTGCAACGGGCTCATCACGAATCCGGTCTAGGT
>Ga0157379_10005771_pt1 | contig 10656 bp, 12 predicted proteins | sample S25metaG_FD_121802 | JGI IMG/M metagenome (GOLD analysis project Ga0157379, IMG submission 121802) | Switchgrass rhizosphere microbial communities from Kellogg Biological Station, Michigan, USA - S2-5 metaG | ecosystem: Host-associated > Plants > Roots > Rhizosphere > Soil | place: USA... | reverse complement strand
TTCCGTAAATCACTTCCACGCCGCCCGCTGAATTGGACTGCAACAGCGTCGGCGCGACGTCCTGCACGTATTTCAGCTCTTTCAGCTTGTCGGCGATTTTGATGGGCATCGGTGCGCCGCTGAATCCCAGCAAAATAGAAGCCGCCGGTGGTTGCACCACGATGTCCGCGCCAACGCCTTCAATTCGTTTTGCTGTTTCTGCCAACAGACCGGTAACCAGTCCGACCACTAACACCACCAGCGAAACCTCCACCGCAATGGCCAGAATTCCGATAAACGTGCGTACCGGCCGGTGGAACAGATTGCGGACAATCAGTTCGCCCATCATCGTTGATTGCTCTGCGCCGCTGGTTTGGAATTCGGGCTATTCCCTGTAACACGCACCAGTTCCGCACCCGCCGGCTGGGCCAGCTGAAAACGTGCAGCCTCTAGTTCACTGTTCAGAACTACTTTCGCAACCTGAATGTCCAGCTTGTAATCGTCGTGCGGACGATCGATATGCACGCTGCGCGGAAATTGCGCCGGACCATTCGCGGGCAGTGGCGCGTCAGTCAGCGTTTGCCAATTCGAATAGCGCACGTCGGAAAGCAGCACGCCTTTCGGGCCGAAAAATTGCAGTCGCGCGATATTCAGGTCCGCACGATCGAACCACATCTTGCGGTAGATTTCCGTGGACCGCCCGCCGCGCAGTTGCGTAAGCACGTAGTAACGCGCGTTTTCATCGTTGAACTCTTCCAGCAGCACCGTTTCTTCCTTGCGAATCTCCTGCCACAGCAGCGCGTCCAACAAATGTTGCGGCCGCAAATTCTCCAGCGGCTTTTCGCTGGTCCGCTCCAACGCCACTTCGCCCACCAGAAATTTGTTCTTGGTCGGCAGCCAAACGTGAAATTCGTTCCCGTCGCTGGCCATATCGAAAATCGTCTTGCCGATCACCGGCGCCTGCCCCACCATGCGCACGTTTGCGGGCCTCGCAGCCAGCAAAAATGCTTTCACTTCGTGATACTCCTGGATCAGTCCGGAGTATTTCGAACCCGCCGTCGTCTTCAATTCCACCGTCGAATTCACGCTGCGTACGCTAGCGGCAAACGCGTTGTACTTCTCGAGCAGCTCCTCGCGCGTAGCATCCAACGCCACCGGGCGGTCCGGCGTCTTCACGGTGGTATTTTTCGAAACATTTCCGCCGCACCCGCCGGAAATGGCTGCCAGTGTCGCCGCCACCATCCACCAGTTGCCTTGTTTTCTTAGTATTTTCCGCACATTTCAGCCCAAATACTGCAATCTAGCAACCACTCGCAGAGCCGTCAATTGGGTTGATTCCTTATTCAGATCTATTTCTTGCTGAAACTACCCTGGCTCAATTCGGCCTGGCGATGTGTACGTCAAAAGACTGCGCCGCTGGTCGCAGCCGCCGCACCACCTCGCTGGCCCACAACGTCTCGCTCAGCAGCGTCACCCATCCGTCGTCGATTTCGCAAATCGCGCAAATTGAATAGCGCTTATACGCAGCCTGATAAGCGTCCACGCCCCGGCCGGAGAGTCCGTCCGCCAATTCCGCGTCTTCTTCTTTGGTGCGCTCCCCGCTGCGCAATGCGAAAGTCTCCGTCGCAAATCGTTCAAACAGTTGCTGCAACTGTTCCTGCGATGGCTGGGAAATGGCCAGGCTGCGTGAACCGGTCTCACGAAACTCGATTTTATGGCTGGCGCAGAATTCCCGCACGCGCTCCAGGTGGCTGAAAAAATCCAGCACCAACGATTCGCCGTTCGCCAGCAGAGGAATCGTGGCTGCCCAGAATTCCGCCGCTTGCTTGCCCCGCACCGGTTCGCGGCTCTCGGTTTCCAGGAGCTCCAGGCCCACGGCTTTGACGTCCGCGCCCAGATCCAGCGCCTGCACGTCGAGTGAAAATGCCGGAAGGCTCAGCGCTTCGCCGGTAGCCGAACCGTTTGCGGGACCACTCATTCCTCGTTTTCCGATTCCGGGAATTTCGCCCGATAATCCGGCGCCTGCTTGCGCACTTCCACCCAGTCAAAAAAGGCGTCGGGGTTTTCCAGCCAGACTCGAAACCAATTCGCGATTTCCTCTTTTTCCTGCCGCTTGTGGGCTTCCACTTTGTGGTTGCGCGCGATCATTTCCGCTCGCCGCTTGCCCAGTCGCCCAATCTCCAGCACGCGCTCCGCTGCCGCCTTTTCTCCGTGTGCGCGAAAGCGCCGCAGCAGCTCGTCCAGTCGCATCAGGCTGACTTCCGCGTCGCCCAGCGTTTTGAAGTGCAGCAGGTCTTCGAATTCTTCCTCGAACTGGTCCTCGGCTTCTTCCTGCTGCGTGAGCGCAACTTTCCACCCTGCCGATTCCAACACTTCCACGATGTACTCGTTGCCTGTCTTGCCTTCGGCGCCGTGGTCGGCCAGCAGTTTTCGGCGCAGCTGTTCAATTTCCGCCGGTGTCCACTTTTCCGCTCCGATAGCCGCCGCAGCGCGCAGGATCATGGCCTTCTTGGTTTGCAAAGCTTCGGTCATCTGGCTGTTCCCTTGCGCTTCTTGCCCTGTGGGTTTTTGCGTGAATTCTGCGCCGGCGGAGCCGGCGGTGGGTCGGCGGGTTGCCCGGCCAGCAGGCGGTGATAACGATTCACGTTCTGGTTGTGCTCGGTCAGTGTCGCGCCAAAAAAATGTCCGCCCTGCGTGTTAGCCACAAAATAAAGGTACGGCGTCTCCGCGGGCGCAAGCGCCGCGCGCAGAGAAATTATGCCGGGGTTGCCGATCGGCCCAGGAGGGAGTCCGCCATGCATATAAGTATTGTACGGGGATTCCACGTGCAGGTCTTTAGTCGTCAGCGAACCGTTGTAGCGGCCATCCTGCTCCAGGGCGTAAATCACTGTGGGGTCGCATTGCAGCGGCATCCCTTTCTTCAGGCGGTTCTCGAATACTCCGGCGACCAGCAAGCGCTCTTCCGGTTTGGGCGTCTCCCGCTCCACTAAAGAAGCCAGCGTGACCGTGGAAAGCAACGGATGTCCGTGGCCGGCTCCGGTCGGATCGGATTTCGCGGGATCGATTAGCGACCATTGTTCGCGAAACTTTTGCGTCATCCCCGCCACCAGTTCCTTGGCCACTGGGTGGCGCGGCAAATTGTAAGTTGCCGGGAAAAGGAAGCCTTCCAGCGTCTTGGCCTGCGGCACCAGGTCGTGGATCAGCTCCGGATTTTTCGCGGCGGCCAGAAAATCGTCCGCCGCCATGAACTTGCCGGCTTCCAGCTCCCGCGCAATGTCAAACATCGTTTCGCCTTCGCGCACCGTGAACGGCCGCTGGTACACGTTGCCGCTGGCGATGGTCGAGAAAACGTCTTTGCCGTTGATCGCGTGGTCGAAAAAGTATTCGCCGGCTTGCAGCGTGCGCTTGGGATGGCGCCGCGCGTAAATTTCAAAAGCGATGGCGCTGCGCACCACGCCTTCTCTCTCCAGTTGGCGCGCCACGCTGCGCCGCGAGGCCCCGCGCGGAATATCCACAAAGACGCCTTCCGCCGGATATTTTCCAAACGGTTTTTCCACGCAGTACCACAAATAACCCGCGGCGGCGGCCGCAATCAGCAAAAGCAGCAGGAAAAGTCTGGCCAGAAATTTCATTCGGCAGCGCCCTCGGAAGTGGCGGTTCGGCGTTCCAGATAATCGCGCAAGATGATAGCTGCTGCCATCGAGTCCACGGAAAATTTCTCAACCGGCTTTTTCTTGGATGCGGAATCGCTCAATTTCGACTTGCGCCCAAATTGTTCTTCCAGTTGCCGTTCGGCTTCCCAGCTGGTCAACCGCTCATCAGCCATTTCTACCGCAACGCCGATTTGTTTACGCACGCGTTGCGCAAATCGCTCGGCTTCTTCGGCCATTTCACCCCGTGTCCCGTCGAGTCGCAGCGGCAAACCGACCACGACAAATTTCACGGAATGGTCGCGCACCAGTTCGCGCAACCGGCGCATGTCTTCATTGCGGTTGATGCGCTCTAGTGTGGCCAGCGGTTGCGCCAACCCGCGCTGGGCGTCCGCAATGGCCAAGCCAATGCGTGCACGGCCATAGTCGATTGCAAGAATATGACCGCTTGGCTTCGCGGTTTTTGCCGGTTGCGTTCTGGATGGCGACATTCGGCTCACTACTTGAGTATATCTGCTATGGTTTGCGGCCCCGCGCTCCGCTTTGCCATTGCTCCCAATAACCCAAGAGCTGCATCTGCTGGTCCAGGCCGGTCTGCTTGACCATCGCATCGAGTTCCGCTCGCGTCAGCCGCTTCCCGATTGGCTCGCCGCGGTTGGCGATTCCCCACGCCGTTAGCGCGGCGATCACCGTGTTCATCTTCAGTTCGCGTTGATCGACCTTGTCGAACGTGTCGGACGCGGCGTGGTAGTTGGCGAGGTAGTTCGAAATTTCCTGGCTGGCCACGAACGTCGGCACGCCTTCCAGCAGAAAATCAAAATTGTCGGTGCCAAAGGAAGCGTCGGGTGTGTGCTCGCCGATGTTCCAGGCTTCCAGCGGCTTGAGGATTTGCCGAAGTGGGGCATCCGTATCGCTGCGTCCACCCAGCGAGTAGCCCGAAACGCGGCCGCTGCCCGAATCGAAAATAACCACCGCGCGAATTTTGTCGAGCTCCGCTGCGTGCGCTTTCACATATTCGTGCGAGCCGATGGTACCTTGTTCTTCACCGCTGAATAGGACAAAGCGGATAGTCCGCTTGGGCAGTACGCCCATGGCTTTGATTGCGCGCGCCGCTTCAATCACCAGCGCTGCGTTGCACCCGTTGTCCAGCGCGCCCGTGCCAAGTTCCCACGAATCCAGATGCGCGCCGAGAATCACCACCTCGTCCGGTTTTTCGTAGCCCCGAATTTCACCAACGACATTTTCCTGTTCGACTGGCCCGCCGATTTCGTTGGGCATCGTCAGCTTCACGCGCACTTTTGTCTGGCTGGAACCTTGGTTCGCCGCAACCAGGCGCGCCAACCGAAGTGCGTCTTCCCTCGCAACCACCGCTTGCGGGATTTTGTCGGCCTCGCCGTTCAGCGAATTGGTGTGACGATAAAGCAGCAGCCGTTCGCGTGCTCCCGTCCACAAGATGGCGGCGGCTCCTTCTTTCACCGCGCGCGCGATGATTCCCGGCGGGCGCATGTACTCGTTGAAAAGATCGGGCCATGTGGAACCTATCTCGCTATGGGCAAGCAGGATTGTGCCTTTGAGATTTCCCGCGCGCGAAATCTCCGCCTCGCTGCCGTCACCGATGTCGATGACGTTCGCCTCGATCCCTTCGCGCGGAGCATCCGGCGACCAGCCTGTGGAAACAGCGCGCAACGTTGCTCCGCCTGCAATCGCCGATGCTGGCGCAATGATGGCGAGCCGCGTCGCTCCTTCTTTCCACATCACCAGCAACTTGTACTTTTCCGTGTGCACGTCCAGGCCGGCGGCGCGAAACCCTGCGATGCCCCAATGCACCGCTTTGGCCATTTCCGGGGTGCCGCTGACCCGCCCGCCGATTTCATCCGTGAGCTTTCGCAGATTCTCGATCATCGGCGAGTCGCCCAGGATAATCGGCATCAACTTTGCCGCCGCCTGTGCGCACGAAGAAGCGTCGGTCGCCGAACACGTCGCATTGTTCGCAGAAGATTGCAGTTTGCTTAGCGCATCGGTCTGCGAAGGCGGCAGCTGCGCGCCAATTGGCGCGGCACTGATCGCAATCGCCAGAAATAGAACCAAGCAGAATAAAGTTGCCGGAATTGCGCGCATCGAAAACTACCTCTCGGCCGGGGGATTTTTGCCAAGGCAAACCGCGGAGGATTATAGCTGTTCCAGCATGTAATCTGTTACGCGGGCGACTTGCACCATTTCGGCGACGTCGTGGACCCGGACGATGTGCGCGCCATTAAGGATGCTGGCGGCGACGGTGGCCGCTGTACCCCACAGACGCTGGTCCGAAGAAGCGGGCTTGCCATTCCTCGCCAACGTTGCGCCAAGAAAACCTTTGCGCGAAGTGCCAACCAGGATCGGGAAGCCCAGTTTCGCGAGCGCCGGTAACTTGGCAAGCAATTCGTAGTTCTGCGCGAAGCTCTTGCCAAAGCCGATCCCCGGATCGAGGACGATTTGTGAAGCAGCCACGCCGGCTTTCCTGGCGATCGCGATGGATTTACGCAGTCCACCCACAACATCTTTGACGACGTCGCGCGCGAAGGGACCTTTTTGCATGGAGCGGGGGTTCCCGCGCATGTGCATCAGGATTAGCGGCGCGTTGTATTTCTCGGCGACTTTGGCCAGCGCGGGATCTGATCGCAAGCCGGAAACGTCGTTGACGATTTGCGCGCTGGCGCCCAGCGCGATTTCCGCCACCGCGGATTTTTGCGTGTCCACGGAAATGGGAATCTTCAGTTTGCCGCGCAGCGCTTCCAGCACCGGCAATAGCCGTCGCAGTTCTTCCGCTGCGGAAATTCCATGCGAACCCGGGCGCGTGGACTCCGCTCCGATGTCGATGATGTCCGCTCCATCGCGCTGCATGGCGAGAGCCTGTTTCGCCGCAAGTTTTGGATCAAAAAATCTTCCGCCATCGGAAAAACTATCGGGCGTGACATTGAGCACGCCCATCACCAACGTGCGTTCGCCAAGCCGCAAAGCTCCGGAACGAAGCCGAAGCTCGAAGCTTCGTCGCAGGCACGAGTCACCAGTCACTTTGTTTTTCAATCCAGATCAAAGTCGCGGATAGGTTTTCCGGCGGGTGCGTCTTTGGCCTTCTTCATGGCCTCTTCAAACTTTTTGGCCAGGATGTCTTCCTTATTGGTTTCCTGGAACCACGAATCGGCGAATTTATCTTCGCGCTGCCGCTGCTGTTCTTGCAGGATGCTGGAGGCCTGCGTCAGGTCCACGTCTGGGCCTTTTTTCGGAGGCGCCTCATGCGAGAGCACCGCGCCAAAAACGGAATCCACCACCAGTTTGGCCTGGCAGCACGGGCACGTTACGTTCAAATTGTCGCTGCCGTGTTTGCTCATGCCCGCATTGTACGACTCTGCCGAGCCTCAGGGAAGCGCGCAACCGAGGCGCCAGCCGGTGCCGCTCATCCATGCGCAAAACGGCACTGCACTATCGATCCCGGCGGCCGCCTGTAAGTTCTTTGTTTCCAACACTTACAAAAGTGTATGAAAACAAAAGACTTTAAGTACCTTTAGAATCACCACTTCTGCAAAAACAGGGGAGGGGGTGCCAGCAACCGGTCGCGCTATGTAAACCAAAAATCCTACAATCCAGTCCATTTTTCGGCTCGGCGACTTACTCGCGAACCACCGAAACTTTTGCCGCCGGAACTTCAATCCGCATCAGCTTGTGTTTCGCATCGAGCAGAAGAAGAATTTCCAAGTCGCCTGTGTTCACCCGCAAACCCTCGTAAGTCTTGCCTCCCGCATTCGCCGATCCTGTGGACTCCAAAGTGATGTTTCCCGGAGTCAGTTCCTGCGGAATCAGCACCGGCAATTGCTGCGCTCCACCTTTCGTCCAGTCGTAGAGCCGCGCCAGCACTGCGTATTGGTGATAAAGATTGTTGTCCAGCACCGCTACCAGCGGCGTGCCGAAAGAAAGTTCCTGCTCATAGGGCCGCGAGCCCTGCATTTCCAGCGTGATTTTCGCGATGCCGTTGGCGAAGAGAATATGGGCGCCGTTGGTCTTGTCCGTTTGCGAGGTCCAGTTGTACGAAATCGGCGCGCCATCCGCTTGCAGCGTTAAATTGCCCGTAACCCTGGTGTCGCCCTTTTCGGTTTTGATCGTCGTGGTGCCGCGAGCCATCCAGCCGCCGCCCGAAGGAGCAATCTCAAACTCTTCCTGCCCCATCGCTTTGCCTTCCACCAGCAGCGAGAATTTTCCTTTGTCAGGTTGTAGCGCGCTCGCGGAATCCTTCTTTTGCGCATGTGCGAATGTAAATCCGAAGGCGAGGATGAGAAGGGAAGTGGCAAATGTGCGGCGCGGCCAGCGATGGTGAATGTGAAAGTTCGACAATGTTTCGTTCATACGTCCCCCAACGAACACCCAACAAAAACAGGCTAGGAAAACAGATTGTCACGGTGCGAGCGCGCGAAGCGGAAAAAGAGCGGCGCTGTTGCGTGGTGTGCAAACGCTCAGGAGCGCGGCTCTTCGACAAGGAGATGCGAGTCGGGATCGGCCTTCGGAAATATGCCGAGCCTGAGAATGTCGGCGACGACGATAGACGGATCGCGACCGCTGTCGACGCGAAAATCCGCCAGTTGATAGGAAGGCAGACGCTGCGCGTGCAACGCGCGAAAGCTGGTTTCGTCGCGAAACAGCGGACGTCCGGTCATGGTCATGCATCGAGCGAGCAAAGTTTCGACAGGAGAATCGAGCCAGATTACGGGAACGTTTTGCGTACGTAGAAATTCCGGCGCGCCATGCTGCGCGTAGGTGCCTCCACCCAGCGCCAGCACGACCGGTTCGCGAAGTTCAAATGCGCGCCCGAGCGCGCCGCGCAGCTGCGCCGCTTCGAGCACCCGAAAGGACGGTTCGCCATGACGGTCGAAGAATTCCGCGATGCGCGTGCCCGACGCCGCTTCGATTAGGTCGTCCAGGTCTACAAACCGCCAGGCAAGCTGCCTGGCCAGTTGTGTGCCAACCGTGGTCTTGCCGGAGCCCATGAAGCCGGCCAATGCCACAACGGAATTGGTGAGTGTGCGGGTCACGAGTGAAGTTTACCGTTGAGGAGACAAAGTTGGAAGGCGCCGCAAAGTGCGGTCGGCGATCAGCAACCAGGATTCGATAATCGCTGCGTTAGTCGCGCTTAAGAATACGGATGGTGCCGCTGAAGGAGGAAAGTTCGACTTTGGCGAGGCCGCTGCCGACGGAGCCGAAAAGTCCTTTGGCATAGCGCGTCGCGGTGTGGCGAATGCCGTGTGAGTCTGGCTTAAGGAATGCTTCGGCGCGATTGTCCACATTGCCGGTGGAGGTCTGCGCGTTCAGATCGAAAGAATCAGTGCCGGCGAAGCGAACTTCTACCAGGCCGCGGCCACTGCGCATGCTGTAGATGCCGGTGCGGATAAAATCGCCATCGAACAGAATATTTCCAGTGGTGGTTACCAGATTGACGCTGCGCAGAGACGGTTGCAGCACTTGCGCGCCGCCGCTTATGGAACTGAAATCCAGCTTGCCGCCGCACTGCGTGCAGATCAGCGTGCCGCCGGTGGTGTGCACAATAATGTAGCCGGAAACTTCCTTGAGATGCACATCGCCGTTTACCGTGACGAGATTCATGTCGCCCAGAACTTGTTCGACGTAGATGAGACCGGACTGAGTCTTGATCTGCAGTTCGGTTTCTTCAGGCACGGTCAATTGAATATTCTCGGTGAGATCGGAAGAAGGCGCGTTGTTATCCAAAATTTTAGCGCTGACCTCAATGCGATCGTCCGCTTGCTCCATTTCGAGGCCGATCTTGTTGGACGAGCCGGCGGCAGAAACCACGATTTCCGGATTCTTCCAGGACTTTACCTCAATGCGACCGTCGGCAACGTTCTGAATCATCACGATGGGCCGGCCCTTGACGGTGAAGTGTTTTTCGATCTTTTCGCCGGCGGCGGGCGAAGCAAACGGCAGCAGAAACATGCCGGCGCCGAGGAGCGGCAGGAAGGCGGGAAGTACGGATCTGCGGAATGCGGGGCTGAGACACATCTTAGTTCACGCTCCTGCCGCGCTCCATCATTGCGGCCAAAATTTCTGCCTTCTGCTGGTAAGCAGTGGAAAGGTATTCACGCGCCATGGGGTCATTGGGATCTTCCTGCAGGCGCTTCTGGCATTCCTTGATGAAGGCATTGACGGTGACGAGATTTTCGCGCAGCGAAGTGTCGGCGTTGGATACATAGCCGAGCGTACTGGCGGGTTGCATCGCGCCGAGCGACTGCTCTTCCCGGTCAAGTGTGGTGGCAGTTTCAGCGAAAGGCTCAGCCTTCACGGGCGCGTTGCGCGGGTCAATTGGGCGCTGACGAATCTGATAGACGCCTGCGATGAGGATCAAACCGGCTATGGCGGCAGTGGCCAGCATGCGGCCCCGAATCAGGCGGCTAAATCCTTGCCACCACGGAGCTGGTTCGGCGGGTATGACAATCTTGGGCTGGCGGATGATACCTTCGGCTTCCAATTGGGCTTGCAGGGCTATCCAAACGCGGGCGGGAGGTTCCACTTCGGCGGGAATCTGGCTGGCTACGGCCAGAATTGCCGCAAAGTCTTGTGTCAAGGCGGTGCAAGAGGGGCAGCCAGCCACGTGGGCCTGGGCCGCCGCAGGCAACTGCACAAGCCCGCTTTCTTCGATTACTTGTTCAAAGTCCTTACACTGCATGGCCTTCACTCCGCAGGAGTCACCGTTGCTTCATCAGACTCCAAAACCTTACAAATCGTTGCTTGGAACGCCTTGCAAAGTTCGACACAGTTGTAAACCACGCCCCGGTTGGCGCTAGTGTAGCTCAATCCGGGTTCGGTGCCTGAGCTTTTGCTTCCTGGCGTTCCTGCCTGGCTTGGTCCCGAGCATCCTCCTGGAGCAGTTCACGCAGGCGGGTCCGTGCCTTGTGCAGCTGCGATTTGGAGTTACCTACGGAACAGCCCATGATGTCCGCAATCTCGTTGTGCTCGTAGCCCTGGACGTCGTGGAGCACAAAAACCG
>Ga0157379_10005768_pt1 | contig 10659 bp, 8 predicted proteins | sample S25metaG_FD_121802 | JGI IMG/M metagenome (GOLD analysis project Ga0157379, IMG submission 121802) | Switchgrass rhizosphere microbial communities from Kellogg Biological Station, Michigan, USA - S2-5 metaG | ecosystem: Host-associated > Plants > Roots > Rhizosphere > Soil | place: USA: Michigan... | reverse complement strand
ATGATCTTCATTCCATTGATACAAGCCGTCCCAAGCGCGCAGCCAAGTGATGCCCGGCGGTGTGCGTTCGAGTGCATCTATGCGCTGCTTCGCGCCGGCCAAGCCTTCATCGCACGCCTTCGCCACCGCCTCAGCAGTCTCGTAAGTCGGGAACGCAGGGCCAGGCAGCGTTGCGCTCGCGGCATTGACGATACCGCCGAGAAATAGGGACACCAGAGCAACGGCGGCAGGACGAAGATGGAACATCAACGGAATCCTCGCGGATGATCAACGGTGCATGCGGTGCAATAGGTGCGACATCGCAAGGCCGCTGCCATATCAGTATGGACGGTGCCGGATCAAAGTACCGTAGGTATTCATGAGTAAAATGGCGGCGAGGAAAATAACTTTGAGCATATGACCGGGCGCCGTTCATACACAACAGCAGTATCACGGTGCATCGTTGGTATTGCTGCTGATCGATGACGTTTGCTGCAAGGTGCTTATCGATCCGCCGGTCATCTGCGTAATGATGATTTCCTCGGACGAGATGAAGCATGCACGATTCCGAGTAAAAGGTTCGAAGTTATGCTTGCTGCAATCTTTGTAAGTAAACGCGAATACCTACGAATCTTCGACCCAGCACCGTTCACCCGAACATTACCCGCAGGAAGATCGTGCAGCGGGTGAGCAACGCTTGCTCGAACGGCTGCGCGCCATGGATCGCGCGATCGATTGAGATGACTTCGGATGACGTCGCGACCGCGCTGCGCGGATTGTTACAGCTCGCCTCGGCGCAGCTTGGCGAACATATGCTCCAACTCCTTGAGCAGATATCGTGGAGTGAAAGTGCGCGGATCGGTGGCGCCCAATGCGCACAGGCCGGACGTGATGTAGAGCATGCGCTGCGCCGTCTCTGCAATATCTGTTCGCGGTAGTTCTCCAGCTTTAATGGCGTCCGCGAGATACGTTTCGAGAAGCTCTCGGATTGCCGTCAGGCGGTTGCGTTGAATGGTGTTCATTTCTTTGTGGGGTGAGCCCCAGTAGCGCAATAGCAGCCGCCATTCGTTTCTGAGGACCGAACTTCGCGGCAGGGCGCGTTTGAAGCGGGAGCGAAGCGCAGCCAGCCCCCGCTTGCCTTTTGTTTTTTGCGCGACACGAGCTTTATAGCGCTGCGTCATCAGCGTCGTTGCCGCTTCGATCAGTTCCGATTTGCTTGCGTAGTAATGCTCGATGAAGCCCCGGGTGGCGCCGGCGCGCTTCGCGACAGCGCGAATCGAGAGACCTTCCAGACCGCTCTCCGAAATTACTTCGGCCGCCATCCTTGCAATGAATTCGCGGCGTTGAGCCAAATCGACGATCTTGGGCACGGTGTTTTTCTCGGAATGACTAATCGTCGATAAGTATTACAAAAACCCGATGCTGCACCAACAGACAATCTCCTTGCGGCACTGCCTGGCTTTTTGCATGACGATTGTCATGTTATTTTGACATGACAATCGTCATGTATTAATAATTAATCGCGTTTATTGAAAGCGGCCCGCTGAAGGCCAGCCAGCAAACGTGCGGCAGCCGAGTTCCACGGCCAAGCCGCTGCACAGAAGACCATTCAAATCACGTTCAGGGGATACCAATGAAGACACGTCAACGAGTCACTACGGCGTTGTTTGCGACGTCGGGCCTGATTGCTTTGTGCGCACCCGCAAGCCGGGCGCAGGAAACAGACAAGAGCCCCATTCTCGAAGAGATCGTCGTTACCGCGAACCGCCGCGAAGAATCGATTCAAACGGTGCCGGTGGCCGTGACCGCCATGTCGGGCGAGGCGTTGGCCGAGCAACACATCACCACTGCAACCGATCTGCTGGGCCGCGTGCCGTCATTGAATGTCGCACCGAATGGCACGCAACGCAGCGCGGAGGCCATCACCATTCGCGGCCAGGGTCAGACCTATCTCGCGCCCGTCGGTGTGGTGAACTATTTCGCCGAGATACCGCTGATCCAGGGTTCGGTGCTTCCGAATCAAGGCGGGCCGGGCAATTTTTTCGATCTCGAAAACCTGCAGGTGCTGCGCGGTCCGCAGGGCACTCTGTTCGGCAAGAACACCACCGGCGGTGCCTTGCTGTTCGGGCCGCACAAACCCACCAATAAATTCGAAGGCTATGTGCAGGCGCAGGGTGGCAATTACGATGACCGTGAATATGCGGCGGTGATCAATGTGCCGATCGTGCGCGACAAGTTGATGATCCGTCTGGCTGCAACGAAGGTCGATCGCGACGGTTATACCAAGGATGTCGGCGCTGGGGACACGACGTTGTCGCTGCCATTCCAGACCTCGACATTTGGGCCGATCATCATTCCGAATTCCGGTCTGGTGCTGCCGGGCTATGGGCCGAACACTGGCCAGGCCGGACTGCCGGGTCTCGCCAACACACGCGCCGATTTCCGCGGCCGCGATTATGACGATCGCCACTACTGGACGGCGCGGCTAGGCATTCTGTTCCGGCCGACGGACGACATCGAAAATTATTTCGTCGGTTATTACACGCGCGAACACAGTAACGGCACCGGTCAAGTATTGGTCAGTACCGATCCGTCGCATCCCAGTGTCATCAACATCGCGGCCAATGCGTATGGCGGCGCCGGTAACTTCGGCGCCGTCTCTCCCACCATCGCGCAAGCTGCCGTGGCGCGCTCGCTGGCGCTCGGGCCACGGCAAACGGCACTGAACAACGATCAGTTCTATAAGCTCAAGACTTGGGCAGCGGTCGATATATTGAGCATCAAGCTCGATAACCGGTTCACCTTCCGCAACATCATTGGCTATCAGCGGCTGGAACAGGAATACACCTGGGACCTCGATGGTTCCTACTTGCCGATACTTGCCCACATTCCAGGTGTCATTACCTCCGCGACCGTCGCCAACATTCCGCAGATCAGCGCGCTGGGCCAGGTGGGCGATGTCGCTAAATCCACCGATGCCAGCCTGCTCAGTGAGGAACCGCAACTGCAAATGCAACTGCTCGGCGGCAAATTCGTGGGCGTGGCTGGCGGCTTTTATTCCAAGCAGAAGCCGGAAGGATTGCAGGGCATCGGGTCGTATAACGTTGCGACCTACGGTGGCACATTCTTCTCGATCAAGACCAAGACACAGGCGGTATACGGTCAGGGTGCACTCGATCTCGGTGTGTTCACGCCGTCGCTTGATAACCTGAAAATCACGGCAGGTGCACGCCAGACATGGGATCACTTCGATGCGGCGCGATACTCCGCGACATTCGTCAATCTGCCGGTATCCATAGTGTCAAAGAGTGATCGGGCGACCACGTGGACGGCGGGATTGGATTATCAAATCACACCGCAAGCCTTGGTATTCGGCAAGGTCACGCGTGGCTATAAGGCAGGCGGTTTCAACAATTCTTCCGTCAGTGTGCCCGGCGCCACCTTTGGCCCGGAGCGGGTGACTAGTTACGAAATCGGCAGCAAGACCGATTTTCAATTCGGGCCGGTGCCGATGCGCTTCAACGTGTCGCTCTACGACCTGGAGTACAAAGGTATTCAGCGCGCCAATGGCGATAACGTTCCGAACGGCTGCGGCGCACCCGGCGCGCCGCCACGCTGCGCGATCACCGGCAACACCACGGGACTCGATTCAGGCGCCATCACCTATAACGCCGGCGCGGCACGCGTGCAGGGTGTCGAAGTGGAAGCAACGGCACGCCTGTTCCGCGGCTTCGAACTTTCCGGTAGCTATTCATACACGGACGGCAAATACACCAACTATCGTTTGTTGATGTCGCCCGGTGCATCGGCTACGGGCCCGCAGGTGGGCACCAAGCAGACCTGCGATGGTCCGGTGGCGATTCCAAACGGTGTGACCGCCAGCCCGGTGCTCATCGACCTGACCTGCGCCCCGTTCCCGTTTACGCCGCGCAACCAGTACGCCGTGAATGCGCGCTATAGCATTGAGCTCGGCGCGCACACCGGAACCGTCGTGGTGAACGCCAACTTCAATCATGCGGACCGTTCGTGGACCGCGCCCGCATCGTTGCCGAGCGGGTTGCCCAGCGGCTACTTGGATGACTACAACGTCGTCAACGCCTCACTCGAATGGAACACGATTTTCGGCACGGGCATCGATGTGCGCGCATTCGCTACCAATCTGACTGATGCGACATATCGGATCAGCAATTCCAATGGCGGCGACCAATCATTGGGATATGACACCGCGATATACAACGAGCCCCGCATGTACGGAGTCTCGTTGCGTTATCGTTTCGGCGAGTAAGCAATCGAGCCGTCCGCGCCGAGTCGGACTCGGCGCGGACGCCAGCACTTCGCGAAGCGATGAGTTATAACGTCACGTGCACTCGATCGACTTGCGGTGACGCGATGACTGCTTCAATCACACACCTGCAGATTACGGTGCCGGGTCGATCCGCAGGTATTTGTCAGAGCAAGCGTTGGTCTTCACGTCAGAGAGGCGCTGCCGAAGTCGATTGAGTTCGGTCAGGGAGCTGCTGTTCTGCCTTTCCAGTTCAAGCGCCAATTCCAAGGCCACTTGATGCTGTAGTGCCCTCTGCTCGGGCGAGCAACGCAGGCTCTCATCCACCAGGCTCAAATCGAAACCCGCTTGCTCGGCTTCTTGTATGGCAGTCATTCACGACTATTCATAGTGTGTCCACATGCGTAGCACGCGCACCTTCTTCTCTTTCTTGAACACTTCATACACTAGGCGATGCTGAATGTTAATGCGCCGCAAATAAGCACCTTCAAGATCGCCCACCAGCTTTTCATACGGCGGCGGATTCTGAAATGGATCAGTCGCCAACACATCGAGTAGCGCTTGAGCTTTGGGTTTCAGCCCCGTGGGAGCCAGTTTCTTGGCATCTTTGAGCGCGGCTTTGGCGAAGACAACCTGCCAGCTCACCAATTGAGTCTCTTGGCACTCTTGGCAAGCGGTTCAGCCATTCCCTTGCGGATTGATTCGCGCATTCCGGGAACAGATAACAGGTACAGCGTCTCCTGAATCGCCTGCCAATCCTCTGCCGACACCAGCACGGCGCTGCTACGCTTGCCGGCAATCAGAATGGGCTTATGCGATTCGGCAGCTTGATCAATCAGGCGGTACAAGCTGGCGCGGGCTTGGCTGGCGGTGAAATTGGTCATGGGCACTCCTTGGTTTGGCAACGTACGTAATGACGTACGCTACGTCAACCAGACCGGGCATATCCAGCCAATCAGTACCCAAAAAAGAAAGCCCTGCTTTGCGCGCAGCAACGGTGCCCGGTACAAACGAAATATCGAAACCCGGCACCGTTAGCCCTTCGCTCGGCACCAGTCAAATAGCGAAGCAAGACATGCGGCATGCAGAGGTTGTACGCCCTACGCGCTAACTAATAATTGGCCTTTTTGCTTGTTGCGCAGCTAACAACTTTCTTCTTTTCTTGCGACTAAGCCGCTTCTCCCTAATCGCCTCAAATGTCGTTTGTCCCGCAATATATAGCCTCGTATAAGTATCCAACAGCCTATGAATAGCGTCATCAACATAGTCATGATTTACGGGATTGCGCAATTTGTGCAACTGTTGACGAAGAAAAGAGCCAGTTATTTTTATAATTAGCACTTTGTGCGCCAGATACATTTCGCGCACCCATTCAACATCACGATTTGAAAACAAGTCCACAGTATCATCGCGCGTGACGATGAACGCCAACCGTCCATATTCCCCACTAAGGTAAGACTGCACCTGCTGATAATCCGCTGCCGCTATACCTTTATAATTTTTGATCTCGAAGGTGACTTGGCGAGTACCGTAATCTTCTCTAATTCTTTTCCAGGCCCCACTCTCCCCCAAGTTAGTCGCAACCACGTCACGACGTAGCCGCGCTAACTTATTTGCCTTGAGTTCTACATTACGCAAACTTTTAGCGAAACATATTCGTATAGCCTTGTGACACCAACTCTCAAAGTCTAGATCCCCCTCGTTCCCTTCTTGAATTTGATCGAGCTGAGATATCCGCACATCGATTTTCTGCTTTCTAATAGTCGGTGTATCTGAAGACACCTCAATATCATATTCGTCGTAGATATCCTCAGCCTGGTCAGCAGCCAATTCATGCTGCGTTGCATTCAATGCCATCCAATAACAAGGATGAACCAACACCGTATCCCCCATGGAAAATTCTCGGTCCGGAGCACGCCCGTCATGACAAAAAATGAAGCGGCCCGTTGAGGTGTCTTTAACGCCCAAAAACCCAACGCTGTATAAGCTACGAATTACAGATTTTGCATCCTCAAGAATAAGAAAGTCCTGTTGAACCACAGAATTGTTAGAGCCATCAGTCAGCAATCCTTCGATAGCCGTTGGACATACCAATCGCGTCAGCGTTTTCTCACCACAGACGAAAAACCCCGCTCAAGCTTTCACTTGGCGGGGTCTTTATTCTCAGTCCTTTGAGTATGTTCCTTTAAGCAGCAGGCATTACATCATGCCGCCCATGCCACCCATTCCGCCCATACCACCCATGTCGCCGCCGCCATGACCGTGCTCAGCTTCTTCCTTTGGTGCTTCAGCAATCATGACTTCGGTGGTGAGCAACAAGCCGGCAACCGAGGCGGCGTTTTGCAGGGCAAGACGCGTTACCTTGGTTGGATCAAGGATGCCCATTTCGAGCATGTCGCCGTAGGTGCTCGATGCGGCGTTGTAGCCGAACGTGCCTTTGCCTTCTTTAACTTTCGACAACACAACCGCAGCGTCTTCACCGGCGTTGGTGACGATCTGACGCAGTGGTTCTTCAACAGCGCGCGACAGGATGCGAACGCCGAAGGCTTGGTCTTCGTTGGTCACCTCCAGCTTGTCGATGGCCTTTTGTGCACGGATGAGTGCGACGCCACCGCCAGGAACCACGCCTTCTTCAACGGCAGCACGGGTTGCGTGCAGCGCGTCTTCAACGCGGGCTTTCTTTTCTTTCATTTCAACTTCGGTGGCAGCACCGACTTTGATGACGGCTACGCCGCCCGACAGTTTGGCAACGCGCTCTTGTAGCTTTTCCTTGTCGTAGTCGGAAGTGGTTTCTTCGACTTGCTTACGGATTTGCTCAACGCGAGCTTTGATGTCAGCAGCCTTGCCCTTGCCGTCGATCAGAGTGGTGTTCTCTTTTTCGACCAGTACTTTCTTGGCTTCGCCGAGGTCAGCCAGGGTGGCCTTCTCGAGTGACAGACCGACTTCGTCGGAGATCACAGTGCCGCCGGTGAGGATGGCGATGTCTTGCAACATGGCTTTGCGACGGTCGCCGAAGCCAGGCGCTTTGACAGCAGCAACTTTGACGATGCCGCGGATGGTGTTAACCACCAGAGTGGCCAATGCTTCGCCTTCCACGTCTTCAGCAACGATGATCAACGGACGACCGGCCTTGGCGATGCCTTCGAGCAGCGGCAGCATTTCGCGCACATTGCTGATCTTCTTTTCGTACAACAGGATGAAGGGGTTGTCGAACTCGGCGGTTTGATTCGCCTGGTTGTTGATGAAGTAAGGCGACAGGTAGCCGCGATCGAACTGCATACCTTCCACCACATCGAGTTCGTTCTGCAGACCCGAACCTTCTTCAACGGTGATCACGCCTTCTTTACCGACCTTTTCCATCGCGTCAGCAATGGTCTTGCCGATCGAGTCATCGCTGTTTGCAGAGATGGTGCCGACCTGGGCAATGGCTTTCTGATCTTTGCAAGGCTTGGAAAGCTTCTTCAGCTCTTCAGTTGCAGCGATTACTGCTTTGTCGATACCGCGCTTCAGATCCATCGGGTTGGCGCCAGCAGCAACGGCCTTCATGCCTTCGCGAACGATGGCTTGAGCGAGCACGGTTGCCGTGGTGGTGCCGTCGCCGGCTTCGTCGGAGGTGTTGGAAGCCACTTCCTTCACCATCTGTGCGCCCATGTTTTCGAACTTGTCTTTCAGTTCGATTTCTTTGGCGACGGACACGCCGTCCTTGGTGATGGTGGGCGCGCCGAAGCTCTTGTCGAGCACGGCGTTGCGGCCTTTGGGACCCAGCGTTGCCTTGACGGCATTGGCCAGGATGTTCACGCCGCGCAGCATGCGGGCGCGGGCGTCGTCACTAAAACGTACTTCTTTAGCTGCCATGTGAGTAAACCTCAATTAAAAATTCTGTTGAGAACCGAAGTCGTAATATCGCGCTTGTTTTTTCGTCATTCCCGCGTAGGCGGGAATCCAGTTAAAAAGCCAAAGCCAGTGTTTTACTGGATCCCCGCCTTCGCGGGGATGACGTTAAGAGGCGTTATTTCTCGATAACGGCCATGATGTCTTCCTCGCGCATCACGAGGAGTTCTTCGCCGTCGACCTTCACTTCGGTACCGCTGTACTTGCCGAACAGGATGCTGTCGCCGACTTTGATGTCCAGCGCACGGACGTTGCCGTTTTCCAGGATCTTGCCCTTACCCACAGCAATCACTTTGCCCTTGATGGGCTTTTCGGTGGCGCTGTCGGGGATGATGATGCCGCCGGCCGATTGGCGTTCTTCTTCCATGCGCTTGATGATGACGCGATCGTGCAGAGGGCGAATTTTCAATTTGTCAGCCATATAGGACTCCGACTGATGAAGGTTGAGGAAACTGGGTTGCGGTTGGGCGAGTGACTCGCGAGGCGTTATTAGCACTCTCCCCAAGCGGCTGCTAATGATAGGGACGGAAAATTACAATTCAAGGGGTAGGGTGAAGAAAGACGGCCGCCTATGCCGAGCTGTCGCGGCAATGTACTTACGTTATGGTTAAGAGCAACCGGAACATCCCGAAATACGGTGACATATATGACTGACGTGCTAGTCGGTCTGACTACCTGCCCTACCGTAGAAAGCGCCGAAGCCATTGCGACCGCGCTGGTCAGCGAAGGCTTGGCTGCCTGCGTCAGCCAACTGCCTGGCATGCAATCGACCTATAGGTGGCAGGGAAAACTGCAAAATGACCACGAAATTCAACTGGTCATCAAAACCACACAGCAGCAATGGGCGACACTGGCCGCCCGCATCCAGGCGCTGCACCCTTACGAACTACCGGAGTTGATTGCCGTCCCAGTGTGCGCCGGTAGTCAGTCTTACCTTGAGTGGGTGCGGCAGAATGCGGCGACGATTGATACGAATCCCGGCGCTTCATCCCCTCTCCCTAAGAGAGAGGGCCAGGGTGAGGGTGATTCTTGAATTCCCCTCACCCCGCGCCAAGCGCGACCGATTTGAATTCGAACCAACGATTAAGCGACTCAACACTACCGTCATGCAGCCATCTTCATTCGCCAAGCGCTTCACTTCCGCCCTGCTTTGCCTATTCTTGTTGGCAAGCCCGGCGCTGCATGCCCAGCAATCCAGCGGTGGTGGCGGCTTATCCGCGCTGCTCAAACCCAGCGATGAATTTTTACCGCCGGATGAGGCCTTCAAAGTCAGCGCCCGCGCCACTGGCCCGAATACCGTCGAAGTGGAATGGGTGATCACCAAGGGCTACTACTTATATAGGAAGCGCATGGGCTTCAGCACCGACACGAAGCAGGCGACGTTGGGCGAGGCGCAGTTCCCCAAGGGCCAGATCAAGAACGATGAGTTCTTCGGCGAGATGGAAGTGTTCCATGAGGAAGTGACGGCGACGGTGCCGGTCACGCGCCCAGCCGGTGGCGAACTCAGACTGGCACTGACAGTGAAGTACCAAGGCTGTGCCGAAGCCGGCCTGTGCTACAACCCTTTAACAAAGGTTATCGATGTCACGCTGCCGGCGGGCGACGGCGTGGCTAATACTGGTGGATCATCAAGCGGAACATCCAGTGATGCCGGCTCAAGTGGCAAGGTGTCGGAGCAAGATCGTCTTGCCAATTTGATTCGCAGCGGCAACTTGCTCGCGGTGCTTGGCACTTTCTTTGGGCTTGGTTTGCTGCTGTCGTTCACGCCCTGCGTGCTGCCGATGATTCCAATTCTGTCGGGCATCATTGTTGGCCAGAGCGAAAAAGTGACGCCGACCAAAGGGTTCTCACTGGCCTTCACGTACGTGCAAGGCATGGCGATCACGTATGCCGCCGCTGCAGTCGCGTTCGTGCTGGCCTTCAAACAAGCACCACAGGCGTTCTTTCAAAAGCCATGGATCGTTGGTTCGTTTGCCGCTCTATTTGTGGTTCTGGCGTTCGCCATGTTCGGCAACTTCACCTTGCAGTTGCCGAGCTCGATGCAAAGCAAACTCACCGATGTCAGCAACAAACAAAAGGGCGGCACGTATCTGGGCACCTTCATCATGGGCGCATTGTCGGCGTTGATCGTGACCGCCTGCGTGGCGCCGGCAATGATCGCGGCGTTGTCGGTGATCAGCCAGACCGGCTTGATCGGTCGCGGCGCCGCGGCACTGTACTTCATGGGCCTGGGCATGGGCGTACCGCTCTTATTAGTAGGCGCCTCTGCGGGTAGCTTGTTGCCGAAGGCCGGCGCGTGGATGGACGCCGTCAAATCGCTGTTCGGCGTGATGTTCTTAGGCTTGGCGATTTATTTGTTATCGAGCGTGTTGCCCGCCGCGTTGATCATGTTGTTGTGGGCCGCGCTCGCCATCATCTCCGGCTACTGGATTTTCTCGCTGCAATTGAAACCCGGTCAGTTCGCACCTGCTGCATGGCGAGGCTGCGGCCTGGTGGTGTTGATCTAT
>Ga0157379_10005765_pt1 | contig 10659 bp, 8 predicted proteins | sample S25metaG_FD_121802 | JGI IMG/M metagenome (GOLD analysis project Ga0157379, IMG submission 121802) | Switchgrass rhizosphere microbial communities from Kellogg Biological Station, Michigan, USA - S2-5 metaG | ecosystem: Host-associated > Plants > Roots > Rhizosphere > Soil | place: USA: Michigan... | reverse complement strand
GCTCTCGTAGCCGAGTTCGGCCCGGACGTAGTGGTTCAGCGCCGCGGCGTACGGGCCGGTGATCGCGTCGATCGACGGGTCGCTGGTCCACTGCTCGCGGCCGTAGTCGGTGTCCCAGCCGAGGAACCGGCCGTCGATCCGGCCGACAACCCGCCGCTGGTCGCGCATCAGTTCGGTGAGGAACCGGATGTGCTCGGGCCGCAGGTTGACCCGGTCCACGTAGTCCTCGGTCAGCCCGGTCAGCGCGGCGACGCGGCGCACCGCCTCGGCCCGCTCGTCGGCGGTCAGCCGGGTGCCCTGCGCCAGCGCCCACCGGTAGTCCCGCGCCGCGTAGTGCTCGGCCTCTTCCAGGACCTCGGCCAGCGGCCGGTCGCCGTGCTTCCCGTGGTAGTGGGCAATTGCGGCGTAGGTCGGCAGATAGCAGATATACGGCTCGTCGTTGCCGGCCGCGAACTCGACGGAGCCGCCGTCCAGGAAGGCGGAGATCAGGATCAGCCCGTTCAGGTACATCCCGTACCGCCGCTGGAGGTGCAGGGCCAGGCCCGCGGCGCGCATCGTGCCGTAGGACTCGCCGCACAGGTATTTCGGCGACAGCCAGCGCTTGTTGCGGGTGGTCCACAGCCGGATCACCTCGCCGACGGACTCGATGTCGGGCGCGTAGCCGTGGAAGTCGCCGGGCTTCTCGCCCTTGACCGCGCGGGAGAACCCGGTCGACACCGGGTCGATGAAGACCAGGTCGGAGTGGCGCAGCAGGGACTCGGTGTTGTCGGTCAGCCCGTACGGAGGCGGGACCAGGTCGCCGACGTCGCCGGACAGGACGCGGCGCGGGCCGAGCAGGCCCATGTGCAGCCACACGCTGGCCGACCCGGGCCCGCCGTTGAACGCGAACGTGACCGGCCGCGGCGACGGGGCAGTGCTGCCGTCCGGCGAGCCGTCGGCGGCGACGTAGGAGACCAGGAAGACCTCGGCCTTCGGCTTCACGCCGTCCGAGGTGCCCTCGGATTGCGCTTCCTCGCGCAGCACCACCCGGCCCGCGGTGGCGGTGTACCGCAGGCCGCCGTCCGGCCCGGGCAGCACGTGCTCGGAGCTGACGAAATCGTCGGCCAGCTCCGCTACCGGGCCGGCCTTGGCCGCCTCGTCCCGCTCCGCAGCATCCCCTACCTCGTTACCTGTCATGAGGCGAGCGTAGAGGTGAGGCGGGAGGCGGCGATCAGCGCCCGGAACAGGCTGGGATCGGTGCCCGCCTCGGGGTGCCACTGCACCGCGAGCGCGAACGGGCTGCCGGGGATGTCGATGTCCACGGCCTCGATGATGCCGTCGGGCGCCCAGGCGACCGCGGTCAGCCCCTGGCCGAGCCGGTCGATGGCCTGGTGGTGCGCGCTGGGCACGGACTCCAGCGTGGTCCGGCCCAGGGCCGCGGCCACCGCGCTGCCGGGCGCGACCCGCACTGGGTGCGCGCCGTACTGGCCCGGCGCGGGCGCGTGGTCGCGGTGGCCGACCACGTCGGGCAGGTGCTGGTGCAGGGTCCCGCCGCGGGCCGCGTTGATCACCTGCAGGCCGCGGCAGATGCCGAGCACCGGCAGGCCGCGGTCGGCGGCGGCGGTGAACAGGGCCAGCTCGGCGGCGTCGCGGGCGGGCCGGACGCTGCCGGTCTTGGCGTGCCGGTCCGCGCCGTAGCGGGCCGGGTCCAGGTCGCCGCCGCCGGACAGGATCAGGCCGTCGAGGCGGGCCAGCGCGGCCTCGATGCCGGCCGCCGGGGGCAGCAGCACCGGCAGCCCGCCGGCCGCGGCCACCTGGGCGGCGTAGGCCTGCGGCAGCACCACCGCGTCCAGGTCCCAGGCGCCCCAGCGGGCCGGCTCGGAGTACGCGCTGATCCCGATGACCGGCGCCCCGGCAGTCGGCGGCGCCGGCGTTGCCTCACTCAACCCGGTTACCTCGTATTCCTTGCTCAGAGCGTGGGCCCAGCTGTGTCAGCCGGCACGCCTTACAAGGGTGTCACATAGGCCCCGGAGATCCCGCCGTCGACCAGGAACGCGGACGCGGTGATGAACGACGCGTCGTCGCTGGCCAGGAAGGCGACCGCGGCGGCGATCTCCTCGGCCTCGGCGAACCGGCCCATCGGGACGTGCACCAGCCGCCGCGCGGCCCGTTCCGGGTCCTTGGCGAACAGCTCGCGCAGCAGGGGAGTGTTGACCGGGCCCGGGCACAGCGCGTTGACCCGGATCCCCTCCCGGGCGAACTGCACGCCCAGCTCGCGGCTCATTGCCAGCACGCCGCCCTTGGACGCGGTGTAGGAGATCTGCGAGGTGGCCGCGCCGAGCACGGCCACGAACGACGCGGTGTTGATGACCGACCCGCGGCCGGCCCGCTGCATGTGCGGCAGCACGTGCTTGCAGCACAGGTAGACCGAGGTCAGGTTGATCTCCTGGACCCGGCGCCAGGCGTCAAGGCCGGTGGTCAGGATCGAGTCGTCCTCGGGCGGGGAGATGCCGGCGTTGTTGAAGGCGATGTCCACCCGGCCGTGCTGCGCGACCACGCCGTCGAAGAGCCGCTGGACGTCGTCCTCGCGGGACACGTCCGCGGCCACGAACGTGCCGCCGGTCTCCGCGGCCACCTTGGCGCCGGCCGTCTCGTCGATGTCCACGGCCACGATCACCGCGCCCTCGGCGGCCATCCGGCGGGCCGTGGCCAGCCCGATGCCGCTGCCCGCGCCGGTGATCACGGCGACCCGATCCTGCAACCGCTGCATCGGACTGCTCACTCCTCGGTGGCGATGAAGACGTTCTTGACGTCGGTGAACGAGTCGAGCGCGTCCGGGCCCAGCTCACGGCCGAGGCCGGACTGCTTGAACCCGCCGAACGGGGTCCAGTAGCGGACCGAGGAGTGCGAGTTCACCGACAGGTTGCCGGTCTCCACCCCGCGGGCCACCCGGATCGCCCGGCCGACGTCCCTGGTCCAGATCGACCCGGACAGGCCGTACGGCGAGTCGTTGGCCATCCTGATGGCTTCCCCCTCGTCCCCGAACGCCGACACGGTCACCACCGGGCCGAAGATCTCCTCGGTCCAGGCCCGGTCGGTCGCGCTGACCGGGGCCAGCACCGTCGGCGGGTACCACCAGCCGGGCCCGTCCGGCGCGGTGCCGCGTATCGCCACCGGCGCCCCGTCCGGCACGTAGGAGGCCACGTGCTCGCGGTGCGCCGAGGAGATCAGCGGGCCCATCACGGTGTCCTCGGAGGCCGGGTCGCCGACCCGGACCGCGTTGATGGCCGGCTCGAGCAGCTCCATGAACCGGTCGAGCACCGAGCGCTGGACCAGGATCCGGGACCGGGCGCAGCAGTCCTGCCCGGCGTTGTCGAAGACCGCCGACGGCGCGGTGGCCGCGGCCTTCTCCAGGTCCGCGTCGGCGAACACGATGTTCGCGCTCTTCCCGCCGAGCTCCAGCGTGAGCCGCTTGATCTGGGCCGCGCAGCCGCGCATGACCTGCTGGCCGACCTCGGTCGACCCGGTGAACACGATCTTGCGGACCAGCGGGTGGTCGACCAGCCGCTGGCCGACCACGCTTCCCTTGCCCGGCAGGACCTGGAACACGCCCTCGGGCAGCCCGGCGGCGAGGGCCAGCTCGCCGATCCGGATCGCGGTCAGCGGGGTCATCTCGGCTGGCTTGGCCACCACCGTGTTGCCCGCGGCCAGGGCCGGGGCCAGGCCCCAGGACAGGATCGGCATCGGGAAGTTCCACGGCACGATCAGCCCGACCACGCCGAGCGGCTCGGCGAACGTCACGTTCAGCCCGCCAGCCACCGGGATCTGCCGCCCGAAGGCCCGCTCCGGCGCGCCCGCGTAATACGCCAGCACGTCCCTGACCTGGCCGGCCTCCCAGCGGGCCGCGCCGATCGGGTGCCCGGAACCGGCCACCTCCAGCGCGGCCAGCTCCTCGGTGTGAGCGCCCACCTCGGCGGCGAACGCGCGCAGCAGCGCGGCCCGCTCGCCGGGCGCGGTGGCCCGCCAGGAGACCTGCGCGGCGGCGGCCCGCTCGATGGCCGCGTCGGTCTCCTGCGCCGAGGTCGACGGGACGGTGCGGACCGGCTGCTCGGTGGCAGGGTTGATCACGGTGTAGGTCGGCATGCTGTGTATTTGTCCCCGTCCCGCCCGGGCTCCTGAGCCTGTGAGCTACAGGCGCTCGAAGGAGCGCTGCAGTTCCCAGTCGGTGACCGCGGAATCGAACGCGGCCAGCTCGACCCGGGCGTAGTTGGCGTAGTGCGCGCGGACCTCGGCGCCGAACGCCGCCTCGGCCAGCTCGCTCTTCTCCCACAGGTCCAAGGCGTCGCGCATGGTGTGCGGCACCCGTGGCCCGGTGTCCGTGTAGGCGTTGCCCTGGTGGGCCTCTTCCAGCGGCAGCTCGTTGTCGATGCCGTGCAGCCCGGCGGCGATCATCCCGGCGACGGCCAGGTACGGGTTGACGTCGCCGCCCGGCACCCGGTTCTCGCCGCGCAGCCCCGGGCCGTGGCCGACCAGCCGGATCGCGCAGGTCCGGTTGTCCACGCCCCAGCGGACCGAGGTCGGCGCGAAGCTGCCCGGCACGTACCGCTTGTAGGAGTTGATGTTCGGCGCGTAGCACAGAGCGAACTCGCGCATCGCGGCGAGCTGCCCGGCGATGAAGTGCTCACCGGCCTTGGACAGCCCGTACGGGCCGTCCCCGGCCAGCACCGACCGGCCGTCGTTATCGCGCAGCGACAGGTGGATGTGGCAGGAGTTGCCCTCGCGCTGGTTCGGCTTGGCCATGAACGTGATGCTCATGCCCTCCTGGTCGGCGATCTCCTTGGCCCCGGTCTTGTAGAGGGAGTGGTTGTCGCACGTGGTCACGGCCTCGTCGTAGCGGAACGCGATCTCGTGCTGGCCCAGGTTGCACTCGCCCTTGGCCGACTCGACGTACATCCCGGCCCCGGCCATCCCGTTGCGGATCTTCCGCAGCAGCGGCTCGATCCGCGACGTGCCGATGATCGAGTAGTCCACGTTGTACAGGTTGGCCGGGACCAGGTCGCGGTACTGCTTGGCGGCCGCCTCCTCGTAGGTGTCCTTGTAGACCACGAACTCCAGCTCGGTGCCGGCCATCGCCTGCCAGCCCCGCTCGGCCAGCCGGGCAGTCTGCGCCTTGAGGATCTGCCGTGGCGAGGCCACCACCGGCCGGCCGTCCAGCCAGGCCAGATCGGCCAGGACCAGGACGGTGGCCTCGTGCCAGGGCAGGAAGCGCAGCGTGGAGAGATCAGGGACGAGCACGAAGTCGCCGTAGCCGCTTTCCCACGACGACATCTCGTACCCGTCCACGGTGTTCATATCGACGTCCACCGCGAGCAGGTAGTTGCAGCCCTCAGCGAGATGATCGGTGACCTCGGCCAGGAAGAACTCCGCGGACAGCCGCTTGCCCTGGAGCCGGCCCTGCATGTCGGTGAAGGCCAGCACCACGGTGTCGATCTCGCCGGTGCCGTAGCCGGTCCGCAGGCGCTCCAGCGTCAGCATCCCCGGGCGGCGCGGGCCGGACCCGCTCGCGGCAGCCATCAGGCGGACAGCTCCCGCTCGATCGCGGCCAGCTCCTCAGCCGTGCCCTGGACCCGCGGGCCCGTGAACCACTTGCGCGCGGACACCACCCAGTAGATCGTCGCGAAGCCGAGCACGGCCACCACCGCCACGATCGTGTAGTTGAAGTTGCTCAGGGTGATCGGGTTAACCGTGGGCAGCATGAACAGGATCGTGATGAAGATCACCCAGATCACCGCGGTCGTGCCCACCAGCTTGCTCCACCGGCCCAGGTGCCACGGGCCGCGCTGGAAGTTGTCGCCCTGGCGCAGCCGCAGGAAGGTCGGCGTCACGTAGGCGATATACAGGCCGATGACCGCGATCGAGGTGACCGCCGCGTACGCGGTGGGGTTCCACAGGTAGGGCAGGCCGAGGATGAACGCACCCGCCGCGGCGAGCCAGATCGCGTTGGTCGGGGTCCTGGTCCGCTTGTTCACCCGGTGCCAGAAGTTCGAGAACGGCAGCGCCCCGTCGCGGGAGAACGCGTAGATCATCCGCGAGTTCGCGGTGACCGAGGACATGCCGCAGAACAGCTGCGCGCCGATCGCGATGAGCAGCAGCAGCTTGCCGGTTGTCAGGCCGGCCGCGTCGATGAAGATCTGGGCCGGCGGCACCGCGGTGGCCGAGCCCACCTCGCCCGTGTAGTTCTGGATCGCGAACGTGACGCCGATCAGCAGCACCCAGCCGGCGATCAGCGACACGATGATCGACATCACGATGCCGCGCGGGCCGCTGCGGGCCGCGTTGTGGGTCTCCTCGGTCATGTGCGCGGACGCGTCGTAGCCGGTGAACGTGTACTGGGCGAGCAGCAGGCCGAGCAGGACCACGTAGAACGAGCTGCTCCAGCCGGTGTTGTTGACGAAGTGCCCGAACACGAAGCTCGCGGACTGGTGGTGGGCCGGCTTGATGGCCAGCACGCCGACGATGAGCAGCACGCCCACGATGTGCCACCACACGCTGATGTCGTTCAGCAGCGCGACCAGCCGGACGCCGAACTGGTTCAGCACGCCGTGCAGCAGCAGCACGCAGAAGTAGACCAGGATGATGTGGCCGGGCGTGGCGCCGAAGTTCCACTGCAGGTCGAGGAACGCGGTGATGAAGAACGCGCAGCCGAAGTCGATGCCCGCGGTCACCGCGACCTGGCCCAGGAAGTTGAACCAGCCGGTGAACCAGGACCACGCGGGCCCGTTCTTCGGCGCCAGCTTGGCGGCCCAGTAGTACAGGCCGCCCGCGGTGGGGAAGCTGGAGCAGACCTCGGCCATGGCCAGGCCGACAAGCAGGGTCATCCCCCCGACGATCGGCCAGCCCCAGACGATGACCACGGGCCCGCCGGTGTTCATGCCGAACCCGTACAGGGTCAGGCAGCCGGAAAGGATCGAGATGATCGTGAACGAGACCGCGAAGTTGGAGAACCCGGACATCCGCCGCATCAGCTCCTGGGCGTACCCGAGCTGATGCAGGGTGGCTTCATCACTGCCGAGCGGCGCGGGGGCCGCTTGCTCGTTGACTGACACGGCACGCTCCTTCGTCAGGGCGCCGGCTGTTGCCGGACGAGGCGGCCAGCGGAATCCGGGCGGGGACGGGAGGTCGGTGAACTCGGGTTAGCTCCGGCCCCCCGTGCGAGGATTCGCAATGGTCTAATATCAGACCAATGATGGGCAGCTCCGGCGCAATGTCAATACCCCTGAGCCGGTTCATCATCATTGGTCTCGGGGAAAGCTCCCGGCCGTGGTAGCCACCGGCCTGGAGCTTGCTGCCGTGCTCCGCCCTGTGCGGGCCGGAAATGCGTTCGAGGAAACCGTCGAGCGGCTGCTCACCGCGATCCGGCTGGGCCTGGTCGGGCCGGGGGAGAAGTTCCCGGCCGAGCGCGACCTGGCCGCCCAGCTCGGCGTCAGCCGGCTGACCCTGCGCGAGGCGCTGCGCTCACTGCAGCAGGCCGGGTTCGTGGAATCCCGCCGGGGGAGGTTCGGCGGCACGTTCGTGATGGCCAGCCCGCCCGCCCCGGGCCGGGCCGAGCTGCTGCGCCAGCTCCGCGAGGACGGCGCCCGGCTGGACGACGTGCTGACCTTCCGGATGGCGGTGGAGACCGGCGCCGCCCAGCTGCTGGCCCAGGCGGTAGCCGGGCCGATCCCGCCGGCCGCGGCCGAGGTGCTGCCCGCCCGGCTGGCCGCGCTGGCCGCCGCGGGCCCGCAGGACTACCGGCGCCAGGACACCCTGTTCCACCTGGCCATCGCCGAGCTGACCGGGTCACCGCTGCTCGCCGCGGCCTGCGCGGACGCCCGCATGCGGACCAACGACCTGCTCAACGCGATCCCGGTGCTGCCCCGCAACATCGACCACACCGCGGCCCAGCACACCGCGATCGTGGCCGCGATCCTGTCCGGCGACCCGGACCGGGCCCGCCGCGCGGTGGCCGAGCACCTGGAGGGCACGAGCGCCCTGCTCCGCGGCTTCCTGGCCTAAGCCCCGCCGCGTGCCTTAGCGCCCTTCGTAGGGCAGGCCGATGGGGGTGCGGGGCGGCATCTCGGCCCGGCAGGCCGCGGAGATCGGCGCCAGCCGCCCGGCCAGGTCCGCGGCGGCGCCGGGGTCCACCGGCGCCCAGGGGCGGGCGGCGGCCCGGTTCGTGGCTGCCTCGAGGTCCAGGACCAGTTGCTCGCCGTCCGGCGTGGCCCGGCCGTCCGCGCCGAGCAGCCCGCGGTCCACCAGCCGGGCCGCAGCCGCGTCCCACTCCTCGTCGGCCCAGCCGCGGTTGGGCTGCATGACCTCCCGGTGCATATCCAGCCCGGCGCGCAGCGCCTGCACCTCGAGCCCGTCCAGGTCCGCGGCCACCAGTGCCGCGATGTGCCCGTCGCCGCGGTGCTCGCGCAGCACGGTGGCAGCCAGCCAGAGCCGGGCCAGCGGCTCGTCCGGCACCGGGAGCGCCAGATTAGCCGCGCCCAGCACCCGCCCGCCGCAGTCCGCCCCGGACATCACCGAATAGAGCTCGTCGGCCACGGCCTCGGTCGCCGCGCCGTTGCTGGCCAGCCCGGCGCCGTCCAGCACCCGGCGCAGCGCGGCCACCGCCCCCGCGGTCCTGGCCGCCATCGCGGCCTCCGGGCTGATCAGCTGCCAGACCGCGGGCAGCGCCCGCTCCACCATCGGCGGCGCGAAGCCGTAGAAGGCGGCGATCACCGGGGCCGCGCCGACCGGCCCGAGCGCCCCGGCCCGGCCCGCGAAGTAGCCGCGCCAGAACCCGCGCAGCCCGGCCGCCTCGTACGCGGCCCGGCCCTCGGCGGTGAAGTACGTCACCACGTGCACCGGCTCGGCCAGCATCCACATCTGCCGCGCCCGCGCCGCGCCGTCAGCTGACGCCTTGTCAGCCGCCGCGCCGTCTGCCTGACCTGCGGTCATACCCGTTCCTCCCGAAGGTCACCAGCTGCCAAACGCCGCCGCCAGGGGGCCGGATTGCAGACCGGGATGGATTTACGACACAATGATGTTGTGAAAAGCGTGGGAGCGATGACAGGCACGGCACCCGGCGACGCCGGGCGCTCCGCCCTGCCCGCACCCGCGATGCCCGCACCCGCCCAGGCTACGGCGGGGCTGACCGGTTCCGAGCGGGGGACCCGGGCCCAGATCGCCCGGCTCATCCTGGAGCACGGCCCGGCCACCGCGACCGCGCTGTCTGAGCGGCTGAGCCTGACCCCGGCCGCGGTCCGACGCCACCTGGACAACCTGCTCGCCGAGGGCATGATCGAGAGCCGGATGGCCCGGCCGTACCACGGCGCGGCCCCGCGCCGGGGCCGCCCGGCAAGGGTGTTCGCGCTCACCGACGCCGGCCGCAGCGCCTTCGAGCACGCCTACGACGACCTGGCGGCCAGCGCGCTGCGCTTCCTGGCCGAGCGGGCCGGGCCGGCCGCGGTGGCCGAGTTCGCCCGGCGGCAGGTCGGCGAGCTGGAGCGGCGCTACGCCGCGGTGGTCGCCGCGGCCCCCGCCGCAGACCGGGTGCGGGTGCTGGCCGAGGCGCTGTCCGCGGACGGCTACGCCGCGTCCGCGGCGGGCGCGCCGGTGGCCGGCGGCGGCGAGCAGCTGTGTCAGCACCATTGCCCGGTCGCGCACGTCGCGGCCGAATATCCTCAGCTGTGCGAGGCCGAGACGGAGGCCTTCGGCCGCCTGCTCGGGCTCCCGGTGCAGCGGCTGGCCACGATCGCGCACGGCGACGGCGTCTGCACCACGCACATCACCGCACCGTCCCTGCTGAAGAACACCGCGTCCGCAGCTCCCGCTGCGGGCCGACCCGCAGCGGCCCCGCCTGCTGCACCTCACCAGTCCGGAGGCACCTCCGCATGACCACAGCAACTCATCCCGAGCTCGACGGGCTCGGTAGCTATAAGTTCGGCTGGGCGGACTCGGATGCGGCCGGCGCCGCCGCGCGCCGCGGCCTGTCCGAAGATGTCGTCCGGGATATCTCGGGCAAGAAGAACGAGCCGCAGTGGATGCTCGACCTGCGGCTGAAGGGCCTGTCCCTGTTCAACCGAAAGCCGATGCCGTCCTGGGGTTCCGACCTGTCCGGTATCGACTTCGAGAACATCAAGTACTTCGTCCGGTCCACCGAGAAGCAGGCCGCGTCCTGGGACGACCTGCCCGCCGACATCAAGAACACCTACGACCGGCTCGGCATCCCCGAGGCGGAGAAGCAGCGGCTGATCGCGGGCGTGGCGGCGCAGTACGAGAGCGAGGTCGTCTACCACAAGATCCGCGAGGACCTTGAGGAGAAGGGCGTTCTCTTCCTCGACACCGACACCGCGCTGCGCGAGCACCCGGACCTGTTCCAGGAGTACTTCGCCACCGTGATCCCGGTCGGTGACAACAAGTTCGCCTCGCTGAACACCGCGGTGTGGAGCGGCGGCTCGTTCATCTACGTGCCGAAGAACGTGCACGTGGAGATCCCGCTGCAGGCCTACTTCCGGATCAACACCGAGAACATGGGCCAGTTCGAGCGAACCTTGATCATCGCCGACGAGGGCTCGTACGTGCACTACGTCGAGGGCTGCACGGCGCCGATCTACTCCTCCGACTCGCTGCACTCGGCGGTCGTGGAGATCGTTG
>Ga0157379_10005762_pt1 | contig 10660 bp, 18 predicted proteins | sample S25metaG_FD_121802 | JGI IMG/M metagenome (GOLD analysis project Ga0157379, IMG submission 121802) | Switchgrass rhizosphere microbial communities from Kellogg Biological Station, Michigan, USA - S2-5 metaG | ecosystem: Host-associated > Plants > Roots > Rhizosphere > Soil | place: USA... | reverse complement strand
GGGGCAACCTGTCAATGCAGGTCGGGTATTCTCTGCTATGCGGGAAAGAGGGGGCAGTCGAAACGGCCGCACCTCCTTCGTCGGGTGCTGCACTCCGCGAAATTCTGGAGGTCCGGCGGCGCGGCTACGAGTTTTCAGGTAGCAACGGGCGGAGCAAGCGCTCCTAGGTAGGCTCGTGTAGAATCTCTTCGATCATGCCCTTTTTGATCGCCATGCTCGTAACTTCAGCCAGAAGTTGGAGCATGCTCAGATTCCGCATGTCCGCCGCAAGTTTGAGCTGCACTATGGCGGAGGTCGTTAGGGGTAACTCGGTCGTCCGCTCTGTGCCGCTGCGTTCGAGAGTAAGGGCAATCTGAAAGCCCGTACCGGTGTGCCTTTGCCCGGCTATCGGCGGATGGCTTGGAAGGTAAGGAGGCCTGACCGTACGCGGCCCGCCTGGGCCGCTAGCGTCTCGCCTCCGCAAGCTTATGCCCAATCTTGAGCATGTGACTTGGAGGGAGCCTACGGTCACGTGAAGCGATTTAGCAATTTCTTCTCGTGAAATTCCTTCTGCCACCCAATCCTTGATCTTTTGGATGTTGGCCGGCGTGAATTTCCTTGCCGGCCTACGCCCAGCAGTGGCGTTCTCCTGCAACGTCATCCTTGCCTCCCCACTATTATGGTAGTGCCAGATGATCCGTAGTCGCTCCCGGGAACCGAAGAGTCTCACGCGCCGCTTTCCAAAGATATTGATCGGCGACGCGCAGCATCGCCGGGTTCAACGCCGTTCGATTGCGTCGCTCGGGATGACCAAGTCTACCGTGAGAGGCTGCCGCAGTGCCTCGCGCTCGCTTAATTCGCGCAAGAGGGCTTCCAGCCAAGCGTGCGAGTCGTCTTCCCAGAATCCCCGCTTGTCTTGAAATAAAATAGGGTCGAGGGGTGCTCTCACGATTAACGGATCATCGACCTGCAACGGTTCAGCCCCAGCCTGCCCGATGCTCAACAGCGCGAGTAACGAGATAACTAGTAGTGGCATGCACCCACCCATCATCATTCGAAATGAAGCGCGACGCCGATCCCAAGCTCCCTTGGTCGCCGTTGGATTTCCCATCTCCAGGAGGGAGGACGCCCGTGGGAGCGGGTCACGACCGAGTACTGATCAGCCCGAGGCCGGTCCAACATGGATGCCTCCCGCGTTGATTTGAGTGTGACAACTGCCGCACTGCAGCATAGTTCCTCAACCGTGAAAAAAGACCGCCTGCGTGAAGCAAGCGGCCCAAAGTTTAGGAGGAAACGCCCAGGAGGGCAGCCGGCAACGCGAGGCGCCACCGCACCGCGATAGCTTACGCTGCGCCGCACAAATGGCAAGGGCAGAAGAAGAGCACGCCCCGCCCGAGTCTTGGGCAATACAGAGACGCACAAAGATATTTGCCAGAATGCGGGCCCCAGCTTTTGCGGAATTTGACGAAGTTCCCCAGCCGGGGTTTAGCGCGCGGGCCAAAGAAAAACCCCGCCGCAGGTGGGGCCAGCGCGGGGCTTTCAACGGGCGGTTCGCCTTGGAGGGGCTAAGTCCTGGACTCCGAACCGAGCGTCGAGGCTAAGATGACACGCCGAAGAGGAAAATGGTGCGTGCTCTGTTACCGAGCACCGTAAGCGCACTGATTCAGTTTGAGTGTGGCGCTTTCACCACAGTTCGGAGCCGAGCCTTAACGTGGCCCGGCCTTACGCTGCCGTATTGCATGCGATTTGTAGGGGACCGCGCGCTCTGATCGACAGCGGCGCGTCTGTTTGCATCCGACGCGGCGTTCTGAATGCCGCTTACCATGCGCCCAACCGGCCTCGGCTCCGGGATCGACAAGGACCGGCCTGATTACACCGTCGTTACCGGCGAGTGGGAGGTCGGCCGCATCTACGAAACGCGCGGCGGTCCTGACAATCTGCGCTGGTTTCTGGTCGATGACCGTCAACGGTCCGATGACACGCTCGGATCGCGTGGCGACCCTGGAGGAAGCCAAGGCGCAATTTCAGAAAAGCTGGGACGCCTGGAAGGCGTGGGCGAAGCTGGAAGAGGTGCCATGACGCGGCTTGAACAACGGGGCGCCGTCGCCTTCGCCGTCGTGATCCTCATCGCGCTGGTGATCGCGGACTGGGGACTGGTCTAGAGGACGACGCGTCGCTTGCCCGGTTGTTCGGTCAACCTAAGCTCCTTCATCTTCGCGCGCACCTCGTACTCGTCACGGCAAAGGAAGCTTGCGGTCTCTGCAATCGTCCGGCCGTGGGCGAGTTCGTTCGTTAGGTCGCTGATATCCATCTCGGACCAGGGTTCACCTGAGTTATGATTTCAACGGATGGCACCAAGAGCGAGCTTCATCCTGTACCCCAGGGGGGTCGGAAATCGGTGCACAAGTATCGGCGATCACCGTGGCTCCCTCCGCCAGCGTCTAGCGGCTTGGCGCCGTCGATAAGAGATGAATGCGCGTACGCCGTATCCGAGCGCGAACCCAATCGATAACCCAATTGCGAATACAATCGATGCTACCTCAGGTGACATTTGAAGCTGCAGCCTCGTTGCTGGTGAGTGGGCCGGAGCCTTGGGATGGCCTGGGGCGTCCGCCCCCACCCGCGCATTAACTCCGTGGAGGCGCTTTGGTTCTCGTCCGGGGTGTCCTTTGGGTCCTCACCCGCCACACCGCCAACGCCGAGAGAGCCAGGGATGCGCAGCCCGAGCCGGTTGCTCGCGGCGGAAGCAGCGACGGTACAGTCGGTTGTACAGCGCAGGCAGACCCGAATTCAGGGCAAACAAAACGTGAAAGCCTGCTGGCCGACTGAGGCGACTACCCGACAGTTCCCGGTTTAGGCCAGCGCACGTCGGTTCCTAACCCGGCTCGCGCAAGGGGTGGCTTGGCCGCAAAGAACAAATGTTTGGCGGACCGCAACAAAACGCGCACCGCGGACGAAGCGACCAACGAGCGTCTGCACTCCGGTCACCTCCACCACCCCGTAGTGCAGATCGGGGCCGCGTCAGCTCTTTGCCGCGCTGGCGCGGTCCCGATCACGCACATTTTGCGCATCCGACGGCGAGAAAGAACTGCCGCCCATGCCTCGCAGTAGAATTGAAATTTATTGGAAGACACCAGAGACAGCACCTGACGGGGTGATCGCGCAAGTTCGGGTTACCGATGATAGCGGGTCCGATTATCTTTTACCGTATCCGTGCGAGCTTACTGAAGACGGATGGGTCAATGCTGCCTCAGGCAAGCCATTGGCTGTGCGCGTAACTTACTGGAAGCCCTATGTAGAGACTCTTCCGAGGAGGAAGTCAGGGAGAGCTTGAACAGCAGGCCGCTTGGGAGAACCCCCGGCAGTGCGGCAAGCCTGCCGGGGGAACCAGACGGTTCTCGGACGACTACAGTCCGGGAATTTCGCCCGCCATAAGAAGCATCAACCCAGCAGCATGTTCACCGTCGGGTGATCACGCTCGGTTACAATTGTGAACGAGGTCGGTCGCACCAGCGCCCGCGCTGAGTCAGGACGGGGCATCCTACGAAAGGGGGAGATGCATTCTGAGAACCAAAGTCCGGTTGCCGCATTCTTGTTCTTTTCGATGTGGAGCTTGCCGTGACCCCCCTGAACCAACTGCGACTGCGACTGCCCGCCCACGATTTCGACCGGTTGATGCAAGCCGCCAAACCCGTAGCGGAGTCCGACCGCGATGCCTTGCTTAAGGACATCGCGGCGGAGCTTGGCCAGCACGAAGTGATCGGACCCGGCTTGCTGCATCGGATCATCAGCGAAGTGCAGCGGCGCTATGATGTCGTCGACCAACGCCGCCTTACTACGTCGACGATGTGAGGGTGGTCGGCCAGAAGAGGATTGGGGGCGGTGAAAGAGGGCTTTTCTACGTGCGTCGGCATACGTGCGCGGACGGCTCGTTCGAATGGTACGTCCTGAATGGCCATACGCGGCGGCGCGCGAGCAAATTCTTTCCGACGAGAGCGGCGGCTGCAGCGGAGCGGAAGAAGTTGCAGGTGAAGCTCGACCTAGCCAAGGAGCAAGTCCTCAGGCGAACGCCGAAAGGGTCCGCCGTGAAGCCGACAAGGGCGGAGCGGGGAGGGGCGTCAAAACCAACAAGGCCGGCAAAGGCCGGAAATTCCCCCATCCTGTGATGGCCATCACAGCGGGCACCTCCCAGGGTGAGCTAATTCACACCCAGAACTAAGCTCGAACCCGACGGGAGGGACTGAAATGACCGCCAAGACCGGACTGTTCGCAATCGCCGCCGCCGCCGCGATCGTCACTTTCGCCGCAGGGGCAATCCCACAGAGCAAAGCCCGTCTTGCCGGCGCAACGGGGCAGGTTGATACGTTCAAAATGATGACGACGGGGAAACAACTGCCTTCCGAGCACTTCGCAGATTATTCCTTCGTGTTCAATTGAGAGCCCGCTGAGTTCTCGGCGGGACATCCTACGAACGAAAAGGTGGGGCTTGCCCCGCTCGGGTCCTTCACCAGAGGTTGCGACTACTCTGCAAAGGTGATCAGCAAGCCCCCGCATCAACTGGGGCAGCTGGCATTTGGTTGCACAGCGCGCGGGGACATTACATGCAACCCACGAACTTGAACTTGAAGGCGATTGCGCGCGATGCGGCACTGCGGGGCGATACCAAGACGCTATTTCACACGCTCGACCTGCTCGAACAACTGCTGCCAATCGCCACCTTCATGGACTTTTGCACCGAACTTGAGGAACTCCGCCTGCAGGGGGCGCGCCCACGGCCGCACTGAGATTCGATTCCGGGGAAAGCGGGCGCTATATAGCCGTCCGCTATGCCTACAGTTCTGCGTTTCATCGAGCCTTGCCTGCCGTCCCCCGCCGACCGGCGCCAACTGGATTCACGGCCGGCGGTTGGTTGCATAGGAAGACCTGAAATTCGGGGAGCGGCCCTGTCTTCGGAATCGTTCTGGTGAGCCTCATTGGGACTTTACAGCGGGGGCATCAGCCGGGGCCTTTCCGCGTAGGGAACCAAATGGTCCTAGCTGCCTTAAGTTACCGGTGATATTCCCGGCTCATCCTATCTTAGCGTGCCGGGACGGATGCTAAGGCCCCGGCGATGCAGCACTACACGACGATGCTGCGCGTGCTGGCGTCACTTGACGTGAGGCTCCGGCCTGAGCCGGCTATTTGATCCGACATTTTTGGGTGCTCACTAGTGTCGCAGAGAACTGACGTCCCGTCCGAGGAAGGTGCTGAGCTCCAGCGCCTATATGGAGAATATACCGAGGGCACAGCCCGAGCGGCGGCCGCTCTTCTCGCTGGCGACTCCCAGGGCTTTAGGGAAGAGGACGGCAAAGTTGGCCTGATTGTTCGGCGAATAAAGGAGATATTCGGTACAACGGGTCACTGGAGCGGCTGATTCGACTCTTGGCCTCGGCCACCTAATTAGAGGCATGTCCACTCCGCGAAGGCGACCAGCAAGCCCGCTGCATCAACGGGGCGGCGGACGGTTGGTTTCGACGAGGCTCGGTTCGCCTAGCGCTCCGAGCGGCCACGCTCCAGGAACGCACAAGCCAATGTCCGGCTTCGGTTCTCCGAGCCGCCCGCCAAAATTCGCACGTAGCCCCCAGGGGCATCGTAAGAAGAGAAAAAAGAAGAGCCCCGCCGTAGCGGGGCCCTTGTCTTTCAGATGATTACCAAGTCTGGGTGTTGTACCAGTCGTCGACGTCTTGTCGGACCTTATCCTTCGCGAGCCCATAGCGCTGTTGGATTTTGCCCTCGAGCTGATCTCTTTGGCCATTGATCGCGGTAAGGTCGTCGTCAGTAAGGTTTCCCCACTTCTCCTTGACCTTGCCCTTTAGCTGCTTCCAGTTTCCCTCGACGCGATTCCAATCCATGTCCTAACTCCCAGTATGTGAACAGTTGTTGTGAACAGTTGTCCCGAAACAACGAATCCGCATCAAGTTCGTTCCGGCTTTGAGGCGTGCAGAACAGGTGCGGTCGCTCGGAACTTCTTCGATACGTCGACGTTGTTTGCGCGCAATGAGTGCGACTTTGACCAAGCAGTTCGAGAGCTTCGCTAAGTGCTGTTTAGAACTAGCGCGTAGCGCCGAGACCACGGAACGTCGCGCGCGTCTCATCCAAATGGCGCACGAGTATCGGTTAGCAACGTTGCGGATTTCTGAAGAACGGAAGAGCCGGCGACTTCTACCATCCGCAGCGGACAGTCACCTCCTCTCGCCTGCTGCTGAAGCACCCGCCGCCGCATCGCCCAGACTACCGGTGGCGAGTGGACCTGGCTTCAAAGCACAAATGTTTGGCGCCGATAAACAAAACCCCAACTTGTAGGAGCGCGACAAAGGGTCGGGACGCAGAAGGACCGGACACGTGAATAAAACAGAGATCGACCGACTCCTCCATCGCTGCCGAGCGTGGTTGCTCGACACTCTCGCGAACGCCTTCGACGGCTACCGGCCAGAACTGCACTACATGCGCGGGCCCGGTCCCAAGTGGCGCGCCAAGCATCGCTACGCGCGGTGACGACGATGGTACGCGAATCCCACCCCCTCGGCCGATGCACCTTGTTGGGCGACTTGATCGACGAAACCTGCACCCGTTACGTCTATCGCCGACGGTTCGGCGATACATTGGCCTTCGTCGATAAACGATCGCCGACAATTCACGTCATACCCTGCAAGACCTGCCCGGACTACTCCTCAACATCAGCGGATTGGCTCAAGTTCAACCCTACGGTGGGGCGTGACGCAGCGGAGTGGGGGCGGTGACAAAACGCCGCGGGCCGTTAGGTCCACGCAGAGGCAAACCGGTAAAATTCACACCGGAGGCTATCGAGAAGATTAAGGTGTTGGTGGCACAAGGGGTCGGCCGACAGGAAATTGCCAACCTACTCGGTGTAACTGTGGGCTCGCTCCAAGTAACGTGTTCAAGATTCGGCGTCAGCTTGCGACGAAACATTTTGCATAGCGGCACAACCCCGCACCTGCGCGATCCCAACGGGAGGGCTATTCCTCCTCAGGGGTCGGTCGGTGTTGCTTACGCGCGGGAGACCGAGGAAGTCTCTCAGAAGATAGTCGCGAACGGTGCGGCTTCGACGAAGATCTCGATAACAATGCGGTATCGAGGCAAGGAGATATCTAGTGATCTCCCACTCACGTCGGGCGCTATCAGCGACCTTGCGCTCATTGCAACGTTGAGACATTTGAGCATGGCTGAACTCGTGGGGCAGGTTTTGGCGGGAGCGATCAAGAAAGACATGATCAAACAAATATTGCAGGGCGGCGTCCCAGCTTCTTCGGGCGCTCTTTGACCGGAAAACAATGCGCCGCTGCTCTATCCAAAACCAAGGGCCTCACACCCAGCCTGGCCGCCTGGCCTTGGCCACGGGCGGCAGCTTCGGGTAGCCGGTCTGGGGCGTCGGCGATCCGCCCAAGGACGAGGTCGATCATTTCATCCGCTGCCCGGCCTGCGGCGGCTGGATCGATTGCCGTGATCTCGGACAAGTGTTCGAGCACGAAGGCACGTGGCCACACCCGGCGCAGGATCAGACGCAATGAACGAAGGAGTGCAATTCGAAATCCTAGTTGATGGTAAGCCGCAGTCCTACGGCGCCTTGAAGGATGTTGCGATTGCCTCGGCAGAACTCATCAAGAGCCACAATCCCCTTAGCGAGGTGGCGGTTAGGGACACGAAGACCGGCGAGATCACGCCGGTTAGCTACACACCTGGCATCATCTAACGTCGCTAACGATGCGTCCGATCGGCCTTGGCTCTAGGATCGACAGGGACCGCCCGACCACTCGTTCTATAGCGGCGAGTGGGAGGTCGGTCGCATCCACGAGAGTCCATTCAATCTGTGCTGGTTCTGGCAGATGAGCCTCAACGGCCCGATGAAGGTCTGGGCGAAGCTGGAAGAGATCGATTAGGGCTGCGCTGGCAGGGGGCGGTGAAATGCTTTTCTACGTGCGGCGGCATACCTGCGCGGACGGCTCGTTTGAATGGTACGTCCTCAATGGCCATACCCGGCGGCCCGCGAGCAAGCTCTTTCGGACGAGAGCGGCGGCCGTAGCGGAGCGGGGCGAAGTTGCAGGTGAAGCTCGAGCTGGCCAAGGAGCAAGTCCTCAAGCGAACGCTGACGCGGACCGGCCCCCAAAAATATCGCACCAGCGGCCCCCGCTGAGTCAGGACGGGGCATCCTACGAAAGGGGGAGATGCAGTCTGAGAACCAAAGTCCGGTTGCCGCATTCTTGTTCCGACTGCGACTGCCCGCCCACGATTTCGACCGGTTGATGCAAGCCGCCAAACCCGTAGCGGAGCCCGCCCGCGACGCCATGCTTAAGGACATCGCGGCGGAGCTTGGCCAGCACGAAGTGGTCGGACCTGGCTTGCTGCATCGGATTAGCGCAGTGCAGCGGCGCTATGATGTCGTCGACCAACGCCGAAACGGGGCTAAGTTTGGTCGATCTATCACGGGGTTTGCCGGGGAGGTGGCAAACCCACTACTCAACACCGAGCAGAGCCTTTGGTTTCTGTGTCGAAACTCAGACACAACACCTCGAAAAAAGCCCCGCCGGAGCGGGGCTAAGTTGATCCACGCAGCTAGCTCGATGATATGGCGGTTGCCCAGGATGAAGGTGCCGGCGGAGCCGCCGCGGGGACGCGATAATCAGGAACTTCCGATAGAGGCAGAGCGTTCAAGGTGGCAAAGTGAGCGCGTCTGTTCGGGAGCAAACATTATGAAACGAGTTCTGATGGCATCGGCGATCGCCGGCACCTTCGCAATCGCCACGATTGCGACGCCAACATCGGCGCACGCTCAGTGGGGGCGGGGTTGGGGTTGGGGCCTCGGTGGCTTGGCGCTGGGCTTGACCATTGCTGCGGCGCTATCGCGTCCAGCTTATGCTTACGGCTATGGTTACCCGGCCTATTCCTATGGCTATGGCCCCGCTTACGGCTACGCGAGTTCTGGCTATGGCTACGGTCCCGCCGGCTACGCGAGTTATGGCTACGGCTATCCTGCCTACAGCTACGCCAGCTACGGCTATCCGGGGTATGGTTATGGCGGCGGCTACTATCGGCCAGCCTATCGCTCCGCCTACTATGGCGGCTATCGACCAGCCTACCGTCCCGCCGTTTACGGAGGCTATCGGGTCGCCCGCCGCGTTGCGATCCACCGCGCTCGTTGGCGCTGAGCCGCTTGTCAGGAAACAAGTAGCATACGCTAGCACCAAGCCGGTGAAAGCCATCGACAGAACGTCGAGCCGCACCGTTGGTTTCTCTGTCGGACACGGCCCGGTTTAGAGCATTCTAAGAAGCCCGCTTCACCCGATCGAAGCCGAGCGTCCGCCGGCTCCAACACGATGTGGGGTGCCGCTTGTCGGAGCTTGCAGCTGCTCGACCGTAGCCCGTGCGGGCGCGGCTTCGGCTTCTGCACCCGCGTAGCGGCCGTCCATTTGCGCCCGGCCAATTTGGTGCTGCGCCGTCGTGAGGTTGCACATTCCGCGAAGGCGACCAGCAAGCCCGCTGCATCAACGGGGCGGCGGACGGTTGGTTGCACTGCGCGCGGAAGACTCCCACGGCTCGCACACCGCCACTGCGTGGTTTGGCCGCCAAGAACAAATGTTTGGCAGATAGAAACGAAACCCGCACCGAAGGTAAGCAGTCTGCACACCGGAGGAACTTCTTCGACACATCAGCATTGTTGCTTGGTCAAATACGGCAAAAAGGAAAAAGCAATGTGGATTAAATCATCTCTGATCGCACTTGGATTTGCTGGTGCAATGGTTGCCTCGACTCCGGCACCGGCCCCCGCTCAAGGCGTGCACGTTGGTCCCGGTGGTGTTTCAGTTGACGTTGGTCGACCCCGCTACCGTGAGCATTATCGTGGGTATCACGATTATGCCTATGACCGGCGCCACGGGGGCTGCCGGACGGTAACCATCGAGCGAGCCGGAAGCACACGCACGATCAGACGCTGCGATTAACAGTCGGCGCGTCAAGCCGGCTCGCGAGCCGCGAGCCGGCCATGGCTTCGAATAACAAATCTTTGCCGGACAACCACAAATCTCCGGCTCAGCCAGGGGCGACTGAGGGGCAATCTCATCAAATGGGCTGCCCGATGCTTAATCCCTCGTTTAGCGATTGTGCTCCGCCGTGTGTGCAGTGTCGCTATTTTCGTGGCCCTATGCGAACCCCGCTTTGATGCTGGCCACCTACGAGTGTTCAGTGTGCGGTCTGCGAAATCGCGCGCAAATCGATGTCGCCCCGCACTCATCCGACATGCATTTGAAGCCCTAAACGATGGCCAGCCCATCTTACGGCATTGATGTCGTCGCGTTAGCGTTTGCCGTCGTCCTGGCCGCCGTCCTCGCGCTTCTTCTTTCCCACCTCGTGCCGCAGTTTGTGGAGCTGATACGCTAGGGCGCGCCGAACGCAGCCCGTAGGAAGGCCCCTGATGCGTTTGCCGCCAGCGGAGTCAGGGATTCGCTAAAGCGCTTTCTGACCGGGTTAATTCTTCGAGGTGTCGTCCTTCTCGGCCCCTTTTCGTTGGGGTTCCATTGCGGACAGAGCAGTACCGAGTGCAGCCACCCCTGCGGCGACAGCCGCTTCCTTAGCTACTCGCTTTAGCTTCGACGTATTAGGAAGGCTGGATTTTTTCGATTTCGTCGGC
>Ga0157379_10005760_pt1 | contig 10664 bp, 9 predicted proteins | sample S25metaG_FD_121802 | JGI IMG/M metagenome (GOLD analysis project Ga0157379, IMG submission 121802) | Switchgrass rhizosphere microbial communities from Kellogg Biological Station, Michigan, USA - S2-5 metaG | ecosystem: Host-associated > Plants > Roots > Rhizosphere > Soil | place: USA: Michigan... | reverse complement strand
TATTAATAACAAACGTGATCTTCAGCTTGACAAGATAGGAATAACAATACACCATCTTCCTCGTTCGTCGCCATTTTCCATGTCCCTATCAACTATTCCTTCTTCAGATACATCCCAACCTCCCTCACCTACATCGCCCACATCTTCCCCTGATGACGACATCACCAACACGGAGCTTCTGGCAGCTATATCAGATCGCACCGCTTTCGATACCTTGTATGTTGACACGACAAATCGAGCCATCGAGATGTATATCAAAGGAGGAAGGCGTAAGTTCGCTTTGAAGTTGCATGGAAGTCTTGCCGCTCTTGACCTGTACGTTCCCGTGGACCTATTTGACGTAGGCAGGCTGAATATTGTATTCTTTTAGTCATCGCGACAAGCCTGAAACGGCCCACCAAACATATACCTCCCTACCAGCCCACTATACACCCCATAGTTGGACATCCCTAGCCACCTTCATGCAAACCCGTCGACTCGATACCCATGCCCAACTGCAAAAGCCTCATGATCGAGAATGGGTCGAGACTGTCTTGGCTTTCCTGCGAGGGTTCGTGCAGGATGGGATGAATGGAGACATGTTCGTACGTGGCGATAGAGATGCAGATTCCAGAACCTATGTGAAAGGGTTGATGGAGGATATTAAGCAAGATTCCGAAGCGATTGAGAACGGTTAGTACTCTTTTAGTGGCAGATGCGGCAAGCGGTTAATTCTCTTTGTAGGTGTGACGACTCAGGACCATCCCATGTGCTCTATATATCTCTTGGATGAGATAGCGAAGCATGATGGGTCTCAAGATGGGTCTTTCGTTGATGTTCTGGTGCGAAATGAACTTCCTTGTGTAAGTCTTTCCCCCCCTATATACATGGCATTCTCGGTTGAACTTTCAAAATAGGACTTGGAAGTGGATTCCATATCTATCACTCTAGACGGCTCCGATTCCGTCACTCTAACATTTTCTACCTCCGCTCCACAAACTCTTCCACCAGGAGCTTCGACCATCACGTTATTCTGCCCAGTACGTCATTCAGAATTCACCATTCTTCCTGTCTCACCGTTTCTGTCAACCAATAGGATCCCGCCTTTGGCCTATTCCTCCTGTCTTCGTCCGAAATCACCACCTCGAAGCTGAAGTTAACATATACACACCATTTTAACCCGAAGAAAGGACACTATCCTGTGCATAAACAAACGTCAGCTCTACTACGTATTCCAAGGGATTATGCCACTTTGGACGTCGCAATTGAACTCCCCCGACGAAGTAAGTTTTTCTTAACCATAACTTGGTGCCCAACTCGAAAGATGCTCACTGACGTCACTCCTTATAGTCCAGTTGTCTGGGCCACAGAGCCTGCTGTTGACTCTACGTGCAGGTCGGAATCATGTTGAGTCTTCTGTCATCAAGCTTCCACCTTCGAGGGGGATTGAGTTCAAAGTTATTGAAGCTGAGGCTACTGTCTGTGGTACGTCTTTATCTTTATCTTTCTATTGGATTCTCTTTTTGCTAATACATGCATTTTCATAGACGAAGGGGCAAGTGTGGCATTTGATGCAGACGGCATCCGTGTCTCGAACCTAGGGAAAGAGAGCCAAGTCCAGATACGGATCCCTCATACGTATCACGCCGGGACTGAACCGCTGGTAAGTCCCAAATCCTAAGAATTGTTGTCAGGGAACGAAAAATAACTAAATACTCTTCGCTTATAGAAAGTGGTAGTAGAGGTGGAATACAATACTTCTGACTCTAGCATTCCAGCTACCCGACATGCACGGTTCATACGTCACCTTACAACGGCTTTGCCGCTTATGATCCAGGCCCATGATCATTTCCGTGGAAAGAGGTATTATTACTTGTCTTCATTTCGTTCTATTTCCAGTATGATGACATTTCCGCAGTCTAATATCCGATTTCTCGATCTCTACATCTCCTGGGACATATCAACACCTTCGTATACAGCACGCTCGGTTGGAAAGTGTGGAAGATGAGCAAGGAGGACTTAAAATTTCTGGTGTGAGGACAGGGAAGCGAGGTGTTGTTGCGAGTATCTCCCATTTTAATTGAGAGATCATTTCTGATTCAGCCCTCTCTTTCAGACTGTGACGCCGAATCAACCAGTCCATTTCTTATTTAGGATTGAGTCGGATCAACCTAGAACTTGTAAGAAAACCGTTGTCTTTGGAGCTTTCGCTCTAACCTCTATGGCTCATAGCATATGCATCTATGCATCTCGTTCTTGGCTACAGACTCCTTCGAGAGGGTATAATTCTCTCCACTCTATTTTTCGAACCGTCGCTCACTGTATCGTGTTAGAAATTGAACTCGTTCTCTCAGCTCACATTTCTGCAGTCCTCAAAGAACTTCAAGAGCCCCACTACCTCCTCGATGGAGTCAAAAATTGTATTCTCAAAGCCCTTGAGACGGATGCTGATTGGGTCTTGTTATACAACGCCACAAAGGAGTTACACTTGAAATCAAGTAGTTTACCTGATCCTCCACAAGGAATGTCCAACGGAGAGTTGGTGAAAAACATTGCCGGGATTGTCGTCGATGTGAGTGATGTATTAAATTTCTTGTCAGTCACAGTTTTCAAATGTTTCTTCTATAGAACTTGAGGAAGAACACACACGTCGAAGCGGAGGATCTATGGAGAGAAGTCATTGTCCCTGTTGATTTACCTTTCAAAAATGTTTGTTTGTCCTTTCTTTCTTCATAGTTTGTTGTAATCATCCCGGTCTATTAGGTTGTTTCAGCGGCTCGTGTACGGATCCATCGGCAGAAGGTGCTATTGGAGGAGGAAAATGAAAGCATACCCCAACTTCAACCACTGTACGCCGGTCAACCGATCCCAGCTACTCTGACTATCAGTACTTCGTTCCACTGGAGTGGGCCTGGGAGCCAATCCTCGAAGGATAAGAACTATGGAATGCGATTTGAAGTCACGGAGGATCCGAAGGATTGGCTTGTTAGCGGTCCTAAGAAAGGCGATTTTAGTGCTATGGTGAGTTTTATAGCCTATTCATGCTTCGTTAATACTTAACGGCTCGACATGGCAGGATGGCTCGGTTCATTCTCTGTCACTAAGCCTTATACCTTTGCATCACGGTGAACTCCGTTTACCTGAAGTTCATGTGTATCCCCTTCCACTGACAAGTGGAGAGATGACTATGGGATCAATGGCTTTGCCTAGCGCAGAAGTTTATCAAGCACATGGTGCCGAGAATATTCTCATCCTGCCGAGGGGTGGTCGAAACACTTTCATAGTAGGAATGGGGGAATGACTTTACCAGAGCACTTTGCTGACTATTTTATTATATATATATCTATTGGCACTTCGTTTAATTCGGTTCCGATGGATGAGGTGTAGGACACCCTCTACGTGTACTAGAGTCCGTCTGAGAATCACTATATACAGCAACATTAATTCGCGTGTGCATCGTTTGTGGGGACCGTAAACAGCCAGAGTTAGCAGTCCCAGACCCCTATGCAATATCAAAGATTTTCCCAAACGTAAACTATTGTGCAAGTTACAAGACCTGGTCCTCCGAAGGCGCTAAATTGTCTCGCCAAATGCTAAGTCAGTGTGGGAGACAATGTTCCACACTTTTTCACTTATTTACCTCTTTGCACAACATTTCAAGCGACCCAAAAATCCGTTGAGATCGTTCTCAAGAATATAGAAGAATGTGAACATATGCTTCGACGGATATCTGAGTTAATGCCTCGCAAAAAGTATAGTATTGAGGTGAATATGGCCACCGTTACTCTAATCTAAGAGGAACACTTCCCGCCCTGATTCATCGTTCATTGTACTCGAATTACAACCAATCTATCGGTATCATTATACTTCGGGGTTCAGGCTCCTTCCAAATGGCAACTACCTGGGGCCGAACGTCATGCCATGGGCATTTGACAATGCCTTCGCGCAAAGATTTGAGTTAATGTTGCCATAGCTATGTGAATATCAATAATTTTCAGTCTCTTCATTATTTCGTATGTATAACCTTCTGAACCCTGTGCTTCTGGAAGGCCGGAGAAATTATATCGATGTATTCGCAGGAGGGTTTATGGATAGACTTTCTTCTCATTATAGATGACAATAAGTATATTAAGCGATGTACCAAAGTAACGTGGTTCATGATAGATACAAGTTCCAATTAGCATATTTAATAATAATAATTTCCCCTATCCGTCCGCCCTTTTATCCGCCCTCCCTATGTTGGAGAGCTTTATTGAAAAATAGTCTTCCCTATCTGTTAGGTTTGCCCGCGATCTTCGTATATCGATAACTCTAGAATTACTAGGAATCTCTGTGGAATTTCTACTCGAGGTGTGGCTGACTTCGATGTGTACCTCGTCCTGGGTGAATTGCCATGCCTGTGCACCTGATGCTCCATTCATTGCTGTGGCGCTTAGTGTGATTAGCATCCGATTCAGAGCGGTGTTTATGGCACCCCAAAAAAAGCTGTCGAAGTATTAATGAAGTTTCACCTGTGAATACCATTACCTACTAAAGAGCGAATGATGTATATGCAATCTGAGGAGAGAAAGATAAATCTCCCAATAGCAGAATAAGCTATTGAGGTTTCGTACTTACATTGGCAGCCGCAATCACCACAATATTGATAATACGAAGAGCTAGAAGGTATTAAAGACTGAGATTGCCGGATACGTTTGGTTGTCAAGTACGAACTTATAGTGAGCTGAATCCTTTCATCAGTAACTTTTCACTTGCGTGCACCAGCAGGAAACCTACTATAAAATAGAAGGCACCTTCGGTATACAGTTGTTTGATTAGTCGTGTATGCATGTGTCGGGGCCGTTCGAGCCCATTGCGAACCATTAGGATGAAGAGAAAACAGTCGTAAACTAGCTTTAGTGAATGATTAATGTTAGTGTGAGCTTCAAAGGTCAACACTCACTGGGATGGCCAAAGGATATACCGCATCCTTGGGTCTTTCGGAAACAATGCATGTCTTAGAAAAGGGGAAGTATTGAATAGTCGCTGAGGTGGAGGCGGAGGGGATAAATCAGGGACATAATTAAACAGTAAGCAGGACAAAAGTCTCTTTTTACTTACGGCGTGCGTGAACTCCAACTGGAGCAAGGCTCAGTCTGAGGCAAGAAATTTCAAGCATCAACTCACTATATATATCAAGAACAAGAACGGCAGTATAGGTCATTGAGCAGCCCAAGATGAGAAGTACCAAGAGCGTCTGACCATATCCACATAGAGCATGCACTCGTTGCAATATGAAGACTGTAAAGGAGATAAGCACAATCTCAGAGATTGGAGTTAGAAATGTCAATGCACTATTGTTTATTAATAAGCTGATGGAGAGTAAAACCAGAGAGAGAGGTATCCATGTTTTACAGCTGCTCGCATGAATATTGTTACCAGAGAAACACCGAAAATGGTGACGTACAACTGTAAAAACGGAAGCAGAGGGTGTTTAGCGTCACATCCTGCACTTATGCGAACAATTCAAACACACTGTGTCAGATATTTCACCAGTGATTAAGCCACTGTTCTCTAGAAAGGGCATGCATTAGTCAGTTTACTCGAGACCATTTTGTTCCGTTAAATTAACCATAGCACCCAATTAGAATCCATACTGGAACGGTGTATCTATTAAAGTAGAAAAGAGCTTTTAGCCAGCCCACTTTGGTCGACCAAATGAGCTCTATCTTGGTGAGATAAGTGGCTGAGTGCGATACTTCTCCGCTACTGACATGGTGTTATTTACCTCATTTGCCATCAGTAGAATATGGTCATAAACTAGAACGACTAATGCCGCGACTTGAAAACGTGCAAATTAAAGCACAGAGTCTCAATAAAATTCAAAATTGTCTTACCTGTAAAATAACGAGTGACATTCCATGCAACCATGAAGGTCCTCAGCTCCTTTAATTCCTCCACCTGTTGTAGAAGTGAGACATTGGTAGCGGAAGAACTGAGTATATTCATCCGTGTTTACTTGATGGAGGGGAAGGAGGGGAGAAACGATGATGGCTCTCCTTTGTTTCCTAAATGTGATTTTCGTGATAAGTTAGGGCTTTCCTTTCTCAAGCTTTCCGGGAAAGGGTAGAGCTTGATCATATCCCGACGATATTCAATTGCCTTGGAGATACTACATTATGATCTCGATGTAGCTGTTTGAAGGCTGCAACCCTGACCGCCTCGCACAGTTTTCAGGAGTAAAATACCCAATGATTGTTTCACGAGTTTGTAGTCGATTGGTACGACTCGCTAATAGTGTGATCGTCCCTCAATCAGCCGCGAACAACCTCCGCTGCTGCCGCCGTTAAGCGCCGGGGCGACCCCAGACACAAGCGTGATAATATTTCAAGCCAAAAATGGCGTCAAAAACTATGTATCCCTTAAGAGTATTATAAGAGCCTTGAACCATTATACTGAGAGGGAAAATGAGTTGTATTGAATTAAGATGATTAAAGTGGAAGTGGATAGGGGGAAACACGGAATTACTAGTACATTGATAACCTAATAGAACTCCCTGTTGTAGAACGCCCGCAAGTTACACCCGGATTCAAATCCCACGTGATTTAAATTGTTTAAATCATTACGAAATAAAGGGAATGGTCTGCTCCGATATTGTTCTTCACTCTCAGGCAAAGTGTGGTTCTGAAAATAAAGTTCCCAATCCGGGGTTAGTTCCTGGAAGAGTATTAAAGAGTTAGTCAAAATACACGTATAAGCATAATTTCACGTACAGATGTATTCGGAAAGTTCAACATCGCTTCAGCCGCTGCCCCTTGTGGCATGCTAAGTAACAAAGGAAGCTGGGGAACAGTGGGTATTGAAGGTCCCGCCCCCGGTCGTAGAGGTGGTGGCAAAATTCTTCCAGAGCTACGATCTTGAAGCTCATCTGCACGCTTTTGAAGCTCATCTTGTTTCGTATAGAGTTGACTGAGTGTGGGGGGATGTTTTCCAGAGGGTTTCTTGACAGTACTCTTCTTGCGGGACTTCATTGGCTGAGGTGCCTCGATACTTGCAATCTCTCCTATTACATCTTCCAGCCCCTTGTATATCTCTACCAGTGTATCTTCAATCCCATCTAATTTTCTTTTTTGCGTATTCACTGATATCTGTGAGCAAAAGCATCGGGAGGTGGAGAAGGGAGAGAAATGCTTACCTCCCCGTAAAACAGCTCTATTTGCGCGAAATGAATGTGTGGGGAGTTGGTCCCGATGAAAGATACCTTTCTTAAGAAAGAGATCAATAGTGGCGAGGTGGCGAGTATCGTATTGAAGTCCGCGAATTGTGGCTGCCAGCAAAGAAAGCCGTGTTCCATCACGATTAATATTCCGATGCGTTTGTTCATTCCCATTTGTTGTCGCTGGCGCTGCCAGCCAGACCGAGAGGGGGATCTTACTCGCTGGGCGATATATCGCTGGGATGACAAATGTTGTTTTAGTTTTATCGTCCATCCATGCTACGCGTGAAATGAATATTAATAATCACGCAGAAGCAAGGGCCTGTAATAGACGCACCCTCAGCTTTGGGACCACCGGTTCGAATAAAAGAAATAGTGGCTTGAAGATCAGGCAGCGGATATGGTGTAGAAAGACTGTACATTGCATTTTTTACCGATTCTGTAATTTCTCCGCTGATTTTATGGATACCTCTCCCGTTGTGGTTAGTACATAGTCGATAGAGATGTGCCAAGTGGTCATAGGCGGACATATTTTCCAGTGGACATGCACAATCATACGTACATGTCCGATTGATTCCACAGCAAATTTCACGCAAGAAATCTCCTAAACCTGGCGGAGATGAGGCAACAATCAGCAATCACTAAAAGAACTGGAAGAAATACCCCCCTTACCTCTGGCCTGACCCTTGTGGGCATCTGCGGCAACTATTTCGATACCGACGCCATGGATATGTCTGAACTGCACAGGCTGACCAGTGTCTTCCTCAGCTATTCGGAAAATGTTGCGAAACAAAACCAAGTGCGCCACTGCACTTTGACATGTTATGAAACCACGACAGCAAACTACCGCTGTTGCAATCTGATCAGATACTATTATTGAGTATAAGGATGGACGTACATTTCATGGCAGATGGAAACCATGCTTCAATCTCAAACTCTTCATATCCAGCGGCACGTTTGAAGGAAGTATCGATAGTGGGACGCTTTGAACTGAGAAGCAGGGAGTTCATCTTCGGAAGCATACAAATGACAATAGTGAAAGGTTTGTGACGATCAATTTCGAATCTTTCAACTAGTCGAATATACTGCTCTTCTCGTGTAAATTCCATATGTTTCTTGTATAGTGCGAATACGCCTGCAGAAACGTGAAGCCGACGATTTTAATTCTTTGTAAATGCGCAAGAAATACAAGTAATCAGCTCACCATCAAGGCCTGTTCCATCAGGGAAGTACTTATCTCTTTCCTTTTCGATTATACGTCGTGTATGATCGAAATTTCCTAGAGACGGGTGGAGCATAGATAAAGAAGGATCCTGAGTTCCCTTCCAGTTCAAGTGGCTACGGAGCTTGGCCATAAAGGCCGAATCTAAGGCGAGCTTGCGTGGGGTCAAATCAGCTAGTCCGCTGTCCATCTCTTGAAGAAGCGACGTGAATAAACTTTTGATTAAACCCGGGGTTTTGGTTGGGAGAGGATCTGGATGAGAATGGGGTTTCCGGGAGATGATTATGATCTCCGGGTGAGCATAAATGTCGTTGGGTACATATATCTCAAATCGAGTGGGACACTTTACTCCTGCTTCCAAAATACCGCGTTCCAATCTTCCATTGGGATAGCGATGCCAATTTGCTGTAATTATAAGGATAGACTTCAAAGAACATAATTATCAAGAGTGACTCACAACACAATTGTTTTTGTTCTCTGCAAGCAGCGACAAAACTGCATGAAATCAATGGTCCATATCCATTCTGTGCCGCGGCTACTTCAATCTCTCCTAACACTGTCCGATTATTGTGAAGAAGTGCTTGAAGGTAATAACTGTCATATTCATTTAAATTTCGTAAGTATAAATGACCTCGTGCTTGCTTTGCATAATGCTCGCATCTAAACCCAAATGAGTGACTCACGTTCATTAAATAAAATTTTACATCATAACTCACTTAATGAATGGTGCACCATGCATGTTAAAAAACAGTTGTATCTGACCTTCACACTCTGATCTGACACGGGAACGTGAATCCACAGGCAGGGGGTAGCTATCCCCTTCCAGTTCTGTCTCGCTGTCACTTCCAGAAATTTCCAGCTCGCCAGAAAAGCCGTGGCACCCCCGCATGAGTAGAGTCTCGTACAATCCCAATGTCTTCTCAAATACCTCACGAGAGGTATCTTCTATAGCAACTGAGGGGCCATAACGGGAAACAGAAGGACCCACGAAGCGACAGCATCGGATAGAATTACCTAAGTGAAGGAGACAAGGTCTTGTTAACAATATTGAGATTGAAATAAAATACTTACAACTGGTCTTTATTTGATTGCACAAAACTGGTTCCTTGACCGAAACGCCACGAGAGAAAATAAGACAGCCAGTGTTGGGATGACCGCCCTTTGAGTCTCGACCCAATGAGTATTGAATATTCCGGCGTGGATCAATATATGATCTAGGATCAATGGCAAATCTGTGTGCGATAGAATGGCCAGGCTCTAAACCACTGAAGGGGTACTCGACAAGTGCTCCCAGGGGATGGTCAATAATAGCGTCGACAGCAGAAACCGCTAAGCGTGTAACCTTTGGCCTAGCACTCTTGTCAAAAAAAAAGGGAGTTGGCGGTGTATATCCTATCTGAAAAGGAGGTAGGGTGTTCGTTTGATCTTGGGACTCCAAGGAAATGAGTGATGCAGTAAAAACATCAGTCGGAATGTGAGAAATTGAAACAATACCAGAATCAGAAAGTATAGTCTTGACATCGTCAATGACTTCCCGTTGCTGTTGTGTGAGCGGCATGAAGAACTTGATTTACATTGCCAGTGTGGTACTTATAGGTCACACTCCACTATAAATATTTCCTACTGGTGCTGGAAGGCTATGTGTCCTCCTATAGACGGCGACCTTGTTGCTGCTCGCTAAGTGTATTCCCTTAAGGTCTTTCCCGTCTTACAGTGCATCCTGTTAGTACTTTTTACACTGCTTTGACGTGGTTGACCAATAACCAAGCTAATCAGAATAGGCACGTTAAATAATGCACTGCAATCCAACGCGAAAGGTCAATAGGAGTGAATGATCAATCCACGCATAAGAAACACTGTACCTTAGTCTCCCTGCTATACCTTGCATCGCTCAATAAACCCTGCATTTTGTGATATACAAGAATATTGTCTGTGTAAATGTATTAGATCCTGAAGGTTTGGGCGATGTAAACAGCAACGTTGCACTGCTGCAATACATTACTGCATATTCAAGAGTAAATATCATCGGAAATGTCTCTCGCGAGACCATTTGGAGTAAGTTACTAGGCAATAAATGCTGTATATTAGAAAATAGTATCACATATGTGCCTCCAGGGTTTCTTTAGATGTCAAAGCAGTGGCCTTTACACAGTGTATAAAAATCAGCAGTTTAATTGTTCAGTAAGATCAAACAGTTGGCTCTAATTCAGCAATGGGTCTCACTCGTCCACAAAACATCATTGACCGCGGTGTCTTCCAGAGTGTTTA
>Ga0157379_10005756_pt1 | contig 10666 bp, 8 predicted proteins | sample S25metaG_FD_121802 | JGI IMG/M metagenome (GOLD analysis project Ga0157379, IMG submission 121802) | Switchgrass rhizosphere microbial communities from Kellogg Biological Station, Michigan, USA - S2-5 metaG | ecosystem: Host-associated > Plants > Roots > Rhizosphere > Soil | place: USA: Michigan... | reverse complement strand
CGCTGTGATTAAAACTGGCGGTGAACGCGTGTTGCAAAGCACCGGCGGCTTTTATATTCAACCCACCGTTTTCGATGGCGTGCAATCGCGCATGCGTATTGCGCAGGAAGAAATTTTCGGTCCCGTATTATCGGTGATCAGTTTCAAGAATGAAGCAGAAGCGGTGCGTGTCGCCAACGATGTGATGTATGGGCTTGCTGCTGCGGTATGGACTCGCGATTTGAACACCGCGCATCGCATGTCGCGCGCGCTGCGCGCCGGCATGGTGTACGTGAATTGTTACGATGAAGACGACATCACCGTGCCTTTCGGTGGTTATAAACAATCAGGCAATGGTCGTGATAAATCGCTGCATGCGTTTGACAAGTACACGGAGTTGAAGACGACGTGGATCAAGCTGGGTTGATTTGCTTAATCCCCTCTCCCGCAAGGGGAGAGGCGAAACCATCAATACATATGCAATCCACCATTCATCGAAAAATCCGCGCCGGTGCTGAAGCCCGCGCCATCCGATGCCAGCCAATTCACTAATGACGCAATTTCCGCAGGCTCGCCCAAACGCTTCATCGGAATCGTATCGACGATTTTCTCCAGCACATCGGCGCGCATGGCGCGAACCATCTGCGTGCCGATATAACCTGGCGATACGGTATTCACCGTGACGCCGAAGCTGGCTACTTCCAGCGCCAAGGCCATGGTGAATCCATGAATGCCGGCTTTCGCGGTTGCGTAATTGGTTTGACCGAACTGACCGCGTTGTCCATTCACCGATGAGATATTGATGATGCGGCCCCAGCCTTTGGCCACCATGTCTTCGACCACTTGTTGCGTGACGTTGTACATGCTGTTGAGATTGGTGTTCATCACCTGATCCCATTGCTCACGCGACATCTTACGAAACACGGCATCGCGCGTGATGCCGGCGTTGTTCACCAGAATATCGATGCTGCCGACTTCGGCTTTGACTTTGTCGAACGCCGCCTTGGTGGAATGCCAGTCGGCGACATTACCTTCCGACGCAATTACGTTGAAACCTTCGGCTTGCATATCGCGCAGCCAAGTATCTCGCCGCGGAGAATTGGGGCCACAACCGGCAACGACGGTGTATCCCTGCTGACAAAACAACTTACAGATGGCGGTGCCGATACCCCCCATGCCGCCGGTGACATACGCCACTCTATTATTGCTCACTATGATTACCTGTTGGTCAGTGATGAAACCCGGAGTCTATGACTGCACCCGGGTTCGAATCCGAGCACGCATTATAAGGACATAAGCGAGCCGCAGCATAACGTTAGTAGGCGATAACAGGTTGTCTGCATTCCAAACCAATCTTTACGGCATTTTTATGCGCGTCGTTCCTACCATGCGGCACCTCGGTAATAGAGATGTGCGCAATGGATATCGTGTTTCTGTTGATGTTGTTGGCCTTGCTGCTAAGCAGCGTGGCGCTGGTGCGATTGCTGGCACGGCTCGGTGAACGTCCCACTGGTGCACGCCCATGAGTGACTCAACGAGTGGACTAGAGTGGTTGAGCCTGTGGCTGGCATTGGGGTTATTTATATACCTCGTGTATGCCCTGCTCAAAGCGGAGCGCTTCTAGTGGCCATATCTACCCTTGTGTTGAATGTGGTGTTGCTGGCAGCGTTGCTGCTTAGCGTCAAACCACTGGGCATCTATATCGCCAAGGTCTTGAGTGGCGAGCAGTGTCTGGCGACGCGTTTAGGCAACGGCCTTGAGACATTTATCTATCGCGCTGCCGGTATCGATGCACAACGCGAACAAACCTGGCAGGACTATGCCATTGCAGTATTGCTGTTCAGTGCTTTCGGCGCACTGAGCGTGTATGTGTTGCAACGCCTACAACTGTGGCTGCCATTGAATCCGCAAACGTTTGCCAATGTCTCTGCCGATTCGTCATTCAATACCGCAATCAGTTTTGTCACCAACACCAACTGGCAAGGCTACTCAGGTGAATCCACCATGAGTTACTTCACGCAGATGCTGGCATTGACGGTGCAGAACTTCGTCTCCGCAGCCACCGGCTTGGCAGTGGCGATCGCGGTGATTCGCGGCTTCGCGCGACATTCGATGCAAACCATCGGCAACTTCTGGGTAGATGTGGTACGCGGTTCATTGTATGTGTTGCTGCCATTGGCGACTGTGCTCGCAGTGATCTTCGTCGCCAATGGCACACTGCAGAATTTCTCTGCATACAGAACTGCTACGACGGTTGAGGCGCAGACCTATCAACAGCCCAAGCTCGATGCGGCAGGCAATGCAGTGTTCGATCATGGCACGCCAGTGCAGGAAACACTCACTACGCACATTCAAGCTCTGCCGATGGGCCCCATTGCATCGCAGGAAGCCATTAAACAAGTGGGCACCAACGGCGGCGGCTTCTTGAATGCGAACTCAGCGCATCCCTACGAGAACCCAACGCCGCTCAGCAATTTCGTACAAATGTACGCCTTGCTGCTCATTTCATTCGCCATCACTTACACCTTCGGTCGCATGGTAGGAGACACGCGTCAGGGCTGGGCATTGTTGATCGCGATGGTGCTATTGCTGGGTTCAATGGCGGTGGTCGCTGAGTGGAACGAACAACACGGTAACCCTACGTTAGCCGCACTGAACATTGAGCAAACGGCCGGCAACATGGAAGGCAAAGAAGTGCGCTTCGGTGCCGGCGCCTCCGCTTTATTCACGACCATAACCACTGGCACTTCCACTGGCGCCGTAAACAACATGCTCGATTCCCTCACGCCGCTCGGTGGTCTGGTGCCGCTGGTGATGATGCAACTCGGCGAAGTCGCGCCCGGCGGTGTGGGCACGGGTCTGTACTCCATGCTTATCTTCGCCATCCTCGCCGTGTTTATCGCCGGTTTGATGATCGGCCGCACACCAGAATATCTGGGTAAAAAAATCGAAGCCTTTGATATGAAGATGACGTCGTTCGCGATTCTGATCACGCCCATGTTGGTGTTGGTTGGCACTGCCATCGCAGTCATGTCGCCGGAGGGTGTGGCTGGTGTTGCCAATCCCGGTGCACATGGCTTTTCGGAAATTCTCTATGCCTTCACTTCAGCGGCGAACAACAACGGCAGTGCGTTTGCCGGTTTATCTGCGAACACACCGTTCTACAACACCGTACTCGGCATCGTCATGTGGCTGGGTCGTTTTTGGGTGATCGTGCCGGTGTTGGCGATCGCTGGATCATTGGCCGCCAAGAAACGTATCGCAGTGACGGCGGGCACCATGCCCACGCATGGTCCGCTGTTCGTGGTGTTGTTGATTGGCGTGGTGCTGTTGGTGGGCTTGCTGACTTATGTGCCGGCATTGGCGTTGGGACCGATTGTCGAGCATTTGATGATGACGTCGTCTCTGTAGGTCGGGTTTAACCCGACTCTTTTCTCGGAATGTCGGGTAAACGCCGAAGACGGCTAACCCGACCTACAAATCACTATGACCAAGAAGCAACTTTCGATGTTCGATCAATCGCTGGTAATGCCGGCGATACTCGAAGCATTACGCAAACTCGATCCACGCGTGCAATGGCGCAACCCGGTGATGTTTGTGGTGTACATCGGCAGCATGCTGACCACTGTGTTGTGGATTCAGTCTGTGCGTGGTGTTGGTGAAGCAGCCACTGGCTTTGTGCTCGGCATCGCGATCTGGTTGTGGTTCACGGTGTTGTTTGCCAACTTCGCCGAGGCAATGGCGGAAGGTCGCAGCAAAGCACAAGCAGCAGCATTGCGTGGTCTGCGGCAAACAGTGCAGGCGAAGTTTTTAATCAATCCCCGCAATCGCAGTTTGCCTGAGCGTATTCCCGCAACTGACTTGCGTCGCGACGATTGTGTGCTGGTCGAAGCCGGCGACATCATTCCGGCCGATGGTGAGGTGATTGAAGGCGCGGCATCGGTGGATGAAAGCGCGATCACGGGTGAGTCCGCGCCGGTTATTCGCGAATCGGGCGGCGACTTTTCTTCGGTCACGGGCGGCACGCGGGTGTTGTCCGACTGGATCGTGGTGAAGGTCAGCGTCAATCCCGGCGAAACATTTATCGACCGCATGATCGCCATGGTGGAAAGCGCCAAACGCCAGAAAACACCGAATGAAATCGCATTGACCATTTTGCTGGTGGCATTGACGCTGATATTTCTCATGGCCACCGCGACGTTGTTGCCTTTCTCGTTATTCAGCGTGACGGTGGCAAAACTTGGCTCGCCGATCACGATCACTGCATTGATTGCACTGCTGGTGTGTTTGATACCTACCACCATTGGCGGTTTGTTATCCGCCATCGGTGTGGCCGGCATGAGCCGCATGATGCAAGCCAATGTCATCGCCACCTCCGGCCGCGCGGTGGAGGCCGCCGGCGATGTGGATGTGTTGTTGCTGGATAAAACCGGCACCATCACCTTGGGTAATCGTCAGGCCGCGGCGTTTATTCCTTCGCCGGGCGTGACTGAACAAGCACTGGCTGAAGCGGCGCAGTTGGCATCGCTGGCCGATGAAACGCCGGAAGGCCGCAGCATTGTGGTGCTGGCCAGAACTCGCTGCAAATTAAGCGAGCCGGATGCCACCGGCGTTAACTTCATTGCCTTCTCGGCACACACGCGCATGAGTGGCGTCGATATGCCTCTCGACAACCCTGTGCGTTCCATTCGCAAAGGCGCGGCCGATGCAATTGCGAAACAACTATCAGCGTCAGGGCAGTCGCTGTCGCAAGTCACGCAGGATGCCATCAATCAAGTGGCGCGCCGCGGTAGCACGCCATTGGTGGTGAGCGAAAGCCGCGGCGACAACATTCAAGTGCTGGGCGTAATCGAGTTGAAAGACATCGTCAAAACCGGCATCAAGGAACGCTTTGCCGAGTTGCGCCGCATGGGCATCAAGACCGTGATGATCACCGGCGATAATCCACTCACTGCGGCGGCAATTGCTGCGGAAGCGGGCGTGGATGATTTTCTCGCCGAAGCCACGCCGGAACAAAAGCTCAAATTGATTCGCGAACATCAGGCACAAGGTCGCCTGGTGGCGATGACCGGCGACGGCACCAACGATGCACCGGCACTGGCGCAAGCCGATGTGGCGGTGGCCATGAACAGCGGCACACAAGCGGCAAAAGAAGCCGGCAACATGGTGGATCTCGATTCCAATCCCACCAAGTTGATCGAAGTGGTGGAGACCGGCAAACAGATGTTGATGACGCGCGGTTCATTGACCACCTTCAGTATCGCCAACGACATCGCCAAATACTTCGCAATCATTCCCGCAGCCTTCGCCACCACTTATCCGCAACTCAATGCACTGAATGTCATGGGGCTCACCAGTCCCGATTCGGCGATTCTGTCCGCAGTGATTTTCAATGCCTTGATCATTGTGGTGTTGATTCCGCTGGCATTGAAAGGCGTGAAGTATCGTGCACTGGGTGCAGATGTGTTGCTGCGTCGCAATCTATTGATCTACGGGCTGGGCGGCATCGTCGTGCCGTTCGTCGGCATCAAGTTGATCGATGTGCTGCTGGCCGCAGCTCACTTGGCATAGAGGCAAGATGAATATGCAATTGCAAACGACACTACGCGCCCCGCTGGTTATCTTATTGAGTCTTACGTTGTTGACGGGTGGTATGTATCCATTGCTGATCACCGGCATCACACACTTATTCTTTGCCAAACAAGCTGAAGGCAGCTTGATCATGCAGGATGGCAAGCTCGTCGGCTCCAGTTTGATCGGCCAGCACTTCAGCGATCCAAAATATTTCTGGAGTCGTCCCTCGGCTACCACGCCGTACGCCAATAATGCATTGGCATCGGGCGGTTCAAATATGGGGCCGCTGAATCCGGCGTTGCAAGAAGCGGTGCGGCAACGCGTCGCGGCACTACAGGCCGCGGACCCGCATAACACGCAGAAGATTCCAGTCGATCTGGTAACGGCTTCCGGCAGTGGTCTCGATCCGCACATCAGCGTGGCTGCGGCGGAGTATCAAGTTGCACGCGTCGCTCGCGTGCGTGGTGTGAGTATCGACAAGGTTCGCGCGTTGGTCAGTGCCAACACTGAAGGTCGCTGGCTGGGTTTTCTCGGCGAGCCGCGAGTGAACGTGTTGTTGCTGAATCTGGCGCTCGATAAGGCTAGGTGACGTCATCGGTTTATTAAGCGAATGACGGTTTATATGTCATCCCCGCGGAGGCGGGGATCCAGTTATTTTTGCGTCGCTTCACGACACGTTATTGACTGGGTTCCCGCTTTCGCGGGGATGACGATATTGAGCTTCATATCACTCATTCAAAAACATCCCTTGTTTACTTGAAGCGCCACCTACCACACACCAACTACCAAAGCGCCATTCAAAACCACTACCATGCACCAAGGCGTCATGATCTGCTGACACGTGGCTACTACAATAACAACTCGTCCCTCTGCCGATGCGTTGCTGGCTGAAACCCGGCGCAATGAGCGCGGGCGTCTCAAGATTTTTCTCGGTGCGGCGCCGGGGGTGGGCAAGACGTTTGAAATGTTGTCGCAGGCGCGGCGCAAGCAATTGCAGGGCGTCGATGTCGTTATCGGCATTGTTGAAACGCATGGTCGCGCTGAAACGCTGAATCTCGTGCAAGGCCTGCAGCAAGTGCCGCGCATCACCTTGCAACATCGCGGTCGTGAATTGCAGGAGATGGATCTCGATGCCGTGCTCGCGCGTCATCCACAGTTGGTGCTGGTCGATGAACTGGCGCACAGCAACGTGCCGGGTTCGCGTCATGCCAAGCGTCATCAGGATGTGCAGGAGTTGCTGGATGCCGGCATCGATGTATTCACCACGCTCAATGTGCAGCATCTGGAGAGTTACAACGATCTGGTGATGCGCATCACCGGCGTTGAAGTGCGCGAGACCGTGCCCGATGCGGTGCTCGACATGGCCACCGATATCGAGTTGATCGATCTGCCGCCGGATGAGCTCATCGAACGCTTGCATCAAGGCAAGGTGTATGTGCCCGCTCAAGCACAACGCGCGCTGGAGAATTTTTTCTCGCGCGGCAATTTGCTGGCGCTGCGCGAGCTGGCGTTGCGCGCCGCATCCGAACATGTCGATGACGATCTCGCCAACTTCATGCGCGCGCAAGGCATTGCTGGTCCGTGGCCTGCGCGTGGACGCGTGCTGGTATGCGTCGACGCCACCGCAGCGAGCGAGGATTTATTGCGCAGCGCCAAGCGCCTGGCTGATCAACGTCACTTGCCGTGGATCGCGCTGTTCGTGCAAACGTTAGGCGCGCAGCACTACGCGAGTAAACAAGCGCAACTTGAAACCAATCTGGCACTCGCTGCAGAACTCGGCGGTGAAAGCGCCAGCATCACCGCCGACCGCATCGGCGAAGGCGTACTGGAATATGCGCGCGCCTGCAATGCAGCGCAGATCGTGGTGGGTCGTCCCAATAGCGCGCGCTGGCGGCGTGTATTGCGTGGTTCATTGGCCGAGTGGTTGGTGAGTCATGGCAAGGGATTTGAAATCACCGTGGTATCGGCGGAGACGACAACGCATGCGACGCGACCAGCGCGGGTTGCGCGTGGTTGGCTGGCAGCCATTACCGATCGCATGCTGGCATGGAGTGTTGGCGCACCGGCTATTGCCACGATACTTGCCGCATTCGCCAATCGCTGGTTGCCTGATGACGATTTGCAAGCGTTCTTCCTCATTGCCGTCGCCGCATCCGGGGCATTTTGTGGACTGGCTGCGGCATTGTCGTCGTGCATACTCAGTTTTGCCGCCTACGATTTCTTTTTCACCGAGCCGCGCTTTTCACTGCTAATTGCTCACGCTAATGATGTGCGCATTCTGGTCAGCTTGTTGATCGTTGGCACGACGGTTGGATTATTGTCGGGGCGCTTGCAGCGCCAAGCCGTCGATGCGCGCACCAATACATTACGCACGGCGATGCTGTTCGATTTTTCACGACGTCTGGCTACTGCCGTCAATGAGCAGGACCTGCGTACCGCGGCAGCACAAGGCATTGCCGAAATATTGGGCGTGCAATGCCTGATCCTGCCCTGCGGCCTCGATGGCAGTGTGTTGTTGTCCAGCGAACAGCGGCGTAGTACCGACATGCGCGATACCGATGTTGCTGCAGCGAACTGGAGCGCCGAGCATCGCGAACTGGCAGGCGCGGGTACCGGCACCTTGCCGGCGGCAGCCTGGTGTTTTGTGCCGCTACTCAGCGGTGAACAGACATTGGGCGTGATGGCGCTGCAGGCACGTGCAGGTAACGATGTACTGAGCGCCGAGGCGCGGCGTTTGCTGTTCTCGCTACAGGCGCAATTGGCCACTGCATGGCAACGCTTTGTACTGCTTAAACATGCCGAAGAAGCCAAGGTGCAACATGCTGCCGAAGGGTTGCGGTCGGCGCTGCTGGCATCGGTGTCGCACGATCTGCGCACGCCGCTGGTCTCGGTGATCGGTTCACTGAGCGCCATGCATGAATTAATGGGCAAGCTCAGTGCCGAAGACCATGCACAACTGGTCAGTACAGCGCTACTCGAAGCCGAACGCTTGAATCGTTTGATCCAGAACTTGCTCGACGCCACGCGACTGGCGCAAGGCGGCATGGGCTTGCAGCTCACCGCAGTGGCAGTCGATGAAGTGTTGCGCAGCGCGACGCAACGACTGGGTCCGGCGATTGCGGCACGCATTCAACTGGATGTGGCGAACAGCTTGCCGGCGGCACGTGGTGATCGCGCCTTGCTGGAACAGACGGTGATCAATCTATTGGAAAATGCGGCCAAGTATTCGCCGTTGGATGCGCCGATCTCGCTGAGTGCGCACCCGCGCGCCAACAAAGTGTTGATTGCCGTTACCGATAATGGTCCCGGCATTGAACCGCAGGAGCAGGCGCGCATCTTCGATTTCTTTTATCGCGCTTCGCAGCGCGATAGCGGCGTGGCAGGCAGCGGCTTGGGGTTAGCGATCTGCAAAGGCTTTATCGATGCCATGGGCGGCAGCATCACCGTGCAGCCGAGTGCTACAGGCAGTGGCTCGATGTTCACGATTGAATTGTCGGCAGAACCCTCTGCAGCAAATGTGCAGGGAGTGGAAATATCATGAGCGGTCTGGCGCGCTTGTTGATCGTCGATGACGAATTGCAGATTCGCAATTTTCTCGATATCAGCTTGCGCACCGCGGGTTATGAAGTGCTGCAAGCCGCCACTGGTCGCGAAGCATTGCAGGTCTATGCACACAAACAGCCGGAGCTGGTGTTGCTTGATTTAGGGCTACCGGACATCAGTGGTCATGACGTGATTCGCTCACTACGCTCGGCCAGGCATGCTCACAAGCAAGCACCGATCATCGTCATCTCGGTACGTGGTGAAGATGCCGACAAGGTGGCCGCACTGGATGCCGGCGCGAATGACTATGTGCAGAAGCCATTCAGTACCGCCGAGCTGCTGGCGCGCATTCGTGCCTGTCTGCGCGTGAATGCGGCCATTGCCACGCAACCGCTCATTGAGGTGGGCGAGTTGCGTATCGATGTGCCGGCGCATGAAGTGCACCTGGCGGGTCAATTGCTGCATCTGTCGAAAAAAGAGTTCGACCTGCTGCTGACCCTGGCCCGCGCTGCAGGCCGGGTCTGCACGCATAAGCAATTGCTCGACGCCGTGTGGGGCCCGTCGCATCGCGATGACGTGCAATACCTGCGCATTTATATTTCGCAACTGCGCGCCAAGCTCGGTGATGATCCAGCGCAGCCACGCTTCATCATTAGCGAGCAGGGCATTGGTTATCGACTGCTGGCGTAAGTGATCAATGCATCGCTTGCTGTTACTGCATCAACAATCATCCGCTCTGCACTGCATTTATAGCGCATTACCGACAGATTTCTGGTTGCCAGCCACATCTCACAGTGTCATTGTGCGGCCATGAATTCCGGCTCGCTCAATGATTCAACGCCACGTGCAACCGACAACGCGTCGGCATTGCAGCAGGCTATTCGCCATCGCGCCATCGAGACTGCCAATGCTGCTCAGGCGCGAGTGCCACGACCGGTGCAACAACGCCTGATCATCATTGCATTGACGCTGGGCGCGTTGCTGAGCTTTGTCTTGCTCATCAATTTTGCAGTGACCGGTGTGCAGAAGATCATGGACATCTGGTATCCCGGCAGCATCAGCGGCAGGATCGTTGTGCCCACTGCGGCGCAGCCGCTGGATCCCAGCAAACCTTTCTACATCAGTGTCGAGCCGCCATTGCAGCAAGTGATGCCTGCCGACAGCGCTGCAGTGGCGCCGAGTACGAGTAGCGCGCCGACGCATTGAGCCTGTCGAAGCGTCAGCTATATTTCCGAGCCGGGTTAATAACCGGCAATGTTTAGTCCGTTCGCCTGAGCCTGTCGAAGGGCCAACTCGGTGAAAACAGAGTGGTTCGGCAGGCTCACCACAAACGGAATCAAAAAACTATTGTCGGCCGGTTTAATAATGTTCCTGCCGTGAATATTTCTTCTCGCCCGCAGTGACCGCTAATTGCAGGCGATTCTGTTTGGGCGGCAAGGGACAGGTGGCGAATTCGGTGAAGGCGCAGGGCGGGTTGTATGCTTGATTGAAATCCAGCCATGCATGATCGAAGAACGGCTCGCGTACATAGAGATAACGGCCCGCGCCATAGGTGTCGCGACCGCTGGTG
>Ga0157379_10005755_pt1 | contig 10666 bp, 9 predicted proteins | sample S25metaG_FD_121802 | JGI IMG/M metagenome (GOLD analysis project Ga0157379, IMG submission 121802) | Switchgrass rhizosphere microbial communities from Kellogg Biological Station, Michigan, USA - S2-5 metaG | ecosystem: Host-associated > Plants > Roots > Rhizosphere > Soil | place: USA: Michigan... | reverse complement strand
GGCGGTCATGCCCTGGGCTGCCCAGGCGGTCGATTGCGAGTTGACGCCGCCGCTGCCGCCGAGAACGAAGCCCCCGTTCGAGCGCTGGTGCTTGCGCAGGTAGGAGAGCGCACTCTGGGACACCTTCGCGCCGGGCAACGCCTGCATTACCGACCCCGTGACGTCGGCGTTACTGGGCTGACCCGGCACATCTCCCCAACCGCCGTCCCCGTTCTGCACCTTTGCCAGCCAGGAGATCGTGGTTTCAAGGCCTCCCTTGGCTCCGGCCGCACGCAGGGCGATGACCGCGAAGGAAGTGGTTCCGGGCCAGCCAGAGTAGGAGCCGTTGGCGGCGCGATGGTCGAGCAGGTCACTGACCAGGTCGCGGCCACCGAAGGAGCGTGGATCGACACCCGCTCCCTCGAGCGCAACGATCGTGCGGGCAAGATCGCCGGCGCTGCTCACTTCGTCAAGGTGGCCGCGTAGGAAGTCCACCGGACTGGTGCCGGCGCCGGTCACGTCGAGTGGATTGCGGTCCGCCGCCTCCAGTCCGAGCATCGCCCAACCGGTCTGCGCCGCGCTTGACTCGGTGCCCGCGGACGAGCCAAAGCCGCCGTCGCTGTTCTGGGCCGATTCGAGCCAGTTGGCGGCGCGATCGACTTCAGGACTCGCCGCCCGCGCCGAAGATGGCACGAGGGATGGGAGGAACAACAGCGCGACCAGGACGCCGGTCGCGACGGCCGGCGTGCGCCACTGGAAGCGCTGGCGGAATCTGACCAGCATCCGCACCATCGCCGGGCCGGCGAGCAGGGCGAAGGTGACGTTGCCGACTACGTGGGCAAGGTCAAAGGGAATCGCGCGCGCCTCCAGGGTGAGGAAGCGCTCAAGCGAGAGTTCTCCGCCGTAGGTGGCCATCAACGAAAAGTTCAACAACACACCGTAGGCGATCCCGGCAAAACCGCAGACCGCAGCGAGGGTGAGGCGACTCGCGTTGCGGCCGCCGAGAGCGAGGACGGCCCCCATCACGCCGCACATCCCCCACCCCGCCATCTGCCACGGAGTCCAGGGGCCCTGGCCAAACCAGAAGTTGGAGACGAGGCCAGCGAAAGCCCCAACGGCGAAGCCGGGCGCCGGCCCCAGCGCGTAGCCGGCGAAGACGACGATGTCGGTCGTCGGCTTGACGTTGGGAAAGGCGGCAAAGGCGATCCGGCCGGCAATCGCGAGCGCGGCCAGTGCGGCGACGAGGGCAACGACTTGCGACGGCGGGCGCGAGCGCTCGTACCAGGCGAAGCCACCGAGCAGGACCACGGCAAGGATCAGGAAGCTGGCGAGCTGCCAGGACATCAGCCGCCCTCCTCCGCTTCGCGCAGCGCCGCGGCGCCCTGCTCCGGGGTGATCACGCCCGGCAGGTCTAGAACGCGGGCGACCTCGGTGGCGAAGTACCAGCCACCGGAGAGGACCTCGGCGGTAGGGCCTTCGGCGATGACCACTCCGTCGCCGAGCAGGACGACGCGCTCAGCGAAGAGCGCGGCGAACTCGACGTCGTGGGTGGCGACGAGCAGGCCGGCGCCGCGGGTCGCGAGATCGCCGATCAGAGCAGCGAGATCGTCCTTGCGGGCGCGGTCCATGCCGCGCGTGGGCTCGTCCAGGGCGACCAGGCCCGGTAGCTCGTCGCCTTCCATGCGACCCGCCAGGGCGATGGCTAGGGCCAGGCGTTGGCGCTCACCACCGGAGAGATCTCGCGGATCAGCGTCGGCCTTGCTCTCGAGACCGACGATCCTCAGCGCGGCCAACCCAACGTCCCCCGGGAGCTCGTCGCCGACGCGCTCGCGGACCAGGAAGTCGTTTGGGTTTTGAGTGAGCAAGGCGATGCCGCCGGGCATCTCGATCTTGCCGCGAACCGAGTCCGTCAGACCCGCAGCGGTCCTCAACAACGTGCTCTTCCCAGCCCCGTTGCGTCCCATAAGGGCGACTCGTTCGCCACACCTAACCTCCAGATTGACTCCGCGGAGAACGTCCCGGGGGGAGTCGTTGCGGAGGAGCTCGACCCACAGGTCGCGGGCTCGGAGTGCTGGGGTTGAGGCGAGGCGGACCCCCTCCGTGCTCAACTTTTTCGGTGCAGAGTGGGGTGGCTGCCGCCGCGAGGTTGGTGACGAAAAAGTACAAGCCGCACCGAGGGGATCCGCCTCGCCTCCATCGACAGCTCTCGTCGACGCGAGGGTCCGGCGGGCGTCTCGGACGCCGACAGGGAGCGGCTCCAAGTCGGCGAGAGAGAAGAGACGGGCGGCCGGGGTCTCCAGAGCTTGGTCGGCATCCTGCGCCCAGAAGAGGAAGTCTTGCGGATTGCCGTCGTAGGCCACAGCGCCTGAATCCATTGCTATGACCCGGTCTGCGGCGGCGAGGCAGCGCTCGAGGCGGTGCTCGGCGAGGAGGATGGTTACTCCCCACTCCGCGTTGAGGCGACGGAGGAGCCAGATCAGCTCGTCGCCGGCGACGGGGTCCAGTTGGGAGGTGGGCTCGTCCAGAAGGACGAGTTGGGGGCGGGTGACGAGAGCGGCGGCGAGGGCTACGCGTTGGAGCTCCCCCCCGGAAAGCGTGTCGACTGCTCGATCAAGCAAGTGAGGAATCGCCAAGGCGAGAGCAACCTCCTCGACAGCACGAGCACGGGAAGTAGGTGAGTCTCCCCGCATCTCCAAGGGCAGCTCGATCTCGGCGGCGACAGTGGTCGAGACCACTTGAGTCTCGGGATCCTGCGCCAAATAGCCCACCACCGAAGCGAGCTCCCCGGGACCCGTTGCAATCGCATCTAGGCCGGCGACCTCTACGTGCCCGGAGATTTCGCCGCCGTGGAAGTGTGGGACCAGGCCGCAGGCGGCGCGGAGCAGGGTTGACTTGCCGCAGGCGGAGCGGCCGGCGAGGAGGGCGAAGTCGCCGCATTCGAGGTTGAGCGAGACGCCGCGCAGGGCCGGGGAGCCGGCCTCGGGATAGGCGTAGGTGAGGCCCTCGATCGTCAGCGCCGATCGCAATTCGCTCCGATTTGCCAGCTCAGGCACTTGGCGCCTCCCATCCACGCTCCCTTTCCCGCGGATTGCGCGGGAAAGGGAGCGCGCGTCGGCTCGCGCGGGGGTTGCGCCGCAACGGCGCGAAGCCGCTCAGGGCGACGGCGGTAGCGACCGCCAGGGTCATCGCGCCGCTGCCGATCTCGGTGGCCGGGTATTCGCTGAAGGAATCGGCGCCGAGGGCCTTGCCAGCGATCGCGACAGTGAGGACGAGCGCGCCGGTCGCGTAGAAGCGGCGGTCGTAGCGAGAACGGCGCCTCGCCAACGAGGTGAAACGTTTTTCGGGCCTCATGCGACCGAAAAACGTTGCACCGGCTGCGGGGCGCTCGTGACCGAGCGAGTAGCCGCGCAGCTCCAGCGTCGCTGCGACGTCGACGGCGCGGTCGAGCGAGCCGGCGAGCAGGCGGCGAGCGAGCGGTGCCTTGCCAACGGGCGCGGCGCCCGGCCCGCGCAGGCGGGCGGCGTCCCTGAGACGGCCCGCGTCCGCCGCAGCGACCGGGACGAGGCGCGAGACCAGGGTCGCAGTCAGGGCTGAACGGCCAGCGATGGGACGAAGAACGCGCAGCACGCGATCGGGATCGACACAGGCGGAGTAGACGGCGAAGGCAATCATCACCACCGCTGCGCGCAGGCCGAGCACCGCGCCGGCCGTGACCGCCTCCGCGGTGACGATGTCACTGAACCAGGGCACGCTCCCCCAGCGCACCCACACTGTGTCGCCGCGACTGACAACGAGTGCGTTGACGACAACGATCACCAGGGCCAGTGTCAAGCCCATCCAGAGCGCCGCCCGCACGGCCGACCCGGCGCCGGCAAGCCGACCGGCGAGGACAACGGCGATGCCGACAGCCAGCAAGACGATCGGATTTGAGTAGAGGAAAGCGACCCCGACCAGCGCACCGAGATAGGCAACCGCCGCCGCCGGCGAAGCCAGCTGCAACGGCGCCGACCGCGGCACGTAGGCGAACGGCGACCTCAATGAATTACCGGCGGCGCGGCAGCCTGGGTCACCTTGGCGGAGCCCCCACCTGGGACTGAAAGATCGGCAGAGCGGTGGCCTTTTCTCCTTCGAATGCCACGGCGTAGTAGCCGCGCATTTCGACCGCATTGAGGTGACTTGCGGCGGTGCGCACACCCAGGTTGGTTTCGCCGGTGACCATCCAAACCGGTGGTTCTTCGTGAAGACGGGTTGCGGCAACCAGACCGGCGGCGCCGCCAAAATAGAACCTCACTTTCCCTTCCTCTTCAAGCCCGTCGAGGTGATACGCCCCGTCTTCGTGGGCGAATTTGGCGAAAACCCCACTGACCTGCGGGCCATCTTCGACCAGAGCCGCGGCAGGGTCCTGTCGCACCTGCGCCCAGGGACCGACCAGCACCCGGATCCCCCCGCTCGACGATCCAGACGAGACCTCCACGCCGGCTTCTTCCAGTTTTTCTTCGACGACACCGCAGGCCCCACCGCCGCCGAGGCATTCGACCGCGACCGGTCGCTTTTGGCCGTCGTAACCGTCGAGAAATGGCTGGGGGAAGGAGCCGACAACCGCGGGCACTCGCATCGCCGCACTCCAGTCCCTGTAGTCCCACCAGATCGCCTCGTCGCCTTGCAGCGAGTAGTCGGCAGCACCGACCGTGGACTCGACCCCGTTGACGTAGAAAAACCAGTCGAGCGAGTGTTCGACACTCTCGTCCGCTTCGACGCCATCGATCGATTGCACGAAGCCGCCGCCGTACCGGGTGGTGATGTCCGTGCTGCGTTCGAGCACGCGCATCACCGTGTCGGATTCGGTCACGTCGTCGACCTGACGGTGAAACATCGGTTCGGTCCCGTATTCGCGCGTCACCGTCAGCTCGACGCCACCGACGTCGCTGCCGGCCCCGAGGCCGCAGCCGGCAGCCGCGAGCGCTGCAAAAAGCAGCGCAATCGCGACCGCCGTGCGCGGGCCCGGCATCAGATCAGCCTCCGGAGCAGGCCCCGTTGAGGCAGACCGCGACTTGGTTGGACGGGATGTCCGTGCCGTGGGTGGCGGTCAGCACGCCCGGTGCCGAGAGCGTCACCTGGGTCGTGCCGTCAGCGCCCGTGGGAGCAGCGGCACCGGTCACCGAGATGCCGGGCGCCGGGGTCTTTTTCCCTTTGTCGTCGTAGGAAAACACGGTCACCGAGAAGGGCTTGTTCGGTTCCGCTTCGTGCGGCGCCACCAACGCGAGCTCATCTGGGTAAGGGTAGGGCTCGAGGGCCCACAGCACTTCGTCCCCCGCGTGCAGCTTGACCTGTTCGCCACCCTTGTTCGGATTCTTGTGGTTGACCTTGAGGTACCAGGAAAGCTTCTTGGTCGTCTTGGACTTGCCGATTCCGCACAGGCCCAAGCCGAATTCCGAGACGAAATGGTCGGTGATCAGGAGCGGCCGCAGGGCCGGGGTCCGCTTTGAAGCGAGCGCCAGCGCACTCAGCGCACTCGCCCCTTTCACCTGCACCGACTTGCCGCTGCCGCCGGTGCCGCCACCGAGGCAGGTCGCCTTGGGGCTGGTCTTGATCGAGGTCGTCTTGGCGCTGATGAACTGTTCGCTCAGCGACTTGCCGCCAGCGCCGACCACGCGCAGGCTGACACGGGCTCCCTTGGTCGCATTAGCCGCGCCCAGCGCGGAAGTCGAGAGCAACAGCAGTAGGGCCAGCGCGCAAGCAGCGAGCAGGCGGAACGGAACGAGTCTTGGCATTGAAGCCACCCTTTCCTCGAGGGTTGTCATGGCTGGCCGGCGGACAGGTCTCCTGGCTTCCGGGGTTGGTCTGCCGCACCTTCCCGGGGATTCAGTGTCTTCCCCAGTGGCCGGCGCTGACGCGCCAGCGGCTTTCTTGACCCGGTCACAGTGGCGGGACCGCGCCGGCTTCGCACCGGACTTCCCTTAACCACAGGCCTCTTGTGCGGCGAGTCTATCCACTCAACTTTCGTCCAAGGGTCTTTGCCCGCCCGCGGTGCATGGCTAGGGTCGCCGCCGCATCGTTTCTCGGACCAGAAAGGGAGGGATAAATGAGACGAGGAATGCGGCTGCCGTCACCGGCATTGGTGGTTGCGGGTTTAGCGCTGTTCGTTGCCCTGGGCGGGACCGTCTACGCGGCCAAGAAAAAGGCGCGGATCGACGGGAAGGCGGTGAAGGTGAAGTCGCTGCCGGGCAACCGGGTGAAGCTGCGCTCGATCCCGGCGAACCGGCTCAAGCCAGGAGTCTTTTCCACGCTCTCGGCCCAAGCCGGGCCGATCACCGGCGCCGAAATCGACGAGCTCACCCTGGGCCAGGTACCCGAGGCCGCCCACGCGGCCAGTGCCGACACAGCACAGAGCGCAACCGACGCCCAAACCGCCCTCAACGCCGTCAACGCAGTAAACGCCCAAACGGTCAACGGCCACGCCGTCGGCTGCCTGCCAGGCACCCAACAGTTCGCCGGCGCCTGCTGGCAGAGCTTTGCCAGCGAAACCGCCGTCAGCGCCCCCGCCGCGGCGACCTCGTGTGCGGTTCAGGGTGGGGCGCTGCCGGAGGCGCTGCAGCTCGCTGCGTTTTCGCAGCAACCGGGTGTGACTTTGGATGGTGGGACGGAGTGGACGGGAGACATTCCGGTTGTGTCATCACCGGGGCTCTACGGAGTCGTAACTGTCTCTCCCTCTGGCGAAGTCGCCTCGACCGCTTCGACTAACACGCGTAAGTACCGCTGCGTGATCCCGTTGCTTCGCTAGCGATCGTGGCCAGGGGTGAAGCGTCTTGTACTTTTTCGGCAATCCCTTGCGGCGCCAGCTAGCGCGGCTACACCGAAAAAGTTAAGCGAAACCCCTGGCCACGATCGCTACTGGAGTATCAGGTTTCAACCAAGCCGTGCTCAAGCGCATATCGAACCAGCTGAGACCGACTCGACACCCGCAGCTTCTGCTGAATATGCGCCCGATGACTCTCCACCGTGCGGATGCTGATGTAGAGCCGCTCGGCGATCTCGGCGTTGGTGTGACCGAGCGCAATCAGGCGCAGCACGTCGCGCTCGCGCTCGCTTAGTTCGTCGCCGTCCCGTTCGTCAACCCCGGCCGCAAGCTTGGCGCCGAGTGTCGGCTGCAGGTAGGTGTCGCCAAGGGCAGCGCTGCGCACCGCCTGCACCAGCTCGGCGTCAGCCGCCTCCTTGAGCACGTAGCCACGCACCCCCGCTTGCAAAGCGCGGCGCGCGTAGACCGGCTCGTTTTGCATCGTCAACACAACAATCTCCGTCTCCGGCGAGGCCTTGCGAATCTCCGGCACCGCCTCGAGGCTCGACCGTCCCGGCATATTCAGATCGAGGATCAGGACCGTCGGCTTGTGCCCACGTACGTAACGGACTGCCGCTTCCGCATCGCCCGCCTCGGCAACCACCTCAAAACCCGGCTCGGCGTCGAGCAGGAGTCGCAGAGCGTTACGCACAACGGTGTGATCGTCGGCGAGGACGATTGTCGTCGTCTCGGTCTCCGGCGTACTACCAGGCAAAACACTCACTCAGCGAGGTTAGCGCTCCTCCCCAAGCCACTCGACTCCCTTTGAGTATTGAACGATCTGGCCTAGGATGAACACGCCCTTATCCACCCGGAGAAGCGCAAAAAAAGGGCTGAGATGGCACAGGGTTTTGACAACGGTGCCCTGGACGAGCCCCGCCTGCGGGAGCTGATCGACGTTGGCCGCAGCCTCGTCGCCGAGCTCGATCCGGAGGTCATTTTCCGCCAGGTGCTGGCGGTCGCCAGCGAACTGACCGGCGCCCGCTACGCCGCCCTAGGGGTCCTTGATGAGCAGCGCCAAGAGCTCGAGCGCTTCATCACCCACGGAATTGACGATGCGACGAGAGGGGTTATCGGCAGCCTGCCGCGCGGGCGCGGCGTGCTCGGACTGCTGATTGAGCAGCCGCGGCCACTGCGCCTCGCCCACGTCGGTCGCCACCCCCGCTCCTACGGATTTCCCCCCGGCCATCCGCCGATGACCAGCTTCCTCGGCGTGCCGGTGCTGGTCCGCGGCCGCGCCTGGGGCAACCTCTACCTGACCGAGAAGCAGGGGGGCAACTTCAACGAGGCCGACGAACAGTCGGCGATGATCCTCGCCGAGTGGACGGCGATCGCGGTCGAGAACGCGCGCCTGTACCGCAGCGCCCAGCTCCGCAGTGAAGAGATGGAGCACGCGGTGCACCGCTTGGAAGCGACGACCGAGATCGCCCGTGCCGTCGGTGGCGAGACCGACCTCGACCGCATCCTCGAAGTAGTCGTCAAACGCGGCCGCGCCCTCGTCGAAGCGCGTTCGCTGCTGATTCTGTTGCGCGAAGGCGAGGAGCTCTACGCGGCGGCCAGTGCCGGCGAACGTGAGGGCGGCATGGCGAGGGCGCGGATCCCGATTCGGGGCTCGATCCCGGGGCAGGTGATGGACACTCGCGCACCGCGCCGCGTCCAGGACATTGACCCAAGCCTGATGGCCCGACCGGGCAGCCCCGGGCGCGGCGTGACGGCACTGCTTGCGCCGCTGCTCCACCGCGGCCAGGCGCTGGGAGTGGTGCTCGCGGTCGATCGGCTCGGCTCCGATGCCGGCTTCAGCGCCGAGGACGAAGACGTGCTGCTTTCGTTCGCTGCCAGCGCCGCCACCGCCGTGGCAACCGCGCAGTCGGTTGCCGAAGGGCGGGTTCGCGAGAGCATTGCGGCGACCGAGCGTGAGCGCGGTCGCTGGGCGCGCGAGCTCCACGACGAGTCCCTGCAAAGCCTCGCCAGTCTGCGAGTGCTGCTCTCGGCGGCGCGGCGGAGCGACCCCGAAGAAGTCGCCGGGCTGCTCAACCAGGGAATCGAGCAGGTCGACACCGCGATCGCCGAAATGCGCCGCCTGATCGCCGAACTGCGCCCCAGCACGCTCGACGAGCTCGGGCTCGGCGCGGCCCTGGAAGCACTGGGCGAACGCACCGCCATGGCCGACTCGGTCGAGGTGAGGATCGAGCTCGACCTGGCGGTCGAGGCGGGTCGCCACGGGGCGCGCCTGCTTGGCGAGATCGAGGACGCCGTCTACAGGCTCGTCCAGGAGGCCCTTCACAACGCGACCCAGCACAGCGGGGCCGAATGCGTGACGGTCGAGGTGGCCGAGGAAGGCGAACTGCTGCGCATCTGTGTTCGCGATGACGGCTGTGGCTTCGACCCCAGCGTCCCAACCGAGGGCTTCGGCCTGCTCGGCATGCGCGAACGAGCCGAGCTCGCCGGCGGCAAGCTGGACTTGAGCAGCACTCCCGGCGGCGGTACCTCGATCATCGCCCTCATCCCCGCCGTCCACCGAGACAAGAAAGCGGAAGTGGCTTAGCCCGCACCCGCTAGCTGGGACCCAGCATCGCGCGGTAGAAGCTGTAATCGCGGCGATCGGGCCGCAGGTTCGAGGCAAGTGCCAAGTGGTGGCGGGCGCGCTCGGTCTCCCCCGTCTTGGCCAGCGCTCGGCCGAGGCAGAAGTGGGCGTAGTCGTTGACCTGGTGGCGTTCGACCACGGCCCGGAACTCGACCGCGGCGGCGGCGAAACGGCCCGAGCGGAAATAGGCGCGGCCGAGCGCCTCGCGGATCGAGGACTTCTCGGGAGCGCGCCGAGCCGCCTCCTCCAGGGGGCCCGCGGCCTCGGCGAAATCCTCCTCCTCGAGCAGCTCGATTCCCCGCCGGTAGAGAGTGAAGACGGAGTCGGACTGCGGGTCTGAAGGCATCGTCAAAGTGTAGGAGGCGGTTCGGCCCGGCTCGACCGCTCGCCGTCGCAAACGGTAGGCTCGCCGCGGGATGGGAGGGCGCGAACTGTGAAACTCGTGATCGGCATCGTGCGGCCGGAGAAGGCCAACGACGTACTCGAGGCCCTTTATCGGGCGGAAGTGCGCGGCGTTTCGATGAGCCGTGTGCAGGGACACGGTGGCGAGCTGGAGCGGGTCGAGACCTACCGTGGGACCACCGTGCAGATGGGCCTGGCGGAGAAGGTCCGCTTTGAGATCGCGGTCTCCGATGAATTCGTGCAGGCGACCGTCGACGCCCTTTGCGAAGGGGCACGCACGGATGAAGTCGGCGACGGCAAGATCTTCGTCCTGCCGCTCGATCAAGCGGTGCGCATCCGCACCGGTGAGACCGACCACGGCGCCGTGACGCCGGTAAAGAAATAGGCGCATTGGCCATGCTCGGCGCCGTCAGTGGGATCGATACGGGCGACACCGCCTGGATGCTCATCGCCACGGCGCTGGTGTTGATGATGACCCCGGCGCTTGGTCTCTTCTACGCCGGCCTGGTCCGCTCGAAGAACACACTCAACACCTTCATGATGTGCATCGCCGCGATCGCCGTGGCGATGGTCACCTGGGCGCTGATCGGTTACTCGCTCGCCTTCGACGGCAGCGGCTCGATCATCGGTGGCCTCAAATACGTGGGGCTGCACGGGGTCGACTTCGCCCCGCGCGAAGGAACGGCGATCCCCCACCTCGTCTTCATGGCCTTCCAGGCCACCTTCTGCATCATCACCGTCGCCCTGGTCTCCGGCGCCGTGGTCGAGCGGATGCGCTTCGGCGCCTTCCTCGTCTTCGCCGCGCTCTGGTCGATCGTCGTCTACGCGGTGCTCGCCCACTGGGCCTTCGGCGGCGGCTGGCTGAT
>Ga0157379_10005752_pt1 | contig 10669 bp, 7 predicted proteins | sample S25metaG_FD_121802 | JGI IMG/M metagenome (GOLD analysis project Ga0157379, IMG submission 121802) | Switchgrass rhizosphere microbial communities from Kellogg Biological Station, Michigan, USA - S2-5 metaG | ecosystem: Host-associated > Plants > Roots > Rhizosphere > Soil | place: USA: Michigan... | reverse complement strand
TGTCGGTCTCGGCCTTCACCGCCGCGGTGGTGTTCACATACGACACCACCACCGCGCCTGGGTGCTCTGCCTTCCACGCGCGCAGTTGCTCGGCGGTGATCGAGTCGGCGAGCGAGCAGCCCGCCCGCGCGTCGGGGATCAGCACGGTCTTCTCGGGCGAGAGGATCTTCGCCGTCTCGGCCATGAAGTGGACGCCGCAGAAGACGATGGTGTCCGCCTCGACCTCGGCCGCGATCCGGGACAGGGCCAGGGAGTCCCCGACGAAGTCGGCGACGTCCTGGATCGCCGGGAGCTGGTAGTTGTGCGCCAGCAGCACGGCGCCGCGCTGTCGCGCGAGCTCACGCACCTCGTCGGCCCAGCCGGGGTACGGCGCGTCCGTCCCCTGCTGCACGTCTGCGGTCACGGTCATGGTGGCTCGTCCTCTGTCGGGGTGTTTTCGCCTGTTGGTCGAAAACAGGGTGATCGTAGCACCGCCGCACACCTCGGGGCACCGTCGACGTGACCTGGAAAACACCTGTCCGTAACCTCGGCGTCGTCGTAGGCGGCCGACCACGGACAGTGCGCCTGCGCCTACGATCAGGACATGCCCGCCGTGCCGACCGGTCACGAGGTGCTCGCGGCCGTCCTGCAGGTGCGCGCGGGCGTGTTGCAGGTGCTGCTGTGGCAGCGCGGCAAGGAGCCGGACCGGGGGCGCTGGGCGCTGCCGGGTGGGCGGCTCGGGGCGACCGAGGACGTCGAGGAGTCGGTGCGCCGCCAGCTCGCCGAGAAGGTGGACGTCCGGGAGGTCGCGCACGTCGAACAGCTCGGGGTGTTCAGCGCTCCGCGGCGGGTGCCGGGCCTGCGCCTGGTCGCCACGGCGTTCCTCGGACTCGTCCCCTCCGACGCCGACCCGGAGATCCCCTCCGACACCGCCTGGCATCCCGTGGACCGGCTGCCGGAGACCGCCTTCGACCACGCCGAGATCGTCGAGGACGCAAGGGAACGGCTGCGCGCCAAGCTCTCCTACACCAACCTCGGCTTCGCGCTCGCCCCGCGCGAGTTCACCGTCTCGGCGCTGCGGGACCTCTACGTGGCCGCGCTCGGACATCCCGTCTCGGCGACGAACCTGCAACGCGTCCTGACCCGAAGGGGCGTGCTGGCGGCGACCGGGGAGACCGCGGCACCGGGGCCGTCGGGCGGGCGGCCCGCCGCGGTGTTCCGGTTCACCGAACGGGCGCTGCGGGTCACCGACGCCTCCGCGGTGCTGCGCCCGCCCGGCGCGCGGGAGTCGGCGGGCGAGCCGGAGGCCAGGGCCGTACCGTGACCGGCGTGGTGGCGACCATCCCCCTCTTCCCGCTGGGCACCGTGGCGCTGCCCGGTGCGTCGCTGCCGCTGCACATCTTCGAGCCCCGGTACCGCCAGCTCACCGTCGACCTCGTGACGGGCGCGGTGCCGGGCAAGGAGTTCGGCGTCGTCGCCGTGCGGGAGGGCTTCGACCCGGACCGGCAGGGCGTCACCGCGCTGGCACCGGTCGGCTGCACGGTGCGGCTCCTCGACGTCCGACGGCTGCCGGACGGCCGCTACGACATCGTCACCGAGGGCGCCCGCCGCTTCCGCCTGCTCTCCGTGGACGACCGCGCCAAGGCCTACCTCCGCGGCGAGGTCGAGTGGGAGCCGGACACCACCGTCGTGGACGCGGCCGCCGAGGACACCCGGATGCTGGTCGCCGCCGCCCGGGCCGCCCACCGGGCCTACTGCGCCGCGGCGTGGCGGAGCGAGGACTGGACGGCGCCCGCGAAGGAGGTGGACGTGGCGCAGCTGGCCCACGTCCTCTCGGCGGACTGCCTGCTCCCGCTGTCCGACCGCCAGGCCCTGCTGGAGGAGCGCGACCCGGTGGAGCGGCTCCGCCGAGTCCGGTTCCTGCTCGCCCGGGAACGCGGCCTCCTCGCGACCCTCGGCGCCGTCCCCACCCCCATGGCGACCTATGCGGAGACCTTCGCCCCCAACTGAGGGGTCAGTGCCAGCCGTAGCGGGTGCGGAGCTCGTGCGCGACCTTGTCGAAGCGGGGCTTGTCCAGCACCGCGCCCTCCCGACGGATGTCGTGCTCCCCGACCTCCAAGACCCGGTCCAGGCGGATGAAGGACTCCCGGCCCTCCCGGTCCCACTCCCCCGCACCGATCCCGACCCAGTCCGGGTCGCCGTCTCGCTTCTGCCGGCTGGAGAGCATGAGCCCCAACAGGTCCCCGCCCCCACGGCCGACGACGAGCAGGGGCCGGTCCTTGCCCTGGGAGGCGTCCTCCTCGAACGGCACCCAGGTCCAGACGATCTCGCCGGGGTCCGCGGCGCCGTCCGGCTCCGGCGCGTAGACGATCTCCCGGGAGCGGTCCGCCGTCGGCGCGGTGCGCACCCCGCCGTGGTTCTCCGGCGCGGGCCGGGCGGGCTGCTCGTCCGCCTGCGACAGCAGCGCCACCCCGACGTCCACGGCCTGCTTGAGCAGGTTGCCCCAATCCATGGTCGACAGCATGGCATCCGGCGACGTCCGCTGCCCGCGACCGCTCCCCTCGACACGCGAGCGCTCCGCTCGACACGCGGGTGCGGTGAGGGCAGCACTCCGGTGACACTCGCGGTACGTGATCGTTCCGGCTGTCACTGGAGCGCGGTGATGGCAGCAGTGCGGTGACACTCGCGACCCGCTCCGCCCCCGTGACACACCGAGTGGCTGCGCAACCGCGACCCCGTGCTCATGATCCTTCTGAGTGCCACTCGACACCCCTGGCGAGAACGTTCCTGTGGCACTCGCGGCGAGTGATCATTCCGAGTGCCACGTGAGATCCGGGCCGGGCGTCAGCCCTGCTGCTCGGCCTGCTGCTTCGCCACCTCGGCGCGGACCTGGTCCATGTCCACGTCCCGCACCTGGCCGATGAGGTCCTCCAGGGCCGCGGCCGGGAGGGCACCGGGCTGCGCGTAGAGCACCACGCCGTCCCGGACCGCCATCAGCGTGGGGATCGAGGAGATCCCGAACGCGGCGGCCAGCTCCTGCTGGGCCTCCGTGTCCACCTTGCCGAAGGTGATGTCGCCATGCTTCTCCGACGCGTCGTCGAAGACGGGCGCGAACTGGCGGCACGGCCCGCACCACGACGCCCAGAAGTCGACGAGGACGGTGCCACCACCCGTCACGACCTCGTTGAAGTTGTCGGTCGTCAGTTCCACCGTTGCCATGCCCCGCACAACTCCCCTCTGCCCCCGCGTGTTCCCGTCACCGCAATGCCGCCGGCAGCTGCGCGAACGCCCGCTCGTGTGAGTGGAAGACCCGGTCGTCGGCGTCGTAGACGAGCACGCTCGCCGACCTGAGGTCGTAGAACAGGCCCATCAGCTCGGCCTCGACGCCCATGTCCCGCAGGCGGTCCAGCTGCAGCGCGACGTTCACCATCGCCAGCCGGTCCGCCTGGCCGAACCCGTCCCGGGCGGCCGCGCGGCCCGCCGGGTGCCCCTGCAGCCACGCCCGCAGGGACGGTTCGCCCGCGCGCAGCCAGTCGTCGAGCGGGCCCGCCGGGCGCTCCTCGCGCAGGATCGCGTTCATCGCGCCGCAGCCGGAGTGCCCGCAGACGGCGATCAGCGGCACCCGCAGGACCTCCTCGGCGTACTGCACCGCCGCCAGCGCACCGGTACCGGAGACGAGGTTGCCGACGTTCTGCACGGTGAACAGGTCACCGGGCCCGCTCTGGGTGATCATGCTGGGCAGGATCCTGGAGTCCGCGCAGGTCAGCAGCAGGCCGGACGGGTTCTGGCCTGCCGCGAGCCCGGCCATCGTCGGGCGGACGTGCTCGGCGGTGTCGCGGTGGTAGGCGGCCAGCCCGGCGCGCATCGCCCCCGAGCCGGACAGGTCCTCGGCCCGCCACTGCGACCACGTCGCGAACCGGCCGTGCGGCGAGTCCCGCCGCTCCCGCGCCTGCGCCGGCTCGACGACCTCGACGTACCCGCCCGTCGCACGGTGCCGCTTCGACCAGGTCGCGATGTGGTCGAACGCCGTGTGGTCCAGGTAGTCGACGACGAGATCGACCCGCACCGGCTCGCCCGCGGGCACCGCGTTGAGCACGCGCGAGAGCGCCGGCACCGAGAGGAAGCTCAGCGTGCCCTCGACCACGACCCGGCGCGGCGTGTGCTCGGTGGGCTCCGCCACGCGCACCCGGGCGCGGGCCGCTCGCCAGACCATCAGCACCCCGGCCAGCAGCAGGCCGAGCGCCACGCCCTCCAGCAGGTTCAGGAACACCACGCCGAGCACCGTCACCACGTAGGGCGCGAGCTCGCCGTGCTCGCGCGCCACCCGGATGTCGGCGGGCTTGACCAGAGCCAGCCCGACGACGACCAGCAGCCCGGACAGCCCCGCCAGCGGGATCATCTCGATCGCCGAGACCAGCACGATGCCGAACAGGGCGATCCAGCAGCCGTGCAGGATCGTGGAGGCCTTCGACTGCGCGCCTGCCCGAACGTTCGCCGAGCTCCGCACGATCACGCCGGTGATCGGCAGCCCGCCGAGCAGCCCGGAGACCGCGTTGCCCGCGCCCTGGCCGAGCAGCTCACGGTCGGCGTCCGTGCGCGTGGGCCGCCCGTCCCGGTCCTGGGCCATCCGGTCCGTGGCGACGGCGGACAGCAGGCTCTCGACGCTCGCGACCAGCGCGACCGTCACCATCCCGCCGAGCACTCCGAGCCATGGGCCCGAGTCCGGCAGCACCGGCAGCGCGATCGACTCGACGAGGTTGCCGGGCAGGTCGACGCGCGGGACGTCCGGCCAGAGCAGGGCCACCGCCGTCGCGGCGCCGCCGGCGACGAGCGCGCCGGGCACGGCCTTCTGCGGCCCGGGGATCCGCGGCCAGACAACCATGATCGCGATGGCGAGCACACCGATCACGAGGGCGTGCCCGTGCGCGTCGACGATCTGGGCGGGGAGCTCGCGCAGGTTCTCCAGCGCGTTGCTCTGCGCGCTGCCGCCCAGCACCACGTGCAGCTGCGCGATCGCGATCGTGACGCCGATGCCCGCGAGCATCCCGTGCACGACCGCCGGCGGGATGGCCTGGGTGAACCGGGCCAGCCGGGTCAGCCCGAACAGCACCTGCAGCAGCCCGGCGCCCACCGTGATCAGGCACGTGACCTGCCAGCCGAACTGGTCGACCAGGCCGGCGACGATCACGGTCAGGCCCGCGGCGGGCCCGCTGACCTGCAGCGGCGAGCCGCCGAGCGCACCCGCGACGATCCCACCCACGACGCCGGCGACGAGCCCGGCCATGATCGGCGCGTTCGACGCGAGCGCGATGCCCAGCGACAGCGGCACGGCGACCAGGAACACCACGAGGGAGGCGCCGAGATCGGCGCGCAGCCGCCCGGGATCGAAACGTCGGGTGGTTCCGGGCCTGGGGGCGGTGTCCGGCACGTCGGGTCCTCCGGTCAGGTTCGGCTGGGGGCACGTGCGGCGTTGCGGCCGTGCGGTCACTCAGCAAACCGGACCAGCGGGCACCCGGTTCCTCCCTGAGAACCCGATAAGTCCGGTTCGTGCCTGAATCGATCACCCTGGGTGGGCGGGACGCGGCGGCACGGCCCGCGCTGCGCCGGGCGAGGGCGCGCGATCGAGTGAGGGGACCGACAGCGCGTGCTACCCGCGTCCGCCGAGCGGCCCCCCACCTGCTCCCATCGAGTGGATCACCGTGGTCGGCGCCACATCGCCCACGAACGAGTGAGGCCCGGGTGAACACCCTGTGACGCCGGGCGGATCTCGGGTAGTGCGCGGTGCGCACTATCCTCGAGGCCACCATGTCCGCGGATCCCGACGTCGAGGCCGAACGCACCGGCGCCCACCCGGCGGCGCGTCGACGCGGGCTGGGCCAGACGAGCGCGCGGTCACTGCTGCTCACCCTGCTGGGCGAGCTGGTCCTCCCCCGGGACGAGCCGGTGTGGACCCAGGTCCTGATCGACGTCCTCGCCGGGCTGGGCGTCGAGAGCAAGTCCGCCCGCCAGGCGCTGGCCCGCACGGCCGCCGAGGGGCTGATCCGCTCCGACCGAGCGGGCCGTCGGGTCCGCTGGCGGCTCACCGACGCGGGCACGCGGCTGCTCAGCGACGGAGCGGAGCGGATCTACGGGTTCGGCCGCCCCGCACCCGCGTGGGACGGCCGGTGGCTCGTCCTGCTCGTCTCGGTGCCGGAGACCCGCAGGCGGCTGCGGCATCGGCTGCGCACCCGGCTGGCGTGGGCCGGGCTCGGCTCCCCCGCCCCCGGCGTCTGGCTCACCCCGGACCCGGGCAAGGAACCGCAGGTCGCGGCGGTCGTCGCGGACCTGGAGCTGGACTCGGCCACCAGCTCCTTCATCGGCCCGTTCGGCGCGATCGGCGCGGAGGCCGAGGTGGTGCGGCAGGCCTGGGACCTCGGCGCGGTCGAGAGCGAGTACGAGGACTTCCTCGCCGAGTTCGCCGAGGCGGACCCGCAGACCCCCGGGGACGTGCTCAGCCACCAGATCCTGCTGGTCCACGCCTGGCGGCGCTTCCCCTTCCTGGATCCGGAGCTCCCGGCCGAGCTCCTCCCCGAGCACTGGGCGGGGACCCGCGCCGCGACCCGCTTCGCCGACCTCCACCGGCGCTGGGCGGCGCAGGCCCAGGAGCACTGGGACGACCTGGTCCGCGGTGTGCGCTGACCCGACCGGAGTGGAGCTCCGCCCCGGTTCCGGTGGTCAGCCGAGACAGCCGGGGCCCAGGAGGGCCTTCAGGTCGCCCATCAGGGCCGGGGTGTTGGTGACCTTGAGCTTCTCGTCGAGGCGCAGCATCGTGGTCTTCGTGCCGTAGAGCAGCTTCAGGTGCACCTCGGAGGTGCCCGGGTGGTGGGACAGCACCTCCTTGAGCCGCGCGACCCGCTCCGGGGTGACCAGCTCGGTGCGCATGCTGACCTTCACCGGCAGCCCCGCCTCGCCCGTGGCCTGCAGCTCGGGGACGGCGAGGTCGTTCGCGATCAGCGACACCCGGTCCTCACGCTTGTTGACCCTGGCCTTGACCAGCACGATCGCGTCCTCGGCCACGTCCACGCCCACCACCTGGTAGGCCCGCGGGAAGAACAGCACCTCGATGCCACCGGCGAGATCCTCGATCTGGGCCGACGCCCAGGGCTCGCCGTTCTTGTTCACCCGGCGGTTGACGTTGGTGAGGATGCCGCCGACGGTGACCTGCGCGCCCTCCCCGACCGTGCCCTCGAGGATCGCCGGGATCGGGGTGTCCGCCTTGGCGGCGAGGGCCTGCTCCATGCCGTCCAGCGGATGACCGGAGACGTAGAGCCCCAACATCTCCCGCTCGACGGCGAGCTTGTGCTTGGTGTCCCACTCGTCCTCGGGGACCTTGACGTCGAAGATCCCGCCGAGGTCGGAGTCGTCCCCGCCCGAGCCGTCGAGCGAGCCGAAGAGGTCGAACTGACCCATCGACGCGGCCTTCTTGCTGCTCATGATCGCGTCGATCGCGTCCGCGTGGACGAGCAGCAGTCCCTTGCGCGAGTGTCCGAGCGAGTCGAAGGCACCGGCCTTGATCAGGGACTCGATGACCTTCTTGTTGCAGACCACCGCGTCGACCTTGCGCAGGAAGTCGGAGAAGTCGGTGAAGTCGCCCTTCTCCTTGCGCGCGGCGACGATGGCGTCGACGACGTTGAACCCGACGTTGCGGATCGCGCCCAGGCCGAACCGGATGTCGTCGCCGACCGGGGCGAAGTTGCGCACCGACTCGTTGACGTCCGGCGCCAGGACCTTGATCCCCAGCCGGCGGCACTCGCCGAGATAGACGGCTGCCTTGTCCTTGTCGTCCCGCACGGAGGTGAGCACCGCGGCCATGTACTCGGCCGGGTAGTTCGCCTTGAGGTACGCCGTCCAGTAGGAGACGACGCCGTACGCGGCGGAGTGCGCGCGGTTGAAGGCGTAGTCGGAGAAGGGCAGCAGGATGTCCCAGAGCGTCTTGACCGCGGCCTCGGAGTACCCGTGGTCCTTCATGCCCTGGGCGAAGCCGGCGTACTCCTTGTCCAGGATCTCCTTCTTCTTCTTGCCCATCGCGCGGCGGAGCAGGTCCGCCTTGCCGAGCGAGTAGCCCGCGAGCCGCTGGGCGATCGCCATGACCTGTTCCTGGTAGACGATCAGGCCGTAGGTCTCGCCGAGGATGTCCTTGAGCGGCTCCGCCAGCTCCGGGTGGATGGGCGTGACCTCTTGGCGGCCGTTCTTGCGGTCGGCGTAGTCGTTGTGCGCGTTCGCGCCCATCGGGCCCGGCCGGTACAGCGCGCCGACGGCCGAGATGTCGTCGAACTCCGTGGGGGCCATGCGCCGCAACAGATCGCGCATCGGCCCGCCGTCCAGCTGGAACACCCCCAGCGTGTCCCCGCGGGCGAGCAGGTCGTAGGTCTTCGGGTCGTCCAGCTCGACGGACTCGATCTCGAGCTTCGGCTTGCCGTTGAGCTCGATGTTCTCCAGCGCGTCGTCGATGATCGTGAGGTTGCGCAGGCCGAGGAAGTCCATCTTCAGCAGCCCGAGCGTCTCGCACACGCCCATGTCGAACTGCGTGATGATCGCGCCGTCGGAGTCGCGGCGCTGGATCGGGATGACGTCGATCAGCGGCTTGCTGGACATGATCACGCCGGCGGCGTGCACGCCCCACTGCCGCTTGAGCCCCTCGAGGCCCCGCGCGGTGTCGATGATCTCGCGGACCTGCGCGTCCGCCTCGTAGAGCGCGCGGACCTCGGTGGCCTCCGCGTACCGCTTGTGGCCCGGGTCGAAGATCCCGGACAGCGGGATGTCCTTGCCCATGACGGCGGGTGGCATGGCCTTGGAGATCCGGTCCGCCACGGAGTAGCCGGGCTGGCCGAACAGCACGCGCGCGGAGTCCTTGATCGCGGCCTTCGCCTTGATCGTGGAGTACGTGATGATCTGGGCGATCCGGTCCTCGCCGTACTTCTCCGTGGTGTAGCGGATCATCTCGCCGCGCCGACGCTCGTCGAAGTCCATGTCGATGTCCGGCATGGAGATGCGCTCGGGGTTGAGGAAGCGCTCGAAGATCAGCTTGTGCCGGATCGGGTCCAGGTCGGTGATCTCCAGGGCGTACGCGATGAGCGAGCCCGCCGCGGAGCCACGACCGGGGCCGCAGCGGATGCCGACGGACTTCGCGTGCTGGATGAGGTCCGCCGTGACGAGGAAGTAGCCGGGGAAGCCCATCTGGATGATCACGCCGAGCTCGTACTCCGCCTGACGGCGGTACTGCTCGGTGACGCCGTTCGGGAACCGCTTGTGCAGCCCCCGCTCGACCTCCTTGATCAGCCAGGACTCCTCCGTCTCCCCCTCCGGGACGGGGGCTCGCGGCATGAGGTCCTGGTGGGAGAAGCCGACGTCCACGCGCTCGGCGACGAGGAGGGTGTTGTCACAGGCCTCGGGATGGATGGGGTCCCACTGGGCCCGCATCTCGGCGGCCGACTTGAGGTAGAAGTCCTGCGCGTCGAACTTGAAGCGGTTCGGGTCCGCGAGGGTCTTGCCGGTCTGGACGCACAGCAGCACCTCGTGGGGCTTGCTGTCGTCCTGGTAGGTGTAGTGCAGGTCGTTCGTGGCGAGGCCGGGCAGGTCGAGCTTCTTCTTCAGCGCGAAGAGGTCCTCCTGGACCCGCTTCTCGATCTCGATCCCGTGGTCCATCAGCTCGCAGAAGAAGTTGTCCTTGCCGAAGATGTCCCGGTAGTCGCTCGCGGCCTGGCAGGCGGCCTCGAAGTCGTCCTGCTGGAGCAGGCGGGCCACCTCGCCGGACGGGCAGCCGGTGGTGGCGATGATCCCCTTGCCGTAGGTCTCCAGCAGCTCGCGGTCCATGCGGGGCTTGTAGTAGTAGCCCTCGAGGCTGGCCAGGCTGGAGAGCCGGAAGAGGTTGTGCATCCCCTCGGTGTTCTCCGCCAGCATGGTCATGTGCGTGTACATCAGGTCGGGGTTGTCACTCGCCGCCCCGTTGGCCCCGATGGCCACGCGCTTGCGCTCGTGCCGGGAGCCCGGCGCCAGGTAGCCCTCCATGCCGATGATCGGCTTGATCCCGGCCGCGTTGGCCTTCTTCCAGAACTCGTACGCCCCGTACACGTTGCCGTGGTCGGTCATCGCCAGCGCGGGCATCTCCATCCGCGCGGCCTCCTTGAAGAGGTCGTCCAGCCGCGCGGCACCGTCGAGCATGGAGAACTCGGTGTGCGTGTGCAGGTGGACGAAGGAGTCCTTGGAGTTCCCGCTGGTCGGGGCCATGAGGCTGCTGGACTCCCTTCACGCGCACGGGGCGCGGGTGGTGCGGGCGCCGCGCTGGGTCCGCGGTGCCGCCGAGGTGCGTCGCCCCGGCCGGGAGGCACGCGGCCCGTCCGGGACCGGGTGCGGCCAGACTAGCCCCGGCCACCGACGGTTCCGCGTGCGGTCGCGCGGTGTTCGGCGAAGTCGCAGCTCACCGCGCCGGGGCGTGTCGCGGGTCGTCGTGTCGGGCGGTCCCCGGGCGTGTCGGGCTCCCGATGACGCTCGGGACGCCCGCGTCGTCGATGTGGCGCTCGGGCGTCACGAGCGTCCCGGGACCGGGAGTCAGGCCGCGAGCGGGGTGGCCGCGGGGCGCGCGGCGACACCCGTGTAGACCGCCTCGAAGGCGTCCAGGGTCGCCGCCAGGGCGTGGCCGCGCACGATCTCC
>Ga0157379_10005748_pt1 | contig 10673 bp, 9 predicted proteins | sample S25metaG_FD_121802 | JGI IMG/M metagenome (GOLD analysis project Ga0157379, IMG submission 121802) | Switchgrass rhizosphere microbial communities from Kellogg Biological Station, Michigan, USA - S2-5 metaG | ecosystem: Host-associated > Plants > Roots > Rhizosphere > Soil | place: USA: Michigan... | reverse complement strand
CCCACGATCAGGCCCTCGTCGGCCAGCTGAGACAGAGCCGGGTAGACCGCGCCGGGGCTGGGCCGCCAGGCGCCGCCGCTGCGCTCCTCGATCTCCGACATGATCTGGTAGCCGTTGCACGGCCCGCCGGACAGCACGGCCAGGATGGCCGCACGAACGTCGCCCCGGCCGGCCTTGGTCCCGCGCGGCCCGGCCGGCTTCGTGGCCGCCCCCGGCGGACCCGGCCACCAGGCGCCGGCTGGGCCGCCAAAGCCGCCGCCCCACGGCCCGGACCAGCCGCTGCTGGGGCGGGATTTCCTGCTTTCCGTGCTGTGGCCCCAGCCGAACGCGGCCTTGGTGCCGGCCTTCTGCGCCTCGTGGCACAGGACGGCCAGCTTGCCGAGCGCGCCAGGCAGCAAAAAGTCGAAGTCCCAGGCCGATGAACCGGTTGATGGCATCTCGCGCTCCTGCCTTGCCTATCGATACTGCACTGTCTGCCGATACGATCACGATATATCGACAGAGTACGGCACGATCCGGCGATACACAAGTAATAACGCGTCATCCCCATGGATCGTGCCCAGCGGGGGGTGTGGCAGCACCACGGGGGCGGGGTCGTCCTAGCACCCTTGGCCTGGTCAGCGCGGGTGGTCTTAGATAGGAGCCAAGCCGTAGCGAGCCCGCGGGACGGGCCTGGGCGGGCGGGGAGGGGCTGGAAGCCATGCGCGTGACGCTGGCCTGGCTGCGGCTGGATACCCGGCGGCGGTGGCGGTCGCTGACCGTGCTCGGGCTGCTGATCGCGCTGTCCGCGGGCACCGTGCTGGGGGCGATCGCGGCCGCGCGGCGCGGGGACACCGCGCTGGGCCGGCTGATCGACCGGACCCTTCCTGCCACCGCCACCGTGCTGCCCAACCAGCCGGCCTTCAACTGGGACAAGATCCGCGCGCTGCCCGATGTGGCCGCCCTGACCACGTTCGCGGTGTCCGGGTACGGCATCAAGGGCCTGCCCGATGCGGTGGCCAGCGAAGGCTTCCCGCCCGGCGACGACGCGGTCATGCGGACCATCGAGCGGCCGGTGGTACTCGCGGGCCGGATGTTCGACCCGCGGCGGCAGGACGAGGTCGTGGTCACCCCGGCGTTCCCGGCGAGCTTCGGCAAGGGCGTGGGCGACTACCTGACGCTGCAGCTGCCCACCCCGAAGCAGACGGACGACGGCTACGACCCGACAGACGGAACCCGCGCACGCGGCCCGCAGATCCGGGTGCGGATCACCGGCGTGGTCCGCTCCCCGTGGTTCTCCGACTCGGTCGGGAACCCCGGCGCCGTGCTGCCGTCGCCCGCGCTGTTCGCCCAGCACCGGGCCAGCTTCGTCGGTGCCCATGACGTCGGCTGGGTAAACGCGCTGGTCCGGCTGAAGGACGGCCGGGCCGGCCTGCCGGCGTTCCGCGCCGACCTGGCCCGGATCACCCACCGCAACGACATCGACATCTGGGATAACCTCGGCAGCTTCGGGGTGGCCGCGCAGCAGGTGGATTCCTTCGAGGCGGCCTGCATGCTGGCCTTCGGGCTGGCCGCGCTGGTGGCCGCGATCTTCCTGCTCGGCCAGTCCATCGGGCGGTACATCGCGGCCACCGTGGCCGAGCTCCAGCTGCTGCGGCCGGTGGGCATCGCCCCGCGGCAGGCCGTGGCCGCGGCCACGGCTGGGCCGTTCCTGACCGCGATCGCCGGTACCGCGGTGGGCGTGGCCGGGGCGATTGTGGTGTCGCAGTGGATGCCGATCGGCGCGGCCTCGCTGTTCGAGCCCAGCCCGGGGGTCAGTGCCGACGGGCTGGTGCTCGGCGTGGGCGGGGCGGTGATCCCGCTGCTGGTGCTGGCCGGCTCGGTGGCGGTGGCGGCGGCCGCGCTGGCCGCGGGCCGGGTGGCCCGCCCGGCCCGCCGCTCGGCGATCGCGCTGGGGCTGGCCCGGGCCGGGGCCCCGGTGCCGGTGGTGATCGGGTCCCGGTTCGCGCTCGAGCCAGGCCGCGGCCGGTCCGCGGTGCCGGTCCGCCCGGCACTGGCCGGGGCGATCGTGGGCGTGCTCGGCGTGCTGGCCGCGTTCACGTTCACCGCGGGGGTCACCGACGCCGCCAGCCACCCGGAGCGGTTCGGCCAGACCATCGCGCTGGAGACAGGAATCGGCTTCAACGGGCAGTCCCCGCCCCGGGTGCCGCAGGCCCTGGCCGCGGCGGCGAAGGATCCCAACGTCACGGGCCTGAACGACACGTATAGCGCGGTGGCCTACTCCGGCAACATCTCGCTGACCACCTACAGCATCGCCCCCGTCGCCGGGAAGCAGATCCCGGTGGTGCTGACAGCCGGGCGGCTGCCCGCCCGGGCCGGGCAGATCGTGCTCGCGCCGAGCTCGGCCCGGCAACTGGGCGCGGCGGTCGGCTCGGTGGTCCCGGTGTCCGGTGGCCAGGGCACGCACCGGTACACGGTCACCGGCATCGGCTTCGTCCCTGACGGGCCGCACAACGGCTACGCCGACGGTGCTTGGGTCACGTCGGCCGGCTTCCGGCAGATCTTCCGCGGTGCGCACTACCCGTACAAGTTCCGGGTCGCCATGGTCTCGGTCCGGCCGGGCGCCGACGTGGCTGCGGTGGGCAAGCGGATCAGCAAGGCGGCCAGCCGGGCCGCGCACCAGCCCGCTCAGTTCGAGATACTGCCGCCACCGGCTGAGGTCAGGCAGATCAGGGATGTGGCGGTGCTGCCGGTGGCGCTGTCGGGGTTCCTGGCCCTTCTGGCGGCCGGCGCGGTCGGCCATGCGCTGGCCACCGCGGTCCGGCGGCGCCGCCATGAGCTGGGCGTGCTGCGCGCACTCGGGCTGACCCGGCCGCAGTCATGGCTGGTGGTGACCACCCAGGCGTCGCTGATGGCGCTGATCGGGCTGGCCTTCGGCGTGCCGCTGGGACTGGCCCTGGGCCGGCGGCTGTGGCACCAGGTGGCCGAGACGACCCCGCTGGCCTACCACCCGCCGCTGGCGGTGTGGGCGCTGCTGCTGATCGTGCCCGCCGGGCTGCTGGCCGCCAACCTGCTCGCGGTCTGGCCCGGGCACCGCGCGGCCAGGCTGCGCAGCGGGCAGGTGCTGCGCACCGAGTAACCTCGCCTCCTGCCGGACGGGAGGCCCTGCGTGAGCGATAACGAGATGGCGCGGTTCGTGGCCGCGCTGCCCAAGGCCGAGCTGCACCTGCACCTGGTCGGCTCGGCTTCGCCGGAGACCGTGCTGGCGCTGGCCCGGCGGCACCCGGACGGCGGCGTGCCCACCGAGCCGGACGCGCTGGCTGAGTTCTACCGGTTCACCGACTTCATGCATTTCCTGCAGATCTACTCGCAGGTGAACCTGCTGGTGCGGACCGGCGCCGACGTGGTCACGCTGCTGGACGGGATGGCCGCACAGCTCGCCGCCAGCCGGGTCCGGTGGGCCGAGGTCCAGGTCACCGCGGCGCGCAACCGGATGGCCGGGATCACCTTCGACGAGCTGGCGTCGGCGCTCGCCGACGGCCGGGCGCTGGCCGCGGAGCGGTACGGCGTGGGGCTCGGCTGGATCTTCGACGCGGACGCCGGGCTGGGCCCGGACGGCGCGGCGGAGACCCTGGACTTCGCGGTCCGCTACCGGCCGCCGGGAACGGTCGGCCTGGGCCTGGCCGGGCCCGAGGACGCGATCCGGCAGAGCGACTACGCGCCGTTCTTCCGTGCCGCGCGGGAGGCCGGGCTGCACTCCGTGCCGCACGCGGGCGAGACCGTCGGCCCGGCCGCGGTCTGGGCGGCGGTCAATGAGCTGGGAGCCGAGCGGATCGGGCACGGCATCGGCGCGGCGTCCGACCCGGCGCTGCTCGCTGTGCTGGCCAGCCGGCGGATCGCGCTGGACGTCTGCCTGGTCTCGAACCTGCGCACCGGCGCGGTGCCGTCGCTGGCCTCGCACCCCCTGCCGGTGCTGCTGGCCGCGGGCGTGCCGGTCACCCTGTCCACCGACGACCCGGGCATGTTCGACACCGACCTGAACGGTGAGTACCTGGTCGCGCATGAGCAGTTCGGTCTGGGCCGGAACGAGCTGGCCGGTCTGGCCCGGGCCAGCGCGCAGGCCGCGTTCTGCCCGGAGGACATCCGCGCCGAGATGCTGGCCGGCATCGATGACGCGCTGGCCGGCGCTGCGGCGGCTGACTAAGGCGGAGTCGCGGGGGTCAGCGGGGTCAGCAGCCGCCGGGCGGGCCGGGGGTGCCGGGGCCGTCGGCGGGCTGGTCGACGACGCCGGCCGGGGTGCTGCGCAGCACCGCGCCCAGGTGCACCACGTACCACCGGCCGCGCCAGGAGATCAGCGAGGCGATGCCGATCGAGCGGATCCGGCCGTGCTGCCGGTAGACCAGCCGCGGGCCGGCCACGTGCCAGTACCCGACCTTGTTGTCGCACACGCCCGGGTCGATCCAGGCGGCCTGCACGGCCGGCACGATCACCCGGACCAGATGGGGCCGGCCGGGGGAGCGCCGCAGGAAGTGATGCGCGGCGGCCACGTCGAGCCGGAAGTCGGCCAGCAGCCGGCTGTGCCAGTCGGCTGACGGGTCGGCGATCGCCTTCACCTGCTGGTACGCGGTCAGCGGGAAGAACGCCTGGACCCCTGCCCTGACCCGGCCCGTGACCAGCGCCGTCCACAGGTCGGTCATCTCCGCCCGGAACACGGCGGTGTGCGAGCGGGGCAGCGCCCTGGTCTGATGCAGCCGCGCAGGCGGCCGGGGGACAGGAATGACGCTCGGCGAGCCCGACGGCGTGGGCGCAGGGCTGGCGGGGCTGGCCTGCGGTGCCGAGGGGGTCGCGGCGCCGGTGCTGCTGGGGGCCGCCCCGGCGGCGAAATGGACGGAAGGGCTCGCGCAGCCGGCCAGTCCCGCAGTAAGGGCCGTGAGAACCATAAGCCAGCCGCGTCTGCCCGTCATCGGCCCGCCTCCATCGCCTTTTCCAAGGGAAGCACTGCGCCACTCGAAGCCCGTTGGCCCGGGGGGGGGCTTTGGCGTCACTTGGAGGAGCACGCGCCGGGCCAGGGCCTGCCGGATTGAACCCCGTCCAGGGTCCGGACGATCGATCAGGATGCCCCGGCGTGCCGCGGCCAGCGTACCTGCCGTCCTGCGATCACGTACCTCGTCCGGCGCCATTCCCATGATCGCGGAGGTTTTGCCACCGCCCGCGGTGCACAATCCTCCGCGATCATGGAAACCCTCTGGATCCCCGGTCCCGTAAGGAATCCAGAGTCCAGAAAGGCCTGGGCCACGCGGGCCCCGGCGGAAAGTGAACCCCGCGAAATGACAGCAGCCGGTCACCAGCAGATTTCCCTGGGTAACGGAAACCCTTTGCCCGGTAGTTCAGCCGCAGCCTAGATTCCGCGCCCAGACGGCCAAGCTCATCAAACGGAAACGGCAGCCGCCCGTGCGCGCGGCGGGCCTGTCCCGGTCCAGGGGAGCGGGTGACTGGCTCGGCGTGCGGGCGGCAAATAACCCCGGGTAGCTCATCCAGGAGCCCTGCCGGTCGTCCGGGAGGGCCGGGATTCCTCATGGCTGATGTCGGCCGAACGTACGAGGTGACGCAACAGGCCAGGCCTGGATGGCGCGGGGCTGGGAGGCGCCAGGAATACGCGGCGGCGCGCGCCGGGGCCGGAGGGCCGGCCCTGGTGCCCGGGCAGGAGGCCTCCTGCGGCCGTCGTGGCTGGGACCCCCGTAGCTGGATGCTGGCGGTCCGGGCGGAAACGCCAGTCCAGTGGTCCTCGCCCACGGACGGCCCGGCCTGGTGCCGGGACGGCAGCTGTTCTAGTGAGCAGCTTTGTATTTGTTAATGATCTCGGTGCTGAGCCGGCCGCGGTCAGAGATCGCGATTCCCTGCTCGCGGGCCCAGGTTCGGATCGCGGCCCGGTCGAGCCGGTGGGCCGTGGTCCGGGTGGCGCGCCTAGCCGCACCGCCGGGGGTGCGCCGTGCCGCCTGGATGAAGGGCGCTAGCGCCTCTTCGAACTTGGCTTTGTTCTGCGGGGTGAGGTCGATCTCGTAGGACGAGTTCTGGTAGCCGAACACCACTGGTCCGGCTCCCGCGGATCCGTCGATATCGTCCGTCACTAGTACGTTTACCGTTTTGGCCATACTTGATCGTCGGCGCCCGCCCTTGACCTTGTCAAATTGACGCGCCGCCGGACGACCCGGGCCCCCGTTTGGCTGCTCCATTAATGCCTAGTTTACCGATTTAGGGGCCTTTCCCGCAGCCCTCTGGCGTGTCGTGTCGCGACCGTCCGGCGAGAATTTCCGCGGGCCCGCCGGCCGGCCGGCGGTGCTTTCCGGGAACGGCCCGCCCAGCCGTGGTTTCGCTCCGCAGTCGGGTGATGCCAGATAAGTGATGACGGCCGGGCAGCCCGGGTAGCGGCGGGCGGGATTAACGGCGGGCCGGCTGGTTAGCGAGATAGGCCTCGATTGCGTCCCGGTTTCTGGTCAGGCAATCGATCCGCTGCTGCACCCGGCCGAGCTCCGCGCGGATGAGCTCGACCGTGGCGGCCGGCAGGCAGCCGATCGTGCGCCGGACATCCTCGGGGTCGTTCAGGCAGGGCAGGATCGTGCGGATGATCTCGGTGGTCAGCCCGGCGTCGAGCAGCCCGCGGATCTGCCCCGCCTGGCTGACCGCGCCGTCCGGGTAGGACCGGTAGCCGCTGCTGGTCCGCTCCGGGGTCAGCAGTCCCTGCTCCTCGTAGTAGCGCAGCATCCGGGCCGATATCCCGGTCCGCGCCGCCAGCTCGCCGATCCGCACCGGGCCCTCCGCGAAGATCAGATCCGGCATCTGCCGCGCTCAGGCTCAGCATTTGCCTTCACACTGATGTGAAGGTTTGAGCATAGCGGTATGCCCACCAGCACCCCGCCGGCCTGCGCCCCTGACCCCGCCCTGGAACTCCTGCCCGCTGAGCCGGAAGCGATCCCGGATCGGCTGCCCCTGGGCGGGCTGCTGGCGCTGGCTGCGGTGGCGACCTGGATCGTGGTCACCGAACTGTTCCCGGCGGCGGTGCTGCCGCAGCTTGGCGCGGCACTCCGGGTCGCGCCCGGCCAGGTCGGCTATCTGGCCAGCGGGTTCGCCATCGCGGCGACATGCGCGGCGATCCCGTTCGCGGCGCTGACCCGAGGGCTGCCCCAGCGGCCGCTGCTGCTGGCCCTGGTGGCCGGGATAGCCGCCGCCAGCGCGGCGACCGCGGCCTCGTCGAGCTACGGGCTCACGTTCGGCCTGCGGATCGGAGCCGGGCTGCTCAACGGGATGGTGTGGTCCATGCTGGCCAGCTACGCCGCCCGGATCGCGCCGCCCGCCCAGCGCGGCCGCGCGGTCGCGATCACGCTGGCCGGGATCACCGTGGCGCTGACGGCCGGGCTCCCGGCCAGCGCCGCCGTGGCCGGCCTGATCGGCTGGCGGGCCACCTTCGCCGCCCTGGCCGTGCTCGGCGCCGTGCTGATCGGCTGGATCCGGGCGACGATCCCGGCCCTGGGCGGCGAACCGGCCGGGACCCGCCCCGGGCTGCTCACCGTCGCGCGGCGGCCGGGAATACGCCCGGTGCTCGCCACCACGGCGCTCCTGCTGGCCGGCCACCAGGCCCTGTACACCTACATTGCGCCGGTCGCGGCCCGGGCCGGGCTGCGTCATCCCGGCCTGCCGCTGCTCGCCTTCGGCGCGGCCACGGTGGCCGGTATCGCGCTGGCTGGCTGGCTCGCCGACCGCTGGCCCCGGCTGGCCCTGGGCGGCGCCGTCGGCCTGGTCGCCGCGGCGCTCGGCCTGCTCGCCCTGGACGGCCAGTCCCTGCCGGGCTTGCTCGTCGCCGCGGCCCTGTGGGGCACCGGCTTCGGCGCCGCTCCGGCCCTGCTGCAGGCTGCGCTGACCGCGGCCTCAGGCTCGCGCTACGCCGTGGTCGCCTCGTCCTTCCAGACCACGGTCTACAACACGGGCATCGCCGCGGGCGCCTTCGCCGGGGGTGCCGTCCTGGACGCCCGCGGTGCCGCCGCCCTGCCCTGGACCGCTCTCCCGCTCGTGGTCGCCGCCCTCGGCGCCGTGACCCTGACTGCCCGCCGCCGGGCGTACGCGCCCTAGGATCCGGCTAGCCACGCCAGAAAGCGGCCCCGCGACCAGCAGCGGCCGATAGCCTCGGCGCGCAGAGCCGGCTGGCCGGGCACCGCCGGGCCGGGCACCGCCAGGCCGATGATGCTGTGGCCAGAGGCGCGCCGGTCACCGAGCGTCGGTACCGAAGGCGCGACCCCAACCCCCTCCACGGACACCCACGCCACTGTCCGTCCGGCCGCCGCCTCGCCGAGGCGGTGCAGGAAGCGCAGGCGGCTCGCGGGCGGCAGGGACGACAGCGCCCACGTCGTGATCACGACCGGCAAGGCGCCCGCGGGCACCCGGGCGAACGCGCCGGGCAGCAGTTCGGCGGCGTCACCGTGCAGCAGCTGCGGAGGGGCCGTCGCCGCCAGCGCGATCGCCGCCTCGAGCCCCGCGGACCGCTCTGGCTGACCCGGCCACAGGCAGGCGCGCAGCCACCGGGCCTGCGCCGCGTCGGTCACGTCGAACGGATCGGGGCCGACGCCGATCCGGGCGACGACCTCCGGCATCGCCCGCGCCGGGAGGGGCCGGTCTCCCGCGACCGACGACGACAGCTGCACGGGAGACGACGGGTCACCCAGCGACTGCCCGTTGCTGTAGGTGATGCCGACGCGGTCGGTGCTGAGGTTGAGCCCAGCCGAACCGCCCACGTCGATCAGCCCGGCCGCATCCGCGCCGAGCCGCGCCGCCGCCTCGGCGATGGCCGGGTACAGCACGGCGCATCGCACGGTCTCGTAGGTCCGTACCGGCCGGCGCACGGCGATGGCCACCACCGCACCGGTCATCCGCAGCAGCGTGCCGACCGCCGCGCCGGCGGCCGCGTCGCCGTCCGCCGCGGCGTAGGCCGCGGCCAGTTCCGGGGCACGCCCGGCGAGTGCGAGGTCATGCAGCGCGGCGAGGATCACCGTGGGATGACGCTTGCGGGCCGGCGCCGTCTCGATGGCGCGCAGCGCCTCGCCGGATTCGCTCAGGGCGACGGCGACGCGCTCGTACAGCGGTGATGTCCCGGCGGCCTCGACCTCACCGAAGCGCCGGTACACCTGAGCGAGCGTGCGGGCCTTACCCACTGCTAGCCGGTGATGCTGATCGCGGTGTGCGCGTTGCGGACCCGGGTCAGCGCGGTGGTCAGCACCGGCTTCTCGTCCGCGGTCAGGTAGCGGGAGAAGTGCTGCTCGATGCCGCGCAGGTAGGTGGGGGCGGTGGCGAGCACCGCCTGGACACCCAGCTCGGTGATCCCCGCCCAGATCACCCGCCGGTCTTCCGGGTACTGCGTCTTGGTGGCCAGCCCGACGGCGGCCATGGCGTCGACCACCCTGCTGACCCTGCTCCGGCTCAGCACGACCCGCTCGCCGAGCTCGACCATCCGCAGCCGGCCGTCCGGGGCGGCCTTCAGCTCAATAAGAACGTCATACCAGGTCAGCGGGATGTGCCCGGCGTGGCTGAGATCGGTCTCGATAGCCCGCAGGGCAGCCGCATGCGCCAGCAGCATGGCCCGCCAGGCCGCCATCCCGGCCTCGTCGGTGGTGGCGGCCGGGCCCGGCGCGGGCGGGGCTTCCGGCTCGTTATCGGTGGTGCTCACCGCGGCAGCATAGCGAATTATGTGCGCACGCACACATCTGCTAGATTATGTGCGTGCGCACGCACATAACAGTTAGCTGTTATGACTGACATAACTAACGCTGGTCTGCGCAACGGCAGCAGCAGCGGCAGCGGGCGTGCGCGGCGCACGACTGCGCGGCAAACGACTGCGCGGCAAACGACAAGGAGGCAGCAGCAGTGACCACAGCATCAGCGGCGACCCGGGAAGTCGGCGGCGCCGAACTGCCCGCGGCCGGGCTCTGGAAGGTCGACCCCGGCCACGCCGAGGTGGCCTTCGTGGGCAGGCATTTCCTGCTGACGAAGGTGCGCGGGCGGTTCACCGGAGTGGACGGCGAGGTACGCATCGGGGCGGACCCGGAAGCCAGCAGCGTGACCGTGACCATCGACATGGCCTCGGTGCACAGCGGGGACGGCACCAGGGACAGCCATCTCCGCTCGGCGGACCTGTTCGACGTGGCGAACCACCCGACGGCCACGTTCCGCTCGACGGCGGTCGCCTGGGACGGCACGTCCGGCACGCTCGCCGGCGACCTGACGATCAAGGGCATCACCAAACCGGTCACGCTGACCGTCGGCTACGTCGGCTACGCCCAGGACCCCTGGGGCAGCGACCGTGCGGTGTTCTCCGCCCGGGGCCGGATCAACCGCGAGGACTGGGGCGTGAGCTGGAATATGCCCCTGGCCCGCGGCGGTCTCCTGGTCTCCACCGAGATCGACCTGGAGCTAGAGGTCGAGCTCATCCGCCAGCCCTGATTTCCCGCCCTGCGCTCCGCGCCTGGTCCCCTGACCCCGGACCCGGCGAGGGCGCGGCCGGCCCGGCCGGCCCGGCCAACTGGATCGGGGATTGGCTTGACGGGCGGCCATTTGGCTGGCTATTCAGGGAAGGCGGTAATGCGGGGTCTGCCCGTTACGCCGTTATGCCCAGCGCCTACCGAGGGGACAGGAATGGGTGCTGTTCCTGT
>Ga0157379_10005744_pt1 | contig 10675 bp, 9 predicted proteins | sample S25metaG_FD_121802 | JGI IMG/M metagenome (GOLD analysis project Ga0157379, IMG submission 121802) | Switchgrass rhizosphere microbial communities from Kellogg Biological Station, Michigan, USA - S2-5 metaG | ecosystem: Host-associated > Plants > Roots > Rhizosphere > Soil | place: USA: Michigan... | reverse complement strand
CCCTGAATCCCACCCTCGAGATCGAAGGTATTCTCCTGACAATGTACGATGAGCGAACGACATTATCCCGTCAGGTAGCGACAGATCTTCGCAGCTTCTTTGGAACGCAAGTCTTCCAAAGCGTGATTCCACGCAACGTGCGCTTGGCCGAAGCACCAAGTTTTGGTAAGCCTATTATTTTCTATGATATACACAGTAAAGGGGCCGAGGGCTATACGCAGCTCGCCCAGGAGGTAATTGCCAATGCCGAGAAACGCCTTGGGACGGGGGCTCGGAGCGCTCATTCGGGAGCCTGAGCCGGCCCAGCCAGCACCGGAAATTCAGCAGCCGGTACCAGTTTCGACGGGTGGAGGAGCTGCGGTTGTGCCCGCGCGCGAAAATGCCAGTTTCGGCCCGCAGGAAATTGACATTGATCTGATCGAACCGAGTCCATACCAGCCGCGCACTCGCTTCCGCGAGGAGGCGCTGGAAGAGCTGGCCCGCTCCATCCAGGCGAGTGGGATTATTCAGCCGATCGTGGTTCGGCCAGTGGGCAGCCGCTTTCAGCTGATAGCCGGTGAGCGCCGCTGGCGCGCAGCCCAGCGTGCAGGCCTGCGCAAAGTGGCGGCTATCGTTCGGCAGGTGGCGGACGAGCTGGCGCTCGAAATGACGCTGGTCGAAAACATCCAGCGTGAAGATTTGAACGCGATGGAAGCGGCGCGTGCCTTTGAGCGATTGATGGACGAATTTCAGCTGACGCAGGAATCGGTCGCGGAGCGCACTGGCAAGGACCGGGCAACGGTCGCAAACGCCATTCGCCTGCTGAAGCTCGAGCCGACCATTCAAGACTGGATTGAGGAAGGGAAGCTAACTGCCGGCCACGGACGGGCTCTTCTTGCGGTGCTCGATCCGCAGCTGCGCATGCGTTATGCCCAGCGGGCCTCCCGAGGCGGCCTTACGGTGCGGCAGATTGAACGCCTGGCTTCGCGCCGCGCCCGCGGGAACAAGGAAAAGGCGGAAGCTCAGGTCGATCCGAACGTGCGCGAAGCGCTGGAAGAACTTCAGCGGCATCTCGGCACCAAGATTTTACTGCGCGAACGCACCAAGATCCGCCCCGGACAGCTGGTGCTGGAGTTTTACGACGACAATCAGTTGATGGGACTGTACGACCGATTGATGAAGTAGCTTGCTACGGAATTCCCGCGCGCAGCAGGGAACTGTCCTTGCGTTCAGTCGCGCATTCGACACCCACTTCAGAATTTTTCGCAAAACACTCTTGGACTCGACAAAACGAGCCGCTAGAGTGAGAGCGTCGATTTCGTCTGGCGACGTGAGGAATCTCAAATGGCGTGGAAGTGGCCCGGCAGTACAACCAGTGGAAACAGCGAAGAGTGGACCGGTTTTATCGATCAGGGCGTGACGCTCGAGGGCACGCTGCAGCTCACCGGAACGTTTCGCATCGATGGTAACGTTAAAGGCAATATTATTTCTGAACAAACATTGATCCTGGGCGAGAACGCCAAGGTCGAAGGGCAAATCGAAGGCAATCGGGTGGTGATTGCCGGCCGTTACGATGGCGTGATTTTTGCCAAGGGCCGCGTGGAAATTCAACCTAAGGGCGTGGTCACCGGCGAAGTTCACTCGCCTTGTCTGGTTATCGATCCCGGCGGAATCTTTGACGGCCGCTGCCATATGCTGGCTGCTTCGGACACCGCGACCGCTCCCAGCGTCACGATTCCGATTCGCGCGCTCAGCCAGGCGTAACTTCGCTCTCATTTTTCACTCGCCATAAAAATCGTAGAAGCTCGCTCCTGCGCGTCAATCGCGGCCCGGCGGCATTCCTTCAGGCCAGAGTTGCTGCAGGATTGACACCTGCTCGCCCCGCGTCTATCGTCGAATAGGAAATTTTCGCCTAAGGAAAGTTCCGCACATTCATGAAGATTCTGGTAATTGGCGGGGGCGGCCGCGAGCACGCACTGGTCTGGAAGCTGCGCGAAAGCTCGCGCGTCGAAAAAATCTGGTGCGCCCCTGGCAACGGCGGCATCGCTGACGAAGCGAACTGTCTGCCTGTGGAAGCTGGCGACGCGCAAGGTTTGGTGGCGATCGCCGAAAAACTTCGTCCGGATCTAACGGTCATCGGCCCGGAGCTCCCGCTGGTCAATGGCGTAAGCGACGCTCTCCGCGCGCGGAACCTTGCTGTTGTCGGACCATCGCAAATTGCCGCACAACTGGAAGGCAGCAAAATCTTCGCGAAAAACTTCCTGCTTCGCCATTCCATTCCCACGGCCAAAATGTTTGGCGAATTTTCCCGAGCCGACGAAGCCTATGCCGCTCTTCCACAGCTGACGTACCCGCTGGTCGTTAAGGCTGATGGCTTGTGCGCCGGCAAGGGCGTTCTGGTCGCCCAGTCTGCCGCCGAAGCCAAGGATTTCATCACGCGAGCCATGCTCATCGAAGAGTTCGGAGCCGGCGGCAAGCGCGTTATGCTGGAAGAGGCGCTCGAAGGCGACGAGCTTTCGTTCATCATTGTCACCGACGGCGACCAATTCACGGTGCTTCCGCCTACTCGCGATCACAAGCGTGTTTTTGACGGCAACCGCGGCGCCAACACGGGCGGCATGGGGGCTTATTCCGCGGACGACCTCATGCCGGCTGAGCTTCGCGCGCACATCGAACAAGGAATCGTCACACCCGTTCTGCAAAGTCTCAGCCAGGATGGCATACGCTACCAGGGCTTCTTATATATAGGGCTTATGCTGACCAGCGACGGGCCAAAGGTGTTGGAGTTCAATTGCCGGTTAGGCGACCCCGAAACTCAAGCAATTTTGGCGCGGACCGACTTTGATCTAGCCGAAGCGCTGACAAATTTGGCGACGCGGCGGTTCCGGTCAAACGAATGGAAATGGAGATCCGGCGCAAGTGCTTGTATTGTAATGAGTTCCATAGGTTACCCCGGAAAGTTCACGACAGGAAAAGTAATCGAAGGACTAACCAGTTTACAGGGTCAGACCGGTGTGAAGATTCTTCACGCAGGTACGCGCCGCCAAGGTGACCTGTTCCTCACCAGCAGTGGCAGGGTACTCGGTGTCACCGCATATGGTTCAGATCTTGCCAGCGCCCTCGCCAAAGCATATGCAGCCACGGCGCAAATTCGTTTTGATGGCATGCACTACCGCACCGACATCGGCGGCGGCACCGGTCGAGCGCATTCAGCGGGCGACTAGCGTAGCGCGACGCTATCGCGGCGGGTCCACTCTGCGCCGCAGCGTCGGTGCCTCCGGCGGTTTGTTCTTGTCTTCTTGCTTGGCTCGTTCCACCGGCTCTTCGGGAGGCACGATCCAGTTAAATCCGTGCTGTTCCTCAAACGTGCCCATAACGAATTCTCGATTCGAGTAGATCAACGGAATCGCGGCGCGCAAGAATGCCGCGGTGTCGGGAGTCACCGTTTTCTGCGCCTGGCCGTTGGCAATTAACTCGGCTGCTTTCGCCCACTTTGGATCGGAGCCGCTCAGCTTCGCCAGCGAAGGTTCGTTCCCCTCGATTAACTGCTGCAGCGTTGGCCCCTTGCAGGCTCCGGGGTAGCAAGTTTCCACTAACTTTTTCGGCGCTTTCTTTTCCGGCGGATAAATCTGTTCGAATCGCGGCCGCAACACGCGCGTCTGCCAAAAATCTCCGCGCGACGAAATCATCTCCTGCGTCATGCGATATTCCATGGTCCACACTTCTGGTCCGTAATCCTTGGGCCCGAACCCGATGACCACAAGCTCAAAGAGCGGCTGATCCGCGGGGAAATCCAGTTTGTGGTGGAGCCGCGCCGCCAGTGGTGTCAGCTTTTCCAGAAACGCCACGCCGATCGTTTCCAGATCAGGCTCCGCGTCGCCGTTGTAGCTCCCGGCATAGTTCGGATCCTGGTTCGCGATGTGCGTCAACTGCTTGTCCAGCCGGATCGGAGTCGGTTCGGCGGGAATGCGCCACTCCGATGAGCCAAACAGCACGCCGACGTGATGACTGTCCAACGAAATCACGCGCGGCGGCACCGCCCCGGCTTCTTCGATCGGCTCATTAATCGCAATGAAAATGATGTTTTCGCGCGTAGCGTGAACAATCACGCGTCCACCCGCCAGCGTCGCCACGATCTCGTCGTCCCGGTCCTGCGCGAACGCTGGCCCGGCGAGGGCAAGCAACGCTGCGACAAACACGCGAGCTCCGAACATCCTCAGCGCAGCCTTACAGGTTGGTCCGCTAAACCTCAGCCTCATGCCTCAATCTTACTCCCGCGCCGCACTCCCCGGCTCACAATTGCAGCGACGCGGAAGTGCCTCACGTGGTTTCTTCTCCCACTCGCTTCCGGTAGAATAAAAAGATACTTTGCAAAGGAATTCACTGCGTTTATGGGACTCAAGAAGATCAAAAACATCACTCACAATGGCAAGCGCCTGAGCGACATTCTCGCCGCCCACGAACTTTTCTTTTCCGGCAAGGACGGTGGCTCACGCGCCGATCTTTCCGGCGCAAATCTCAGCGGAGCGGACCTCACATCCGTCAACCTGACCGGCGCCAACTTGCGGGGCGCAAATCTGGAAGGCTCGGACCTTCGCCGCGCGCGCCTCACCGTCGCTGATTTGTCGGGCGCGAACTTGCGCAAAGCGGACTTGCGGAACTCGGATCTGACCGAAGCCAGACTCGCGGGCGCAAATCTCGAGGAAGCCCAAGCCAGCGGCATCGAATTTTTCCGCTGCGACCTCTCCAATACGAATTTTCAACGCGCACTTCTTCGCAATGCGAACTTTCGCTTAGCCAACGTAAACGGCGCCAAATTTTCCGGCGCGGATATGGGTGTAGCCATCCTGCGCGAAACCGATCTAACCGGCGCCGATCTTTCCGGTGTGGACCTTTCCACCACCCTGATGCCGAAAAATTATGCTGGAAAAGCCGAGACGAAATCCGCCTGATTTTTGAGCATATTGTTCGTGCACCGTTTGTATTCGAGTTCGTAGCTATTCCTGAGACTGCGTGGTAGCCTCTCGCTGATTCTCCTTCCTGGAGTTTTGTGGCCACACCCAGCGCACAAATCGAACCATTGGCCGTCCGCGAGCGCGTGCTCGATGTACTTCGCGCGCTGCTCACCGAACTGGGCAGCGAAGGCGCTCTGCCCATGCTCGGCCTTAAATCGCACTTGGATCGCGAACTCGGCCTGGGCAGCCTCGAACGCGTCGAATTGCTCGCCCGCCTGGAATTTGAATTCGGCGTGCGCCTCCCCGATCGCGTCGCCGCGGAAGTCAATACTCCCGAGGAGTTGACCGCTGCTGTCATGGCCGCGCCACCTGCGGATTTGCCGCACGACACCGCGCCTTCCGCTCTGCGCAGCTCTGCCAAAGAGCAAACACTCCACCGGCAGGCAACGGATGAAGGAGTCTTCGCTGCGCAAACTCTGATCGAGGTTCTTCGCTATCGCGCCATCCATGACGCCGAGCGCGTCCATCTGAACATTACCGAGGACTCCGACTCCGGCGAAAAAATGCACACGCTGACTTTCGCGGAGCTTTACAACGCTGCTCAGCGCTGTGCCGCCGAGTTCGCGCGACGTGGCGTTCCTCCCGGCGGCCGTGTCTCCCTTATGCTGCCTACCTCGCGCGCGTTTTTTGTTTCGTACGCGGGAATCTTGCTCGCTGGCGCGATTCCCGTCCCGATCTATCCGCCGTTTCGCGCCGATCGCATCGAAGAATACGCCGACCGCCAGGCCGCCATCCTCAACAATGCCGGCGTCTGCCTGCTTCTCACGTTCCGCCGCGCCGAAGCTGTCGCCAAATTGCTTAAGCCTCGCGTCCGCTCTCTGAACGGCGTTGTCGACGCCGAAAAACTTCTCGACGCAGCCGATAAAGCGCCTCCGCCTGCTCCCGGAGCGCTGCCGGCACATTTGTCCGGCGCACGGGTACGCAAGGCCGGCGATATCGCGCTCCTGCAATACACATCCGGATCCACCGGCGATCCCAAAGGTGTCTCGCTCACACACGCCAACCTTCTCGCCAACATTCGCTCCATCGGCGAAGCTGTGCAGCTCACTGCGGAAGATGTCGGCATCAGCTGGCTACCGCTGTACCACGATATGGGACTCATCGGTGCGTGGCTCACCTTGCTGCATTTCGGTACGCCGCTATCCGTCATGTCTCCGCTCGCGTTTCTCACTCGCCCGGAACGTTGGCTCTGGGCCTTTCACAAACACCGCGGCACCATCACCGCGGCTCCTAATTTCGCCTATGAACTTTGCGTCCGCAAAATCGCCGACAAGGACATTGAAGGCCTCGACCTCAGCAGCATGCGTGCCGCTCTGAACGGCGCCGAACCTGTAAATCCGGAAACGCTCGAGCGCTTCGAACAACGCTTCGCAAAATATGGTTTCCGTCGCGAAGCTCAGCTACCCGTTTATGGCCTGGCTGAAGCGTCTCTCGCCGTCACGTTTCCGCCGCTCAATCGCGGCCCGCGCGTCGATCTTGTCAATCGGGAAATTTTCACCGCGCAGGGACACGCCGAGCCCGCAACCGACGACCCCGCCGCCATCGCGTTTGTTTCTTCCGGCATGCCCGTCCCTCGCCACGAAGTCCGCATCGTCGACGATTCCGGCAGCGACGTCCCGGACCGCACCGAAGGCTTCCTATGGTTTCGCGGACCCTCCGCTACTACGGGCTACTTCAACAATCCCGCCGCCACGCAAACGCTTTTTCCTGAAGGCGAGCCGCCGCACGGAGAATTTGCGTGGGTGAATTCCGGCGATCGCGCCTATCGCGCCGATGGCGAAATCTTCGTCACCGGTCGTGTCAAAGACATCATCATCAAGGGCGGCCGCAACCTGTATCCTCACGAAGTCGAGGAGCTGGCAGGCCGGGCCGATGGCATTCGCAAGGGTTGCATCGTCGCGTTCGGTCTAAAAGACGAAGGCACCGGAACGGAAAAACTTGTCGTGGTCGCCGAATCCCGCGAATCCGATCCTTCGCATCGCTCTGCTATCGCCGCCGCCGTCACGCACGAGGTTTCCAGCGGACTGGGCCTGCCGCCCGATCGCGTCGAACTCATTCCTCCGGGCAGCATTCCCAAAACTTCCAGCGGCAAGTTGCGCCGCGAAGAAACGCGCCAGCTCTACATAGCCGGAACGTTGAGCACCAAGAAAGCTCCTGCGTGGCTGCAAATCGCACGCCTTGGCACTGCCGGCACGGCCAAAAACATTTTTCGCAATACGATTAGCGGCCTGAAGCGCGGCTTCGAGATTCTTTACGGCATCTACTTCATTGTTCTTTTCGTCGTCTGGATCATTCCCGCGCGTGCCGGAGTTCTTCTTTTCAAGGATCATCGGGCCGCAGGTCGCTACACCCGCGCCGCCGTGAAATTGCTTTTCTTTTTCGCCGGCATTCGCGTCCGCGTCGTCGGCAAGGAACACATGAACACGCCCGGCGCAAAAATCTACGCTTCGAATCACACCAGCTTCTTCGACGTCCTCCCGCTCATGGGTGCGCTGGGTGTTCCCTATCGCTTCGTCGCCAAACACGAAGTCCACGCCATGCCTTTCATCGGCACGTTTCTGCGCAAGATGAAGCATCTGTCGTTCGAACGCGGCGATTCCAATTCGCGCCGGGAAGCGGTCCAGGAAATGGAATCCACTCTGCGCGACGGTGAATCCGTTTTCGTTTTTCCCGAAGGCACGTTCGTCCCTGAGGAAGGCGTCCGCCCTTTTCAGCTCGGAGCTTTTCATACGGCCGTTTCCACTGGTGTTCCCGTCATTCCCGTTTCTCTGGCCGGCACGCGCCATTTTCTTCGCGACGGCACCATTCTTCCTCGCCCCACCACGGTCACCATTACGCTTTCGCCTCCGGTCACTCCTTCTGCTGCTGCTGCCAGTTCCTCCGACTGGCACCAGGTGGTCCGCCTGCGCGACACTGTCCGCGAACAGATTGCCCGTTTCTCCGGCGAGCCGCTCATTTGAGAATTAGCTGAGAAAAAGTTTTCCGCCCGTCTCCGTATAAACCCCTGCAAAGAAGAACTTTGCATACGCAACCCTTGCAACTTCTCCCTTCCGGAGCGCATCTCTTATGACAACACATTTACAATTGCGTTTCGCCGCTTCCCTGCCTGGAGCGCGTCGCGCACGTGTAGCCGCGCATTTCTGGCGCGCGCTCGCGCAACAAATACACCCATTTGGAGGACTCATGAAGTTGAAGGTCGTAGTGTGCCTGCTCGTGTTCGCTTCACTTTTCGCCGTCGGCGCATCCGCGCAAGATGTGCAGAAATTCGATCTCTTCGCCGGATATTCTTATGTCCGCGCCAACCCGGGAACTTCCGGCGTGGATGGCTTCAATCTTCACGGCGGCAGTGCATCCATCGCTTACAACGCCAACAGCTGGCTCAGCGGTGTCGCTGACTTCGGCGGCTATCACAGCGGAAATATTCTCGGTACCGGCGTGGATGGTACGCTCTCCACATATTTGTTCGGACCGCGTGTTTCGTACCGGCATCATTCTCACTTCACGCCGTTCGGGCAAGTGCTCTTCGGTGTAGCGCACATTGGCGGCAGCAACGGTCTTGCTTTCTCTACCTCCAATAATTCCTTTGCCATGGCCCTCGGCGGCGGCGTGGACGTCAATGTTTCTCATCGCTTCTCCATCCGTCCCGTGCAGGTGGACTACCTGCTGACCCGCTTCAACGAATTCGGCAACGGTGCGCAAAATCAGAACAATCTGCGCGTTTCCACCGGCGTCGTTTTCCACTTCTAACCGTTTTCTGTCTTGAAGGTTCCGAAGTGACTCACGCCGCCTGATCAGCGGTCGGCGTTTCCCTCCGGTTGCCGGTGCAAATAGGCAGAAAGGGCCCGCTTGGCAGACGCGGGCCCTTGCACCGTCCGTCGAGTTCGCGTTTGTTCGGTGACCACTTAATCCGCTCACTCAACGGTTCCTGGGGGGGCCAGCGAAACTCCTGTCTATTGCTGCTGCGTTGTGTAAATCACCGTAATGAACGTGTCGACTTCCACCGGCTGGCCATTCAGCAATGTTGGTTTGTATCGCCAGTGCCGCACCGCATCCATCGCCGATTGCACAAACATCGGATCGCCACTCACCAATTGCAAGGACTGAATCGTTCCATCCATCGAAATCACTGCATGCAACTCCACTTTTCCACTTCGATGAATCTGTATTGCCAATGGCGGATATACCGGTTCTACACGACGCGTCAGCATTGCGGGATCAATGTGTCCTACGACAAGTCGTTTCTTTTCCTGGGTCTCATGCGGAGCATCGGGCTGCCGCCTGTTGTCGAAGATATTGAGTCCGCTGTCCGGGCCTTCGGGCGCGCCGGGCAGATCGACTCCACCGTCTATGGGGCCAGGTGAACCGTCTCTCATCAATCGCTCGGTGATTGGTGCAGGGTTCGTGTTGAAGCACACTACACAAGGTCGCGTGGTCGTGGAGTAGCCGGCCGCGGTTTGCGTCCTGTGTGGCGCACTCGCGCGATACGGCGGAATTGGCGTGGTAGTCACAATCCCCAACTCCGCCGGCCTCGCCAACATCGGCGCAATCACCAGAGCCGTCAGTCCCAGGCTCTGCAGCGCAATCGAAATCGCAATCGCGCGCCGCTTGACCTTTCTCCCGCGTTTCTTGTCTTCGGCACTCCCCTCGACCAAACACTCGCCAAAATTTCCCGGTCCATGCTCCATCTTCACAATTTCCTTTAGGTCTGACATCGCACACCTCCACTCAGGCTTTCAGGGTCTGCCGTTTGCAAACCCTCTTCAGACACACGGCTTCCGCTCCCTGTTCTACAGAGCCTTCAGCCGGTCAAATTGGTTTGCTTATCCCTGAGAGAACCCCGCGAGTTGGCAACTTTTGCCGCACCGGCTCCTGCAGGTTGCCATGCAGTGGCCGGCGCGGCGCTCGCAGGGATGTGAGGTTGCGCGCGTCCTCAACCTCTTGGACACCACACGCAACAACCGGTTCCCACTAAATCGCTTACTTATAAACGATTGGTGGCCGGCGCGTTCCGTCCATTTTTCAGCTTCCCTTTCCATTTTCCGCCCTTCTGTAACCTTTCGCCTTTTCTCCGCATCGTATCTCCGGACGTGGATCCGAACGTTAGCCGCATCCTTTCCAACGGCCAACTTTAGGGGGTTCTATGGAACGGCATAATCCCGAAACCATCGGGGTGCGCCGCACCGGATGGGCTGCCCTGGACCGCGATCCGCAGCAGGACAAAATCGAGTTCGTCTGTCCCCACTGCGGCCAGCGCGACCAGAAAAATGCCCGCCGCGAGCGCACTCTCTACCGCTTTACCGACGGTTTTCTGCAGGATCTGCAAGGCGAAGTCACGCAGTGCCACTCCTGCAAAAAATATCTCCGCGTAGTTCCCATTGTGATGCTGCACGATCAGGACGAAACGCGGCGTTTCGGCGCCGTCTTCGCTGACGAGCTAGTCACCAGTTCCCAGTAATTCTGTTTGCCTCGCTTCCAGGGGTAGAACAAAAAAGCGCCTCGAGAAATTTCGAGGCGCTTTTTCAATTTCTGAGAACAGCTGCTCTGGAGTGGATGCGCTCTTAGCTTACCGATAACGCCAGCAACCAAACCGCGCATCCCACTACCGCACCCGCGGCCCGTAGTCGTACGCGCACCCATATCGCGGAGTTACGTACACCGGCCCATAAAACCGCCGCGGCGCT
>Ga0157379_10005743_pt1 | contig 10675 bp, 10 predicted proteins | sample S25metaG_FD_121802 | JGI IMG/M metagenome (GOLD analysis project Ga0157379, IMG submission 121802) | Switchgrass rhizosphere microbial communities from Kellogg Biological Station, Michigan, USA - S2-5 metaG | ecosystem: Host-associated > Plants > Roots > Rhizosphere > Soil | place: USA... | reverse complement strand
CGCCGCGTTTGCGTCAGGACGCCCTTGCGCGCATCGACGAGCACGATGGCGACATCCGCCGTGGACGCGCCGGTGGCCATGTTGCGCGTGTACTGCTCGTGGCCGGGCGTGTCGGCCACGATGTAGCGTCGCGTGGGCGTCGACAGGAACCGGTACGCGACGTCGATCGTGATGCCCTGCTCGCGCTCGGCGGACAGGCCGTCGAAGAGGAGCGCGAGATCGATGTCGCCGCCGCGCGTGCCGACCTTGCGTGAGTCGGCAGCGAGCGTCGCGAGCTGATCGTCGGGAATCGCCCCCGTCTCGTGGAACAGCCGGCCGAGCAGCGTGCTCTTGCCGTCGTCGACGCTGCCGCATGCGATCAGCCGCAGCAGCGCCGGCGCGCGCGCACTCATGACGCCGCTCCCCGGACGCAGGCGGTGCGGCGCATCAGAAGTAGCCCTCGGTCTTCTTGCGCTCCATCGACGCGGCTGCGTCGTGGTCGATCATGCGGCCCTGCCGCTCGGACGTGGTCGACGTCTGCATCTCGGCGATGATGGCCTCGACGGTCGCCGCGTCGGATTCGATCGCGCCGGTCAGCGGATAGCAGCCCAGCGTCCTGAAGCGCACGCGCTTGGGCGCGGGAACCTCGCCGGGCGCGAGCGGCAGGCGTGCGTCGTCGACCATGACGAGCATGCCGTCGCGCACGACCACCGGGCGCAGCGCGGCGAAATAGAGCGGCACGACGGCAATGCGCTCCTGCGCGATGTACTGCCAGACGTCGAGCTCCGTCCAGTTCGACAACGGGAAGACCCGCAGACTTTCGCCCTTGTGAATGCGTGTGTTGTAGAGGCGCCAGAGCTCCGGCCGCTGGCGCTTCGGGTCCCACCGGTGCCCGGTCGAGCGAAACGAGACGATGCGCTCCTTGGCGCGCGACTTCTCCTCGTCACGGCGGGCGCCGCCGAATGCGGCGTCGAAGCCGTGGCGATCGAGCGCCTGCCGCAAGCCCTGCGTCTTCCACACGTCCGTGTGCACCTGCGAGCCGTGCGTGAACGGGTTGATGCCGAGCGCAGCGGCCTCCGGATTGGCGTGGACGATGAGTTCCATGCCGGCGTCGGTAGCGATGCGGTCGCGCATCGCGTACATATCGCGGAACTTCCAGGTCGTGTCGACGTGCAGCAGCGGAAACGGCGGCGGCGCCGGATGGAACGCTTTGCGTGCGAGATGCAGCAGGACGGAGCTGTCCTTGCCCATCGAGTAGAGCATCACCGGCCGCGCCGTCTCCGCGACGATCTCGCGCAGGATATGGATGCTTTCCGCCTCCAGGCGCGCAAGCAGCGAAGGTACGGACGACGGTTCCATGAGGTCCGTGGAAGGGTGGCCAAGGGTGCGCACGCGCACGACGCATGCCGGCGGCCCGGCATGCACACTGCCCCCAATCGTAACCGACGCCGGCGCGCGAGGCGCCTTCGTCACGCAACTGTCATCTTGCCCCCCGCGCGCGGTCCGGTTGTCGGCGCGCTACTTCGGCAGCGGCGGCACCGGAATCATTCCGGGGAAGACGTACGCCTGGAGCATGGCGATGATGCCGATCACTGCCGCACCGGCGATCGAATGCCAGAACACCGTGCGGAAGATCGGCCCGAGCGCATGCGTGCGCTCCTTGGGATCGTCGTAGCACGCGGCGCACGCCACCATGATCGACTGCGCGTCGATCATCTTCCCCATTACGCCGCCGGTCGAGTTGGTTGCGACGATCAGGATCGGGTTCAGGTTGAGTTGCTGTGCGGTGATGCGCTGCAGGCTGCCGAACAGCGCGTTGGAGGCCGTGTCGGAGCCGGTCAGGAACACGCCGAGCCAGCCGAGGTAGGCGGCGAAGAACGGGTACATGAAGCCGGCACCGGTGAAGGCGAGGCCGAGCACGGCATCCGTCCCCGCGTAGCGCGTGAGGAAGCCGAGCCCGAGCACCTGCCCGATCACGAGGACCGGCGTCTTCATTCGTGTCAGCGTCTGGCTGAACGCCTTCCCCCATTGCGCGCCGGAGAGCCCGAGCACGAGGCCGGAGAGCAGCGCCGCGACGAAAACCCCGGTGCCGGCGGCCGACAGCCAATTGATCACGAAGCGCGCGGCTTCCGGCTTGGCATTGACCGGCGCCACCGGCGGCATGCGCTGAACCAGGTTGTTCAGCGCCGGCATGTCCCACACGGGCAGCGACAGCGTTCCGGCGAACGGCGAGCCCAGCAGCGTCGTCGAGAACGTCACGCCGGAGAAGAGGTTGTTCAGGAACTTCTTGAAGTCGGGCGTGCCCCACAGCGCGCAGCACAGGATGAGGATGATCCAGGGCGCCCAGGCATGGAGGGTCTCCTTCGCCGTGTACGAGTACTTCCATGCGCTTTGGTCGGACGTCGCCGTCGCGCCGCTCCCGCCCGCCTTGACCAGCGCCTCGCGCTCGTCCCTGAGGAGGAAACGCGTCTTCGGATGCCAGACGAAGCGCAGAAACAGCGCCGTGCAGATCACCGAGAAGACGCCGGAGACGACGTCCGTCATCAGGTGGAATTCATTCGTTCCCGACGCGAAGAACTGCATCAGCGCGAAGGACGCGCCGGCACACAGCGCCGCGGGCCATACCTCGAAGACCTCCTTCCACGTACCGCCTTCCATCTTTACGAAGGTCGCCACCAGCCAGAACGGCACGAGGATCGATACGAAGGGGAGTTGCCTGCCGGCCATTGCGGAGAGCGTCACCTGGTCGAGGCCGCTGACCGCGGCCAGCGTGACGATCGGGGTGCCGATCGCGCCCCAGGCGACGGGCGCCGTATTGGCGAGGAGGTTCAGCACCGCCGACTGGAAGGGCCGGAAACCCAAGCCGACCATCACGGCGCCGGCGATCGCCACCGGCGTGCCGAAACCCGACGTGCCTTCGATGATCGCGCCGAACGAAAACGCGATCAGCACGCATTGCAGCCGGCGGTCGAACGAGATGTGGACGATCGATTCCTTGACGATCTCGAACTTTCCCGTCACGACGCTCATCGTGTAGAGGAACATCGCCGCCAGCACGATCCAGATGATGCCGAGGAAGCCCGACAGCGTTCCGAGCGCGAACGCCGACGCGGCGGAGGCGAACGGCATGCGGAACACCAGGCAGGAAACGGCAAACGCGGCGATGACGCCGAAGAACGCCGCATAAGGCGCCGAGATGCCGAGGTGGACGTTGCCCTGGGCGTCGCGGTGCCGGTGCAGCGCGATGAAGTACAGCAGGACCAGGATGGGGATCGCCGCGACGATCGTGGAAAGAAACGCGCTTCCTAGCGGATCGTAGCTTTGCTGGTACATCGTTCCCCCCGAACGTTATTGGAAGCGCGGCGTGTCGTGACGCCGCATCTGCGCGTTACGCGCGGGTGCGCGTACGTGGACCGCGTAGGGGTCGACGTGAATGCTACTGCCGGGGACGGCGATTGGCAATGAGGCGGCGGGAACTCCCGGATCGATGAAACGGTGAGCAGGGCGCATGACGGGGCGACGCCGTGACGCCCCGGAGTCCGGGTCGGCTTGCCTGGAGCGGCATACCCGCTCCAAAGCAAGTCCGCTTACAGTGGATCAGTCTTCGGAAGGCGCCCGAGCGAGCTGGACCTTCGCCGTCGCAGCTTTATCGATGAGTGAGGCTAACGCTGCCGGCTTCTTCAGTGGACCCTAGCCCGTCTTAGCCTGACGCACGCGCAGAATGCGGATTTCGCGCCCACCATTTTCCGCGCGCTTAACGTTCGCCGGGACGAACCGGAGGCAATCCTCGGGACGCTGCCCAGACGGCATGTCTAGAAGGCGCGGCAGGTCTACCATGGCGAGCGGCCTTGCGGACTGAGGGCGATATGGCTGAAGCATCGACGAAGGTGGTCTACGCTGCGCTCGTGGGCAACGTGCTGGTGGCGCTCTGCAAGTTTGGCGCTGCCTTCCTCTCCGGCTCGAGTGCCATGCTGACCGAGGCCATCCACTCCACGGCGGACACGGTCAACCAACTGCTTTTGTTGGTTGGCAACAACCGCAGCAGGCGGCGCAAGGACGCCAGCCACGCCTTTGGCTACGGCATGGAGGTCTACTTTTGGACCTTCGTGGTGGCCGTTATTGTTCTGCTGGCGGGCGGGGTGGCCTCGGTATGGGAGGGCGTGCGGCAGCTCGCTTCGCCCGAGCCGATCAAGTCGCCTGGAATCAGCTTTGGCGTCCTGGCGTTGTCGGCGCTCTTCGAAGGCGCCTCCTTCGCGGTCGGGTATCGCGCCTACAAGCGCAGGGTAGGCGGCCGAAAAGTCCAAGGTCGGCCGGTCGGGATGTGGCAATTCATCAAGCTCTCGAAAGACCCCAATCTCTACGAAAGCCTGCTCGAAGACTCGGCAGCATTGATCGGACTCGGCTTGGCGGTGACCGGAGTGCTCGCGAGCGTCTTTTTCGGTGCTTTGTGGGCCGACGGCGCAGCCTCGATCGCGATCGGCGCACTCCTGATCGGGTGCTCATTGATCATCGCAGAAGCAACGCGAAGCCTGATGGCCGGAGAAACAGTGGCGCCGCCGGTGCTTGAAGACATCCGACGGGTGTTGCAGACGTACGCGGATCGACTGTCGGCCTCAGAGGTCAAAACGCTGCACCTCGGCCCGCGGTCCATCCTTGTCGCGCTGACGATCAAGATGCGAAGCAAGGGATTCGCGAAGGCCGAACGCGACCTGAGCGAACTTACCGCGAACATTCGATCCCTCGACGAACGGATCGCCTTCGTCTATTTTCGATTCGACTGATTCCACAATGCCCTGCAGAAATTTCATCCGCTCGAAATCGAGACTGACCGAAGAAGTAACATCACATCGAGGCGCCGCACCATCCGAGCCGTGAACATACGGAGGCGCCGCTATGGCGCAGGCAACAGGCGCTGCGCCGAGGCGGTCATGTGCTTCACTTGACCGCGACGGACAGGTGGCGATGAATCGACGGCACTACCGCGGCGCCTTCACCAATGGCTCCGCCGACGCGCTTGACCGAGCCCGATCGCACATCACCGACGGCGAAGACGCCCGGAACGCTGGACGCGAGCGGCAGTGGCGATTCCAGGGCTGCGTCGCCAACGCAGTCGTTGCCCGTGAGCACGAAGCCGTTGTCGTCGAGAGACACACCGCAGCCCTGGAGCCACGCCGTCTCAGGGTCGGCGCCGACGAAGAGGAATACTTGGCGGATCGGCCGGCGCTCCTCCATCCCGGTTTGGCTGTTGCGCCACGCGATCGAGGACACTCCGTGTGCGTCGCCCTCGACGCCCGAGATCTGCGTGTCGGTGTGCAGTTCGAAGTTCGCAATTGCGTGAAGACGATCGATCAGGTAGCGCGACATGCTCGCCGCAAGCCCCGGTCCACGCACGAGCATGTGCACCTTCGACGCGTACTGCGACAGGAAGACGGCGGCCTGACCGGCAGAGTTCCCGCCGCCAACGATCACGACCTCACTTTGCACGCACATCTTCGCTTCGAGCGCTGACGCCCAATACCAGACCCCGCGGCCTTCGAAGTCGCTTAAGCGGCGACAGTCCGGCCGGCGATAGCGTGCGCCGCTGGCGATCACGACGGCACGCGTGCGCAGCCTGCCGCCGCCGACGAGCGTGATTACCAGCGGCCCGCCAGACGTCGCGCGGCTGCAATCCAGCGCGGATGCCTGCGCCGGAATCAGCATCTCCGCGCCGAACTTCTGCGCCTGCACGACCGCACGACCGGCGAGCGCCTGACCGGAAATCCCGGTCGGAAAGCCGAGGTAGTTCTCGATTCTCGCACTGGCCCCCGCCTGCCCGCCGAAGGCGCGGCAGTCGATCACGACGACACTAAGCCCTTCCGAGGCGGCATACACTGCCGTTGACAGTCCGGCGGGCCCGGCGCCGACAACGACGACGTCGTAGATTTCGTCGCCTAGCCTCAGATCCAGCATGCCCAGGCATCGTCCTAGCGCCTGCTCGGTCGGGTTTACCAGGACGGACCCGTTCGGACAGATGACGAGGAGTTCGCCGTCGAACGTTCCATACTGCCGCGCCATCGTTGCCGCTGTCTCGTCATGTTCGGGCTCGATGACCTGATGCGGGAACCCGTTGCGCTTTAAGAACGTCTGGACGCGGATGACGTCTTGCGATTGCTCTTGACCGATTAGGACGGGTCCGCTCTTGCCCGACTCGATGAGCGCTACGCGGCGCAGGATGAGGGCACGCGTAATCCGCTCGCCGAGGTCGGCCTCGGCGATGATCAGCGCTCGAAGTTGGTCGGGCGGAACCAGCAGAACGTCCAACTCTTCCATCGCATCCGCATCGACCAGTGAATGGCGACCCGAGAGTTGGGCGACCTCTGCCAGAAACTGACCGCGCTTGCGGAGCGCCAACGGCGCAACGTGACCGAGGCCGTCGCGCTGGCTCATGCGCACCGTGCCGTTCAGAATTACGAACATCCCGGGCGCGGGTTCTCCCGCGGCAAACAAACGCTCGCCGCGAGGATAGTGACGCTCTGTCCCGAAGCGGCGAATGCGGGCGATTTCCGCGTCGGTCAACTGCGGAAACATCTGATCGCTCCGGCCTGCGAGCGATTCGGGAAGGACGAGCGGCACTTCGGTGTCGGTGGCGCCGCCGGTTGGGGGATTCGATTCCGTCATGAAGGGCGATGTTCAACCTACCTAGCGCCTGGCATGTCGCTCGTCTCCGGAACGGCGGGCCGGCGAGGCACGATCAGATTCCCTACTGACACCTGTACCGGCTCGTCGCGCTGATTTAGCGTCGTGGTGCGGACCTTGATCACACCTTGCTCCGGACGTGATTTCGACGGACGCACGTCGAGCACTTCGATGTCCAGATGCAACTCGTCCTCTGGCCGCACCGGCGTCGGCCAGCGAAACTCGTCGAAGCCCATGCCGAGAATGCCTCCGGCCGGCTTCAAGTCGCTTCCAACCAGAAGCCGCATCGTCAGGGCGGCAGTGTGCCAACCGCTGGCGGCAAGCCCGCGGAACATCGACGATCGCGCCTGCTCCTCGTCGAGATGGAACGGCTGCGGGTCAAATTCTGCGGCGAACGTCTTGATGCGGTCGCGCTCCACCCGCAGTCGACCGGAGACAAAGCGTTGCCCTGGCGAGAAATCTTCGAGGTACTTCATGTCCGCCGGTCGCTCAACCGCCGAGCCGATTTGTGTCCACATCGATCACGGCCTGGGCGAAAGCCTGCGGGGCTTCCTGCGGGAGGTTGTGCCCGATGCCGCCTTTCAGGTCTCGATGCGCGTACGGACCCGAGAATTGCTTCGCATAGAAGCTCGGGGGAAGGTGGAACGCACCATTGGCATCACCTTCCATCGTGATGGTGGGCACGCTGATGAGGGGTGCTTGCGCAAGCCGCCGTTCGAGTTCGTCGTACTTGGACTCGCCCTGCGCTAGCCCGAGCCCCCAGCGGTAGTTGTGAATCACGATCGCGGCGTGATCTGGATTGTCGAAAGCCGCGGCGCTCCGATCGTATGTGGCATCGTCGAACGCCCACTTGGGCGAAGCCTGCTGCCAGATGAGCTTGTTAAAGTCGCGGCGGTATTGCTCGTAGCCGAGGCGTCCGCGTTCCGTCGCGAAGTAGTACCGGTACCAAAAATCGAACTCGCCTTTGGGCGGCGACGGCATCTTACTCGCCTCCGGGTTGCCGATGAGGTAGCCGCTCACGGAAACCATTCCCTTGCAACGCTCCGGCCACAGCGCCGCGATGATGTTGGCCGTGCGCGCCCCCCAGTCGAAAGCGCCGATGACTGGCTTTTCGATCTTCAGCGCATCCATCAACGCAATGATGTCCAGCGCTACGGCCGCTTGTTCCGCGTTACGGAACGCGTCATTCGACAGAAAACGCGTAGTACCGTAGCCGCGCAGGTAGGGGACGATCACCCGATAGCCCGTTGATGCGAGCAAGGGCGCGACGTCGACAAAGCTGTAGATGTCGTAGGGCCAGCCATGAAGAAGAACGACGGGAGGACCGGCGGCCGGGCCGGCTTCCGCGTATCCGACGTTCAGGACCCCGGCGTCGACCTGCTTGAGCGGTGCGAACGACGTATTCGTTCCCGCTTTGATCGCGGGCACGCTTGCAGGCTTTGCCTGCGTTGATTGTGCTTCCGACGCTCCGATCATGCCGAGCTGAGCGGCGGCAACCGTCAGGGCGGCCGTGCCGAAGAAGCGGCGGCGCCGAGGATTGATCGCTTCCCGTTCAATTTTTTGCGACAGCTTGCTCGTAACCATGACATGGTCTCCTGAGTCAGCGGTTGGTCACGGTCCGAAGGTGAAGACGTACGCCCGCATGCCTGGATCGCTCGTACTCAGGGTCAGGACGTGCCTTTTGTTCGGTGCGCCGGCGACGAGGCGGAGCATGCCGGACCGCTCGAAGCGCGCCACGCCGTCGGACCCTACGTCGGCGCCGCGCGCGTCACCGACCGGCTTCCCGTCGAGCAGCACCGTCATTGCCGACTTTCCCGACGGCCCGGGCTGCGCGACCAGGTTGACTTCGCCCGCCGTGAACGGCAGCACGATCGTGCCGGTGCCTTTCTGCAACTCGACGAACTGCCCGTCGCTTCGCCAGTCGCCTTCCAGCGTAAACATGCCGCGCTCGCGACGCCGCGCGCCGACGTAGCTTTCCCCGGTGATACCGGCGTAGGACGGCATGCCGGATTTTGCAAATGTCCGCGCTTCAACGCTGACCTCCGGCAGCTTGGTCTCGGGATTGGCCGCGACGAGAAGGCGGCGAACCTCTGCCTCGATTTCGTCATAGCTCCCTTCTCCGAGCCACCGCTTGACCAGTTTCCCGCGCGCGTCGAAAAGGTAGGCGGCGGGCCACGCGTCGTTGTCGAGCGCCTGCCAGATCGCGAAGTCATTGTCGATCGCGATCGGGTAGGTGAGGCCGTGATCGCGAATACCGCGGTCGATGATCGCGGGCTCTTTGCCGAACGCGAACTCGGGCGCGTGCACCCCGATCACGACAAGTCCGAGCCTGGCGTAGTCGCGGTTCAACGCCTTCACATACGGCGACGTGCGAATCCAGTTGATGCAGGTGAATTCCCAGAAGTCAACGAGCACCACCTTGCCGAGCAGCTCTTCGGGCGTCAGCGGGGATGCGTTCACCCATCGGCTCGCCTTGAGTGGAGGCAGATCCCCTGCTGCCTTCGCGATGTCCGAACCCGCGGCCGCTCCGAGCAAGAGGAACGACATGATGACCCTCATGAAGTGGTGAGGAAGAGTCTCGGTGTGCATTCGGTTGGCCTCCAGGCTTGTCGCGGCAACGCGCGGACGGTCAGTCCAGGTCGGCGAACACCTCCGCCTGCGTCTTGCCGTAGGGGTAGAAGTGCGCTTTGTCGCCGCTCGCCCATGCGGCACGCTGCCCCGCGCTGCTGATGTCCCAGTCGGGACGGCACCGTTCAAGCACCGCGCGGAGATCGAGGCGAAGCTCCTCGACCGTCGGCCGACCGAAGAACCAGTAGCCGTTGTAGATCTTGTGGATTCGTAATCCCGGCGCGAGCACCAGTGTGTGCGGGATCATCGGATTGTGATGTGGATCGGTGTATTCCGCGATGTCGAGGTCCTTCTGCACCTTGCGCGCCGGGTCCGACAGAAACGTCCAGTCGGCGCCGATGCCCGATCGAAACTCGTTCGTCTCGAGCAGGTTGTCGGTGGAGAGGGTAACGAGACGGCAATAACCGACCTGCATCTGCCGACGAAGTAGCAGGAGGCCTTCGTGTTGCCGTCTCTCCTTGGGGCAGAAGCCGCCGCGGGAAAGTACCAGCACCAATGGATCGTCTCCCTGCAACTCCGAGAGCTTCCGATGCTTGCCGCGGTGATCCGAAAGCTCATAGTCCGGAAAGGCCGCACCAGAAACGATGTCCGGTCTCATCGTCTCGCGCCTTCCAGGTGGAGCGCGGCATCCTTCGCTGCCTCATCGACGGTTCTGCCATTCTGGCGAGCAACGAGGTACGCGGCGTACCACGCCGACCAGTGGTGCTTCGGCGCGGTCGCTTCATAAGCTCCATGACGCTTTTCCGTCTCGAGGAGAAGCTCGGTCAGCGTCGCGACGTCCAGGCTACTTAGCCCACGTCCTGGAAGCCGCGTCGTGATTTCCTGGAGCAGCCATCCGTTGCCGTCCGGGTCGCTGAAGGTGGCGAATGAGCGGTACGTAGCGCGATCGGGCGCGGGCCCGCGGACTCGACCGCTCGCGCCGTCGGGTTGGAACTGAGCTCCAGGCGTGTCGGGGTGGAACACCTCGCTGACCTTGATGCCGCTCGCAGCAAGCTCTTCGCGCGCGGCCTCGATATCGGAAGCGATCAAGTAATTGCCCTGCGCCGAACCGGGGATGGCGGACGTCATCTTCGTACCGAATTGGACGGAGCACGCCGAGCCAGGCGGCGTGTATTGGACCACCCGAAAGCCGTTGTCGAACGCGAAATCGGCATCGAGACGCCAACCGAGGCTTCCATAGAAGCGCTTCGCGCGATCGACGTCGGCCACGGGAATGACCACCACTTCGAGCTTCAGGTCGGTCTTCGCCGCGCTCGGGCTCCCGGTCGCGCGCTCGCTGCCCGACTCCGTGCTATTCATTTCCGCCTCCTTGGTCCGCGATTGAGTGTGGTTCGGCGCAATCTCCAGTCGACGAAATCAGAGAGCGGAGATCATTTCGCCGATTTCGTCCGCT
>Ga0157379_10005742_pt1 | contig 10675 bp, 14 predicted proteins | sample S25metaG_FD_121802 | JGI IMG/M metagenome (GOLD analysis project Ga0157379, IMG submission 121802) | Switchgrass rhizosphere microbial communities from Kellogg Biological Station, Michigan, USA - S2-5 metaG | ecosystem: Host-associated > Plants > Roots > Rhizosphere > Soil | place: USA... | reverse complement strand
TGACGACCTGGGCGCGCCAGTTCATCCGCACCGACGGGCCGACCGGCACGCGCGACCTGCTGGTGCAGATGAACCAGCACATCCGCGAAAACTTCCAGTACGCGGCGCGCGACGAGGAAGGCACGCAGACGCCACTGCAGACGCTGGACATCGGCAGCGGCAGCTGCCGCGACTTCGCGCTGCTGATGATGGAAGCGGCGCGGCGCCTCGGCGTGGCCACCCGCTTCGTGTCGGGCTACCTGTACGACCCGGCGCTGGACGGCGGCGGCGAGGCGGACGGTGCCGGCACCGTGGGCGCCGGCAGCACCCATGCGTGGCTGCAGGCCTACCTGCCGGGCGCGGGCTGGGTGCCGTTCGACCCGACCAACAACCTGCTCGGCGGTAACACGCTGATCCGCGTCGGCGTTGCACGCGATCCGAGCCAGGCCGCGCCGATCTCGGGCAGCTGGTTCGGCACGCCCGACGCCTACCTGGGCATGGAAGCCACGGTGCAGGTGCATCGCATCTCTGCGGGTTGACCCGCAGGCCTTCGCGTCGCGATCACACTTGTGGCGTCGTAGGAATGTTCCTACAGGCGGTCGGCGCGCGACCTGATTCAATCGGGTGCATCTTTTCTGCAGCATTGCGGAATCGAAATTTGGAGACTCCCGCAGGCCGGCCCTGCGGAACGACGTGGCCATGATTGCCATGCCAGACCTGAAAACCTACATCGTCGAAGACAGCCCGGTGATCCGCGAGAACCTCGTCGCGGCCCTCGAGGAGATGACACCGGTCGACGTGGTGGGCACCGCCGAGGACGAAGGCACCGCACGGCTGTGGCTGGGCCGCCCCGACAATGACTGCGACCTCGTCATCATCGACATCTTCCTGCGCAAGGGCTCGGGGTTGGGCGTGCTGCAAGGCCTGGCCACGTCGCCGCGGCACTGCAAGCGGGTGGTGCTGAGCAACTTCGCCACCTCCGACATGCGGCGCAAGTGCCTCGAGCTCGGCGCCGACCGCGTGTTCGACAAGTCCAACGAGATCGATGCGCTGATCGGCTACTGCCAGCGTCTGGCCGACGGTGCCGACACCGGCCCCGGAGGTCTGGGCGCCGGCGAATGAGCACGCCTGCGCCGCTGCGGCAACGCGCCGCGCGCGGCCTACTGGATCAACCCGTTCTTCAGCGCGTAGTAGGTCAGGTCGCTGTTCGACGCCAGCTTCATCTTCTCCATCACGCGCGTGCGGTAGGTGCTCACCGTCTTCACGCTCAGCGACATGCTGTCGGCCATGTGGCCGATCGTCTCGCCCTTGGCCAGGCGCAGGAACACCTGCAGTTCGCGTTCCGAAAGCAGGTCGTGGGGCAGCTTCTCGGCGTCACCGCCCAGCGTGTCTGCAAGCAGTTCCGCCACGCCCGGCGTGATGTACTTGCGGCCGCGGTACACGGTGCGGATCGCCTTCAGGATCTCCTCGGGGTCGCATTCCTTGTTCAGGTAGCCGCTCGCGCCCTGGCGCAGCAGCGTGGTGGCGTAGTGCTCCTCGGGAAAGCCGCTGAGGATCAGCACGGGCAGGTCGGGCGCACGCGCGCGGATCGCCGCGAGCGCGTCCACCCCGCCCTGGTCGGGCATGTTCAGGTCCATCACCAGCACGTCCACCTCGCCCTGGCGCACCAGGTCGAGCGCCTCGCGACCGTTCGCGGCCTCGCCGATCACCTTCAGGTCGACCTGGTCGGAGAAGTACTGGCGCAGGCCGGCACGAACGATGGCGTGGTCGTCGACGATGGCAACACGGATCATGATGGCGGCCCTGCGATCGAAACGGTGACGAATGTGGAGAGTGTAGATGCTTGAAACACCGCTGGTCATCGCCACGCGCATCCGGCGCAGCGCGTTCGCGTTTCCGCTCGTCGTGCTCGCCGGCCTGGCGATGCTGGCGATCAGCGAGCTCTCGTACTGGCGCGCCAGCGACTCGATGAACGCGCTCGGCGAACTCGGCATGTCACGCAGCTCGATCCAGGAACTGCACCGCCTGATGCTCAACGCCGAGACCGGCCAGCGCGGTTACCTGCTGACCGGCCGGAAGGAATACCTGGCGCCGTACCGCGAGGCGAACGAGGAGATGCAGACAACGCTGGAGCGCCTGCGCAAGTACTACGCGCCGCTGCCGCAGGCCAAGGGCATGGCGCAGCTCGAGGCGCTGGTGCAGCGCAAGATGTCCGAGCTGCAGACCTCGCTCAGCCTGTACGACGAAGGCAAGGAGGAGAGCTGGCGCGCGCTGCTCGACACCGACATCGGCAAGGAGCAGATGGATCAGATCCGCGCGTCCTCGGAGCAGTTGCTGGCCGAGGAGTCGCGCAAGGTGACGATCGGCCGCAAGGACATCTACGACACGCTGATGCTGAACCGCATCGGCGTCGGCACGATGACGGCGCTCAGCCTTCTGGTGCTGTTCATGTACCTGCGCCAGACCACGCAGCTGGAAGGACAGCGCGAGGAACAGCGCGCCCAGGTGCAGGTCGAGCGTGACCGGCTCGAGCAGGAGGTGGAGCGCCGCACCCAGCAGCTGAAGGAGCTGGCGCAGCACCTGCAGACCGCCCGCGAGGACGAACGCAGCCGCCTCGCGCGCGACCTGCACGACGAACTCGGTGCGCTGCTGACTGCGGCCAAGCTCGATGCGGCGCGCCTCAAGTCGCGCATCGCCGGTGCTTCGCCGGAGGCGTTCGAGCGGCTCGCGCACCTGAACGACACGCTGAACAGCGGCATCGCGCTGAAGCGCCGCATCATCGAGGACCTGCGTCCGTCGGCGCTCGTCAACCTCGGCCTCGTCGCCGCGCTCGACATCCTGACGCGCGAGCATGCGCAGCGCAGCGGCATCCGCGTCGAGACGCAGTTCGAGCCCGTGGCGCTCGCGCCTGCCGCCGAGCTGACGGTGTATCGCCTGGTGCAGGAGGCCCTGACCAACATCACCAAGTACGCCCAGGCGAAGAAGGTCGAGGTGCGCCTCGCCCCCGCCGACGGGCGCACCGCCTGCGTCAGTGTCAGCGACGACGGCCTCGGGTTCGATCCGGCCGCCAGCAAGCCGTCGTCGCACGGCCTGTTCGGCATGCGTCATCGTGTCGAGGCGGTGGGCGGCCGGCTCGACATCGTCTCGGCGCCGCAGCGCGGCACGCAGATCACCGCACGCCTGCCGACGATCTCCGCACCCGCGGGCTGACTCGGCGCTGTCGGCGCTGTCCTACAGCGCCGCGCTGAAACGGCCGACAAACGGTCGCGCCGGCTGCCCGTGGCGGGTGCCGGGTGCGATCCGTAAGCTTGGCTCATCGCAGGTTCAGGCCCGCGCCAACCACCAGGAGCCCAGCATGTTGCACTACGCCGTCGTCTTCTTCGTCATCGCGCTGATCGCCGCGCTGTTCGGCTTCGGTGGCATCGCCGCCGGCGCCGCCGGCATCGCCAAGATCCTCTTCGTCCTGTTCGCGATCCTCGCCGTTGCGAGCTTCCTGTTCGGCCTGATCAGGCGCTAGCAGATCTTTCGCCCATCCACACAGGAGCACATCCATGAACATGACCACTGCCACCACCACCACCGCCCGCCTGGCCGACCAGGCGGCCCAGAAGGCCGACGACGCGATCAAGGCCACGCAGCGCGTCGCCAACGACGCATTGAACGGTCTGTCCGAATCGGTCGAGAACGCCCGCGCCCAGGGTGCACCGAAGCTGATCCGAATGGCCGAGCAGGCCGAGTCGCTGATCGGCCGCAGCGCTGAAGTGATGCGCGACGGCACGCAGCAACTGCGCGACAAGGCGGTACGCGCCCAGGATGTGACCGTCGGCTACATCAAGGACGAGCCGATCAAGTCCGTGCTGATCGCGGCGGCCACGGGCGCCGTCCTGATGGCGCTGGTCACGCTGGCGAGCCGCTCGCGCGCCGCCCACTGATCACCGCGGCGGCCGCGATGATCCATCCGCTCGTCCGCCTCGTTGCCGACCGGCCGCAGATGATTGCCGACCACGTGGAGGCGTACTGCGCGCTGGCTGGCGATGAGCTGAGCCAGGCGGCGTCGCAGTGGCAGCGGCGCATCGCGCTGCAGCTCGCGGCGCTCGCCTGCGCGGCGGTGGCCGTGACGCTGGGCGGTGTGGCTCTCATGCTGTGGGGCACGGCGCTGTCCGGTCCGACCGAGACACCGATCGCCCTGTGGGCCGTGCCGCTGGCGCCGGCCCTTCTGGCGCTGCTGTGCGGTCTTGCGGCGCGCCGCGGCTCGGAGCGCAATGGTTTCGCTGCGCTGCGTGCGCAGCTGACGGCCGATGCGCAGATGCTGCGCGAGGCGGCGGCCGCATGAACACTTCCACCACCGACGCCAACCTCCGGCTGGCCGCGTCGCGCCAGCGCATCCGCCACTGGATCACCCGTCCGCCGGCGGCCGACGCGGGCGGCAGCTGGTCGAACCCGCTCTCGCTCGCCACATCGCTGGCCGCCGATGCGGGCAACGAAGCGTTGCGTCCGATCGCCGCGCGCCACCCGTATGCGCTCGTCGGCACGGCGCTGGCCGGCGGCGCGCTGATCGCCTGGGCACGGCCCTGGCGCCTGCTCGGCTCGGCGCTGTTCGCCGGCGCGCTGTCGCAGCTCGGTGCGCGACTGGTGTCGCAGATCGAATTGCCTTCCATGGTCGACGCACTGCAATCGATGCTGCGTCAGCCGAAGAACGCGGGCGCACCCGATGCAGGAGATGCGCGCCCCAGCTAGTTCAACGATCCCAACGCCCTGTCGCTCGAAGTGCCTCCTCCCTGCAACGCACTTCGTCCCCTCCTCCCCGGCGACAGGCTTCAAGGCGCACTCCGGTGCGCCTTTTTTTTCCCGGCACGACCCACAGCCCGCCGACGCGGTCACGTCCTACAGCGGTGCCCGCCGCACTCCGATGTGGCGCTTGAGGGGACACCTCTAGAGTCTGTTCATCGATCCCGCAGTCACCAAGGAGCAAACGATGCTGAAGTGGGCCCTGATCTTTGCCGTCGTCGCAGTCGTGGCAGGTCTGTTCGGCTTCACCGGCGTTGCTGCCGGCGCGGCGGGCATCGCCAAGGCTCTGTTCGTGATCGCACTGGTCGTGTTCCTGCTGTTCGTCGCCCTGGCCCTGCTGGGCATCGGCGCGGTGAGCAAGAAGTAGCGCGGCCGCGCACACCCTGACCGAGACGAGGAATCCGACGATGAAGACCCATTCCGAACCGCATGTGCGCGCCCTCAAGCCGGCGCAGCAACTGGTCCTCGACACCCAGGCCCTCGACGCCGCCAAGCGCGACATCGGCGACGGTGCCGTGACCCCGAGCTACGGCCCGTGGCGCGAAGACGTGCTGCGCCTGCTGAACGACGCGCTGGCCACCGAGCTGGTCTGCGTGCTGCGCTACAAGCGCCACCACTTCACCGCGCACGGTCTCGCGTCGCCGCGCATCGCGGAGGAATTCCTCGAACACGCGAACGAGGAGGCCGCGCATGCGGACCGCCTCGCGCGGCGCATCGTGCAGCTCGGCGGCGAGCCCGACTTCGCACCCGATGGCCTGGCGTTGCGCAGCCATGCGGCGTACGACGGGTCGCTGGACCTGAAGACCATGCTGCGCGCCAACCTGGTCGCCGAACGCATCGCCGTCGAGAGCTACCACCAGATGGTGGGGCTGATCGGCGACAAGGATCCGACCACGCGCCGCCTACTCGAAGACATCCTGCGCGAAGAGGAACAGCACGCCGACGAACTGGCCGACCTGCTCTACGAATAGTCACCCCGTTTCATACCGGCAACCACCAAGGAGAACTGCCATGCTCGTCCGCAAAACCCTCGCCGCCGCCATGACCGCCGTCGCGATGATCGCCGTGCTGCCCGGCTGCGCCGTCACGCGCGGCCAGTCAACGGTCGGCGAATACATCGACGACGCGACCATCACCACGCAGGTCAAGGCCCGCATGGTCGACAACAAGCAGGTCGACGCCGCGGCCATCAGCGTCGAGACGCTGAATGGCACCGTGATGCTGTCCGGCTTCGCGAAGAACAGCGACGAACGTTCGACCGCCGAGATGATCGCCCGCAATGTCAAGGGTGTGAAGTCGGTCAAGAACGAAATCACTGTGCGCACCGCCGGCTGATCCGCCGACGCCATCACCTCAACTCACCGCAAGGAGATCCACATGAACTGGGACCGCATCGAAGGCAACTGGAAGCAGATCAAGGGCAAGGCCAAGGAGCAATGGGGCAAGCTGACCGATGACGATTTCGACGTCGTGGCCGGCCGCCGCGACCAGCTCTCGGGCAAGATCCAGGAACGCTACGGCGTCGCCAAGGACGAGGCCGATCGCCAGATCTCGGACTGGGCACGCCGCGCCGACGAATCGTGGTGGCGTGTGAAGGATCGCGTCTAATCGCCTTGCGCGACCGCATCGATCACCGACCGAGCCCGGTGTCCGTCGAGGACACCGGGCTTCGTCCTGAAAGGCTCCATGAACGACGACACCTCCGAGCTGCCCGCGCGGCCGCGGTCGAGTGCAGCGAGCACGCTGCTCGCCACGCTCGCCATGGCTGCGGTGTTGTGGTGGGGCCAGCGTTTCCTGATCCCAGTGACGGCCGGCATCCTGCTCGCGCTGCTGCTGGTGCCGCTGGTCGCGGTCGGCCAACGGGCGCTGCGCAGCCGCGCTGCCGCGACGCTCGCGTCGCTGCTGTTCGTCGTGGCCGTGCTGGCCGGTGCGACCAGCGCGTTCAGCGGCCAACTGCTGCGTGTCGCCGAGCGTGTGCCGGAGATGATGTCGCTCGCGGCCTGGCGCATGACCGAAAACGGGCCGAGCGAGCATTCGCTGCTGGCACGCGCGCGCGCCGCGTTGCGCGATCTCGACCGCGCTGCTGAACGCGTGGCCGAACTGAAGGTCGAGGTGACCCCGCCCACACGCAAGGCCAAGGCCGCGGCCGCAGCGGCTGCAGCGGCTGCGCCGGCCGCGCCCGCATCGGAACCCGTGGCACCGTTCAGTGACGGTGCCGCAGAGGCGCTGCGCAGCACGGCGATCAGCGGCTCGAGCATGCTGCTGCGTTTCGCCGGAGACCTGGCGATCATCCTGTTCGTCGCGTTCTTCCTGCTGTCCGGCGGTGCCGCCCTGAACGAGCGCTTCCTCGACCTGTGGAGCCACAACGACGCCACCCGACGGCGCGCCGCGTCAGCACTGCGGGAATGTTCGCGCCAGGTGCGGATCTACGCGGTGGTCCTGCTCGTGACCAACACGCTGATCGGCTTGATCATCTGGGGCGCGTTCGCCTGGTTCGATTTGCCCGATGCCGGCGGCTGGGGCGTGACCGCTGCAGTGCTGCACGTGGTGCCTTACCTCGGCATGGCGCTGCTGACCGCGCTCGGCGCCGCCGAGGCGTTTCTGGCGCATGGCACGCTGGCGTCGGCGCTCGGCGTCGCCGCGTTCATCGTGACGCTGTCGACACTGGTCGGTACGCTCGTCACCGCGTGGCTGCAAAGCCGCGCCGCGAAGATGAGCCCCGCGGCCGTCTTCATCGGCCTCGTGCTGTGGGGTGCGCTGTGGGGGATCTGGGGCCTGTTTCTCGGCCCGCTGCTGATCGTGCTCGTGAAGGTGATCGCAGAGCACTCGAGCTCTGCACGGCCGCTCGCGCGGCTCATGCAGGGCTGATCAGCGGTCGATCAACGGCCCGAACGGGCCGCCCGCGGCGGCGCCGGACGGAAGTTGCCCTTGCGCGGGCCTTCGCCCGGATGACGCGGAGCGAACGTCGGTGCGCGGCGCTCGCCGGCCGGGCGATCGAACGGGCTGCGCCCTGCATCGACATGCCCTGCATGCGCCGGACGCGCCTCGCCACCGCCATGCTGATGGCGCGGCGCGAATGTCTTCTTGCCGAACGACGGCTTGCCGCCGAACCGGCCTTCGGGCCGCGCGCCGCCGCCGTGCAGCTTGGGCTCCGGGCTCCTCGGCTCGAGGCCGGCGACGGTCGCGACCGGGATGTTCTGCGTCGTGAAGTGCTGGATGCGGCGGATCATGCCGGCGTCCATGCGTTCGGCCAGCGTCACCGCCAGGCCGTTGCGCCCGGCGCGGCCGGTGCGGCCGATGCGGTGCACGTAGTCCTCGGCCTTCATCGGCAGGCCGTAGTTGATCACGTGGCTGATGGTCGGGACGTCGATGCCGCGCGCGGCGACATCGGTGGCGACCAGCACACGCAGGTGCTTGGTCCGCAGGCCCTGCAGCACGCGGTTGCGTCGACCCTGCGGGTGGCCGCCGTGCAGCGACGCAACCTGGTGGCCCATGTCGGCGAGGCGGTCGGCAAGCCAGTCGGCATCACGCTGCGTGCTCGTGAACACCAGCGCCTGCTCCATCGTGTGCTCGGTCAGGATGTGGTCGAGCAGCGCGTTCTTGTGCTGCGGGTTGTCGGCCCAGTGCAGGCGCTGCTCGATGTTGGCGTGCGTGTCGGTGTGCGACGCGACATCGATGCGCTGCGGCTCGCGCAGCAGGTTGCGCGCCAGGTTGCCGACGTTGCCGGCGAAGGTGGCGCTGTACATCACCGTCTGGCGGTCCTTCGGGATGTGGTCGGCGATCGTGTTGATGTCGTCGATGAAGCCCATGTCGAGCATGCGGTCGGCTTCGTCGAGCACCAGCACCTCGACATGCTCGAGCACGGCCTTGCCGGTCTGCAGATGGTCGAGCAGACGGCCCGGCGTCGAGATCAGGATGTCCAGTGGCGAACGCAGCGCCTTGATCTGCGCCGGGTACGGCACGCCACCGACGACGGTGGCGACGCGCAGGCCCTGCACATGGCGGCCGTACGTGTCGGCGGCCTTCGCGACCTGGATCGCAAGTTCGCGAGTCGGCGTCAGCACGAGGATGCGCGGGCCGTAGATCACGCCCTTCTCGCGCCGCTTCGTGTTGTCGCCGCGCGCGGCGAGGATGCGCTGCAGCGCGGGCAGGATGAACGACGCGGTCTTGCCGCTGCCGGTGCTCGCAGAGACCATCAGGTCACGGCCCTGCAGCGCCGGCGGGATCGCCTGCAGTTGCACTTCGGTGGCGGTGTCGTAGCCGGAATCGGCCACGGCCTTGGTCAGGGCTTCGTGCAGGCCCAGGGATTCGAAACTCATTGTCTGTCTCTCGCAGTCAAACGGTGACCAAAAGGCCACCAGCCCATCCATCAGGGACGGGCGGATCAGGTCGCTCAGGGAGTTCGGTACGGAACGTCAGTGCGACGGCATCGCCGCCGACCGGAACCCGCACGCTTTGACGGCGAGAGGTGTCGAGCGGATGCCCGACAAAGGCCAGAGGAGACGAAAAAAAGTGCCGACACCAGAGTGCCGGCACGGGCGCATTGTACAACAGAAAGGGGTTAACCCCAATCGGCCGTCGGCCTCAGCCCATGTGCAGGCCACCGTTCACCGAGAAGTCCGCCCCGGTCGCGAAGCCGGATTCATCGGACGCGACCCACGACACCATCGACGCGATGTCCTGCGGCGTGCCCAGGCGCTTGACCGGGATGCCGGCGACGATCTTGTCGAGCACGTCCTGGCGGATCGCCTTGACCATCTCGGTCGCGATGTAGCCCGGGCTGACGGTGTTCACCGTCACGCCCTTGTTCGCCACTTCCTGCGCCAGCGCCATCGTGAAGCCGTGCATGCCGGCCTTCGCGGCCGAGTAGTTGGTCTGGCCGAACTGGCCCTTCTCGCCGTTCACCGAGCTGATGTTGACGATGCGGCCCCAGCCTTTTTCGAGCATGCCGTCGATCACCTGCTTGGTGACGTTGAACAGGCTCGTCAGGTTGGTCTCGATCACCGCGTCCCAGTCGGCGCGGCTCATCTTGCGGAACATGCCGTCGCGCGTGATGCCGGCGTTGTTGACGAGCACGTCGACCGTGCCGTGCTCCGCCTTCACCTTCTCGAACGCCGCGACGGTCGAGTCCCAGTCGCCCACGTTGCCCACCGACGCGTAGAACGTGTAGCCCAGCGCCTTCTGCTCGCCGATCCACTTGACGTGGTCACGGCTCGGGCCGCAGCCGGCGATGACGGTGAAGCCATCCTTGTGCAGGCGCTGGCACATCGAGGTGCCGATGCCACCCATGCCGCCGGTCACGTACGCAATCTTCTGAGCCATTTGTCTCTCCTGGTTGTGTGTTTGATGAGTCTGATCAGCGTTCGACCGTCAGGGCCACGCCCATGCCGCCGCCGATGCACAGCGAGGCGATGCCCTTCTTGGCGTTGCGACGCTTCATCTCGTGCAGCAGCGTGACGAGGATGCGGCAGCCGGACGCACCGATCGGGTGGCCGATCGCGATCGCGCCGCCGTTCACGTTCACCTTGCTGACGTCCCAGCCCATCTCGTTGTTGACGGCACAGGCTTGCGCGGCGAAAGCTTCGTTGATCTCGAGCAGGTCGAGGTCCTGCGGCTTCCAGCCGGCGCGCTGCAGCGCCTTCTGCGAGGCGGGCACCGGACCCATGCCCATGATGGACGGGTCGAGCGCGACGGTGGCGTAGCTGGCGATGCGCGCCAGCGGCGTCAGGCCGAGCTGCGCGGCCTTCTGCGCCGTCATCAGCACGACGCCGGCGGCGCCGTCGTTCAACCCCGAGGCGTTGCCGGCGGTGACGGTGCCGGCCTTGTCGAACGCGGGACGCAGGCCGGCCAGCGCTTCGGCGTTGGTCTTCTTGTTGATGAACTCGTCGCTGGCGAAGACGATGGGGTC
>Ga0157379_10005741_pt1 | contig 10675 bp, 7 predicted proteins | sample S25metaG_FD_121802 | JGI IMG/M metagenome (GOLD analysis project Ga0157379, IMG submission 121802) | Switchgrass rhizosphere microbial communities from Kellogg Biological Station, Michigan, USA - S2-5 metaG | ecosystem: Host-associated > Plants > Roots > Rhizosphere > Soil | place: USA: Michigan... | reverse complement strand
CCTGAACAATTCTCATTCAGACTCTAGCTTTGATCACCGGACTTTCTGCAGCTGGAGGCTCGAACAGACATGTGAGTCCCTACCAATTCACCAAAGGGGAATGCTTAATTTACCTGCTTATTTTTAGGCCCAAATAGGCGTGTCCGCTTTAGTGTGTTACTTCTGTTTCACGGCGTTATGAGTTGTCCTGACGCTTTTGAAAGGGTGCCCTCGGAACCATCATATCTTCATTCCTGGTCAGAGTTCGTGGAACACGGGAGCCAGAACGTTCAACGGCCCATGCACAGAACCTGGAGAAATTTAAACGTGACCTCGAGGCGTTTATAAAGGATGAAGGACTGAGCACAGACCGGTCTTGGGATCCACAAGTCACGAATTTCAGAAATGAATTCGAACGGTTACAAGCATCTATTCATCAGTATGTGAATCTGTTCCAATATCAAATCCAGGTACTCATCGCCAAATAGGTCTGAAAATGGTCAGCCCGTACAAGATAATGGTCCATCTCCTGGAGCGAAAGCATAAACACCTCTTCATCTATAGACAGAGTGTAAACGGCCCCCCTTAAAACTTTGTAGTAATGTACCACGGACACCGCTCTTTCGTCCCTCCCGAATGCCAATTTTTAACGAGTTCGCTTGTAATCTACACACCATTTTCCATTTATAGCATTTGCATACCATCATTTATCACTGTTGTTATTCTCTTGTAAGCAGCACGTAACTGGCATCCATTAATACGGATATCGACTGGATGTGTCATCAGCTTTAACAAGGTTCGCATCGATTTGTTCTTGATGTAATTGATCAAGCCAGGGAAGCATCGTATCTGCATATAATTCCTTATCCTTCCTTCGAGAGATTCCTTCATCCCAACTCTGAGTAGAACGTCAATGAATAAGCGGCAGCTATAATTGATAACATACTCTAATAGCGGAGGCGAGTCGACCTGGAACACCAGGCTCTTGGACAATATCCGTCACTGGATGGAGGTACGTGCGAATGGTGAATAAAATGCAGCCAGTCAGAGGGAGTCGTCTGAGAGTTTGCCTCTCGCTTCTGAAGTATACATTCGACATGCTTTGGAGAAATGAGTCAATTGGCGGGAAAATCAAAGAGAGGCAGCACGGCCTACTCTGTAGATGGTCCAGGCGGTTGAAAATCTTTGGCGGATGGGGTGTCTAATCGAGGCATCTTGGTTGATTGATCAAAATCATCTTCATCGCCGTGATGATTAGACAACCAGTCCAAGCTAGGACCTAGCTTTAAGATTATCAGTATCTGCTAACTTACTAGTGCAGACATTATTTACCTGGAAGGAATACTTCGAAGCAGAAATAAATAGGTACGAGAATTGACTGCGATGTTTCAAATGACTCACATTATTTCGTTCGATCGGTTTATCCACCGGGAGCCTGCCAAAAAATCTATCAGGGTGTTCCGGAACGTAAATACCTTTGAAAAAGAATTGAACCCAGTCACCCACCTATCCATCGAGAACTGCAACTTTTCTTTATATTTGTAAACATTTCCCCTTGTATGAATTTCCTCGAGGGGAAGGCCAATCTTGTCGACAATTCTCCAAGAACCTTCGAAAGTTCATCGAGGAGAAAAACATACCGGTGAAGCTCTTACCTGGGACACATATGCTCCCAGCTTGCAGATAATATCTCCCGTCAGACCCTTCCATCATAACACCAAGGTCGTCAGCAAGCAGTCCAGCCACTGTCATAGGATCGTCCACATCAAGGTCCCATTTGTCGCCCGTAGGAATAATTTCTATCGTCTTGACTCTACCCTCCGACTTGCCCACTATACTATCCCCTTGTCCAAGACCTCCCTTGTCATGAGCTCGTTGTACTCGGAAAACAGCTGGATAACGCTTCGCCACTGACAAAAAATATGACGTCGCCTGATCAAGAGAACCATCTGCCCACTTACAGTATGATGCGAGCTCGGTGCATACTTCCAAGGCGGCACGGTGGGCGCCAGGAAGAGTTTGCACAACTTTCTCACCTCTGCAAATAACGTTACAAAGGAAACGATCAATTTAATATCAAAGAAGAGGTGTTTCCTGAATTCTTACCTTCTTGCCACTCTCGCCTTCCTGATCTCCAAATATTCCAAGTAGTGCTTATCCAGCTCAATCCATGATTCCCATCGCATTGCGCGAATACCCATAGTGATAGGATACACCCCCCATCTTCCCAGAAAAGAAGGTGATAAAATAACAAACTAATCCCCATGATTATTTCTCACCTAAACGGCCGATATGCAATTGGTTTAGTGTTATGAACATCGAAATCACTCCAACTCTCAAACTCAGGGTAACGGAACTCGGTCCATTCTAAAGGGTGGGCCTTGTCACTATTGATCTATGCGTTAGCAGACAGTAAGGAGAGACGTTACCTCCTGGTTGGCGTTGTTTCGGTCTTCGATGGCGACAGAACTGCCAAATCCCCCATGCTGTCAAGATTGATAGAATCGCGAGCAACACGTCCGTCAGTAGGTGATTGGCCATCCGTTCCTCTTTGAATGATACTATTGTGGCCAAGCTATGCAGGATCAAGTGAATCTTCAGGGGGCCAAAGAATCGCACTGGAGCATCAGATAACTTCAATCGGTTTAAAAACAATTCTTCGAAACTTCCGCCTGGTATCAGCTGCCTTCTTGGTCCAGAATCACGTCGATAATCGGCAAATGAATATCGTCCGGGACTGGATTCTCTAGGCGCTTAGACAACTCCGCTGAGGCGCTTGTGCGTGATCGTCCGTAAGCAAGTTGTTCAACGTCGGCGAGTGCAGTGACGACCGCTGCAGTGGCCCCGACGAAGCCTATGGCTTTGATTGCACCAGCCTACCGCTCGTCTCCAATCCTCCGCAATGTTGACAAATCCAGTCATCGATCCGTTACTCCCTATTGACCCTGCCATTCTTGACCAATCTCCAAATCAGACCTTGGTATGTACTCTTTCGTGTCATTTCTTTGATGTTCTGCCGGGCATGCTCGTTTGGATAATACCTAGTGCGTTTATGCACAAACAGTTTGTTCACGAGCACGCGTCGCGCTCGGGCAAAGCGCGTTATGCACACCAAGTGTCACGAAGCTTATATCTTGTTTATTCAGGTCCCAACCGAACAATATTCGATCCAACAGCATTCTCCTCTATCACCTTCCCTATTCGAACAAGCACCCCAGGGCGATCCCTTTGCCCAAGAACCAGCCACCAGTCCCATCGAACTTCCACGGTCGCCACCTCGGGGCGTAAAGCGCAAACGAAAAGGACGGAATGTCGTTCCCAGCGAAGAATGTAGTTTCTGTCAAGGGCATAATGGTAGCAACAAAGTTGGTGATGCAGAATTGATGGTTAGCTGTGCCAATTGTGGAAGAAGTGGTGAGTATATTCAACATTACGACTGTCTCTCTAATTCACTGTCCTCCGTAGGACATCCTTCATGCCTAGGTATAGAAGGCATGGCCGACACTGTCCGCTCATACCCCTGGTATTGCATTGAGTGTAAGATCTGCGAAGTGTGCGAAAAGAAGGGAAACGAGGTTTGTATACTCTGACCCTCGCGATTCATGTCTTCTCTGACCATATTTTGCTGCGTACAGGATCGGATGCTCTTCTGTGATGCTTGTGATAGAGGTAGACTTATCATGAGCCTCCCATAATATTCTGAGCTAATGATCGACATAGGTTGGCACATGGACTGCCTAGATCCACCTCTCGATGTCGCACCCAAGGGAAGTTGGATATGTCCATTATGTGAAGCAGCAGGTCTGGTTCCAAAGGTTACCCCACATCCTGTGGAATTGCATCTCCCTAATACGCCCTCCATTCCTGGACCATCTACAAGTCGACTGAAAGACTCTAAAAGTGTCTCAAGAGCAGCGGATAAGATGGAAGTTGATGGACAGGGAGAAGCAGAAGTAACACAACCAGTCCGTCGTGGTCGGGGCCGTCCCAAAGGCTCCAAGAAGCTCTCTCGGGATATGAATGGGAAAGGGAGAGCTCGAGCAACTGTGGTAGAGGATTCGTCTTCTCCTACCAGGAGAGTAACTTCATCACCAGAAGTAGCTGGTCCAGGCCGACGAAAGGTGAAATTAGTGGTACGCAAGCCAAGGCATATCATCGAATCAGACGAGGAAGAAGAAGAACCATCATCTCCCACCAATATGTTCGAGGATGTCTTGACTCCGGAACAGTATAACACAACAAATACCAATATTTTAGACTCGGACAAATCTCTATTCAATCGAGCCAAAACAAGAGCAGAGGTATGTGTATAGAACATTAGAAAGGTTATATTTCCTGATAAGATATCTCTGTAGTCGAAAATTGGGCCTCCCATAGCACCGCCGCTACCCTCTGGGCTTCTCACCCCAGGTCCAGCCACTCCAGCCACTCCCGCACCCATTGCAGGCCCTTCCTCCGGAGTCGGCCTCCTTCATTCTCTGCGCACCCGCCACTCTATCGCTCAAGCCTTCCAACAACCCGCTATTTCTGATGCATTGACAACGCCAGCTCCGGCGGCTACTACGACTAATCCTCCTCGAATACGAACCATCCGATTTGGAGAGTTCGATGTAGATACATGGTACGATGCACCGTTTCCGGAGGAATATGCATCTGTACACGATGGAAAACTATGGGTGTGTGAGTTTTGCTTGAAGTATATGAAGAGTCGGTATCAGTCTACTCGACATCGTGTAAGTGGTTTTAGTATCGTCATATACTGGCCATTTTGTATTAACTTGGTTATCAGATGAAGTGCAAAGCTCGACACCCGCCTGGCGACGAAATATACAGAGATGGCGGTATTTCAATTTTTGAGGTTGATGGACGGAAGAATAAAGTACGTCAGTGTCTTAATTAGTCGCAACGCGACCCTGACTTTATCTATTCATAGATCTACTGCCAAAATCTATGCTTGTTATCAAAGATGTTTCTCGACCACAAGTCTCTTTTCTACGACGTGGAGCCTTTTCTGTTCTACGTGATGACGGAGGTCGACCGTCTCGGCTCGCGATTTATTGGATATTTCAGTAAGGAGAAGTACAGTCCGAAGGATTATAATGTTAGCTGTATCATGACACTTCCCGTACGACAACGACGAGGGTTTGGAAACCTTCTAATCGATTTCAGTACGTGGTAGCCCATGTTACTATTACCCATTGCTCGGGTTAACTGTCTATTTAGGTTACCTCCTGTCGAAGAAAGAAGGGCGAGCGGGAACACCAGAACGGCCACTTTCTGGTTTAGGTGCTCTTACTTACAAGCAGTACTGGACTCATACCATCAAGCTTTTTCTTCACACTGCCACTGAACCAGTGCGATTCGAAGGTAAATATGTGTCTGTGGTATAGTTAGATTTAAGGTCGCTAATGTCCCATAGACATCAGCCGTGAAACGTCAATGAAGATTGAGGACATTTATGTTACTTTGCGTGATCTCAACTACATTGATATTCAAGAGTCAATTCAAACGCCTCCTCGACCCCGTCCCGGTACCCCAGTCAAATATCCGCGTGGCCGGAAGAATGGTCCAGCATTGGCCCGCCGCGCTATGTCTCGGACGGATACCAAAGAGAATACCAACCGTCCCCTAGTTATACCCAAGCAATACACAATACAGTGGGACCGTAACGAGATCGAAGCTTATGTCAATGCATGGCAAGCTAAAAATCACACAGTTCTTCACCAAGGGAATCTCAAGTGGACCCCATTTCCCATTCCTGCAATACCGAAAGGTTCGGAAGATACCGACGGTGAGAAGGAAGAAGCATCCCGGGAACCTGAACATGTTGACGGAGATAGGTCAAGTATCACGTCAACGAAAGCTACGCAAAATGTTTCGCAGACCGCTTCACCACCTAAAGGCCCTTCTTCAACGGTTTCGGTTGAAGACGTAGAAATGACGGATTCGAACGAAATCAAACGGTCAGTCAGAAGATCCTTCCGGAATAATTCTCGGGAAGAAGAGAATCCATTTTCGGCCGAGCCTGTTCGAGATTCTGGATCACCAAGAGTTCTTCGTGGTCGAAGAGGACGTCCCCGAGGACGGAGGACAACCCGTGGAACTCAGCCCGTTCAAAGGAGGAGCCTACGTTCGCGACGGAGTGACAAGGTTGAACAGGAAGCACAAGAAGAAGAGGCGCAAGAAGAAGAGGAAGAAGAGAATACTGATGAAGACGAAAATGGCGATCCTGAAGCTGAAGATTCTGACTATGCTTCTAGAGGTCATGAATCAGAACCGGAACAAGACGCTGAAGGAGAGGATGACGATGAGGTGAACGACGACGATGAGGAACAAGAGGAACAAGAGGAGGAAGATAGCCCTCGTAGACGGACAAGAGCTTCGTATAGGTCCGAACCTCCTCCCCCAGCAGAGACGCCTCGACCAGTGGCTCGCAAGCGTCGGAGGGTAGAGTCGCCTCCCTCTACTATCGCAGATGCTGATCCGGAACCCTCCCTCAGTGAGCTCACCCATGAAAGCACGCCTCCGCATCATTCACCAACACGGTCACCATCCCCAATCCCAGAGCCGCCGCGCCGCCAAACACGAGCCAATGGACGGAGTAACAAGACATCCTCACTGAATGGTGTCAATGGGACAATACCGCGAAAGACTGTCACCACACGGTCTGATGCACAGCATCAGCCGTTCACTTCAGGTACAAGGTTGTCGTCACGTATTAATGGTGCGGCTCCTATCTCACCCCCGCGTCAGGGTACGCTCAAAGAATCCACTGTCGTTAATGACTCGGATGGCCTTCGGACACGTTCTTCGAAACCAATCAAAGCGGAACCGTTGAATGACAAGGACCAGAACGGCCATGTAGATCAGCAAGAGACCGAGGGCGAATCCCCAGGAGAGTCTCTGGACAAGGCTAGTCAAAGTGTCAATGGCAATTGTGTGGTTTTCAACGGAACTCCGATGTTATATGACGATGAAGATGCTCTAGGTGAAGAGGATGCGGAGGGCGAAGAAGATCCTGATTTGGAAGATTACTGATTCCAGCTGACCTGTCGCTTTCGCAAAATGCTTTTATGTTGTTGCTATATCCCATCTTTTCTTCCACCCTGTTGTTGTGTATATTTGCATTTTTTCATTTCATTGTGTTTATTATACAGAACAGCCTAGTTCTCATTCATCTGTAACTTTCCTGTATCCTTTAACCTGCAACAAATAGTGTTATTTTCTGTACTGTAATATTTCTTGGGTCGGGAAATGAGAAGTAGACATACCTTTGCATTTGGCAACAGCTGAAGATAACGTTCTGTCCACTGTCTGCAGTTCTCGTAGTGGTTTACGCCTTCCGTTCTTTGGCATTTGTCGAGAGCTTCCTGGACGATACGGAACTCCATGGCTTTAACCCATTGTTCACGGACATGTTCGTCGCGCGCTGCTTGCTTGGCTATCCCAAAGCATAAGCATCACAAAATGCGTGAACTCTTGAAGATAACTTACCTTTAAGGTCTAAGGTCTCCATCGTGGATGACCGAACGGGTTGAGAACGTTGTAATTGTTTTGGCGCCCAAATTTGCTTCCGCTGAACCTCAGTCCATACAGGCGATGTCGCTGCCTACACTCTCCATCGGTTCCCGGGTCGTTGAGGTGGTGATAAACCCGACGATATCAAAGGCCGTTACTTTGGGAAAGCGGAGGGCATCTATAGCGTTTTCTCGTGCAGGGGAACATCATATACGTGCGAGCTCTGCTCATAACTCCTCGAGCGACGACGACGAATATCAGGGAGAAGATAAGGAAGAGGAAGAAGAAGATACAGATTTAGGGAGTGATGAGGATGATGAAGGCATCCAACCTGGCCCTTCCTGTTTGTCAACTCCCAAGCCACGCCCATACCGTTGCACACATCAAGGATGCACCAAGTCATACACCAAGCCTTCACGTTTGGCCGAACATCAAAGGTCTCACACGGGGGAGGTGAGTATTTTCAGGTTTCCGCCATCAATGTTAGATATCATTGACCGTAATTCACAGAGACCTTTCGCGTGCTCAGTGTGCAGTAAATCATATCTCCGGGAATCTCATCTCCAAGCTCATTCGCGCAGCCATCTTTCTGCATCAGAAAGGCCGCTAGGATGTTCTGAAAACGGCTGTACTAAACGATTCTGGACGAATCAACATCTGAGTGCTCATGTTGCGAAGGTTCATCATGGGGAAAAACCATTTACGGTCAGGCTTCGCGTTGTTTACGCCGTATTTGCGCTAACAATATTCCCTGCAGTGCTCAGAAGAATATTGTGAAGAAAGTTTCGCTAAACATAATCAACTTCGACGACATGTTGCGAAAGCGCACTGCGATCCCGGAACCAAACCATACCAGTGTACCGCTGAAGGGTGTACGAAATCATTCTCTACCAATCAAAAGCTGCGAAAGCATTCAAAAGTACATGAAAGTAAGCTTTAATGAATATACTGTTTGATTATTTCCCTAATCCTCGCAGAGAATCGTTATGCGTGTACAGATAGTCAATGCGCTGCCTCTTCGAAGTCTACAGCGTTGTATTTCTCAAAATGGACTGCACTCCAGGCCCATTTTCGCGAAAAGCATCCACCTAGTTGTCCCTACGCCGAGTGCGAAGGGCGCGTTTTTGCTTCTCAAAAGGGTCTCAAAACTCACTTGAAAGTCCACACCGACAGAGAGATCGAAGCTGCACTGGAGGAAGCAGCTGGTGAAGACGAGCGACCCCTAAAGCGCAGACGAGGTGGTGAAGTGGGCCGTGATTGGGTGTGTGACATTGATGGATGTCCTAAAGCCTTCAAATCGGTATGAAATTTCGAATCTCACATTGTGGATTCTAACGTTTTCTCCAGAAAAAAGCTCTTACCACTCACCATAATATAACGCATCTTGGTCGCCGAGATCATGTTTGCCCCGTTTCTGACTGTGGTCAGACCTTTGGCTACAAACACCTTCTCCAGCGACATACGGTCAAAGTCCATACAGCAACCGAATCTACCGCTGCTGAAGATGACATGTCTGGCTCCGGGGAAGAACAGCCAACTATTGGATGGATTACCGGGAAAGACTATACCTCATCGGCGAAACACCGCAATACCCGTCGTCCACTTCTTCCCTGTCCTTGGCCAAATGGATTCGGATTTGAAGAAAATGTCGGTCAATGCGCTTATATATTTAGTCGTGCATACGATCTTAGAAGACACCTCAAAACTGATCATGCTTTGGAACTGAGCAAAGAGGAGATTGACCACTGGGCCCAGGACTGGCGGGAGAGACATCCCAATCCAAATTAATGGTTTCTTCCATTCGGTCATTCTTAACATTTTGATCGATCTATGTTCTTATATTGTACATCATTCGCTGTAATCTGTACACTCTCTGTTGTTTTAATATTTTCTCGCTCGCTGTATGGCTATCTTATTCTATCCCGCACGAGCGAATGCTGGAGAAGATATGGGAGATAAATAAATGACCTAACTACTCTGTGCGAATCACCAAAAAAGGCGAAGAATCGCTCGGACGTACAAAGTCGGGAGCGTTTATTTATTGGTGTTCTCACTGCTGGTCTGTATATACATTCAGACCATCAATAATCCTTTTAATAACCTGCTGGAACTGAAGCGGTACATCTCCAGAATAGCGTCAAAGCGTTTTTGGATATGGTCCCTGCACTCTTTGACGCAAAAAACGACACTGCGGGTATATGAATAATAATACTAGCCATGCTGGAGAAAAGATCTGCCTTCATCTCGGGATTCGTCTGGTCGACGTCAGGATCAGCTAAAAGCCATCCCTCTGGGACGTCAAAGTCAGAAGACTCCGCTCCTAGATCCCACTCTTGATTATTTGTCTCATTTTCTATGGTCAATGAGTTTCCAGTGTTCTTCATAGTATCGCTGGCACTTTATTTGAGATTATTTTTTCTGCAGCAGGTGGACATTCAAGGCAGAATTCGAGGTCGAACAGCGGATTTGCAGGATTGTCCAACTGGATCTGGCCCCTACTAGAATTGGAAATGCATAAAAATCCAGAACAATTATTGCAAGTACATAATACCACTATTCACTTTCTTAGACGCATTTTATAATTGGAGAAAATATCCTTTAGATCACTTGGTAGTGGACCATCGGAAGAGACATAGATTTATCTAGCGATCCTTAGGGGAAACCAATTTCAGCCAAAATGATTAGAATATTATTACAGATATTTACACTAGTCAAATAAAGGGGAGACGCCCGATATTATCGAAAGAATGACGTCTGTTCGCTTGGACTCCCAAGAGGTACTAAAATAGTACTAATCCCTTGGGTCATGAAGAGGCCACCAAGAGTACTTACTTCCCCTAACTTGGTGTGATCTTCCTATGTAGTACAGAGTAGTCATAGGTCTAGAACTTCGAACAGACTGGCGAAGCCCAATCCAAACACCAGAGCCGTTTCACGAGCCGATCCCTCGGAAAACCCAGGTCTCCACAACCCAAGCCCCCTATCAATATTAAATTCTCAGTGGACTAATCGTTAGGAGGGGATAGATCATTCTAATTTCTCAAGATAGTTCATCCGTGTGGCCATCAGCGAAGAGGAGTCGGACCTCTTGCTGGCGACCCACCAGGACCGAGGAGCCCTCACCACAGAATCCCTTAGAAACTCAACATAACCGTCCTGGGGTACTTATCCATGAGGG
>Ga0157379_10005739_pt1 | contig 10680 bp, 9 predicted proteins | sample S25metaG_FD_121802 | JGI IMG/M metagenome (GOLD analysis project Ga0157379, IMG submission 121802) | Switchgrass rhizosphere microbial communities from Kellogg Biological Station, Michigan, USA - S2-5 metaG | ecosystem: Host-associated > Plants > Roots > Rhizosphere > Soil | place: USA: Michigan... | reverse complement strand
TACTTTGCGCATTTGGGTGACATTTCAACTTTGGGTTTACAGTAGCATTCGCCTTGTTGACATCAGTGCCGCACACGGCTACTGTCTGTACGATTCAGTACGCTTCCTAACTTCAACTTTGAAGCTGCTGACCTCATAACTTCCGAACGACGCTCATGGCGAACTCAAGTAATAATCCGAAGGGCGAACCGAAGTTTCTATCGAAATCCTTGGTTCTGCTCACCGCACTCCTCGGACTGGCTTTCCTTCTAATTGTTCTTCTTGCCAGAGATTTGCACGAAGCACATGTCCTCCTTCAGGAAAAGGACATTTTCAAATTTCCGGACGTCGCTTACGACCTGGGTGTCGAAATATTCAAAACGGTTTTCGTAGCTGCATTCTTGGGGCTGGCCGCGGACTATTACATAAAGCGCATGACTGGAGATTCAACTGCAGCCACGGTCAAAAGATGCGGTATCAAAAAGCTTTACCCATCACGACAGCATGCGGTGGACAGGTTCGAACGACTCGTGCGCGACCCCAAAGTCAAAGTCATTTATATGATGGGTATATCCCTGCGCGAATTTCTTACTCAACAAGGAGGCATGCACGCGGTTTGGAGTGCCATTCAGGAAAGACTCAGTGTCGAGGAACACATCATTCACTGGCAAAAGCTCCCTGACGACCGCCGGCTTAGGGTCTATCTGCTCACGCTAAATCCACTATCGAGTGAAGGATATTTTAGATATACGGTAGAAAGGCCACCCGGGGAGCTTAAAACTGACAGTTTGCAGGCGATTGCTGCAGTCCGCCAAGCCGAGTCCGACATTTATGGAAGAGAGCAGACTTTCTTGCGACACCGTCTATATGACCATTGCCCTTTCTCCTTTGTTTTCTTTACCAACGTGACTGCGTTTGTCGAGCAGTACTACTACAAAACCGCGCATGGCACTGGCTTCCCACTAATTGAATATCCTGAAAACAGTAGCCATTATCCTGAAATTCAACATTCTATTAATCAAATCTGGGAACGTGCGCACGAAAGGATGCCGACTAGCGGAACTGCCATTCCGCTAAAACAAGCAGGCATCACGAATATCTTTAGAGTCGACCAAAGGAGCGAACAGGCCGCACGGCAAATCGATCGCATCGCCGAAACCACCGAAGGAATGATAGACATACTAACCATTACTGGTCGGCATTATGTAAAGGATCTCAACGCCAGCACAGCCTTAAGGAAAGCGTCATTACAACCCAATATTAAGGTACGGCTGCTGGTAATAAACCCGATTTCCCAGCAAGCGATTTTTCGTGCGATTGCCGACGAGGCAGTCGCCGACGAACGACTCAAAAGATGTGTCGCCGAGTGGGACTGGGAACGGCATGCAACAACGTCAAATCTCTATCGCCGCACCTTGGAAACGATTAGAAAAATTCGCGACTGGCAAGCTGTAGGGTGCAATGTCGAATTACGGCTTTATTCGTGCGCTGTCGCAAGCGCCTTGTTAATTACTCCACATGCAGCATTTGCAAGCAAATACCTTTACGGCCGAAGCAAAAGATTGGAAGACTTTCCTTTGCAATCCGAGTACCCGATGTTCGAATTTGACGAGGCCCACTGCGAAGCTCTCGAACGAACAGAGTTGGAAATGCTGCGATGTACTTTCACGGTGATATGGAACTACTACAGTACTACTGTTGAGGCATTTTCGGCTGTCAATCCTCAGAGCGAATTCAACAAAAACTTGCAGCGACTTAGGGACGAACTTCAGTGGACAGCCGTTCCGTCCAAGAACAACTCACACGATCAACATCCCACAGCCTCAGAATCGTGATTGCTGCTGATGTTTCGTGCAAGATTTGGCAGAGCAGCTTGGACAATACGTGATGCTGCGCAGGGTTCTCAACGAGCGCTGACCTACTGTGTCTTCGACTCAACTTTCGGCAAGGCCTAAGTTCCAATTTGCACTTTCGGCAATTAAATGGTTCCAAAAACACGAATCGCAGACAAGTAGAGATGTGAAATTGCTCGGTTTGGTGTGAACTTGCGGCAAGTAATTGTTTCCAATCGCGGCAAGTAATTGCTTCAAGTCACAACTATTGTAACTTGAACCATTAATTTGCCGCTCCGGCAACTTAATGGTTCCAATAGCGCCCGGCAATTAATTGGTTCCAATTTTTTTCCAATTCTTCAAAAAAGTACAAACTAGCCCAAATTCCTTCGTAAATTTTTCCCCGCTGTTCTTTAGACGCACTCCCGGCAACTTAATGGTTCCAAAACGCCCGGCAATTAATTGGTTCCAATTCTGAAAAAGTACAAGTATCTTCAAATTCCTTCGTAATGTCGCGGCTATCTTTAGACGAGTTCTCACCTCGCCTCTTCGCGAAAGGAAGTAGGCTCCTGAATTTTGAGGTTCGTAAGGCCAATAGACGAGTTCGAGTTTCTTAGCGGCAATGGAAAAACGTCTGGCGAGCGAGTTGGGCACGCTAAGTGAGGAGGCTGGAGCGCGAGGTAAAAACTCTAGCGAGAACGCTCTTTCACATCTTCCTTGCGTAGACCCGCTTACTCTTTCCTTTGTCATCTATCCTAGGTTCGTACAGGGAACTGCTTGTAAATTTCACACGTGATTCTTCAATGATCGTTAAAGTATTTCCATCTTCGGAGATAGCGTAAGTTTCTTTAGTTGTACCACCTCCGACGACTTTCCCGGATTTATAGTACTTAATTGTGTAAGTCCTGATGAGGCTATTTTTATCCCAACCTGTATCCGATGCAACTTCCAACCCTTGATTAAACGGATATGGTCTATTCTTCTCGCCGCGATTGTCAGTGAAAAGGATCAAAGTGGCAGACTTCGTTTCATTCTTCCCAATGAGCGTTCTTATAATTCTCAGTTCTGGATCGTTATAAGAAATCTCTAAAGTCTCGCCTCGATAAAGGTCTTTGTAGCGTAGATCGGTTCTCTTCTCATCGAATATCCATGTCCCATTAACTCTGTGCCTGCCGTTAGCGGTAATTGCATCTTGAGCAAACGCCAGCCTCGCGAAAATAAAAAACAACAAGAGTAAAATTCCAGACCGTATCATGGCTTTTATTCTCCTAAAATGAAAATAAGCACGCGCAGACTAACCCAATTTGAGCACCTGCGGATCGGAATAAATAGTAACGGAACCGAGGCATTTGTAGCGAAGTGATTTGGATCAGCAAAATCAAGTGAGCGGATGAGCGATAGTTTTTGGAAGACTCAGGATCTTGCGAACGGCCTGTAGGAGTTGATTACCAGTAAACGGTTTTGTAAGGAGGTTGAGTCCGTCAACGAGAAATCCGGGATCGGTAATGACGTCTCGAGAATAGCCACTAATGAACAGGACAGGGACCGTGCCTGAGATTTGAAGGGCTAGATCCTGGCCATTCATTTGAGGCATCCTGCAGTCGGTAATTACTAACTGTACCTGGTCTTTGTGTTCTTTGAGTAGTTCAAGAGCGTGTACCCCGTTCAAGGCTTCGAATACGGTGTACCCGGCATGAGTGAGTGAGTTCTTAACTACCTGCCGAACGGGTTCATCATCTTCGGCAACTAGAATAGTCTGTGTGCCGTGTACTCGTTCGATGGCTTCGGGTGGGGTTTCGATAGCTGTCTCGGAAACGTTGCCTTTTGCGGCAGGGAATTGGATTTGGAAAGTGGATCCCTCTCCCTCTTTGCTGAATACAGAAATAGAGCCTCCGGCTTGATTCGCGTATCCAAAAGCCATTGCTAAGCCCAATCCAGTACCTTCCGGCTTCGTTGTGAAAAACGGATCGAAAACTTGTTTCTGTGTTTCGGGACTCATGCCAATACCGGTATCGGTAATCGAAAGTAGGACGTGAGCGTTGTTCTTCTGTTTTTTTGACTGCTTGCGACCGAGGTATACGATCGATGTTTCAATAGTAATTGTGCCGCCATCTGGCATCGCCTGTCGTGCGTTCACGGCGAGATTAATAAGTATCTGTTCAAGTTGATTTTTATCTGCGGTGATCAGCGGTAGATTCTCTGCGAGCTTATAGACGATGGAAATGTCCTCGCCTATCGTACGGGCAATGAATTGGTCCATGATATGGGTTATCACGGTATTGACGCTGAGGTTGATGGGTTGTAGGACCTGCTTGCGACTGTACGCAAGGAGTTGTTCGGTAAGCTTCGCGGCTCGCCTGCCGGCTTCTAGTATATCGAGTACGTGTTTAGATAACGGACCTGATTCTCCGAGCTCGCGACGCAGCGAATCGCAGCCCCCGTAGATAGCTGTGAGTATGTTATTTATGTCGTGCGCGACGCCTCCAGCGAGTAGTCCGACAGCCTCCATCTTCTGTGCTCGTTCCAGTTGTAGTAACTTCTCCTCTGCTTCTTTGCGTGCGCGAATGTCGCGAGCGATGCCCTGAACCCCTACCGGTTTGCCGTTCTTAAGAATTAGCTGCGAGTTGACCTCGAATGGGATCATGGTCCCATCTTTCGCTTTGATGGATACTGGGTAAACGGTGTTTGCGGCTTCTCCAGTGAGCTTTTTCCGAAGCATGCTGTAAGCGAGTTCTACATCTTCAGGGCTTGCGAGGCTTCTGAAATTGACGTCGCCAATCTCCTCAGGTGAGTAGCCGGTTATTTGTTGTCCGATCGCATTAAGCGAAGTGTAGCGTCCCGTCAGATCATGGGTGTAGACAACGTCATTAGCATTCTGGAATAGATCAAAGTAGAGCTGTTGTGAGCTGTCGAGCTCATCCTGAGTTCTTTTACGTTCGACAAGTCGGGCGACCTTTGCGGCCAGTGTGATTGGTTGATAAGCAGATTCGAGGAGATCATCTTTGGTTAAATCGATGAAGTCAATGTTCTGTGCCTCAGTGCTGATTACGAGTATTGGGGTGTTCGCTAGTTTTTGTATAGACCGAATGCGGCGATGAAGGCCGCGGGCTATTTTTTGTTTGGAGACGTTGATAATGGTTAGATCAAGCTGATGAGCCGACAATTGGACGGCGAGATTAGGAGTCGTCGCTTTTAATACCCTATATCCGGCCAGCTCAATTATAGAGGCCAGAGCTTCCAGTTGGTCCGCAAGATCAGTTACAACAAGAATGGTGTGGGAGGGGCATTGTTTCATCGCTTTAACCCGTTGGTGCCTGGTTACTGTGTGTTGTCAATGATTAAGTTGCCGCTGTGATCAGTGATCAAGTTGCCGCGCTACGATCAACGAATCGGCTACACTTAAACGCTTTGGCACAGCCGTCGGGGAGACTTTTTTCGTGGCCCCTGGGATGGCGCGAGCGAAGGACGCATCAAAATTTTAGCAGGTTTACTTCAACAAAAAATCACTTTTATAAGGGAACGAGTTCGCAAGAAAACGAGCAGGTGCAACTAAAGTGCGTGCGTAGTTAGTGATGTATAGAAATGGCTGATTTAAAAAATTATGAGGGGGTCGAAATGATGGACTGGTCCTATTAAAAAAATTGGATGATATTGAGGAATGCAAGAGCTCTTGTAGTAGATTTTTACCGATTCAGGATGGGATCAGAGGCGGTATGCTTGCTTCGATGGAATTTGAATTGTTGTTGCCTACGGCCAGGAAGTTTCCGTTCTCTGATCCCCGATTGGATCTTTGAGGCCAAGTGGGATGTATAGAGCGTTGTGCTTGATCCAATATAATTCCGTTCGTTTTATGTCGCGCAATAAAAAGGAACTCACGAAGCGCTTTCATGTGGTTTCGTCTTTTATTAAATTCAGCTGGATCATCGTCCCCAAGTCTCCACACGTTTCTTCATCACTTCTGTCCCGGCACACTTTTGATCTTCACCCACTCTTTGGAACTTTCTATGATCGACAAAGCGATCAAAGCAAAGAGAGTAAAGCAAAGAGAGTGGTTCTGGACGGTGAAATCGCTGGACTTGATGAGCAAGATGTTCCTAGCTTCGAGAACCTGCAAAACAGAAAGCGATGCTTCATCGTTTACTTTGCTTTTGACTGTTTGATGCTGAAAGGGAACGACCTGATAAATGAATCTCTGATCCTACGAAAGGGAGTGCGAATCAACTGAAAAAGGCAGAGGCGGCGGCGCGTAGATCAGTGAACGTACTGGACAGGGACGGCCATCAAAACACCTTAGCTGATAGCTCAGTTACTTATGGGATTGTTCTGGCCCGACTTCACAAAACCGATCAGGCTTAGTTCACCTTCCAGCGAGCGATTGAAGTAGCGCATAACGTGGGCGCTCTCAGCAGGAGTAGCCGCGCTCACAAATGATTGAAGAACTAGATGATCCTTCAGTTGAGACTTTATCTCATGCTTATGAGCAAGCGGGAGAATGGCTCTCAACCTGTCAGAGTCAAGAGCTGGGGAGCGGGAGTCAGGCTACGAGCGGGATACTTTTCAATAAGCCGTGTCACATGCCCAAAGAAGTCTTGCAGTTTGAGCGCCGCCTGATTAGTCAGGCATTGGCAACAGCAAATGGCCGCGTAACTCACGCGGCGAAATGGCTAGGCATCGGTCGACAACGGCTGGCTTACATTATCGAGACGGCACTCCGACTTGCTCAAAGAGCGAAGTCCAGTGCGGCGCCGTCCACGCAAACGGTGAGGGCCTTTATCCCTATCTGTATGCCGACAAGGATAATTGGCCCGGCCTACTAAACCTTTCGGACGACGATCCCCATTTTGAAGCTTTTCTGCGAGCATCTTTTGCCACGGTCAACCTGCCGGTTTACCGGGATTCACAAAAAGAAACCGCGGCAATCAATTTCATCATGAATAACTCTATCGCCGACTATGAAACCGTGCCTGCTGGCATGCAATCATTGTTGGATGAATTGAACGGACAGCCAACGAAATTTACCACCGGACTGAATGGCGAGACTGTGGCACCGACTGAGGTCGTTGATCTGGGCATCTTCCCCATGCCGACGGATTTGGTGATCCTCGAATGCGGATTTGAAAGCGGAGTGAAGCCCATCGGGTTTCCTCAAACCGAACCAGACACAACCCACATATCAATACCAAAACAATATTAATAATTGTTGCCAAATGAGAGCTGCTCTGTTAACGGAAGGGGCTGTTAGTTCGAGTCCTACCTGCGGAAGCATTGGCAGAGAAGAATAGGACGAGTGCGGTGAGTACAGAATATATTGGGGGACGCGCTCGCGAAAGAATGCCTGATGTGGTCTGCCTTTTTGCTTTTGCTTTCTCTAACGGAGTGTAATAGATTCTGCCCTGTTCTTCCTGACTCCCACTGCATAAGGAAGCTCACATGATAGCCTTACCATGTACACGCGACTTCTCTGCGAGTAACTGGCAAATACTCCTAACTAACAGCCTGAATGCGGCCCGCTGTTTGGTGTGTACGTGGCAGCCACGTGTCCTTTTAGGAAGCCGTTTTATGCGGAAACGGAACAGACCGCGAGGCGGTGGTTCAAGACGCCGCAAGTGACATGAGATAAACAGATTAGTGGAATCGAATCGCTTATTTTATGCGGAAGAGAAACGAGGGGCTAACACCGCTTCCCGATTTAATGCAGATCAACACACACTTAGTTAGACGGACACGATGACAGACAGCGAGCGATCTGTTGATTGCCAGGTGCACGGACGACAAGCCGAAACGTTCGTTTGTCGGCACCTTGTGGACAGTCTCTACACGCGAGAAACCGTTGGTTTCTACTGGCCCGCTTCCGCAAATGAACCTCGGCCAGATGCCTGGTGTTTAGAATGCGAACAGGCTAGGCTGGACGCTGGTGGAGATTGGACGGATGAGGTCATGTCGTTTGTATGTATCCAGTTGCTCTGCGGAGCCTGCTATGACATGGCAAAGAGCATCTGGCTGCAAGCACGAGCGGATGACATATGAGCTTTTCTAATTTCAGCTTGCAGCGCGCGGCGCCTCGCGTTACTCGATACCACCGCTGAAGCTGCGCATTAGGCCGGCAGATGCTTCATGGAAAAATTTGAGCAACATATGTACGAGAGCGTCAAGCAGTCGGTTACGACCATTGAGGCCGACGTAGCTGATCGCATCTACGCCCTCTCGTTCTTCATTTACGATGATGACGACGACCCGCGCAGGCCGACACTCACCTTCGGCTACAACACTCTGGACCGCTGGGCAGAGTGCACACCTGCTGCGGACCCGAACGCGGCGTGGCCGGTGGCCTCTTCTGAGGCGAAATGGAATTACGCGTTCTGGCTCCAGAATGAAGTGTGCGTCATCGGCGCGGCCGGGACAGAGGGGGAGGTGCTGCGGCAGGAGTGGATAAAGTCACTCGGCCTGGTCTATTCCGATGATGAGCAGGAGGAAGACTTCGAGCAGTGCATTCGGCTCGGCGAACAAATCACAGAGCGATTCGTCGCGTTGTGTGTCCAGGTGGCCAGGGCACTGCATGACGGGGGCGCGATTACTGCTAAGTTCGGCCAGCCCGTCCCGATCATCGTGCACGAGTTGGAATATTATGACGAGATCGCGGAACAGACGCGCAGAGCTAATCCTCCCGGTTTGACGTCGGAGTTTGAGGATTGGGTAAGAGGTGAAGGCATGCGGCAATGATCCCTGTCGAAGCGCAACCGGGACGATAAGCCGGATGATCCGGGCAATCCCACGGTGAACTTCCATGGCCAGAAACGCTCGAATAGAACGCATGAATCGACTACTGACACAGATCTCCGACTGTTTAAGAAGACCAAAGGCAGCGAGGCCAAGCTGGCTTATCAGGGCCACGTGTTAATGGAGAATCGCAACGGCTTGGTGGTGAATGCGTTGTTGACCTGCGCCAGCGGCACGGCGGAACGAGAAGCAGCACTGCTGATGTTGGCCCAACGACCACAGAAGAAACGGGTCACCTTGGCTGGCGACAAAGGTTACGACACGAAAGACTTTGTGGCTGATTTGCGCGCCTGCCAAGTGACGCCGCATGTGGCCCAAAACAACAAGGGACGAAGCAGCGCGATCGACCAGCGGACTACGCGCCACCCTGGTTATGAAGTTAGTCAACGTAAGCGTAAGCGAGTGGAAGAAATCTTCGGTTGGCTGAAGACGGTGGGGCTGATGCGCAAAACCCGACACCGCGGCGTGAAGCTGGTGGGTTGGATCTTCAAGTTCGCTACCGCCGCCTACAACTTGGTCCGCATCCGAAATCTGGCCGAGGTCACGTGAAAGACTGTGACCAAACGTCATTAATCACTTAGGCAAGCGAATCAAAGTGGCCGGTGAGCCACTCCACGGATCTACGAAGGAAAGAAAATCGCACATCATCGATAAGCAAACTATTCAATGAAGACTGAAGCATTACCAACGCTCAATTTTTCAGCAGCCTGCTAGTTCCAGTTAGAGACTCAAACGCGCTTGACGGGGCGTTTCTCCGCACACGCCCTCCTTCCATATCAACTGAATCACACGATTAACTGAAAAAATTTTCGTTGACAATGAACCAAGCGGCGGCGTAGAGTCCGCTCACGCTCATTGTCCGTTACCGCGACTTACCTCAAAGGTCGTCGCCAAACCTTCAAATCGACTTAGGAACCAATTTGGTTGCAGTTACGCAAATAAGCAGTAGCACGCTGGCTAATAGTCGCTGAACTCTCTTTCAAGGTTTGTTGGTTGAGCCCGTGTTTTTGCGGCACGCAGTTTCAAGTATCAACCCTGCTTATGTGAAATGTTTTCTCACGCTCTCTCATTTAGAAGAGAAGCAACCTTCTTGGGGAACTAGGTGAACCGTCAAAAATGAAAGGACTTGGTATGAAAAAGGCATGTCTCTTGTTTATTCCACTAGTGATTTGTTGCGTGGCAATCTCAACCATGAGTTTTGCTCAAACTCGTGATAGAAAACCTCCGTCAAGAGAAAATGCTTGCGAAGAAGCAAACCTAACTGGAAATCTTCTTGGCCTTTGTAGGGCTTATTGGGAAGCTAATGACTGTGATGTTATATCAAGCCCGAAGAACAAAACCCAATGTGAAGCCATCGCACGCAATTTCACTCGTTTATCCGGAGGTCGTGACATTAAGGTCATCTTTCAAGCTTCAGGGAGCGCGGTCATAGGTTCGGCAGGAGGCGAAGTCGACCTAAATGGAGTTGCTAAGGTGCTCTTTCCTAGCGGCGCCTTTCCTAGTGATACGCGAGTAACAATCACAACAAGCAGCAGCCCTGAGGTAGCAAATGCTTTCAACAGTTTCACTGGGGTATTCCGCCCCGCTAACCGATTGGGTTATGAAGTACGTATCAACACGGGAGCAATTCCACCCATTTCTGACACCGTTCATGTAGAAATCGTGGTGCCCGCTAGTTTTCTCAGTGCGGTTCCCCCAGATCATCAGATTGAGCTATTCGCCCAACTGCTTAACGATGGCGGCGAAGAAACCGTAGATTTATTCGAGTTATTCGACGCAACGTCCGATGCATTGGTAACAATCATCAGCGCCGATTTGCCAGGCGCTGTTTTCTCCAATACGCGAAACAGCATGGGCCAGTACGAAGCAATCATTACCTTAGCGCCAACTCCTGGCATCAATCGCACATTATCCACAGTTTCAACTTTATCATCCAAAAGCGCGCTTAGCTCGTTGGCAATATCAGCAAGCTCTGAGTGTAAAGCAGCATCAATAGATTGTCCGTTAGGTATCGGTTGCGATGTCACCAGTCCATTTAATCCAGCCAGAAAACATCCAGTGACCGGTGAAATTAAACCTCACACCGGGGTAG
>Ga0157379_10005736_pt1 | contig 10681 bp, 13 predicted proteins | sample S25metaG_FD_121802 | JGI IMG/M metagenome (GOLD analysis project Ga0157379, IMG submission 121802) | Switchgrass rhizosphere microbial communities from Kellogg Biological Station, Michigan, USA - S2-5 metaG | ecosystem: Host-associated > Plants > Roots > Rhizosphere > Soil | place: USA... | reverse complement strand
TGTAGTATCCTCAATTCTTCCACATCCTTACTTCCCATAATTTAACGCATCTTCAGTCTCAACTTGAGGTTCTAATTGCCGTTTGGCTTTGATGAAATAACAGTTTCTTCAACTTCCGTACCCTGAACGTATAGACGCGTAGTCGAAGTGTTAAGGGGTTGCAAATGCATTGGATTGAAAGAGAGAGAAGCAATTGTCCTGGATAGAACAATTGCGGAAAGCTATATCCTCTATGTGCAGGATTGTCACGAATAGAGCAGCCAATTCCTCCTCTGAAATCTCGAAAGCTGCTTTAGTTGCAAGAGCTTCAAGGGGTGATGTATTTCGTTCCAGGAACGACGAGAAGAGCACACTCAATCTGGGATTGTGAAAAGGGGACATTGCAGTGGGCCGTCATATCCCGCAATAAAGTAAAACCCCGATAACTTGAAATGCCTACTAAGGCGCTGACCACAAAAATAGCAACCGGAATGTAATGAGGTAACTGCAATCAAAAAGTCCTGTTTGAAAGCGTGTTCATCCTCTAGTTCAGAGAAAAAGGGCCCATGAGCTAGATCCGCACAGAAAGTCGGTTTTGTTTGCTTTGCGATAGAGACAAGACGCCGAGTTATTGCTTCATCAGCTGAACAAATATTGCGGTCACGCCATGTATAAGCCATTGCTATCCTTACTTTTCCATTGATATAACATATTTTATTCATCCAATCAGCGTAGCCAGGGTATTATGGGCAAATGAGTGAGAAGCAACATAATTGAAAGTGTTTTGGAAAGAAAGAACATCAAATAGTAAGATAGACACTTTCAGTGATCAGTTAGTTCCCTTTTAATGGCCTCCGAGTACAGAGCGTGATTCCATGTAAACTTGAGATGGGCGAACTCTTGAAGCGTATCGAGCCCCCCAGGCTGCCGGTTGGTGACATCCTGAACTTGTATGTCAGTACAAATTTCCGTCTTCAGGCTTCCCATGGTCCGACACAAAAATTCGCCCAGATCTTCTACTGTGAAGCTGCACAAGTGCAGGCGAAACATTTCAAGACTCGGAATTGTCGAAGAATTAATGGCTTGAAAACAACTCCCCGCCATGTAGCAACCATTAAAAGCCAAATCTTCGAGAGTCGGGATTGTGTTGAGTAACTCGGCTAAATCATGTTCCACGATGCCGAATCCCGTAAGTTGTAGTGACTTGAGGGGAGGCGATCCACTTCGTGCTAGAAATGAGATAATACCCCGAAGTACAGCCCGGGTTTTCTTCCTAGCAGAAGCTTCGAGATGGAGGAGTGAAGGGCAGGAAAGACCAGAGAGCAGGAAGCAGGCCAATCTTGGATCCACAATAGCCAACTTCAAGGCCGTCAAGGAACCCAATACAATCTGTGGCATTCTGGCTTCACGGCCAAATGCAAATTTTGGGAATGCCGTGACACCAAAGGATTCGGACATTTGATTGCAGGGATCGTTACGAGAATCAACCAAACAAAGTGCCCGGAGGTTTGTGCATTTAATAAGCCTTGCGAAATCCATTTCACCGATTTCGCCCACGTAGCACATAACGAGCTGAAGCAGTGAGGCGAGAGATTCCTCAGACAGCTGATGCAGCATCTTGACTGAGTTCGCATCGAAGGAGCGTAATTTCGGGCATTCCAATAAGGGGCCGTGGTAGTTAGAGCTAGTAATGGTCAACTTTTCCAATGATGGAAGGAAGAGTCGATTTTCCGAGACTCCAAGAGGATCCGTTTCAAGAGTGAGTGTTTGAACTCGGTGAGCCACTGCTTCCAGAACAGTTTCCATAGGTAACTCATACGGATCGATTAGATACCTATATTCCTTTTGCGAAGAATATGGCCTGAACATATATACGTCCAGAAGTGTCTGTTTGGAACGTTCCCAGTATCTAGGAAGAATCCGATGGTCGCTCGCTGTAATAATCCTCCAAAGCCAGGGAGTCTCGTTGATAATATGATACCACTCTCGGCAGACTAGCATTAGAGCGCACCGGGTAGGTTGATCTGCACCTGCCTTAAGAAATACGCGCGCGTTCGGAAAAAGCTGACGTCCATGAAGAACTTTGTCGAATATGGGAATCAATACGTCACGGGGAAGTACTGTGAGATAAAATGTAAGATATCCATTAAGCTCTATTGCTAGAAAACAAGAGAACATGCCTGGTAATATGCCTTGGGGTGTTGCCATGGTCGACTAGGGTGAAACTTGGGTGAAATGGTACGAAAACAAGCCAATTTCGAAAACCAGTTATAAAAGACGGTGTTAAAGGGGCTATTTAAGGAGAGTAAAGCGCATGATAATAGGAATAGTGGGCTTTCAGTGAAAGCCTCCCTTGTGAGTGTTTTCCATGAACGCCTAGACGCCCACAAAGGGATGTACAAAGGACGGTAACCGTTAGCTCTTCCAATGCCGGAAGGGAAAGTCGATTGCTGGGTCCCTGAAGTGATCAGATTCAAGAGTGGGCTTCCTAATGGCCAGTTGCCGGTAGCAGAACAGTTTCCATGTAGGAAATTGGGACAATTCCCCAGCGAACAAGGTCCAAACGTATATACCTGCAAGGGTGCCTGCCTGGAACGTTTGAAGTATCTCTGGAGATTTAGGTTATCGTGAACTGCGACAATCCTCCAAAGCCATGGAGTTTCACTGGTAATGCGACACCATTCTTTGACAGACTGACATCAGAGTAGAATGATCGACGGTTCTTTTACACCGGTTAGGCTCATTATGGGGATTTCATCGAATATATTGATCCATACGTCACAGGAACTCACTAGAGGCAACTGGCGTGGGTCATGTCACCACAAAAAATGTAAGAAACACGTACTTGGTAAGCTACCTTTGGCAGAAAGGCTTTGAAGCGTCATAGTCAAAGCGTGTGAAATGGCACGATGGTTACCTTGCCCCGAGAGTAGGTTATAAAGAAGGGGACCAATTAAGGAAATAAGTGGCATGAGCGGCAGAAAGGTGGGCCGCCCACTCGAGAGCTCGTGTCTCGCTGAACGCGATTGGGCGTAGGAGTGGTACAAATAGGCGCCTTGAAAGGGTCGTTGTTCCTTGTGAACAATATTAGAAAAGATCGGGATGATTCATTCACAGATGGGTTCTCTGAAATATTTAATGGCACACAAAAGTAACCATCTAGGTCCACTGAAAGGAATCGGCTAATGAGTAATTTGTGAATTTATAGTGGACAACAGGACTCAATGATAGAACAACGGCAGATAAGATACAGAACTTCTTTCCTCTAAACTCCTTGATCAGACAAAGCAACTTATCCGTGTTTAATAGCCCACAGACTTCAGGTAATCACCGAGACCTTCGACAACGAGGGCGGCCTCTGGTGCTTGAGTTGGAGCAGAGTACTCGGCGACAAGGACAGCCTGCGTCGTCTTCACAACAATTGCACCATCGGCCTGTTCGGTGATTGTTAGCTCCAGTCCGCAAGAACAGAGGATAAACAATAAAGCAAATAAAGGATACATACCCCTTTCCTAACGTAGACGCTATTCTCATTTTGGGAGGTAAGGAAGAACTTGTTGCCGTTTAGTCTGAGACCATTCTGCGCAACGCTTTGTGTGTCCTTGAAAGCGTTTATGATTGCGTTCTGCTCCTCGGTTGACAGCTGTGGCGTAGTATGTTAGAACGCTCGCACGACATCGAGACCGAGGTCAGACACACATTGTAACCCGCAGACGAGGCCCATACACCTCCTTGACCACCGACGATAGCAGCCTTCGAAACCTTTCCAGTACTGAGGAGATTGGTATCAACGTATGCTAGAGGTGAAATTCGCTTATTCAATGCTGGCGGGGGATAGGAATATTAATCGCTTACCTTGCCAAGACATGATAAGATATCTGAGACGGAAGATTCAGAAAAAAAAGTGGATGGATGGATGGATGGATGGAGAGAACTGAGGGCAAGTTCACCTCAGTGAAGCAATGCGTAATTGGGCAGTGCAGTTTCGGAGATGCCCTGGATTAGATTATCGATCACAAGCGCTTGTTCACTCCTAACTTGCATTCCCTTCTCCTTTATAGAGTCAAACGAAAGATACAGCGTCTATTTCCAATAAAATACACGGAGTAAGATTCAGACAAAATATTGATGTAAATACCTTGGATCATTTAGATCTATCTCGGAGAGAAATTGCTGGTCCGACAATGATCACGTAGCAAAGGGTAAGGCGCAAAGTTATTCGATATTGTCTGTTTCTTGGATGTACCAAGTTTGATTTTCGGTCAATATTGTCTGTTTCTCTGGAATATCTTAACAATGTCGATCCTCAACCATTCCTTCACAATATATTAGATATGCCCTCTAAATAAAATTATTGTATCATTATTAAAGCTGAGTAGTACCGTCGTTTGGAAACTCATCAGAAACTGGTATGGATAAATAGTGCATGACTGCTGAACCAACCACACGTAAATCTATATTCCCTTGTTCCAATGTCTTTGTCGGCAAAGAATGTGGACATCTAGCTCTAAGTTGAACCCCCCTTTAAGGATACCGCTGTTTGTGGCCAGTTCAATTTCCAGTCACCGGAAGGGGTTACAGAGCGTGATCCGTTCAATGCTTTCCTAATGAGTTGGAAGGAAACTGTATTTGTATTCCCGGATATCGATGTGCGGCAGGGCAGAACCATTCCGAGGGGGTTTACCCTTATCTTCAAGGTACCTGAAGAGTTTTGTGATGCAACAATCCTTCTAAATCCTCTCCCTTGAAAATACTAATGTGTAGATGGAACGTTTTAATCCTCTGAGTTGCAGAGCGGCCGATGACTTGGAAGGAATCTGGTGAAGGATAAATTTTCAATCTGGGGGATTATAGGGAGTAACCCAGGCGAGGTAGGACTCTACAACGGCAAATTTCGTGAGTTCCAATGACTCCAGGGGGTATATAAAAGGGGGACTACGCTGTAAGGAAACGGGTCAAATGTGGACTCATGGTCCCCATCTTCAAGGCCGCAAAGGAAGCAAATGCAATCGTCGGCGCCAGGGTGCCAATGAATGTACTCCTCCAGCTCCTAGTGGACCTATTACCACCACAATAATCGGTAAAATAGTGTGCGCGATGATTTGTAGATTTGAAAAGCAATACGAAATGCCATTCGTCAATTTCGCCTGCGTAAGAAAGGTAAAGTGGAAGCAAGAATTAAGCGAGTACCCAGTCAATCGATGTAATGTGTCATAGGTGTTCATCTACAAAGAGCATAATTGTGGACAATCTAACAAAGGACAACGATAGTCAGAGAGAGACGTCAATGTTTCCAATGCAGGTAATTAGACTAAGTGGGTGAGACTTCCAATGAGGTATCCGTGACAACTTGAAGGGTGAGGACGCGGATTCAGTTAACTTCCAGTATTAGAGCAGTGTCTATGGGGGACTCGTAACTGAAGAATGTATGAACGGATATAATGCAAACACGTATACATCCAGTGGCGCCTCCTTGGAACATTCAAAGTATGGGGGGAGATGTGGAGGGTCACTACCTGAATAATCCTTTGAAGCCAGAGTACCGTGGATAATCGCATACCACTCTCGACATACTAACATCAGCATGCACCGAAGGGGATGATCTACTCATGCCAGAGTTTTAAAACCAATAGGAGAGGCAGATCATTGTGAAAACTGCGTTGAAGATCTTAATTCACGTTTCGGGAGGGAGCCTTGGAGCCTTGGAGGCGGGATATGTGAGTTATTTACCACCGGGAATGCAACGAAAGCGTATTTGGCAAGTTATCTTGTGCAGAAAGGCTTTGAGAAGACACGATCGGAGAAGTAAATTGTTATGAGGGAGCCCTGTCTTAAGAAAGCGGGTTCTAAGGCGTGGGCGAAGGGGAAGTTGATCCCGAAAGTAATGTGCATAATGGGGAAAGGGTGGGCCACCCACTCGAAAGCCCACCTGGGCTGGACGTTTTAACCTTGAGGACATACGTTAAGCGCATTGGACCAGATCAAGAACCTCTTAGAGAAGGATATTGAGTTTGTTCCTTATGAAAAAGTATAACTCTGAAGAAGTACTTAGGAAGGGCGCAAGGTTCTTAAGTCATCATATCGGTGAATACCCAAACGCAGAACAGTGAGAAAAAACCATTCACCATTAGCAACTAGAACCGTATCAGATGGAAACTGCAATAAAATATCCCTTTCATGAAAAGCGTTTGAATTCAGTCGGGAACAAAAGAAAAGGGTCCGAGAGTTAGACGCCCAGGTAAAGCATGCGAACAATCGTTCGCAAGCTTTCTCTATAGTTTCATTAGAAGAAAGAATGCTGTGTTGACGTCATGTAGACACACTTCAGATTTTGATAATTTTCAAACCCAAAATCATTACCAGATTGGCATCCCCGATACACTAGATTCGAGCGCGGTGAGACATAAAAGCTGGCCCAAATATGAGTCCAATTCGCATGCTATATGGAGCGTTTAGGAGTGTGTAGGGTCAGTTCTGCAGACTGACGAGGGTCGACAGGCTAGTATCTCATCTCCGACTACTTCACTTGTTGGTGGATTCCTATTCGATAAGCTGATGTTTTCTTGAAATATCCTCTAAGTCACGTCTGGCAATGCTGTCCATCTGGCAAGGAACTACGGTGACTCGTCGGAGATCCTTGAGCGGACTCCAAACGTTTGATTTCTGACTTTGGGGATGTTGAGCAATATAGGTGGGGAAAGGAGAAGAGAGCAATTGTTGAAATTGAAGCCTGAATATAGTTCGAATAACGAACGTGTATAAAAGTAAGTAGATGAAAGCATGATCATGACCACCAGGAAATGAAGAAGGCTGCAAAGAACGAATCAGAGTGGGGGCGCTTAGCGGGACCGGATGAACATGTGGGCGTGTGTTTGTCATCGGATGACATCACGCGCTCCTTTAAAGTGTGGCAAACCTCCATATCACTGACATACCTTTTTACTCCGTACCACCACCTACACACCCTCGGTGCGAGTAAAATATGACCTCTTTACTGCACGATGTCCTCCGACCTTATGGAGTAGAGCACTTGAACAGAAAATTAGCTCAAACAACAGTCTCCAAGCGTTTGCCCACACATGGTGACGGTGATTCTGACAGCGAACTCGTGGACGTTGTAAGTGGAACGGGAAACGTCTTTAACGGCTCTTATTGACACATACTTAATAGCAATCTTTACCTGGCTCACCATCACGCTCACGACCAGGTTCACGACCTTCATCTCCAACCAAAGGAGCAAGCAGACGACGGGTACCTGGCCCGCTTCTTCTATCGAAAAGCAGCCAAACAGATCCACTCCGAGCCTTCCCCACTGAATTATGCCAACGGATATTTGGAATGTTGAGCATCAGAGATCTCGCACAGTGTTCGCTAGTTTGCAAGAAATGGAGCCGTAGTCAGACTCTAAATTATGGTATGTGTGGCATTCCTGGCGCGATAAGGGGTTTTCTGATTTTGTTTGAAAGTTTGGTTTCAAAATCTAAGGAAGGAGAATTTTCATGATGATACACTCCCAGCTGGGAAATGGACGAGAAAGGAATCTAAGCAGAGCTGGGTACGTGCCTGCAAGCTTCTATATGATATAACCCTGAACTGACTTGACCCTTAGCGACAAGAATATATTCGTACTATCCGAGCACGGGATGCCGATATCGCACATACACCTTACAGCCGTCCCACAACACCATCAGCCAACTCCGGTTACCAAACACCACGAGAGGCACGCGAAGAGCAATGGCGATTGGAAGCCGAAGTTACAAGACCAGGAAAAGTTGAGATGCGAGAGAAGTATAAAGAGTTGGGTGGCCGCAAATCGCGAGCGAAGACAAAAGTGGGGGGTTCTGGGGGAACGCGCGACAAAGGTGGCTGGAATGAGGGAGAGGAAGATTATTGAGAATCTACTTTCTAATGTATTCTTGTATAATTTGTCAGTCGCACTTTATAGAGCCTATTATGTATTTACCCTCTCCCAATGGATTAGAGTTATAAAGTAAGACGATGATAGAATGTACGGCTAGTGTGGATGTTGCCCTCAAGGTGTGATTGGCCGAGCATAGGATTGGACGCTTTCCCTTAGACTTGAGGATCAGCTAAAACATTTATGCGGCCACCTTGGATATATAAGAGACCAAGGGTCAGCGGGTAGCATGTAAGGATACTTGCATCAGTAACTCCTAGACTATACTACAATGGCCACCGAACAGCAGATGAAGAACCCCCACCTCGTTGGGAAGGCAATTCGAGCGCAGCTCGAGCATGAAATTCCTCAGGATCTTCCCCTCGAACGCGACTTTCGTGAAGGTTCAGGATATACAATCACTGACCAGTACGTAATGTAGCATATCATTCAGAGTTGTTACTAACAATCCAAGCACAGTGTCAACGACCTTCATACACGTCTGGCACCCGATGGGCGTGCACGCGAGCTTATTACATCGCTTGTAAACCACCTCCATGCCTTCGCTCGCGAAACAAACCTCACCCATGCAGAATGGTCGCGCGCAATCGGATTGCTCACAAGGGCTGGCAAGGAGAGCACAGAGCACAAGAATGAGTTTGTCTTGCTGAGCGATTGCATGGGTCTTAGTGCCTTGGTTGACGAGCTTGAGCATCCTAAGCCTGCAGTAAGGACACCTCTTGGATATCCGCCAATCGGTGAAGTAGCTGACCATTCGTGCAGGGATGTACTGATTCTTGTGAAGCGGGACCTTTCTTCACGAATGATGCTCCCCAGTTACCGTCCGGTTCAGACCTCGCAGGTCCAGATACTGTTGGTGAACGAATCTTCTTCGACGCCGTGGTCAAGAATACGAAAGGTGAAGGTATACCTGGTGTAAAGGCGGACGTTGTGAGTAGTCATAGACCTTCCCAGCAGAGATTTGTTGACTAATGTGGATGCAGTGGCAAGCAGATGGCGAAGGCTTGTATGACGTCCAATATCCTAATAGAAACGACGGTGTTCCAGATGATCGAGGGACAATCGTCGCCGAGTCGAATGGACATTTCTGTTATCGTGGAATATTGCCTGTGGCATATCCCATTGTAGGTAGGGGTCCGCTTTTCTGAGGGTCTTGCTTACTAGCCTTCTTTAGCCAAGTGACGGACCGACTGGAGATGTTTTGAGGGCTTTAGGTGTGGATTATTCAACTGCAAGCCAAAGAATTCGTGCTGACAGAAATCTAGGACGTCACCCACATCGTTCTTCCCATTTACATTTCATGATATCGGCCCCAGGATACGACACGTAAGTCCCAAAGTCTTATGTATGCAGGATTAAAATTTAACTGCAAAATCCACAGACTCACCACTGCGTTGTATCCATCTTTCTCACCTTTCTTGGGAACTGATCCAGTCTTCGCAACTAAGAAGAGCCTTATTTGTGACTTGGATGAGATAACTGATCCGAAGAAGTGGAAAGAGATGGGCTGGAAAGAGGGTGAAGTCGAGAAAGCTGGAGGAAAGGTTTGGGTCTGGCGATATGAATTTGTTTTGGCGAGTTTAGAAGAGGTGGAAGCTTTGAAGAAGAAGAAGGCAACTAGTAGATCTTGAATTCTGATATCCAGTATTTATTAATGGCATATTTACTGAGATTGTGAAAGTCGTGATTTTGAACGAAAAGTACTTTGCTTCCGAGGCGCGCGTAAGTGCATCATCGCGTCGTGTCGACGTCCAACACCCGTTCCTATTCTCCATGTCTGCTACGGCAAAGGCAAAGGCTCGTCGTGAAGCCATCTTAGGTGCTCGTGGTGATAGACTCAAAAAGTTGACATCTTCTGCAAGAGGAGATGATAGTGGCGGTGTTTATGACGGTACGCTTGCTCTCTGGGTTGAATTGAAGAACGTTATACTCATAACTTATATTTCGATTTAGATCCCCCCGTTCCTAGCCTTGGGTCCAATTTGAAGAATTTTGTCGGGGAAGAAAGCACTCTACCGCCACCCCCACAGTCCCTGCCCAGTCCCCGCGCAAGCCCTGGACCACAAACTCAAATTCCTCAGAACGGAGAGATGCCAATTCCTGACTGGGCTTCCCCCGAACAGCAGCAACTTCTTCGTACTCTTCTAAGTGGAATGTCTCCTAGTGCTGGTGGTGGCCCTTCCCTCACTGCGGGTTCTAGTCTTGGTCCCGATCCCAATAACCCTCAAGCACCCGAAGACCCGTTTGCCGCATTAGCAGCTGCTTTCGCTGGTGGTAAAGAAGGCGGCATGTTCGCTCCTCAACCTGCTGCTCAACCCAAACCAAAAACGTTATTGCAAAGGATCATTCCTATTCTACACATTTTGAGCATGGCGGGATTATTACTATTCTTCGTGTTCTGGCAGGAGCCAGAGAAGTATTTGTTCTATCGCACTCATCGACCTCCAGATATCACGGGCGACATGAAAACGATGAATATGTGGCAAAGATGGGCATCCCTTGCTTCGACTCGACCAGATGAAAGAAGGATGACTCTGTTCCCATTGGTGAATACCTCTGTTCTCCTGCTTGTACCACCTAATTTTGCTTTATAGCCAGAGTTCTTCTGGGCTTTCACGACCATTGAACTCATTCTTCATAGTCTCAGGCTCTTCGTAGGATCAGTATGTAACTCACCCTCAAAATTGACCATACAATCTAATTAACAGCGTCCTTTTACAGAGCGACTTCCAACCACCTATGCTTCTTGCGCTCGTCCTACCCAGCCTTCCACCACCTCTCCCG
>Ga0157379_10005735_pt1 | contig 10682 bp, 5 predicted proteins | sample S25metaG_FD_121802 | JGI IMG/M metagenome (GOLD analysis project Ga0157379, IMG submission 121802) | Switchgrass rhizosphere microbial communities from Kellogg Biological Station, Michigan, USA - S2-5 metaG | ecosystem: Host-associated > Plants > Roots > Rhizosphere > Soil | place: USA: Michigan... | reverse complement strand
GTTTAACGAGCGCAGTAACATGACTCCGCCCCAGAACTCAACTGGTTCTTCCAGTAAGCACTCCTGCTGCATGTAGTCCCAGAGATACTCGCGGGCGATACACACCGCCCAAAACACGTTGCTCAATGAGACACCTTGATGCGCACGTTGAATTCCCAAGTCGACGTAGCGAAGTTCAACGAGGGAGTCTATTTCGACTGCCAGCCAATCCGTCAGGTCTCTGTAGATTTCCAACGCGTAACGCTTCTGTTCCTCGGCTGGTACCCTGCGCACCAGTTCGCTGCATCGGTCGCTACTCCTGATCTTCTGGATCAAACCCTCGGACATGCGATCCGCGTTGGTTTTCATGTGTTGCACTAACTTGAGGGCTCGCATTCGTTGTCCTTGTCTAGGTTGGCGACCAGGGCGGACGTCCGGCCGACTCAACGGGCTCGGGCGCAGCGACAACCGAGGCTGCGACCTCGAAGAGAGCCCACTTCCTCGCATCAACGAGCAAAGGCTAGCGGCCGTGCCGGACTCTGCATACTGGCAAAATCAACAGTATCCTGGGAGCAGTGGCCCTCTCGATTGATTGAGAAGCGAGCTGCGAGAGTTAGGCACGAACCTACAGACCGCTGAGGGTTTTCCGGGACAGCCTGGCGAAGGACGGTTCTTCCTTGAAGTCAGGGTTGCGGTGACAGCATTTGGTCGGGGCAGGGCAGCCTCAAGCCGACCTCGCAGTACGTGCCTTGTTTTGGTGCAAGGCCAAAGCAATATGCAATTGGCGCTGTACTTCGTCGAGTGGGACGGGAAAGCAGATGCTGCACTCTTCCGTGCTCCTTCGATTTGAGCTTACTTCTTCACCGGTGGAGGATAGTTCTTCAAAAGCTTCGCCACGGCCTTTTTCAGATTTTTCTCTTGTTTCTCGGGTTTGGCCTTCGGATCGAGGGTCTTGCTTGCCACACCGCGCCACGCCAAATCGCGGTTTGTCGAATCGTACATGTCCAGCGCCAACTGGCCTATGTAGATAGTCGAGGTCTGCCCGGTGGTCGTGCTCATTCCCCCTGCGCCACCGTACCACCCGCCGCGGTACCATCCTCCGCCATAGCCCCAGTCACTGTTGAAGGACGTGAATTGCTTCTCCTGCCCAACGCCGGCCTGATAGCCGATGTACAGGTCAGCATTGTCGCCATCGACTCTGGACAATCCTTTCGTCGCCAGTTCTGAATCCACTGCCGCAATGATCTGCTTGTCGGTCAGATCGTTCGGCTTCCCGGCATCCTTTATAGCCACCCATTTGTAAGTCTTGAACTTGGAGAAGTCGGCGTTCTTGTCAAAGTTGTACCGAACATCCTGGCCGATCGCGGCACTTGCCGCGAGCAGTATTGTCACTATCGATAGCAGTGAAAGCCTGGTCATAATGTCCTCCGGTCGCAACATTCAGTTGTGATCCGAATCAACGTCTCGTTCGGGTTGCTATTCGTACAGATATAACTTCCCAACATTCTTAATTGGGAGGCCGGAGATGATGCTAGGAGGGACGGACAGTCGAAGAAACTGTCAGAACTGACAGGAAAACACGCCCGATGCCCTCGACAAGAAATCGTGAAAATCGCAGCCGAGGACGAACTTTCCGAAAGTGTGCGGACAGGTTCGCCGAGGGCGAGCTGAGAAAACTCCTGATTTGCTACGCCGCTAAGGTGGATGGCCCGCGATGCAGCTTTTGGTCCCGAGAACTGAAGAACTGCCAGAACTGCCAGTTCCTGTAACCAGGGCGGGACTGGCAAACTTACTTGCATGGCTCTGGATTTGTCAGGAGCGACCTGTACCTACACCGGAGGCGCCCGTGCCGCGTAATAAGCCGCGTAATCACAGTAAGAACAATGGCAATGACCAAGCAGCGGTTCCGCTCAAGAACAAAGAGTATGAGCGGGAGCTACGCAAACTCCAGACCAAGCTAGTCCAAATGCAGGAATGGGTGAGAGCCACACGTGCCAAAGTCGTGATTGTGTTTGAGGGCCGCGACGCTGCCGGCAAGGGGGGCGTAATTCATCGCATCCTGGAGCGTGTAAGTCCGCGCGTCTTTCGCCACGTGGCGCTGCCGGCCCCGACAGATCGCGAAAAGTCACAATTGTACGCACAGCGCTACATCGTCCATATGCCGGCGGCGGGCGAGGTAGTCATCTTTGATCGCAGTTGGTATAACCGTGCCCTGGTGGAGCACGTGATGGAGTTTTGCACGGACAAGCAATACGCAGACTTTATGCGTATGGTTCCAGGGTTTGAAGGTCTGCTTAAGAACAACGGCATTATTCTCGTCAAGTACTGGTTTGAAGTCAGCGAGAAGGAGCAGCACAGGCGGTTCCTCAGACGCATCGAAGATCCCATGCGAAGATGGAAGCTTAGCCCCATGGACCTCGAGTCGCATCGTCGCTGGTATGACTATTCGCGCGCCCGAGACGCAATGTTTGCCGCTACTGACACACCACAGTCTCCCTGGTATGTGGTTCAAACTGATGACAAGGCGCGGGCTCGATTAAACTGCATTTCCCATTTGCTGAACGTCGTGCCGTGGAAAGAAATTCCACAGGAAAAGGTCAATCTGCCGAAACGGCAGAAGCCAAAAGGCTACAAAGCCCCTGACTGGAACTATCGTTGGATTCCCGAGAAGTATTAGCGCCGGGGATGCAAGTCAAATTCCGCCTCATAGATTGACGCTACCCGGATTCCTCCATTACGATCGATCAGGGTCCCGCTCTTGCCTGCGAAAGCGTCGTATCATTAAATTAAGACAGTACTTGCAGCAATTCACGCCCATGGGCCGCAGTTCTCATCGGTGATGCGTACGGAACGGTACCGTACCATCCCCCCTTTTGTGCTATTGTCGTGTCATCGTCCTGAATGTAGGCTCAGGATAACGTTTAAGGTCAAGCAGAGCTTGAGACTTTCTGACCGGCGTGCCTGAGTTTGCTCTCGCGCGTTGGTTAAGGCACGTGAACATTCGCCCTATGCTAAGTGACCGAGCACGCTGATGCATCTCTGAGACAGAGAGACGGGTTCTCATTGAGAAAAACTCTCACTGATGTGCGCATCCTCCTGGTGGATGATAATGAACCGTTTCGTCGATTTGTTGCCTCTGCGCTCCACGACCAACCGAATTTGCATGTCATCGGCGAGGTAGGAGATGGATTCGAAGCTGTCCGGCTAGCCGAGGCACTGGAACCCGACTTGATCGTACTCGATATCGGTCTGCCAGGGCTCAACGGAATCGAGACCGCCCGGCGACTGCGCAAACTTGCTCCCGAGGCAAAAATTATCTTCCTGACGCAAGAATCATCAGTTGATGTGGTGCATGAAGCTCTCAGCCTAGGCGCTTGGGGTTACGTCGCTAAGATGCAGGCCGGGAGGGAATTGCTAGTTGCTGTTGAGAGGGTCGTGCAAGGCAAGCGTTTTGTCAGCGGCGGCTTGGACGGGCACGAGAGACCCGCCACCGCTTAGCTCCTCCGATGGTGTTGAAATCGCGCCCTCAAGCCCCGGCATACAGGTCCTTTCCGATGGTAATTTCCCCACGATTACAGCACGCTCCAGTGCACTAGAAGTCAAACCTCAAAGCCAACTGGCCGACTCGCGGACTCACAGCCGTGCTGCTGATCACGCCGAACGTCGGTGACGTGAAGTCGATGTCAGGGTTGCTAAACTGCGGATGGTTCAGGGCGTTATAAAACTCGGCGCGAAATTGAAGGCTACTTTTCTCAACCGGCCAGTTGAGTGTCACAGCTTTTGAAAACGCGAGATCCAGATTCGCTTGTCCGGGACCATTTACAATCCCGGTCGCGCTGTTTCCGAATGCTGTCCCAATGCCATCCGTGGCAATGATTGGTGGAGTTGTGAAGCAGGATGCGTTGAAATAGCCGTTCAGCTTCGACTCGACCGCCCCTCCTCTGACCAACCGGCCTTTCGTGCATTGACCGCTTAGTTCTGCCCGATCTTCGCTGATTCCAAAGATATTGGTGGAATTTGTCTCGGCGATGGTAAGGGCACTGCCGGACTGGATGGTTGCAATCGCGGCTAGAGACCAGCCGCCCAGCAGAGTTCGCGGCAGGCCGCGGGGCGGACTGGGGAGTGTCCAGGTTGTGCTGAAGATGAATCGATGAGGGCGATTAAAACTCGCCCGTCCCCATCGCTGTCGGGGAGAGTTTTGGTCTCCCAGCGTCAATCCATTTCCCGATGATGTTTGGTTAATGCTGGCGCCGTCCGTGTCCAGGGTCTTGGAGAAGGTGTAGGAAGCGAGGAATTGCAGGCCGTGGCTTAACCGCTTCGTCAGGCTCGCTTCCAGCCCGTTGTACCTGGAGCTGCCCTCGGATTCCATCACCAGAAGGGAGTCTGGAGGTACTCCGGGAACAGGAACGCGCAACGGAATATTTGCGACCGTGTTTTCGGTGGCTCCTCTTATCGGATTGCTTGCAGACGCCGGTAGCGCCTGATTCAGGGAACGTTGACGTACCAGGTGCGTGCCCCGAGTACCCACGTATCCAACTTCCAACAACCACCCCTCATGCAGTTCAGCCTGAACATTCAATGAATACTGTTGAATCATGGCCGGCCGAAAACCGGGTGCGACGGAGTAAATAGTCGTGGAGGTGGTGGGAGAATACGCGGGAAACGAAGGAAAGGAGTCTGGCGTAGGGAATGGCTGCGGGAAAGGCGCCTGAAAAGTCGCATTTGCGTTCGCCGCTCCGGCATGCAATCGAAACACGGAAAACGGAGCGCCGAGCACGTTCTGATAGAAGGCCTGGCCCGTCGGTCGGGAATAATACGTGCCGTAGCCCCCCCTGAGCACCAACCGACTTGTTCTAGGCAGGACCTGCCAGGCAAAGCCAATTCGCGGTGCAATCATATTCTGTCCCGCACCATCATTCCCGAACGTATTATTCGAACGCACGACACCAGGCGGAGTTGCGCCTGGAAAATTGGAAGCCACGATGTAACCCGCCACGCTCCCGCCGGGCGAAGGATTGGAATCAGCCCTGCGGATATCGAAGCTTGCGTTCCTGCCCAGCCGGTCTCCAAATTGGCCGAGGCGCTCGTAGCGCACCCCAATATTCAATGTCAGTGACTTTCTAATTCTCCAGTCATCCTGTGCGAAGCCTGCGCCCTCCCATACGCTGAATTCGCGAGTTGTCAGGCCAAAGTCATCGAACGACGCGAAAACGTTACTGAAGCCAGTACCGTTGCCGCCTGCGCTAAGGCCAAGCAGAAAATCAGGCCAACTCAGAAATCGCAAGAATGATCCGAGACCCACGAGATCGACGTTGTCTTGTAGCCTGGTGAGCGATCCTCCCAGTCGGACGGTGTGGGCTCCGCGGACGAAGCTGAGTCCGTCACTGAAGACAAAACTGTTTTGTGTGATTGTCCGTGGAAACCCGGAGGCGAAGCTGACGGAACCAAGAATATTCAAACTGGGGAGGTCGTTGTTTCGGCTCATTTCGCCTTCGGCAACACCAACGTCCGACCAGCTGAACGGAATCCTGGCCTCGGTGCTCGCCCTCGTGCGGACATACCCAATCCGCACTTCATTGAGCCAAGCGCTGCTGAACGCATGCGAGTGGGCAAGAGAGAACACTCTGAAGCCAGAATCGCCAGGACTGGGAAAACCAGGAATGTTGCCTGCCGGATTCAGGCCATTTCCCGGAAACGTGATGGTCTGAGCATCATTTGCCAGGAAGAACCGGATTGCAATTCTGCTGTTCTGCCGAGCCAGATAATCCATATTAGTGGAAAACTGGTCTTCACTGAAACGGCAGGGCTCGGTGAAGACCGAGAAGCCCTGTTCGACAAGCGGTTTTGTCGGGTCCACAGTTTGTGGCGTTGGGATCAGAAACGTTCCATCGGAGAGCTTCAGATTCAAGAGGGACAGAGCCACGGGATTGATGTTGGAACCGTTGATAGCCACGCCCCCCTGCGCGCCGCTCATGCCGCCAAACATTTTCCCGAGTGCAGCGGGTGTCCGGTCGCTAGTTAGCGGCGGCTCCGTCAGACTGGCAGCACAAGCAGTCCTCGACTGACCCGCAGCCACAGCGTTAGTCTGCCGCGTCCCCTGATACGAGCCAAAGAAGAGCAGCTTCTCCTTCTTGATTGGCCCGCCAAACGCAAACCCAAACTGGTTCTGCGTGAGGACCGGGCGCGGTTGGGCTGCTCGGTTCAAAAAGAAATCGTTGGCGTTAAGCACCTCGTTTCTCAGGAACTCAAAAATCGCGCCATGAAAGGCATTACTGCCCGTTTTTGTAATCAGGCTGACATTGGCGCCGCCGTAACGACCGTAGGATGCGTCGTACAGTCCAGTCTGGACTTTGAACTCTTGTATGCTGTCGGGGCTAGGGATCGGAATTCCGCCACTGCCTGCTGCACTGCCCTGCACGTCATTCACGCTAATGCCGTCCAACTGGAAGTTATTGTCGTAGGAGCGCGCTCCGTGCACGAAGATCCCATCGTTCGAGCTGGCGATCTGGGACAACGCCGTGCCCCCCAGTCCAAGCCCTCCTGCGTTGTACACGCCAGTAACAACTCCCGGTGAGAGGCTGGCCAATTGAGCGAAGTTCCTCGTCACCAACGGAAGACCACTTACCGCGGCTTCGTTGGCTACCCGGCCCAGAGCGGAATTGTTGCTCTGGACCATCGTCGCCTCAGAAGACACCTGCACGTTCCCTATGGCAGTGGCTAGTCGAAGATGGAGTTCAAGTCGTAGCGTTTCTGTCACGAAGACCCGTAGGTCTGTACGGCGCAGCAATTGGAAATCTGTCTTGCTGGCATCCAGCTTGTAATCGCCAGGCCGCAGTACAGGGAACGCAAATCTTCCTTCCTGGTCTGTGGTGGCGGAGTTTGTCTCGGATGTCTCCTGGCTAACCAGATGGAGCAGTACACCCGGAAGAGCGGCACCCGAGGGATCGAGTGCCACACCCGTTAAGGCCCCGGTTGAGGCGGTCTGGCTGGCAAGGTGTCCGGTCAACAAAGCCGCAATGGCAATCGAGTTGAGGAGTCTGCGAGGCCGTGAGACTACAAGCGGCCGATCTCGGTTGGAGCTACTAGGCATGAGCAGTACCTGCCTAGGACGACTCCCGCTGTGAGCCGTTGCATGGAGTAATGTATAGGCTCGCCCCACATGGATACTAACGCCAGACGACCTTCTTGACAACAGTCGTCATGAGGGGTAGTTATTAGCAGACTGCCGGAGCTTGAAAGCCGGGACAAGGAACCCTGCTAAATCTGAAGCCGTGGGACGGTGCGCCGGTGCGCCGCAGTTGCACCTGTAATGTTCTTATGTCCTCGCTTCATCTGCCAACGAGACCCGTGGTGTGGACTCGAGGTGGCGGACTATGCCCAAACCTACAACCTATCCGCAGACGATGTCTTAACTGCAAGCTGGCCAGCCTCGTCCTCGTCATAGCTGCGGGCTATTTGCTGCCGCAGTCGGTTGCCTCAGCACCCGTGAAGGAAGTTCGGCGTGTTCTCATTCTCAATGTGATGAGTCCGCTTTCCTCACCCGGCGTTGCCCGCATGGATGAAGCGATAGTGGCGAATCTGGCAAAGTCGCCCTACCAGATTGAACTCTACAGCGAGGATCTGGAGGCAACCCTGTTTCCGGATGAAGCCTCGCAGCGGCAATTCCGTGAATGGTACATCCGCAAGTATCGCGATCGCAAGCCTGACGTGATCATTGCCGTTGGGCTCGAACCCATCAGGTTCATGGTCGAGTCGCACGAATCGTTTTTCCTGAATATCCCGATTGTCTTTTGTGGAAGTACAGAGGAAATGTTGGACGAACTGAAGCCCGACTCTCACTTTACCGGCGTGTGGACGGTGGCGCGGCCGGAGGAAACCCTGAAGGCGGCACTGGCACTCCAACCCGGAACTAAACACGTGGTCGTGGTTGGTGGTGTGGGCGTGTATGACCGGTACCTTGAGGCCATTGCCCGGGAGAGCTTTCGCAAATACGAGTCGAAACTTGAGTTCACATACCTCACCGACCTCGGCATGCCCGCGCTGGTCGAGCGCCTGAAACACCTGCCGGATCACACAATCGTCTATCACACAGCAATCTCGCGGGACGCCGACGGAACGCGCTTCATTGATGCAGATCAGGCCGTTCCCATTGTTGCCAGCGCCGCACGTGCACCCGTATTTATCGTGGACGATGTGGACCTTGGCAAGGGAACCGTGGGTGGTGATCTGGTGAGTTTTGCCGCTATAGGTCAGATTGTTGCCCAAATGACTGCGAGGATTCTGAACGGGGAGAAACCAGAGGACATTCCGGTCGTTAAGAGCGCCAACGTTTATATGTTCGATTGGCGAGCCCTGCAGCGCTGGGGATTGAAGGAGAGCGACCTTCCGACCGATAGTGTGGTGCTATTCCGACAGCCGAGTGTCTGGGAATTGTACGGGTGGTACATCATAGGTGGCATTGCCTTGCTCTTGTTGCAGACGCTGCTCATTTTTGCACTGGTACGGCAGCGGGCGAGACGCAGGAAGGCGGAGACCGAACTGGGGATTACCTACGGGCGGTTTCGTCAGGCAGTGGAAGCTGGAAAAACTCTGGGATGGGACTGGGACGTCAAGACCGGCCGCGACCGTTGGTTCGGTGATCTGCGGACAATTTTCGGAGTCCAATCGGACAGCTATTCCGGACGTGTGGAGGACTTTCACCGCCTGGTACACCCGGAAGATAGAGCACTCGTCGGGAAAACGGTTGCTGATGCCAGGCAAAGCCGGAAGCCATACGCCGCAGAATTCCGGGTCGTGCGGCCTGACGGAATCGTGCGCTGGATCACAGCCAGAGGACAGTTCTATTACGACGCCAACGGTGAGGCTGAGCGCATGCTCGGCATGTCCGTGGACATTACCGAGCGCAAGCACGCAGAGGAGGCGCTGAAAAAGTCGGAGGAGAAGTTTTCCAAGGCCTTCCGGGAAAGCCCGCTGGCTCTCGCCGTAACCAGAGTGAAAGACCATCGCTACGTCGATATCAATGACACTTACGAACAAATGACCGGCTGGCGGCGTGACGAAATAATCGGTCGGACCCCGTTCGACCTTAACCTTTGGGTGGATCCCGCCCAAAGGATGGAGATGGCAAAAGAGATTCAAACCAAAGGCACCGTTCGGAACCTGGAGTTCCGCTTTCGTCGCAAGGACGGGGAGCAGCGCGACGGTTTGGGCTCGGCAGAACTGATCGAAATCGAGGGCGAATCCTGCCTCATGGCTGTGGTCGCGGACATTACGGAACGCAAACAGATTCAGGAGCAACTGCGTGAAAGCGAGGCCAGACTGGCAGGTATCGTTAAGTCAGCGTTGGACGCAATCATCGCCATCGACGCCGAACAAAAGATTGTGCTTTTCAACACTGCCGCGGAGGAAATCTTCGGCTGTCCGGCCAGCGAGGCCATGGGGACTTCCATAGACCGCTTCATTCCGGAACGCTTCCGCTCGGCACACCCAACATACGTACGCCAGTTCGGCGAGTCCGGAGTTGCCACTCGAACCATGACCACAAGGGGCATATTGTGGGGACTCCGGGCAAGTGGGGAGGAATTTCCCGTGGAGGCTTCCATCTCTCATTTGGAGGTAAATGGCCGCCAGCTCTTTACCGTCGTCGTCCGCGATGTCACCGAGCGTCACAAAGCGGATGAAGCCCTGCGTAGAAGCGAGCAGAGACTACATCTGGCAGTTCAAGCAGGAAAAATGTATGCGCACGAGTGGGACGTTGCGAATGATACGATCGTCCGATCCTCTGAATACGTGGATATTCTGGGGACCGATCAACCTATGCAGACCAGCAATCGGGAAATTCTAAACCAGATCCACCCGGACGATCGCGATGAGGTTGCGGCCGAGCTTGCCAGAATTACACCTGACAACCCCTTCTATACAATCCGTTACCGGTTTCTGCGCTCCGATGGCCACACGATTTGGCTAGAGAAGAGCGCGAGGGGATTTTTTGATGACAAGGGCAGGGTGGAACGCACAGTAGCTGTACTTGCAGATATCACCGAGCGCAAAAGAGCAGAGCAGTCACTTCGCGAGAGTGAGGAACGCTTCCGGCTGGTTGCAAACACGGCGCCAGTGCTGATCTGGATGTCTGGCACCGATAAGCTGTGCACTTACTTCAATCAGCCCTGGTTGGATTTCACCGGGCGGGCGCTTGAGGCAGAGCTTGGGAACGGCTGGGCAGAGGGAGTGCACTCCGAAGATTTCAAGGCGTGCCTGGATACTTACACCCAGGCGTTCGATCGGCGGGAGCGTTTCGAAATGGAGTATCGGCTGCGGCGACATGATGGAGAATATCGATGGGTGGTCGATATAGGCGTACCGAGATTCAATCCCGACGGTTCCTTCGCTGGCTACATAGGCTCTTGTATGGATGTGACGGATCGCAAACTCGCGGAGGAAGCGATGGCGAGCATGGGGCGCAAGTTGATTGAGGCCCACGAAGAGGAACGTACTTGGATCGCGAGAGAGCTGCACGACGACATCAATCAACGGATTGCGTTGTTGGCGATCAAACTGGATCAATGGAACCACCTTCCCGAGCTGGGGGGGGATAGTCACGATCACATCCAGGATATCAGCCAACGCCTCTCAGAAATCGGGAAGGACATTCAGGCCCTATCGCACCGTCTCCACTCCTCCAAGCTCGAGTACTTGGGCATTAC
>Ga0157379_10005734_pt1 | contig 10683 bp, 9 predicted proteins | sample S25metaG_FD_121802 | JGI IMG/M metagenome (GOLD analysis project Ga0157379, IMG submission 121802) | Switchgrass rhizosphere microbial communities from Kellogg Biological Station, Michigan, USA - S2-5 metaG | ecosystem: Host-associated > Plants > Roots > Rhizosphere > Soil | place: USA: Michigan... | reverse complement strand
TCGCGTCGCGCGCGGCGAAGTCGCGACCGGCGACGAGCTCGTCGTCTTCCCGAGCGGCGAGCGAGCGCGCGTCGCCGAGCTGCACGCGGCGGGCAAGCGCGCCGAGCGCGTCGGCGCCGGCCGGTCGGCGGGCATCGTCCTCGACCGCCAGCTCGACGTCTCGCGCGGCGACTGGCTCGCCGCGCCCGGAACGATCGCGCCGACGGCACGCTTTCGCGCGACGCTCGCGTGGCTCGACACCGAACCCGCGGTCGTCGGCCGCAGGTACTGGCTGCGCCACGGCAACCGCTGGCTCCAGGGCAGGATCGTTGCCATCGAGAGCCGCGTCGACGTCGCGACGCTCGGGCGCGACACCGCCGACGCGCTCGGCGTCAACGACATCGGCGAGGTCGTCGTCGAGACGCAGCACGAGCTGCCGGTCGCGGCATTCGACGACGACCGCGTCGCCGGGGCGCTCCTCGTCGTCGACCCGACGACGAACCGCACGAGCGGAACACTCCTCGTCCGCGCCGCCGCCTGAACGAAGCGCAGCGGCGTTCCGTCTCGCGCGCCGGCGCGGCGCGACTCGGCGCCTAGCGGCCCACGATCTGGTCGAACACGCCGCCGTCGGCGAAGTGCGTCTTCTGCGCCTTCTCCCAGCCGCCGAACACCTCGTCGATCGTGAACAGCGCGATGCGCGGGAACTGCGCCGCGTACTTCGTCGCGACCTTGTCGTCGACCGGCCGGTAGAAGTGGCGGGCGACGATCTCCTGCCCCGCGGGCGTGTAGAGAAACTCGAGGTAGGCCTGCGCGACCTTGCGCGTGCCGCGTTTGTCGACGACCTTGTCGACGAGCGCGACCGGCGGCTCGGCGAGGATGCTCGTCTGCGGGTAGACGATCTCGAACCTGCCGCTGCCGAACTCGCGCAGCGCGAGCTGCGCTTCGTTCTCCCACGCGATCAGCACGTCGCCGATGCCGCGTTCGACGAACGTGACGGTGGAAGCGCGCGCGCCGGTGTCGAGCACCGGAACGTTGCGAAGGACGCGCGCCATGAACTCGCGCGCCTTGGCGTCGCTGCCGCCCGGCTGGCGCAGCGCCCAGCCGTACGCGGCGAGATAGCCCCAGCGCGCGCCGCCCGAGGTCTTCGGGTTCGGCGTCACGACGGCGACGCCGGGGCGCGCGAGGTCGCCCCAGTCGCGGAGCTGCTTCGGGTTGCCCTTGCGGACGAGGAGCACCGCCGTCGACGTGTACGGCGAGCTCGCGTGTGGCAGGCGCTTCTGCCAGTCCGCGGGCAAGAGCTTCGCCTTGGCCGCGATCTCGTCGATGTCCCAGGCGAGCGCGAGCGTGACGACGTCGGCCTCGATGCCGTCGATCACCGAGCGCGCTTGCTTCGCCGAGCCGCCGTGCGACTGCCGGATCGTCACGACCTCGCCGGTCCTCGCCTTCCACGCCGCGGCGAACGCGGCGTCGATCTGCTGATAGAGCTCGCGCGTCGGGTCGTACGAGACGTTGAGGAGCGCGACGTCGGCAGCGCGCGCAGCAAAAAGCGTGAGGCCGGCGACAGCGATCGCGACGGCGCGGGCGAACAACGATCGACGCACTGGATGCTCCGCAGAACCAGGAGCGAGCGATCGTAGACAGCGCGCGCGGTACGGCCAACGAATCATTCGTCGCATGCTTATTCGGTGCGCTCTTATGATCCGCGCCATGCCTCGCACCGCCTTCGCGCGCGCCGCCGGCGTCGCGCTCCTCGCCCTCGCCGCCGCGACGCCGCAGCTCGCGACGCACGCGCTCGCCGCCGACGCCGCGGCGAGCGCGCCGCTCGTCGTCAAGCCCGTCGTCTACCGCGAGCGCAAGCTCGCCAACGGCCTGCAGGTGCTCACCGTCGAGACGCACACGAGCCCGACGGTGAGCGTGCAGGTCTGGTACCACGTCGGCAGCCGCGAGGATCCGGCCGGCCGCTCGGGCTTCGCGCACCTCTTCGAACACATGATGTTCAAGAACACCGAGTACCTGCGCGCCGAGCAGTTCGACCGCCTCACCGAGGACGTCGGCGGCGCCAACAACGCGTCGACCGGCGACGACGTCACCGAGTACCACGAGGTCGTGCCGTCCAACTACCTCGAGACGCTGCTCTGGGCCGAGGCCGAGCGGATGCAGAACCTCAAGGTCGACGAGGCGAGCTTCAAGTCGGAGCGCGCGGTCGTCGAAGAGGAATACCGTCAGCGCATCCTCGCTTCGCCGTACGGCCGCTTCTTCAACGGCATCGCGCCGGCGTCGCACCTCGAGCATCCCTACAAGCGGCCCGGCATCGGCAGCATTGCCGACCTCGAGGCGGCGACGCTCGCCGACGTCGTCGCGTTCCACAAGCGCCACTACCGTCCGGACAACGCGACGCTGATCGTCGCCGGCGACTTCGACGAGAAGCAGCTCGACGGCTGGATCGACAAGTACTTCGGCGCCGTGCCGAAGCCGAGCGCGCCGCTGCCGCGGTTCGAAGCGAGCGAGCCGCCGTGGCAGAGCGACCGCACGGCGACGCTGTTCGGACCGCAGGTGCCGCTGCCCGCGGTCGCGATCACGTGGCTGGCGCCGCCGACGACGAGCCCCGACGCACCGGCGCTGCAGGTCGCCTCGGCCGTGCTGTCTGCGGGCGAGTCGTCGCGTCTCAACCAGTCGCTCGTGTATCGGCAGCGCATCGCGACGCAGGTCGGCTTCAGCGCCGACCTGCGCGTCGGCCCCGGCCTCCTGATCGCGTATGCGGTCGGCGCCGGCGGCAAGGCGCCGGCCGAGCTCGCGACCGCGCTCATCGCCGAGGTCAACCGGCTCGCGGCGACGCCGCCGAGCGCAGCGGAGCTCGCCAAGGTGAAGACGCAGATCGTGACCGCGGCGTTCGTCTCGCGGCAGACACCGCTCGGGCTCGCATCGGCGCTCGGCGACGCCGCCGTCCTCGAAGGCGATCCGGCGCGCATCAACACCGATCTCGACGATCTGGAGCGCGTCAGCGCCGCCGACGTGCAACGGGTGCTGCGCCGCTACGTCCTCGGCGCGAAGAAGGTGACGATCGAGTACCGCCAGCAGGAGGCCGCGAAATGAGAACGCGCGCGCTCTTCGCGACGCCGCTGTCGCGTCGCACGGTCGTCGTCGCGGCAGTCGCGTGCGCGGCCGGCGCCGCCGTCGCGCAGCCGTACCCGACGCCGCCGCCGCCGGCGTCGCCGCGGCCGCTCACGATCGACGCGCCGAGCGAAGGCAAGCTCGGCAACGGACTGCGCGTCATCGTCGCTCGCCGCGAAGGGGTGCCGATCGTGAGCGCCGAGCTCGTCGCGCTCTCGGGAGCCGAGGTCGACCCGCCGCGCCTGTCGGGCCTCGCATCGCTCGCCGCTGCGCTGATGACGCAAGGCACCAAGCGCCACACCGCGCCCGAGCTCGCCGCCGCCGCCGAAGCGCTCGGCGGCTCGCTCGACAGCGGCGCCGGCTGGAACGGCGCCGCGGTCTCGATCACGGTGACGACGCCCAAGCTCGACGCCGCGCTCGCGCTCGTCGCCGAGGTCGCGCGCGAGCCGGTGTTCGCAGCCGAGGAGATCGACCGCGTCCGCACGCAGACGCTCGACGCGCTCAAGGTCGCGTACGCGAGCCCGGGCACGCTCGCCTCGCTCGTCGCCGAGCGGCTCGCGTACGGCGCCGGTGCGTACGGGCACCCGGTCGGCGGAACCCCCGAGTCGCTGCCGCGCATCACCCGCGACGACCTCGTCGCCGTCCACCGGCGCACGTTCCGACCCGACAACGCCGCCCTCATCCTCGCCGGCGACATCGGCCTCGACGCCGGCCTCGCGCTCGCGCGCCGCCACTTCGGCAGCTGGCCGGTGCCGAGCGATCCGCCGCCCGCAGCGCCGCGCCCGAGCGGCGCGACGACGGGCCCGCCGGTTGCGATCGTCGACATGCCCGATGCCGGACAGGCCGCAGTCGTCGTCGCCCTCGCGCTGCCCGAGCGGACCGGCAGCGACCGCGCCATCGGCGCCGTGTTCAACTCGGTGTTCGGCGGCGGCTACTCGTCGCGCGTCAACCAGGAGATCCGCATCAAGCGCGGTCTGAGCTATGGCGCGAGCAGCGGCGTCGAGCAGCGACGCGAGGCGGCGCTCTTTCGCGTCGGCGTGCAGACCAAGAACGAGTCCGCGGCCGAGGTCGTGCGGCTGGTGCAGGACGAGATCGACCGGATGATGCAGGAGCCGGTCGGCGACGACGAGCTGGCGGCGCGCAAGGCGACGCTGATCGGCGGCTTTTCGCGCAGCGTCGAAACGACCACCGGCCTCGCCGCCGCGATCCGTTCGCTCGTCGCCGGCCAGCGGCCGGTCGCCGAGCTCAAGACGCGGATCGAGCAGCTGCAGGCGGTGACCGCGCAGGACATCCAGCGCTACGCCGCCGCGAACCTGGTCGCGTCGCGACGGCGGATCGCGGTCGCCGGCGTGGCGAAGACGTTCGCCAGCGCGCTCGAGGCGGCGATGCCGGGAGTCGTCACCGTCGGTCGCGACGCGCTCGACCTCGAGCGCAGCGACGGCCTCGCGCGCCGTTGAGCGGCTGCGGCCGCACGGCGTCTCCGCCGCGCCGCGTGGGGGCAAGGCAAACCCTCCGTACGGGCCGGGGCGTTTGCTGGGACAATAGTGCCCCCCGGCCGATGGCGCATGCCCCGAGCGTGCGGCGTCCGCCCTCTCTCATCAGGTATCTTGCACATGGCCACCCGTCGCTCCGCTCCTCCGTCCAAAGGGTCCGCCGCCACCGCCCCTGCCGCGACCCCCGCCATCCCGACCGCCGGCCCCGCGCTCAAGCTTCGCCAGACTCAAGCCGAGTACGTCGCCGCGCGTCCTTCCGGCGAACCCGGGGTGAAGCCGATGATGTCGAGCTCGAAGATGTACGTCTGCCGGCGCTGCCAGGCCAACTTCAAGACCGGCGACGGCAAGCCCGACGCCCGTCTGCCCGGCCTCGGCAAGTGCAACAAGTGCCTGGCCGCACAGGCGGCCGCCGCGCTCGCGGCCTGACGCACCCCGCAGCGAACGCGAGCGCGCCGCTCAGGCGCTGTCCGGCTTCGGCACCGTGAGACCGACCTGCACCGCAGGCCGGGCGACGAACGCGGCGAGCGCGCGCTGCACCTGCGGACAGCGGTCGATGCCGACGAGCTCGCCGGCGCCGTAGAAGCCGACGAGGTTGCGCACCCACGGGAAGATCGCGATGTCGGCGATCGTGTAGTCGTCGCCCATGACCCAGGCGCGGCCGGCGAGCCGCGCCTCGAGGACGGCGAGCAGCCGCCTCGCTTCGCCGGCGTAGCGGTCGCGCGGTCGCTTGTCGTCGAAGTCCTTGCCGGCGAACTTGTGGAAGAAACCGACCTGGCCGAACATCGGCCCGACGCCGCCGATCTGGAACATCAGCCACTGGATCGTCTCGTAGCGCGCCGCCGGGTCGTCCGGCAGCAGCCGGCCGGTCTTCTCGGCGAGATAGAGCAGGATCGCCCCCGACTCGAAGAGCGCGAGCGGTCGCCCGCCCGGACCGTCGGGGTCGATGATCGCGGGGATCTTGCCGTAGGGGTTGAGCGACGCGAACTCGGGCGACTTCTGCTCGTCGCGATCGAAGGCGACGCGGTGCGGCTCGTAGGGGAGCCCGGTCTCCTCGAGAAAGATCGACACCTTGACGCCGTTGGGCGTCGGCAGCGAGTACAGCTGGAGGCGGTCGGGGTGGCGCGGCGGCCACTTGCGGGTGATCGGGAAACTCGCGAGATCGGTCATCGCGTCGATTGTCGTCCGCGCGCGCGCGGCGCTGCCGGCGCTGCGCTGACCTGGGCGGCGCGCCGCGCGGGTTTGCGCGCCGGCGGCGGGTGGCGCGCGCCGGCCGCGGCGGCACGCTCGCCGCGGCGCGACGGCGCGATCGCATCGAGGCTCGCGCGCAGCGCCGCGACGAGGTCGATCACCTGCGCGCTCGGCACGACCCGTGGAGGCTGGGCGACGACGCTGCGTCCGGCGATCTTGCGCTCGACCGCGGCGAGGATGCGCGCCTTCTCCTCGTCGACGAAGCGCTCCGGGTCGAACGCGTCTTCCGACGTCTGCTCGATCAGCTGCAGCGCGAGCTGCAGTTCGGCGGCGCCGACCTCGACGAGGTCGATGCCGAGCGCGTCGATCGAGCGCACCTCGTCGGCGTAGAGCAGCTGCTGCAGCACGAGGCCGCCTTCGACCGGCCGGATCTCGACGACGTATTCCTTCGCCCGCCACGCCCACTTGGCGAGCGCGCTGCGGCCGCCCATGGCCATCGCCGCGCGCAGCAGGCTGTACGGCTTGGCGCCGAGCCGATCGGGGGCGAGGAAGTACGCCTTGTCGTAATGGATCGGATCGACCGCGTGCTCGGGGATGAAGGAGACGATGTCGATCGTCTGTCGCGAAGCCTGCGCGAGCTCCTTCAGCTCGGCGTCGGTGAAGGTGACGAAGCGTCCCTTCGCGAATTCGTAGCCCTTGACGATCTGCCCGGGGCGCAGCGCACCGCTCTCGTCCGGCCCACCGCTCTCGTCTTCGCCGTCGGCGTCGCCGTCGTCGTCGTCGCCCGCGGGCGAAGGTGCCGCACGCGACGGTGCCGAGGGCAGCGGCCGGTCTTCGCGCGGCGGCGGCGCTGCCGGCAGCGCTGCCGCGCGTCCCTGGCCGCGCGACGCCGGCCGCTCCGCAAGCCCGGGCTCGCCGGCGCCCGGACGCCCGCGCGGCGGCGCTTCCTCGTCGACGTCCTCGAGGACGAGCGGCGCTTCGCTGGCGTCGGCGACGTACTGCCTGCGCACGCGCGCGCCGCCGCGCGACAGCAGCTTGAAGCGCAGCGCGGCGCTGCTCTCGGTGGCGGCGTAGACCTTCACCGGGATCGAGACGAGCCCGAAGGTGATCGAGAGCGACGCGATCGAACGGATGGCCACGCACGACCTTAGGCCGGCGCGGTGCGGCGGCCGCATCGGAAGGGCGCGCGAACGGGCGTAGGAAAGTGCGCGGCGCGGCGCACGGGCCGGCATGGCCATTGCCGGAGGCGCATCTCGCACTCCCGGAGACCGGCCATGAAAGCCCTCTGCTGGCACGGCAAGCACGACATCCGCTACGAAACCGTTCCCGATCCCGCGATCGAGCACCCGCGCGACGCGATCATCAAGACGACCTGCTGCGCGATCTGCGGCTCCGACCTCCACTTCTTCGACGGCTTCGTGCCCGGGATGAAGTCGGGCGACGTCGTCGGCCACGAGTTCATGGGCGAGGTCGTCGAGGTCGGCGCCGAGAACAAGAAGCTCAAGGTCGGCGACCGCGTCGTCGTCCCGTTCACGATCTGCTGCGGCGAGTGCGAGCAGTGCCGGCGCGGCAACTGGTCGGTCTGCGAGCGGAGCAACCGCAAGAAGGACCTCGGCGACCTGGTGTTCGGCCACACGACCGCGGGCCTGTTCGGCTACACCCACCTCACCGGCGGCTACGCCGGCGGCGACGCCGAATACGTGCGCGTGCCGTACGCCGACGTCGCCCCCGTCAAGATTCCCGACGGCCTGACCGACGAGCAGGTGCTCTTCCTCGGCGACATCTTCCCGACCGGCTGGCAGGCGGCGGCGCAGCGCGACATCGAGCCGACCGACACCGTCGCGATCTGGGGCGCCGGACCGGTCGGCCAGTTCGCGGTCAGGAGCGCCGTGATGCTCGGCGCCGAGCAGGTCATCTGCATCGACAACGTTCCCGAGCGGCTCGACATGGCCCGCGCCGGCGGCGCGATCACGATCGACTTCGGCGAGGAGAGCGTGCTCGACCGGCTGCAGGAGCTGACCGCCGGCAAGGGTCCCGACAAGTGCATCGACGCGGTCGGGATGGAGGCGCACGCGCTGCGCTCGGTCGACTCGATGATCGACCGCGTCAAGCAGTCGGTGATGATCGAGAGCGACCGCCCGCACGTGCTGCGCGAGATGATGTACGTCTGCCGCCCGGCGGGCGTGCTCTCGATCGCCGGCGTCTACGGCGGCATGACCGACAAGATCCCGATGGGTGCGGTCATGAACAAGGGTCTGACGATCCGCACCGGCCAGACGCACGTCAAGCGCTGGACCGACGACCTGCTGCAGCGCATCGCCGACGGCCAGATCGATCCCTCGTTCGTCATCACCCACAGCGTCCGGCTCGAGGACGGCCCAAAGATGTTCAAGACCTTTCGCGACAAGGAGGACGGCTGCATCAAGGTCGTCATGAAGCCATGAGCACCACCTTCCAGCATCCGCTCTCGCGGGCCCTGCCGAAGACGCCGCTCGGGCCGATGCGCTCGCCGGCGCGCGCGCTCGGCTGGCTCTCGATCGGCCTCGGCCTCGTCGAGCTCGCGGCGCCGCGCACGCTCGCGCGCACCGCCGGCATGCCCAACGTGCCGACGCTGACGCGCGTCTTCGGACTGCGCGAGATCGGCACCGGCATCGGCATCCTGACCTCGAAGGACCCGTCGCCGTGGCTGTGGGGCCGGGTCGCCGGCGACGCGCTCGACGTCGCGACCGTCGGCGCCGGCCTCGTCACGGCGCGACGGCCGCTGCGCACGCTGACGTCGGTCGCGATGCTGCTCGGCATCGCCTGGCTCGACATGAAGGTCGCCGAAGGCGCGCCGCCGGCAGCGAAGCGCGAGAAGCGCTCGCAGCGCGACTACAGCGCCCGCTCGGGCTTCCCGCGCCCGGCGCACGAGATGCGCGGCGTCGCGCGGCGTCCGAGCGCCCGCGTCGAGGGCGCCGCGCAGGCAGCGAACGCGGTCGACGCGAGCCCGGCGCGGACGCTGATGCAGGCGAGCGAGCCGGCGTCGACGACGCGCTGAGCGCGGCGGCCCCGACATGCGCAGCGGCGGACGCCGTCACGACGGCGACACGACGCGGCCGCATCGCCGCGCGCGTGCTTCGGCCCGCGTAGGCGCTTTCTCTCACGCGGAGCAGATGCACGCCCGCACGCGCTGCCGGCTCCGTGCGCTGGCGAACGCGCGCATCGCCTCCTATGGTTCGCGCCGGTGCTGCGACACCGACGCATCGATGGCGATGCGTCCGATCCTCGAGGAGATTTTCGATGGCTGACAACCAGACCCGTGGCCGCTCGGCGGACCGCAAACGTCTCAACAAGAGCGAGCCCTACGAGGTCGCGTACGCCAGGTCGGAGCGCGCATCGCCCGAACGCAAGGCGATGCTGGCGAAGGGGCAGTCGGGAAGCGGCGGAGGAAGCGCGGGCAAGAGCGCCGCCAAGAGCAGCGCGAGAGGCGCGGCGAAGAAGTCGGGCGGCGCTGGCAACGCGGCCTCGTCGGCATCTCGCAAGCCGGCGTCGGGTGCCCGCAAGTCGTCGGCCAGCGGCGCGGGCAGCTCCGCCTCCGGAGCTCGCAAGTCGTCTTCGGCGCGCGGCACCGCGAAGTCCGCTTCGCCGGCAATGAAGCGAACGAATGCCGGCGCGGCGCGGCGGCCGGCGCCGTCGACGCGCGGCACGCCGCATCCGCCGAAGGAAGAGAAGACGGTCGAGAACACCGCGCCGAAGACGATGCGCGAGGCCGACGCCGTCGACCTGCTCACCGACGACCACCTCGAGGTCGGGGCGCTCTTCAAGCGCTACGAGAAGCTCGCCGACAGGAACGCGGCCGCCGCCGAGCGGCGCGAGCTCGCGACGCAGATCTGCGAGATGCTGAAGGCGCACACCAGGATCGAGGAGGAGATCTTCTATCCCGCGGCGCGCGCCGCCGGCATCGACGGCGACACGCTCGACGAAGCCAAGGTCGAGCACGCCTCGGCGAAGGACCTGATCGCGCAGATCGAAGGCGGCAATCCCGACGACGACCTCTACGACGCGAAGATGACGGTCCTGCGCGAATACATCCAGCACCACGTCGTCGAGGAGCACACCGAGCTGTTCCCGCAGTGCCGCCGAGCGGGGATGGACCTGGTCGGGCTGCGCGCCGAGCTCGAGGCGCGCAAGGCGTCGATCCTTCCCGGCGCGGCGACCGCAGAGCAGGCCGACGAGCCGAAGGAGGAGCCCGGGCTGCTCTCGCGCCTGAGCGGCAAGCTCTTCAGCTCCGACGACAAGGGCGAAGGCGGCTCCGACCGCAGCTGAACACGAAGCGCACGCGCCGGCGGAGCGGTTCTGCTCCAATGGCGCGATGCGCCGCTCGATCACCGGCATCGACCACGCGGTCGCGCTCGTCCGCGACCTCGACGACGCGGGCGCCCGCTTCGCGCGGCTCGGCTTCACCGTCGCGCCCCGCGGCCTCCACCCGCCGGAGCTCGGCACCGGCAACCACACCGTGATGCTCGAGCGCGAATACCTCGAGCTGATGGGCGTTCTCGCACCGACGGCGGCGAACGAGCGCTACCGGGCTGCGCTCGCGCGCCGCGGAGGGCTCGCTGCGCTGGCGCTGCAGACGACGAGCGCGGACGCGGTCGTCGCCGAAATGGCACGCGCCGGCGTCGTGCTCGACGCGCCGGTCGACTTCGCGCGCCCGGTCGTGCTCTCCGACGGCACGCGGACGCAGGCGGCGTTTCGCACCGCCCACTTCGCCGACGGCGCCGCGCCGGGATTCCACGTCTTCTGCTGCGAGCACCGGACGCGCCACGTCACCTGGCGGCCCGAGCTGCTCCGCCACGCCAATGCAGCGGTCGCGCTCGACCACGTGATCGCCGCGAGCGACGACCCCGCCGGCGACGCGGCGGCGTGCGCCACG
>Ga0157379_10005731_pt1 | contig 10684 bp, 10 predicted proteins | sample S25metaG_FD_121802 | JGI IMG/M metagenome (GOLD analysis project Ga0157379, IMG submission 121802) | Switchgrass rhizosphere microbial communities from Kellogg Biological Station, Michigan, USA - S2-5 metaG | ecosystem: Host-associated > Plants > Roots > Rhizosphere > Soil | place: USA... | reverse complement strand
GATGTCGACGAGACCTGCATCCTGGTGCTGAAGAACTGCGGCCCGCGCGGTTACCCCGGCATGGCCGAGGTCGGCAACATGCCGTTGCCGCCGAAGGTGCTGAAGAAGGGTATCACCGACATGGTCCGCATCAGCGATGCGCGCATGAGCGGCACGGCCTATGGCACCGTGGTCCTGCACACCTCGCCCGAAGCGGCGGCCGGCGGCCCGCTGGCGGTGGTGAAGAGCGGCGACATGATCGAACTCGACGTGGCCGCGCGCCGCCTGCACCTGGAGGTCAGCGACGAGGAACTGGCGCGGCGCCTGGCTGGCTGGGTCGCGCCCGAGAAACCCAAGCGCGGCTGGTACAAGCTCTACGTCGACCACGTGCAGCAGGCACACCTGGGCGCGGACCTGGACTTCCTCGTCGGCAGCAGCGGCGCGCCCGTGCCGCGCGACTCGCATTGAGACCATGAGCAGCACCCCGGCCCCAACCGTCGACGCGCGCGCGCTGCGCTGCGTCTGGCCGGCCGCGGCCACCCTCGGCGAGGGCACCTGCTGGTCGGTGCGCGAGCAGTCGTTGTACTGGCTCGACGTGCTCGAGCACACGCTCTTTCGCTACACGCCGGGCAGCGGCGAGCGCCACAGCTGGTCGTTCGACGACACGATCTCGGCGGTGGCCGAGCGTGCATCGAAACCGGGTCTGATCGTCACGCTGCGGCGCGGCTTCGCGTTCTTCGATCCGGCCACCGGCGCGCTCGAACGACTGCACGAGCCGGAACCCGATCGGCCGAAGAACCGCTTCAACGACGGCAAGTGCGACGCGCAGGGCCGCTTCTGGGGCGGCACGATGGACTTCGACTGCGTGGCGCCGACGGGTGCGCTGTACCGCTACGGCGGCGACGGCAGTTGCACGCTCGCGTTCGATGCGGGTTTCGCGGTGACCAACGGGCCGACCTGGTCGCTCGACGGCCGCACGATGTACTTCTCCGACACCGGACGGCGAACGGTGCACGCCTTCGATGTCGACCTGGCCAGCGGCGCGCTCGGCAACCAGCGGACGTGGCTGCAGTTCGACAAAACCGATGGTTTTCCCGATGGCATGACGACCGACGCGGCGGGTCGCGTCTGGATCGCGCATTGGGGCGGCGCCTGCGTTTCGTGCCACGACCCGGACAACGCAAACGAACTGGCGCGCGTTGCACTGCCTACGGACCACATCACCAACGTCGCCTTCGGCGGCCCCGACTTGACGACCTTGTTCATCACCTGCGCACGCTCGGGCCTGACCGACGCACAACTCGCGGAACAACCGCTCGCCGGCGGCCTGTTCGCGCTCGACACCACGGTGACGGGCCTGCCCGCGTTTCTGTTCAACGGCTGACCGCATGGCCTCTCACGCCGACATCGTCTGGATCGAGGCCGCCGGCCAACGGCTCGGCCTCGTGCCGTCGCTCGGCGGCGGCGTGGCCGAATGGTCGCGCTGCGGGCCCGAAGGTGAACAACATCTCTGGCGCCCCTGGACGCGCGAAACCGACGACCGCTACAGCCTCGCGTCGTTCGCGATGCTGCCCTGGTCGAACCGCATCAGCCGCGGCGGCTTCGAGCACGAGGGGCAATGGCACGCGATGACGCCGAACCGCGTCGGCGAGCCCTATCCGATCCACGGCGACGGCTGGCTGCAGCCCTGGACGATCACGCGTCCGGCCGCGAACGTGGCCGAGATGGCGCTGGCCTCGCGCCGGCACAGCGGCAACCCGTACGAATACGACGCGATGCAACGCTTCGAGTTGCTCGGTGACGGGCTCGAACAGAGCGTCACGATCACGCACCGCGGCGCGCAGCCGCTGCCCTACGGTATCGGCCTGCACCCCTGGTTCCCGCGCACGCCGGGCACGCGTGTGCAGGCGCGTGTGAAGGGCGTCTGGCTGAGCGGCGTCGACCCGATCCCGACCTGGCACACCGAAACCTTCCCCGCGAGCTGGGACCTGAACACCTGTGCCGACATGAACGGCAGCCTGATCGACAACGGCTACACCGGCTGGGACGGCGAAGCGACCATCCGCTGGCCCGAGAGCGGGCTCGCCCTGCGCATGACGCAGCGCCCGCTGCAGACGCCGCAAGGTGCAGTCGCGGCGCAGTACTGCCTGGTCTACCGGCCGCCGGTCGGCCCGGCGTTCTGTTTCGAGCCGATCACGCAGCCGATCGATGCGTTCCACCTTGCGGGTCGACCCGGACTCGTTGCGCTGAACGAAGGTGAGACACTGACGCTGCAAGTACGCTGGCGCATCGAGACCGCGGCACCCACCGATTGATCCTGGTGGCCGGGCCGAATCGAGCGGCGCGGCAACCCTTTTGACAACATCGACTCGAACCTAGGAGACAGGGCATGAAACTGATCAAACTATTGGCGGCCACGCTGTGCGTCGCCACCGCTGCGTGGGTCGCTCCGGCGAGCGCGCAGGACAAGGGCACCGTCGGCATCTCGATGCCGACCAAGTCGTCGGCACGCTGGATCGCCGACGGCGACAACATGGTCAAGGTGTTCCAGGCGAAGGGCTACAAGACCGACCTGCAATACGCCGACGACGACATCCCGAACCAGCTCGCGCAGGTCGAGAACATGATCACCAAGGGCTCCAAGGTCCTGATCATCGCGGCGATCGACGGCACCACGCTGTCGGGCGCACTGCAGAAGGCGGCTGACAAGGGCGTCAAGGTCATCGCCTACGACCGCCTGATCCGCGGCTCGAAGAACGTCGACTACTACACCACGTTCGACAACTTCGGCGTCGGCGTGATCCAGGCGAATTCGATCGTCGACAAGCTCGGCCTGAAGCAGGGCAAGGGCCCGTTCAACATCGAGCTGTTCGGCGGCTCGCCGGACGAAACAACGCGTTCTTCTTCTACGACGGCGCGATGTCGGTGCTGAAGCCCTACATCGACAGCGGCAAGCTGGTTGTGCGCAGCAAGCAAATGGGCATGGACAAGGTCGGCACGCTGCGCTGGGACGGCGCCGTGGCGCAGGCCCGCATGGACAACCTGCTGTCGGCGTTCTACGGCAAGGAGAAGGTGCACGCGGTGCTGTCGCCGTACGACGGCCTCTCCATCGGCATCCTGTCGTCGCTGAAGGGCGTGGGCTACTGCACGAAGGAACAGCCCTGCCCGGTCGTGAGCGGCCAGGACGCGGAAATCGCTTCGGTGAAGTCGATGCTGCGCGGCGAGCAGTCGTCGTCGGTGTTCAAGGACACGCGTGAACTCGCCAAGGTCACCGCGAACCTGGTCGACGCGGTGCTGGCCGGCAAGCAGCCCGAGATCAACGACACCAAGACCTACAACAATGGCGTGAAGGTCGTGCCGTCGTACCTGCTCAAGCCGGTGCCGGTGGATGCGTCGAACTACAAGGCGGTGCTGATCGACAGCGGCTACTACAAGGAAGCCCAGATCAAGTAATCGCAGCGCCCTCGTCGCTTCAGGGCCCCGCGGGCAAACCCGCGGGGCCCTTGTCGCGTCAGGGGCTCGCGGGCACGATGCGGCCAAGGAGATATCGGTGGACACGATCCTCGAGATGCGAGGCATCAGCAAGAGCTTTCACGGCGTCCGCGCGCTGGACAATGTGAACCTCAAGGTGCGCCCGGGCGAGATCCACGCCGTGGTGGGTGAGAACGGCGCCGGCAAGTCGACGCTGATGAAGGTGCTGTCGGGCGTCTACCCGCATGGCGACTACGGCGGCGAGATCCACTACCTCGGCCAGGAGCGCCGCTTCAAGGGCATCCACGACAGCGAGCAAGTCGGAATCATCATCATCCACCAGGAGCTCGCGCTGGTGCCGCTGCTGTCGATCGCGGAGAACATCTTCCTCGGCAACGAACAGGCCACGCACGGCGTGATCGACTGGGCGAAGTCGCATGTGAAGACACGCGAGCTGCTCGCCAAGGTCGGGCTGAAGGAATCGCCCGCCACGCTGATCACCGACCTGGGGGTGGGCAAGCAGCAGCTGGTGGAGATCGCGAAAGCGCTGTCGAAGGAGGTCAAGCTGCTGATCCTCGACGAGCCGACGGCAAGCCTGAACGAGAGCGACAGCGACGCGCTGCTCGAGCTGCTGCTCGGACTGAAGGCGCACGGCATCGCCTGCATCCTGATCTCGCACAAGCTCAACGAGATCTCGAAGGTGGCCGACTCGATCACGGTGCTGCGCGACGGCTCGACCGTCGACACGCTCGACTGCCGTGCCGGTGCGGTGAGCGAGGACCTGATCATAAGAACATGGTCGGCCGCGAGATGGCCGACCGCTATCCGAAGCGCACGCCGCATGTGGGCGAGACGGTGTTCGAACTGCGCGACTGGCGCGTGTTTCACCCGATCCACCGCGATCGCGAGGTCGTCAAGGGCGTGAGTCTGAACGTCAAGCGAGGCGAGATCGTCGGCATTGCCGGGCTGATGGGCGCCGGCCGCACCGAGCTCGCGATGAGCGTGTTCGGCAAGAGTTATGGCCACCGCATCAGCGGCAGCGCGCTGATGAACGGGCAGGCGATCGACGTGGGCACGGTGCAGAAGGCCGTCGACCACGGCATCGCCTACGTCACCGAGGATCGCAAGTCGCTCGGCCTGGTGCTGAACGACACGATCGCGCGCAACACCACGCTGGCGCACCTGGACGGCGTGTCCAAGACCGGCGTGATCGACGAGGGCCGCGAGTTCGCGGTGGCCAACGAGTTCCGCGCCAAGCTCGCGACACGCTGCTCCGGCGTGCAGCAGCTGGTGGTGAACCTGTCGGGCGGCAACCAGCAGAAGGTGGTGCTCGCCAAGTGGCTGTTCTCCGGCCCCACGCTGCTGATCCTCGACGAGCCCACGCGCGGCATCGACGTGGGCGCCAAGTACGAGATCTACACGCTGATCGCCAAGCTCGCCGAGGAAGGCAAGAGCATCCTGATGATCTCCTCCGAGATGCCCGAGCTGCTGGGCATGTGCGACCGCATCTACGTGATGAACGAAGGCGCATTCGTCGCCGAGTTCCCGGTGGCCGAAGCGTCGCAGGAGAAGATCATGCGCGCGATCGTGAAGTCCGGGCAGTAACCCCCATCGCAGGGCCGACCATGGAACAGACCATCCCCACCGTCCACACCGAGGCGCCGCAGCGCATCGGCCACTTCCTGAAGCAGAACCTGCGCGAGTACGGCATGCTGATGTCGCTCGTCGCGATCATGGTGCTGTTCCAGTTCATGACCGAGGGCACGCTGCTGCAGCCGCTGAACCTCACGAACCTGGTGCTGCAGAACAGCTACATCGTCATCATGGCGCTGGGCATGCTGCTGGTCATCGTGGCCGGTTACATCGACCTGTCGGTCGGCTCGGTGTGCGGCTTCGTCGGCGCGCTCGCCGCGGTGCTGATGGTCGAATACCACTGGCACTTCATTCCGGCGTCGCTGGTGTGCCTGGCGGTCGGCGCCGCGGTCGGCGCGGCGCAGGGCTGGTTCGTCGCCTACTTCAGGATCCCGTCGTTCATCGTCACGCTGGCCGGCATGCTGGTGTTCAAGGGTCTCGCGCTGGCGCTGCTGAACGGGCAGTCGGTCGGGCCGTTCCCGGACACGTTCCAGAAGCTCAGCTCGGGGTTCATCCCCGACTGGTTCAGCGGCAGCGAGCTGCGCCTGACCTCACTCCTGCTCGGCGTGCTGGTCGCGCTGACGATGCTGGTGATGGGCTGGCGCGCGCGCGGCAACCAGCAGCTGCACGGCATGGAGACCGAGCCGATGGCGCTGTTCGTCGTGCGCAACGCGGTGTTCGCGGCGATCCTGGTGGCATTGAGCTGGCTGCTCGCCTCCTACAAGGGCCTGCCGAACGTGCTGATCATCATGTTCGCGCTGATGGTCGCCTACGACTTCGTCACCAGCCGCACGACGCTCGGCCGGCGCATCTACGCGCTGGGTGGCAACGAGAAGGCGGCGCGCCTGTCGGGCATCCGCACCGAGCGCCTCGCGTTCTACACCTTCGTCAACATGGGCGTGCTCGCTGCGCTCGCCGGCCTTGTGTTCGCCGCACGCCTGAACACTGCAACACCGAAGGCCGGCCTCGGCTTCGAGCTCGACGTGATCGCGGCCTGCTTCATCGGCGGCGCCTCGGCCTCCGGCGGCGTCGGCAAGGTGATGGGCGCGGTGATCGGCGCGTTCGTGATGGGCGTGATGAACAACGGCATGTCCATCCTCGGCATCGGCATCGACTACCAGCAGGTCATCAAGGGCCTGGTGCTGCTCGCCGCGGTCTGCGTGGACGTGTACAACAAGAACAAGTGACGGCGCGCCGCGCGCATTAGTGCACGCACGCGTGGCGGCGCGGCCGCCGACACACGCCGCAACGTGGCGTTTGAAGCGTCGCGCGCGTTCTGCGCTTGAGGCGCGTATCGTGGACTCCTACAGTGCGTCCGGGCCTTCAACTTGCCGCATTGGCCTCGCCACCAAGGACTCACCATGCACCTGATCTGGACCATTCTCATCGGCTTCGTTGCCGGCCTCGTCGCCAAGATGCTCAAGCCGGGCGCCGACCCGGGCGGCTTCTTCATCACCGCGGCGCTCGGTATCGGCGGCTCGCTCGCTGCCACCTACCTCGGCCAGGCTCTGGGTTTCTACGGGGCCGGCGAATCAGCCGGATTCATCGGCGCGGTGATCGGCGCGATCCTGCTGCTGGTGGTGTATCACCTCGTCACGAAGAAGTGACTCGACTCTCCCCACGCTGAAGGAACACGATCATGGCTTTCGATCTCGGCGGTCTGCTGCAGCAGTACCTCGGCGGCGCGGCGAACCCGGCGCAGGACACCACGGACCACTTCCACCAGGTGGCGCAAAGCGCCTCGCCCGATCTGCTCAGCACGGGGCTGGCGGCGATGTTCCGCTCCGACCAGACGCCCGCGTTCGGCCAGATGGCCGGCCAGCTGTTCGGACAGGCCAACGCCAGCCAGCAGGCCGGCATGCTCAACCAGCTGATTGCCGGCATGGGGCCGGGCGTTCTGTCGTCGCTGCTGAACGGGGCGGGCGGGGCCGGGCTGGCGGGCATCCTCGCCCAGCTGACGCAGGGCGGCGCAGCACCACAGGTCACTCCGGGCGCGGCGGCGAGCCTGACGCCCGACCAGGTGCAGGTGATCGCCGACCATGCCGAGCAGCACAGCCCGGGCATCATCGACGCGATGAGCAACTTCTACGCGCAGCACCCGGGGCTGGTGAAGACGCTGGGCAGCGCGGCGCTGTCGATCGCGCTGGCGAAGATGGCCGAGCACCACCAGAGCTGAGCCGACGAAGCTGCACGCGGAAACGACGTAGAGTGGCGCGCATGAGCGCCACTTCCACACCGCATCCGCCGAGCCGCGAACAACTGCTGTACTGGCTGCACGAGGCCAGCGAGATCGAGCACAACCTGATGTGCTGCTATCTCTATGCGGCGTTCAGCCTGAAACGCGACGACACCGCGTGGAGCGACACGCAGCGCACGGCGGTCGCCAGCTGGCGGCGCGCCATCACCGCGGTCGCGCTCGAGGAGATGACCCACCTCGCGCTGGTGGGCAACCTCATGAACGCGCTCGGGGCCGCGCCGCACATGAACCGGCCGGCGTTCCCGGTCGACTCGGGTCCGTATCCGGCCGGCTTCGTGATCCGCCTGCAACCGTTCTCGGCGGCGACGATCGAGCACTTCAAGTTCCTCGAGCGGCCCGTTCACGAAGCGATGCGCGACGGTGCCGGCTTCGAGCCGCAGCGCCGCTACCGCCGCCAGGTGCCCGAAGGGCGCCTGAGCCCCGGCCCGCGCGACTACACCACGGTCGGCGAGCTCTACGAAACCGTGGCGCAGTCGCTCGAAGCCTTCGCGAACGTGCATGGCGAGGCGGCGCTCTTCATCGGCACGCCCGCGCTGCAGGTCGATGCCGCGCTCGCGCCGCTGCCGGGGGTCGTGCCGGTCACCGACCTGGCGAGCGCGCTGCATGCCATCACCACCATCGTCACCCAGGGTGAAGGCGCCGGAAGCGAACACAGCGATTCGCACTTCATGCGCTTCTGCCGCATCGGCGAGGAACTCGCGGCGCTGACGCAGGCCGACCCGGGCTTCCAGCCCGCCTGGCCCGCGGCCACCAACCCGGTGATGAACGCCCCGATCAAGTCCGAGGCCGAGCGGGTGCACATCGATCACCCGGTCAACTCGCGCTGGCTGGACATCGCGAATGCGCTGTACACCACCTCGATGCGCTGCCTGCTGCAGGGCTTCAACACCGGCGACCGGCGTGCCAAGGGCACCTGGCTGGCCGCCAGCTTCGCGCTGATGCGCTCGCTGCAGCCGCTCGGCCTCGGGCTGGCCGCGCGCCCCGCCAGCGCCGCGCGCGAACAGCCACACGCGGGCCTGACGTTCACGCCGCTGCGCACGCTCGCCGCGTTGCCGGCCGAACGCGCCGCGGCGGTCGTCGCCGAACGGCTCGGGCAGCTGCGCGAACGTGCGATCGAGCTGCCACTGGAGCTGGTGGCGGGCGAAACCTTCGCGACCTGGCAGGCGGTGATCGACCTGCTGGAGCAGCAGCAGGCGGCCCTGCTGGCGCTCGGCGGCGGCGTGGCGGCTGCACCCGCCGCGCCCGCGCCGGCCGCGATCGCACCGACACCGGCCGCTGCGCCGGCGCCGGCTACTGTCGAGATCGCCCGCGGCCGCGGCGTCACGGTGCGCTTCGAAGCGCGGCGCTGCATCCACTCGCGCCATTGCGTGCTCGATGCACCCACCGTCTTCAAGGCCAACACGCCCGGCGAATGGATCTTCCCCGACACGGTCGCGGTGGAGACCGTGGTCGCGGTGGCGCACAACTGCCCGTCCGGTGCGATCCACTACGAGCGCCACGATGGCGGCCCGCCGGAGGCTGCGCCGCCGGTCAACACGCTGCGCATCCGCGAGAACGGGCCCTACGCGCTGCACGCGCCGCTCGTCATCGCCGGCCAGGACGACGGCCAGCGCGCCACGCTGTGCCGTTGCGGGCAGTCGAAGAACAAACCCTGGTGCGACGGCTCGCATGTGACGGCCGGCTTCGTCGCGAGCGGCGAGCCGCCCACCGGTGCGGCCGACCCGCTCGCCGCCCGCGATGGCCCGCTCGCCGTCACGCCGCTGCGCAACGGCCCGCTGCAGGTGCGCGGCAACCTCGAGATCTGTGCCGGCACCGGCCGCACCGTGGCGCGCATCACCGAGGCACGCCTGTGCCGCTGCGGGCAGTCGCGCAACAAACCGTTCTGCGACCTGTCGCACGTGGCTGCGGGTTTCGAGGCTGGCGGCACCTGAGGGCCGCGCCGGGCCCGCGGATTGCCGAGTTCGCAGCATCATGGGCAAGTACTGGGTCTACGGGGCCATCGTTGCCGTCGTCGCGGCGGGCTACGTCCTCTATCGCCTGTTCAAACGGCGCGATCGCGTGCACACCGTCGCGCTGTCGGACTGGGTGACGGAACAGCGCCAGCAGACGGACGCGCCGCCCGATACGCTGCCGTCGCACCCACTGTTCGACTCGGAGCCGGACCCGTTGGACCCCGTCGACGAAACCGCCCCCGCCGTGCTGGGCCCGGCGGAGTGGCGGCCACCCCGCTGATCCCCGCCATGGTGCGGCAGGCCCAGTCTCGGCGCATCCGTGCTGGATCGCCACCGTCTTCAAGGCCGAGAAACCGTAGAGCGCCTCGAAGCCCTTCTCGCGGCCATGGCCCGATTGCTTCACGCCGCCGAACGGCAGCTCCACCCCGCCGCCTGCACCGTAGTTGTTGACGAACACCTGGCCGCACCGCAGGCCATGCGCCAAACGCAGCTGGCGGCCGCCGTCGCGCGTCCAGACGCCGGCGACGAGCCCGTAGGCCGTGCCGTTGGCGATGCGCAGCGCCTCGTCCTCGCCGTCGAACGCGATCACCACCTGCAGCGGGCCGAACACCTCCTCCTGCGCGAGCGCGTGGCCCGGATCGACACCGGTGACGAGGGTGGGCTGCACGTAGAAGCCGCCGGCCGGCGCGTCGGCCACGATCTGGCCCTGCGCGGCCAGCGTGAGGCGGCTGTCGCGCGCCAGTTGCAGATAACGCAGCACGACGTCGCGCTGTGCCTGCGAGACCAGCGGGCCGAGGTCGAGGTCCGCCAGCGCCGGGCCGACGCGCAGCGCGCGGTAGCGCTCGGCCAGGCGCGCGACCACTGTGTCGAACACCGGCCGTTCGACCAGGATGCGTGACGCCGCGGAGCAGGTCTGCCCGGCGTTCTGGATGCCGGCATTGACGAGGGAGGGCAGCGCCGCGTCGAGGTCGGCATCGGCGAACACGATCTGCGGGCTCTTGCCGCCGAGTTCGAGCGTCACCGGGATGGTGTTGCGGGCCGCGGCGGCCTGGATCAGGCGCCCGGTCGCGACCGACCCGGTGAACGACAGATGCTGCACGCCCGCATGCGCCGCGAGCGCCGCGCCGGCCTCGTCGCCGCGACCCGTCACGACGTTCAACGCGCCCGCCGGCAACCCCGCCTCGGCGGCGATGCGTGCGAAGGCCAGGGCACTGAGGCAGGCCTGTTCGGCCGGCTTGAGCACGCAGGCGTTGCCCATCGCGAGCGCAGCGCCGACGCTGCGGCCGATGATCTGCATCGGGTAGTTCCACGGCACGATGTGGCCGGTCACGCCGTGCGGCTCGCGCCAGGTCAGCGCCGTGTAGCCGTTCTGGAACGGCAGGGTTTCGCCGTG
>Ga0157379_10005729_pt1 | contig 10687 bp, 10 predicted proteins | sample S25metaG_FD_121802 | JGI IMG/M metagenome (GOLD analysis project Ga0157379, IMG submission 121802) | Switchgrass rhizosphere microbial communities from Kellogg Biological Station, Michigan, USA - S2-5 metaG | ecosystem: Host-associated > Plants > Roots > Rhizosphere > Soil | place: USA... | reverse complement strand
GGAGGCGACGAGCTGTACCTCGAGGTCGCGACCGCCGTCACCACCTTTCTGCTCGCCGGCCGCTTCTTCGAGGCGCGCGCCAAGCGCCGCGCCGGCGCCGCGCTCGAGGCGCTGCTCGCCCTCGGGGCCAAGGACGTCGCGGTGCTCGCCGACGACGGGACGGAGCGCCGCATGCCGATCGAGCAGCTCGCCGTGGGCGACCGCTTCGTGGTGCGCCCGGGCGAGAAGGTCGCCACCGACGGCGTCGTCGTCGAGGGCCGCTCGGCGATCGACCAGGCGCTGCTGACCGGCGAGCCGGTGCCCGTCGAGAAGGCGCCGGGCGACGCCGTGGCCGGCGCGACGATCAACGCCGGCGGCCGCCTCGTCGTGCGCGCCACGAAGATCGGCGCCGACACCGCGCTGGCCCAGATCGCCCGGCTCGTGACCGACGCCCAGAGCGGCAAGGCCCCGGTGCAGCGGCTGGCCGACCGCGTCTCGGGCGTGTTCGTGCCGGTCGTCGTCGCGCTCGCGGTGGCCACGCTCGGCGCCTGGCTCGGCGCCGGCGCGAGCGCCCCGGACGCCTTCTCGGCCGCGGTCGCGGTGCTCATCGTCGCCTGCCCGTGCGCGCTCGGCCTCGCCACCCCGACCGCGCTGCTCGTCGGCACCGGCCGCGGCGCGCAGCTCGGGCTGCTCATCAAAGGCCCGGAGATCCTCGAGTCCACGCGGCGCGTCGACACCATCATCCTGGACAAGACCGGCACGGTGACCACCGGGCGGATGCGCCTCGTCGACGTCGTGCCCGCGCCGGGCGTCACACGGGCGCAGGTGCTGGCCCTCGCCGGCGCCATCGAGGACGCCTCCGAGCATCCGGTCGCGCGCGCCGTCGCCGCGGGCGCGCGGGCCGAGCTCGGCGGCACGCTGCCCGCGGTCACGGACTTCGCCAACCGCGAGGGGCTCGGCGTCGCCGGGCGCGTCGACGGCCATGCCGTGCTCGCCGGCCGCCCGGCGCTGCTGGCGGCCGAGGGCCTGGCGCTCGGCACCGAGCTCGACGCCGCGCTGCGCGCGGCCCGGGACACCGGCCGCACGGCGATCGCCGTCGCCTGGGACGGGGCGGCGCGGGCGATCCTCGTCGTGGCCGACACGGTCAAGCCGACGAGCGCCGAGGCGGTCGCGCGGCTGCGCGCGCTCGGCCTGCGTCCCGTGCTGCTCACGGGCGACCACGAGGCGGCCGCGCGCGCCGTGGCCACCGAGGTCGGCATCGACGAGGTGATCGCCGAGGTCCTGCCCGCCGAGAAGGCCGACGTCGTGGCCCGCCTGCAGGCCGAGGGCCGGGTCGTGGCCATGGCCGGCGACGGCGTCAACGACGCGCCCGCGCTCGCGCGCGCCGATCTCGGCCTGGCCATCGGCACCGGCACCGACGTCGCCATCGAGGCGTCCGACCTCACGCTCGTCTCGGGCGACCTGCGCTCGGCGGCCGACGCGATCCGCCTCTCGCGCGCGACCCTGCGCACCATCCGCCAGAACCTCGGGTGGGCGTTCGGCTACAACATCGCGGCGCTGCCGCTCGCGGCCGCCGGCCTGCTCAACCCGCTCATCGCGGGCGCGGCCATGGCGCTGTCCAGCGTCTCGGTGGTGGCCAACGCGCTGCGGCTGCGACGCTTCCGCGTCACCCGAGATCGATGAGCTCGAAGCCGACCCGGCCGTCGTCGATCGTGGCCTCCCCCATCGTGTGCCGCGGCTGACGGCGCCGGTCGGTCGGGCTGCCCGGGTTGAAGATCTGGAAGCCGTCGCCGGCCGCGGTCTCGTGCAGCGGGATGTGGCTGTGGCCGAAGACGACCGCGGCACACCCGGGGAACTGGGCGGCCAGGCGCTCCACCCGGCCGCGAGCCGGGCCGGCGTCGTGGACCATGCCGAGCCGGATTCCGGCCGCTGTGACGACGCGCCGGGTGGGGACGCGCGTGGCGAGCTCGGGCGCGTCGACGTTGCCGAGCACGGCGGCAACGGGCGGGCCGAGGGCCTCGAGCGCGTCGAGGACCTCCGGAGTGGTGAGATCCCCGGCGTGGAGGATGAGGTCGGCGGCGCGCAGCCGCGCCACGCAGGCCTCCGGCAACCGGCGGCTCCCGCGGGGAAGATGCGTGTCGGCGATGATGGCCAGGCGCATGCTGCTCGACGCATCATCCACGACGCTGCCTCCCGGCCCGGGGATCGCGCCCTGGCGCCAGGTGCTGGCGTGGGTCGCCCGGCCGGAGTGGCTGATGGAGGAAGGCCACCGCCAGCGCGGCGACGTCTTCACGCTGCACCTGCCGTTCGGCCCGCTCGTGCTGGTCGTCGACCCGGACGCGGTCAAGCAGTTGTTGACCGGCGACCCGGACCTCCTGCGCGCCGGCGAGGGCAACGCGCCGCTCGAGCCGGTCGTGGGACCCGAGTCGCTCCTGCTGCTCGACGGCGACCGCCACCTGCGCCGCCGGCGGCTCGTGCTGCCCCCGTTCCACGGCGAGCGGCTGGCCGGCTACCGCTCCGACATCGCCGCCCTGGCCGCCGCCGAGGTGCGCCGCTGGCCGGTCGGCACGCCCTTCGCGCTGGAGCCGCGGATGCGCGCCGTCACGCTCGACGTCATCCTCCGCGTCGTCTTCGGCCTGGACGAGGGGCCGCGCGCCGCGCGCCTGCGCGAGCTGATCCCGCAGCTGCTGCCCGACGGCGCGTTCTCGTCGCTGCTCCTCCTTCCGGCGCTGCGGCGCGACGCCGGGCCGCGGTCGCCGTGGCGGCGCTTCCTGCAGGCGCGCGCTGCCGTCGATGCGGCCTTGTTCGCCGAGATCGCCCAGCGCCGCGACGCGCCCGGGCTGGCCGGACGGGGCGACGTCCTGTCGCTGCTGCTGCTGGCCCGTGACGAGGACGGCGCGCCGCTCACCGACGCGGAGCTGGGCGACGAGCTCATGACGCTGTTGCTGGCCGGCCACGAGACCACCGCCACCGCGCTGGCCTGGTCGTTCGAGCTGCTGCACCGCCACCCGTCCGCGCACGCGCGTGCCGTCGCCGAGGCGCGCGCGACGGCGCCCGACGGCCCGACGCCGTGGCTCGACGCGGTCACCGCCGAGGTGCTGCGCATCAAGCCGCCGCTGCCGGTGGCGGTGCGCGGGCTGACCCGGCCGATGACGCTCGCCGGCCACCGCCTCCCCGCCGGGGCGCGCGTCGCCTCGGCGATCTACCTCGTGCACCGGCGCGCGGACCTGTATCCCGAGCCCCGCCGGTTCCGGCCCGAGCGCTTCCTGCACCGCACGCCCGACACCTACACGTGGCTGCCGTTCGGCGGCGGCCGGCGGCGCTGCGTCGGCGCGGCGTTCGCCCAGCTCGAGCTGCGCGAGGTGCTGCGCACCGTGCTGGCGTCGGCCGACCTGCGGCCCGCCGCCGCCCGGCCCGAGCGCACGCGGCGTCGTGCCGTCGTGCTCACGCCGGCGCGCGGGGCCCGCGCGGTGCTCGTCAGCCGGGGCTGACCCGCGCCAGGATGCGCCGGCGCTCGCGCTGCTGCGCCCGCAGCATCTCGGCGCGCACGACGCGCAGCGCGGGCCGCGCATGGCCCTCGGCGTCCACGAGGCCGGAGTCCCAGGTCTGCAGCCCGGCCGCGGCGTTCCAGTGGTAGAGGTAGACCCGGGTGATGCGACGGCTGAGCGGCACGAGCTGGTCGAACACCCACCGCGTCGCCGTCGCCGCGTGTGCGGCGGACTCGGGGAAGGTCACCTTGACCTTCGTGCGGCGCTTGACGATGCCGCCGGTCTCGGTGAACCAGATCTTCCCGGTCGTGTGGCGCAGCAGCGTCCGCGTGCCGGAGGTTCGCATCCGGTTGGCGTCCAGGTAGTTGTGCAGCCCCCAGAACCGGGGCTCGAAGCCGAGCGCGCGCCGGAAGGCGTCCACCCACGACGCCATGTTGGGCATGTCGAGCACCTCCGCGGCCAGCAGCGTGCAGCGCGGGCACTCGCGCCGCATCGCCTTGTAGTACGCGGCCACGAGGGCGGGCCGGTGGCAGGTCGGCTCGCCGCAGTGGTTGGCCTCGTTCCAGGTGGCGAAGGTCGTCACCCAGGGATAGCGCGCGCGGACCTGGCGGAACTCGTACTTGAACCGCGAGGGCGTCGGCAGGACGCGCCGGCGGTCGCCCGCCGCATGGCCGAAGCTGACGAGCGGCTCGACGCCCGCGGCCCGCGCGTCGTCGAGCCAGCGGTCGAGCGCGGCGCGCTGGTCGTCGTGCTGGAGCACGTCCCAGGACACGGCCAGCCGCGCGTAGCGGATGCCGAGCGACTGGAACAACGGGTCGGAGAACATGTCGGGCTTCTGGTCGCCGATGCCGACGACCAGCGCCCCCGCGGGCGCAGCCAGGACGGCGACGAGGCCCGCGATCAGCGCCAGCGCGGCGAGCGTCACCCGGCCGCGGCGGGTCACGGCCGGCCGTCCTCCGGATCCTCGGTGAGGACGGTGTCCTCATCGGAGTACGGCGGCGCGCAGCAGCAGAGCAGCTCCAGCGGGACGTCGCCCGTGTTCAGCAGCTTGTGCTCGATCCCGGGAGGGATGACCGCGCAGTCGCCGGGGCGCACATCGGACTCCTCGTCGCCGATGCGCAGCCGACCGCGGCCGGCTGTGAAGAAGTACAGCTCCTCGGACTCGACGTGGTAGTGCGCCGTCGTGGCGCCGCCGACCGGCACGGTGGCCTCGGCGAGGCTCTGGTGGCGGGACGGCAGCGTCCGGCGACCGGCGATCTCTCGGATCGTCGAGCCGTCGAGCGTCGTGAACCGCTGCTGCGCGTCGAGGTTGCCCAGGTGCATCCGAGGGCACGGTACCCGGACGGGCGGCCTGACGGCGCCGCCCGCCCCGGCGCGCCGGCCGGGGCGGGTTTCGTTCGTCGGGTCCTGCTGGGGAGAGGGGTCAGAGGTCCTGCAGGCGACTAGGCCAGGGCCCGGCGCGCCGACTCGCGGTCGACGCGGCCGGCCGCCCCGGCCAGCGCGCGGGCCGTCGCGGCCCGCATCCGTCCCGGGGGAGGTTCGCTGCGGGCGGCCTCGGCTCTGACGACCGCGTCGGGACGCGGGCGCGGAGCGGCGGCCTTGACGAAGTCGGCGTGGAGGTTGAACTGCATGGTGGTGGTGCTCCTTCTGTGCTGTGAAGGGGCCACCGCCGGCGGATCTTCTGCGGCCTTCAAGGGCGAAGGCGGAGAGGTCTGCGGGCGATGGACGCCCGCTTGACCTGGGAACTCAGACCGAGGAAGCGAGCGTGAGCGGCGCGTGCCGACGCGAACCGGAGACGGCGGCCGTCTTCGGCTTGAGCTGCGTCGGGAGGATGTCGCGTCGGGTGACTCGCATGTCGATCCCTCCTCCGAGTTGTAGGTCCTGACCGGACCTGTAGGAGAAGTGCTGAGGACCGTAGCAACGGTCCTCAGCGACCGTCAAGGGCGGTTAACCCGCCTTCACACCGAGCAGGCCGTCGAGCACGGCGAGCGCGGGGCGCGCCTGGCCGTCGGGGCCGATGAGCCCGGAGTCCCAGGTGCCGCCGTCGCCCGCCCCGGTGTTCCAGTGGTAGACGTACACGCGCTGCACGCGCGGGCTGAGCTTCGCGAGCGTCGAGAACACGAACTTCGTGGCCTTCGCCGCGCGGCCGGCCGACGCGGGGAACTTCACGGCCGAGCCGTTGCGGCGCGACACCACGCCGCCCGTCTCGGTGAACCAGACGCGGCCCTTGACCGCCTTGAGCAGCGCGCGCGTGCCGCTCGTCGTCTGCGTGTTGGCGTCGTTGTAGTTGTGCAGGCCCCAGACCGCCGGCGTGCGGCCGGCCGCCTTGACGAAGCGCCGGGCCCAGGTGGCGACGTTGCCGCGGTCCAGCAGGTCGGCGCCCAGGACGGTGCACGACGGGCACGCGCGGCGCATGGCCGTCCACCAGCGCGCGACGGTCTCCGGGCGCTTGTTGATGTTCGCCTCGTTCCAGGTGGCGAACTCCGTGAGGAACGGATAGCGCTGGTGGAAGTCCTTGAGCGACTTGGCCATCTGCGCCGCCGACGGGTTGTACGACGTGCGCCGGCGCGAGCGGTCGAAGGTGACGAGCGGGCGGGCGCCCGCGGCCTGGGCGCCGGCCATCCAGCGGTCGACCTGCGGCTTGAGCGCCGGGTCGTGGAGCGCGTCGTAGGCGATGTTCAGCCGGACGTAGCGGATCCCGAGCGCGGCGAAGCGCGGGTCGGAGAACATGTCGCTCTTGTTGTCGGCGATGCCGACGGCGACCTTGGCGTGGGCTGCGGCGGGCAGGGCGAGCCCGAGCAGCGCGATGGACAGGACGAGGGAGCGGAGAGGGCGCATCTGCACCACAACTTCGCAGACCTCCTCGAGGTTGCGCCCTCCGGTCGCGGTCGGCGACCTGACCGCGGCGGCTACCTCCGCGCGCTGCGCGCCAGGATCGAGCGCAGGACGTCGAGCGACGGGCGGGTCGCGTCGTCGGGGCCGACGAAGCCCGAGTCCCAGGTGGTGGCGCCCTGCAGGCCGGTGTCCCAGTGGTAGAGGTAGACGCGCTGGATGCGCGGGCTGAGCGGCGCGAGCTTGTTGAAGATGAACGCCGTCACCTGCGCGGCGTGCGGGACGGACATCGGGAACTTCACCTTCGACTTGTTGTGCCGGGAGACGATCCCGCCGGTCTCGGTGAACCAGATGTTCCCGCCGACCGCCTTGAGCAGCTTGCGCGTGGTCTTCGTCGTCATCCGGTTCGCGTCGACGTAGTTGTGCAGACCCCAGATCTTCGGCGTCCGCTTCGCGGCCTTCACGAACTTCTTGGCCCACGGGACCATGTTGTCCTGGTCGACGAGGTCGGTCGCCAGGATGTTGCACGACGGGCATGCCCGGGTCAGCGCCAGGTACCACCTGGCCACCAGCGCGGGCTTCTTGGAGAGGTTCGCCTCGTTCCACGCCGAGAAGTCCGTCAGACCCGGGTAGCGGGCACGCAGCGCGTTCATCGCCGCGACCAGCTCGGCCGGCGTCGGGTTGTACGACGTGCGCACCGGCGAGCGGTCGAAGGTGATCAGCGGGTGCGCCCCGGTGGCCTGCGCGCCGGCCATCCACGTGTCGAGGTCCGCCGTGGCGCCGGCGTCCGACAGGACGTCCCAGCGCAGGTCGATGCGGGCGTACTGGATCCCGAGCGCCTGGTAGCGCGGATCGCTGAACATCTCGGACTTGTTGTCCGCGATGCCGATGCCCACGGCGGCGTGGGCGGCCGCCGGCAGGAGAGCCATCAGCAGCAGCGTCAGGGACAGCAGGAGGCGGGGGCGCATGCCCCCGAGATCGGCCCCGGCCGTTCAGGCTTGACGTCCGCCCGGCGGAGGTCGGCGAACCGTCGAGCCGCAAGGGCGCGGATCAGCGGTCCAGCGCCTGGAACTCGCCGGTCTCGATCTGCCGCTCGACGTCGGCGTCGACCTCGGCGTGCGAGGTCTCCGGCCGCACCCGCCGCAGCCGCATCGCGCTCAGTCTGCGCAGCTTGAGGATCTCGAGCACATAGACGAGGTACACGGAGGCTGCGGCCACGACCAGCGCCAGCACCGCCACGACGGTCGACCAGCCCGCGTGCAGATGGCCGTGGTCGTCGGAGTACGGGATGAACCGCAGCGCGACGGCGAACCCGCCCAGCAGCAGCGTCCAAGCGTAGAGGTACAGCACCGTCTTGCGCTCGCTGAACCCGATGCGGCTGAAGCGGTGGTGGAAGTGGTTGGCGTCGGCGACGTAGAACTTGCGCCGGTACTTCATCCGCTTGAGGATCACGAACGTCGTGTCCAGGAACGGCACCGCGAGCACGACGAGCGGGAAGATCAGCGCCAGCGCGGCCTGCGTCTTGACGGCGCCCTCGACGGCCACGCAGCCCAGCAGCAGCCCCAGCAGGTTCGCGCCGCAGTCGCCCATGTAGATCGACGCCGGCGGGAAGTTGTGGATGAGGAAGCCCGCCGCGCCGCCGGCCGTGCAGGCGGCGAGGATCGCGGCGTACTCGCGGTGCAGGTCGAAGGCGATGACGCTGAACGCGGCGGCCGAGATCGCGCAGACGCCGGCGGCAAGGCCGTCGACCCCATCGGAGAAGTTGACGACGTTCATCATGGCCACGAGGCCGATGACCGTGACCGGGCCCCCGGCGCTGCCGAAGTCGATCGCGCCCGCGAACGGCAGCGTGATGTTGCCGACCTCGACACCGGCGGCGACCGGGATCGTCGCCGCGACGATCTGGCCGGCGAGCTTGACCGCCGGGTGCAGGTCGAAGCGGTCGTCGATCGCCCCGACGAAGGTGATGAACACGCAACCGGCGAGGATCCCGACCAGGCGGTCGTGGGTCTTGGCCGAGGTCTCGACGAAGAGCAGCGCGGCCACGAGCGTGCCCGCCCCGATCGCCAGCCCGCCGAGCAGCGGCGTCGACGCGACGCCCAGCCCACGGGCCTTGGGCTGGTCGACGGCGCCCACGCGTCGCGCGAACCGCGCCGTCGGCGGCGTCAGCAGCGCCGCCACCGCGAATGCGACGGCGAACGCGTAGACCGCGTCGAGCTTCGTCATACGCCTCAGAGCCTACGACCCGGCCCGGCGTGGCAAGGTTGCGCATCTCGTGCGCATCCTGGTCGTGACGCAGATGTGGCCGACGCCGGCCGAGCCCGAGCTCGGGAGCTTCCTGCTGCCCCAGATCCGCGAGCTCCGCGCGCTGGGCCACGAGGTCGAGGTCGCCGCGATCGGCCGGCGCGGCGGATCGCCGCTGAAGTACGCGCAGCTCGCGGGCCGCGCGGTGCGTGCGGGGCGGCGCACGAAGCCCGACGTCGTGCTCGCGCACTTCCTCTTCCCCGCCGGCGCCGCGGGCCTGGCGGCGGCCCGCGCGGCCCGCGCACCGCTCGTCGTGATGGCCCACGGCCAGGACGTCGCGAACCTCGAGCGCCCGGCGCTGCGGCGCGCCACGGCGCCGGTCCTGCGCGGCGCCGCGGCCGTCGTGGTCAACTCGCGCTGGCTGGCCGGCCGGCTCGCCGTCCACTTCCCAGGCATCCACCCGGAGGTCTGCGACCTCGGCGTCGACCTCGCGCAGTTCGCCCCGGACGCCGCGACGCCCGCGGCGTGGACGGGCGAGCACCCGCGCTTTTTGTGCGTGGGTGCGCTCATCGAGCGCAAGAACGTGGTGGGCCTGGCCGACGCGTTCGCCGCCCTGGGCCGCGGCTCGCTGACCTTCGTCGGCGACGGCCCGCTGCGCGGCGCGCTCGAGGGCCGCGCGGGCGTGACGCTGGCCGGGCGAGTCCACCATGACGACGTCCCGGCGTGGGTCACGGCCTGCGACGTGGTGTGCCAGCCGTCGCTGGTCGAGCCGTTCGGGCTGGCCACGCTCGAGGCGATGGCGCTCGGGCGCAGCGTCGTCGCGACGACCGAGGGCGGCCCGCCCGAGTTCGTCACCCCGCAGGCCGGCGTCCTGGTCGACCCGCGCGACCCCGTCGCGCTGCGCGAGGCGCTCGCGGCGGCGGCGACCTTTGGCACCCCCAACCCAGCGGCTCGCGCCGCGGCGGCCGTGCACGATGTCAAACGTCAGGCGCAGGTGATGGCCAGAATCCTGACGGGCGCCGCCACGCCGTGAATCCGGACGCGGGGGCGGTGGTAGCCCGAGGGGGCGATGCTTCGCCGACTCCACCGCCTCCTCCTCATCATCCTCGCGCTCCCCGCGTTCCTGACCGCCTTCCGGCTCACCGGCGCTCTCGGCGGTCTCGGCCCCGGGGAGCTCACCGGCGCGCTCGCGCTGACCCTGCCGGTCTCGGCGGGCGTGCTGCGCACCGGCGCCGCCGTCAGGCCGTCGCGCCGGCGCGCAGCTGCTCGTAGAGCGGATAGCGCTCCGCGATCGCCCGCACGCGGTCGGTCAGCTCCGGCCGTGCCGCCTCGAAGCGCGGCGTCAACGCCGTGGCGATGATGTCGCCGACCTCGCGGAAGTCGTCGGCCTGAAGGCCGCGGGTGGCCAGGGCCGGCGTCCCGACGCGCAGGCCGCTGGTGACCATCGGCGGGCGGGGGTCGAACGGCACCGCGTTGCGGTTGACCGTGATCCCGATGTCGTGCAGCCGGTCCTCGGCCTGCTGCCCGTCGAGCTCGGACTCGCGGAGGTCGACGAGCGCGAGGTGCACGTCGGTGCCGCCGGTGAGCACGTTGACGCCGTGCTCGCGGGCGGCGTCGCTCGTCAGCGCCGCCGCGACGGCCTTCGCGCCCTCGATCGTGCGCTCCTGGCGCTCCTTGAACAGCGGACTGGCCGCGATCCGGAAGGCCACCGCCTTGGCCGCGATGGCGTGCTCGAGCGGTCCACCCTGCTGACCGGGGAACACGGCCGAGTTGATGGCCTTGGCGTGCTCCTCCTTGCAGAGGATGAAGCCCGACCGCGGACCCCCGAGCGTCTTGTGCACGGTGGAGGTCACGACGTCGGCGTGGGGCACCGGGCTCGGGTGCAGGCCCGCGGCGACCAGCCCGGCGAAGTGCGCCATGTCGACCATGAGCAGCGCGCCGACCTCGTCGGCGATCTCGCGGAAGCGGGCGAAGTCCAGCTGGCGCGGGTACGCCGACCAGCCCGCGAGCAGCAGCTTGGGCCGGCGTTCACGGGCGATGCGGGCGACCTCGTCCATGTCGATCAGGCTGGTCTCGCGATCGACCTCGTAGGGCGCGATGTCGTAGAGGCGGCCCGACACGTTGATCTTCATGCCGTGGCTGAG
>Ga0157379_10005728_pt1 | contig 10687 bp, 9 predicted proteins | sample S25metaG_FD_121802 | JGI IMG/M metagenome (GOLD analysis project Ga0157379, IMG submission 121802) | Switchgrass rhizosphere microbial communities from Kellogg Biological Station, Michigan, USA - S2-5 metaG | ecosystem: Host-associated > Plants > Roots > Rhizosphere > Soil | place: USA: Michigan... | reverse complement strand
GTTGGATTCACATGTGCTAAGTGGGTTGAAATCCTTTCGTTTCTCTTATTCGATGCTATGTTTATAATCCACAGCAATACATTACCAACTTTGGATCTATCTTCGTCTATGATATTTTTACTGGGGCAACCCAAGCCTACCTGGACTAACCCTAATATCATCTCCTATCGACATGTTGGTGCGTGATAGAAGCTCTGCAGACATGAAATAGTGCAGAGAGATGGATCTAAAAAGAAGACAAAATCGAGAACAAATATGTCTTGGACTCTGAAAGGAACGATTAATCTATTCGAATTCTCACAGCTTGACTGCCTGCGTGTACTATGTCTCCCCAATCACGCTCAACTGTGAAGTATCATGTCAACTGGATGTCAACGGATATCTTTATTTTTTGACGCCGGAAATATTAGCACCAGGCCCTGCTAAAGGAGGTGTCAAATGTGTAAATGGTATTCATTGAGCTAATGCTGTGCCCCTCCACCTCGAACCAATCTTACCCGACTTGGCTCGTAGTAGGCTGTGTAGCAACTTAGGTTTGCCACACACCAATGTCCGCTTCATCTTGAGGCTTTTCTATACCTAACACTCATATGCCGGACCCACATTTTCTTTATTCACAGTTGTTCGCTGAGGCTCGTCCATGCTCTGGCTACGCTTTCTTTGATGGTCATCCCTATAATGAAGAATTACCCATCGACATAGGGCGACTAGGATACACGACTCTTGAAACTGGAGTATGGGTGGGACTATGGGAAGTCCTTCCAAAAGATCAGTGTGGACTCGTCAAAAAGGGAACACTTAAAGGAGGACAGACTTACTATACCGAGGGTGTTCAGAACACGTCAGTGAACTTGGACATATTTTCAGGGTATGATGCTGTTCGCTTCTTTAATTCTGTCTAATACATATCTAGTTTTCCCCTTCAAGCCGGCGGAGGCTTCGGGTTAAACTGTTCCAAACGAAGAGGTGCTATTCTTGCTCTTCCAGAAAATGCCGACAGAGAGGATGCCCAACAAAAGGAGTTTATTTTTGAAGCTGTATGCAAAGGATTTCTCGATTGGCAGAATCGTTTAAAGGAGGAGCGATTTTGTATCGAAGTCGATCAGCTATTGCTTGTTACAGGGTGGGACAAGGCATCTTCGTGGGCGAATGCTGTTTTCAGCGACGGTTCGAGCGACTTTCGGATCGATATTGGTTTTGGCCAACCTTGCGCTGTAGAGGGAAAACTTTCAGTGAAGGTAGAATGGGTATCTCCGGGGACACGATTCATTGAAAAGAATTGGGGTCCTCCAAGGTATGTAACTGTGGATCAGTGCGACATTGTTCATCTAAAATCTCTCAAGTGGTCTGATAGATTCCGAAGGACCAAAAGACCAATGCGTTTTCGTGAGAGGCTTCAAAATGTTGGACAGGGATACTTGGCTAGCGAGAAAGCTATCCAAGAAAAAGAGACAGCGACAAAAGGCGACAGCTTCCCTCCCCTCGTTTCTCCCCAGGAAGCGCAAAGATGACGATGACGATGGACATCCTGGTCCTTCATCATGGAATCAATCAAGGGGGAGTCCGGATACAGGGTCGGGGTCGAGTTCTGGGAATTCATCCACAGGTTCTTCATCCACTCAGACCACCACGAGCACATCGTCACAAGCCACTTCTATGAGCGACCAGCTAACCGAACAATTACTAGAAGAAGGGCATCGTCAATCCGATTCTTCATCAGATGGCTCATCCGGCTCGTCTGAAGAGATAATGCCGCCATCTCCCGAAGACATATTAAGGGTATGTTTCCGGGTAATTGAAATAAACGGATCGGCATTAATTCTCCAAAATTCAGTGTCATGATCTTCTTTCCGTGTTGTTAGATTACATTCTAGAGGTTAGCCTTAGAGAATCCGAGGGTAGACCTAGCTCTAAAAATATGACTAGACGAAAACTTCTATACGTTTTGCGGTCGTACACCATGATGATTTGGAACAGTTCTTGCCTGTAAGTGGATGCTTTATTCTTCCTCTATTTCCGTATTTCCGAGGAAAGGAACAGTAACAAATAATATTTGAATTTGTAGATTTCGGTTGTCAGCGAATTCCAAAAACAGCTCGAGGAATTGAGACCGGGGGTCTTGATTGAAGAAAAGAATGGTTTTCAAGGTAAGTCGTGAATCATCAATTTCCAGGGATATAATAGACGGAATTCAATTTCAATAATTTAGTTGGATTCATGTCCCCTGGGTATGTTCGGAAAACCGGGGGGAAGAGCGAGTCGCCTAGTAAGTAGGATATATTATTAACACATTGAAAACTCCTCATCATCTTCTCGAATTGATACATTTCTAGTCATCACCCTGCGAGAGAGCGTTGACACCGGATCTGATGTGAAGTCAGAGTCCTTCGCATCCAGCGCTTTCGTATCACAACATACCAATGCCCCGATAGATGCCCTTAGACTCCACAGTGAGATTCAGAATTATTTATTTTCCAATATAGCAAAATGACGGCATCTTCAGATTTTGTCGCTTCACCCAGCCCCAACAATCAGCCGATACCGCAGTCGCCGCGTCCCACTGACGAGTCACCGTCTGATTCAAAGCCTTCGTTTCATAGAACTATTACAACCGCTTTGGAGTTGGCTGGAGAAGCTGTAAGGTTGGACACAGTGGGTGACGAACCTATTGGCGCCATCCAAGCATATTCCCGTGGTGTTGCGCTTCTGAACGAATCTATTGAGCTCGTGAGGGACGGGAAGGACACCAATGAATCTCGGGGTGGAAGGCATGGTGGCTGGAGTAAGAGTGTCGTTACTAAGGAGGAACAGCTCCAGAGACTGAAGTCAATTGTATGTCCCCTTCACTTTTGCAGATGGATCATCGCTCATCCACAACTCAGCGTGATACCTATGCAGATCGTATACATACCCTCTGTGATATTCATGACGTGGATCCCAATGACCTAACTTTACCCAATCGACAAGATATCCCTCCGATTCGAGAGTCTCGTTTGGGACCAGAGGGACACTCCGGGGAAATGGATCATGATGCTTCACTTGATGGTCGGAAATTCGTCAAGTCGGCCACGGTATCTTCTTCTGAAGAATCTTCCTGGAAATTAAAGATCGATAAACTTTGGACAGAAAAATCTTCACCAGAATTTGAGATGGTTCCACCATCAATGCGAGACACTGACGAGGACGAAAGACGACCAGAATCTATTAAAAAAGCCCCGTCGGTATCTGGACCTCCACCCCCGGAAAAGAGCGGAAAGAAGGCCTCTGTTCGGAACGAAGTCCCTGTTGTTAAAGCTTCGACAACAGTATCAACCCCAGCGTTTTCATCTTCCAATACAGAATCCAATATTCAACGTAACATGATGGTACGTCATCCATGTCTTTTATTTTGGCCAATACAGCGCATTGACAAACAAAAACTGGCTAGAGAACAAATCTCATTCCAAATGCTCCGAGCCATGCCCCCCGAATGTCTGTCATCCCATTGCCGAAGCACCCTGCTCTACCTCGCAGAAGTGACTTCTCTGGTGGGTATACTCTTCTTGAGGAGATCGGCTCTGGTAGCTTTGCTACTGTCTACAAAGCGTGAGTATCATCCTAAATTACATAACGATTGATTGATAAATGCAAATCATTTCAGAATTCACAATGAAACCAAACAGATTGTCGCAATAAAGCAGATTGATCTGGAAGATTCTGATGACGATATTAGCGAAATTCAGCAGGAAATTGCGCATCTCGCACTGTGTGACTCCCCTTATGTTACAAAGTACTATGGTAGCTTTATCACCGGATATAAGCTATGGATTGGTATGTCCCCTTAGTATCACCTATCTTGCATTCACGGAGTTTTCTTCCCTATAGTGATGGAGTATCTGGGTGGTGGCTCATGCCTCGACTTACTAAAAGCAGGTCCATTTTCAGAGCCACACGTCGCCATTATCTGTCGCGAACTTCTTCTCGGACTCGATTATTTGCACTTAGAGGGCAAGATACATCGTGACATTAAAGCTGCCAATGCTCTTTTGACCCCTTCTGGACGAGTCAAGCTTGCGGATTTTGGAGTGTCGGCGCAGATAACAGGAACCCTTCGGCATACCTTTGTAGGCACGCCATTTTGGATGGCACCCGAGGTTATTCGGCAAGCTGGATACGATACACGAGCCGACGTGTGGAGTCTAGGGATTACAGCTATCGAATTGGCGAAAGGTGAACCGCCATTAGCCGAATACCATCCTATGCGTGCTCTATTCCTTATACCAAAGGCAAAGCCTCCAACGCTAGAAGGGCCATTCTCATCTGCTTTCAAGGATTTTGTTGCCCAATGTCTAACCAAAGACCCCTCGCAACGACCTACCGCAAAAGAACTCCTCAGGCACCGATTCATTCGTTCTGCACGGAAAACTTCATTACTAACCGAGGTTATCGAGCGATACCAAGATTTCTCTAGCCATTCCCGTAGCAAGGATAGGGGTGGAACCACCCGCGCGTCCCTTACTGTCCAAACGGCAACGTGGGGTCAAGATGCAACTCTAGAAGATGAATGGGATTTCGACACGGTGAGGGGCATGTTCGGCTCGAAGACGATACGGAAACTGTCGGAAATTGACGACGAAGCGTTTGAGGCGTGTGGATTTGAAGGAGAAGAGACAGTAGGTACAGGGACGGAGATAGAAGGGAGCGAAGGCCCAACGGGTGATATTGAGATAACGGTACAGTTTTATGCCGTGTTGGTAAATATTCCGCTGACGATTACCGTAAATCTTAAAAGGACACATTGGATCGACGCGAAATTGGCTCCCAAACACCGTTTTCAGATCTAAGTGAACTTCCAGCCTATTCAGGATCTGTTACTTTGAGACAAGAATTTAGTGATGCCGAACTACAAGAAGGACCACTATTAGCAGGCGAAATGGCCACTCTTCGTCCGGCCAAGAAGGTCGATAGCGATGGCTCACCAAACCAACGCGTCGTAAGCAGTCTTCGTTCTAAAGAAAAATCGCCGTTATCCACTGGTATCAATCCTGAAACTCCCACTTCGTTGGCTCAATCATCTTCACAAGGCACTACCGATCCTACCGTGTCCTCTGAACAAGTAAACGTAACCCAGGCAGTGGTAGATGAGATTATTATCCCGCAGTTGCAGCGTGCAACGAGGGATGATATGGACGCGAAAGAAATTGAGGCTTTGAGTATGCTGGCAAGGGGATTCAGGGATTTGAAGGACGCAAATCCGGAATTGACGCATAATGTTATTTTGGACATTTTGGCGGGGATTAATGAGTGAGTTTAGGCGTCATTTTATGGTGTGGGTTAATCATTTAATTATACATAATCTCTGCAGGAACCAATCCGTCAAGCAACACATCAACACCACTCGGGGACTCTTCCCTCACAAACGTGTCAAACGTCGCACTGAGATGACAGCGGAGGGCCCCTCTGTCGTCGAACAAGACGAAGGCTCCTCCTCTGGGCATCAAGAGGTTTTAGGGGAAGAGCACAAATCGACACCATCCTCCCCATCCTCCCCTGAACGGAAATCAGCCATCGAATTGATATATATGCGCTGGATGGAGGGTCTCAAATTTAAATGGCCGAGGAAGTCAAGGTCGTGAGGAACCTAATGAAAAGTCCTTGGGTCCACCGTTACCATCATTTCCTTATCCCACCCCCTATTTCCTATTCTTTTCAATGTTCTTTAACCTTTCTCATTTTTAATAACCTCTATATGGTTTATAAATAAACTCGTTCTTCGGTATATCCTCTTGTAAAGTATTCAAATTTCCTGGTCTTTGGAACAGCTCAACCGGTAGGGGGAAAAGAGAGAAAATAGGGAACAATTAGATTCCAAACATGACCCTTCCATACGTACTTTGATGGAAAGCCGATGGGATTCCACAGACACGGAAGTGAATACGTACGCTATATCGTCAGATTGAGTCACAGGCTGGTGTGCGCAGGTGCCTCGCTAGCTCAAAGGTATGGATAGTGACTGGGAGATAATTCCCTGGTGAGGTGAAAGCGGGTTCAGTAGTGAACTTTCCCCTCCACACCTTAAAATTCTCGTAGACACTGTCCATATGATCCTTGATTAATGTTATTTGTAGAGATGCCTCAATAAGCCTTATACTCTTGAGCTTGGAGAATGGCGAACTCTTTTGAGCCTCTAGTCCCAGTACTTCTGGTTGTTTTGTCTTGGAGCCTTTAAACATATTTACAGACTGGTCTGGTCAAGGAACTTCTCTCAGTTGTCTATGCGCATTGGTCGTCCCCAAGACCATCCATGATGAACTTGACCTTCCTCACTGTATCTTCACATTTCACAGGTTCCGTGTCAGTTGACCGACATATTTTTCAAGCATACTTGTCCAAGTACATGTCATTTGATAAATAAGTTATCATTACTGCAATGCAGATGACATTGTACTGGCGTCTATCCGCTTGTAACACATTTTTATTAATAAGCTTCGCAGTCTTACTAGTGCCAAAAAGCTTGTAGGACCTAGCTTGTCAAACCTTCTTGTACAATCCTAAGTTTGGGGGTTGTAAGCTCATGCTGCCTTCCTAGTGGGGGTTGAACACAGGAGCTGCCCACCCACTTAGCAAGGGTTGAATACAGAATGCAACAAGGGTTGAACCCAGCTCCATCAGCAAAGTGGGACCCTGCTAGTCATGTGTGTATAGCATTTCTAGCAGCCCTAGACACTCTAGCATCTATATTTTATTGTCAGTACTGTACTTAGGCTAGCACTGCTGGAACCCCACTCACTATGCTAGCAACCTTAGTGGTAGCATAGTATTGCACTGCTTAAGATTCAATGAGAAGGCTGATGGATGACTCTCTCTAGAATTGCTAGCTGTCATAGCACACTGTTAAGTCCAGCCTCATCCTTCACCTCCGAGTCAACTCCGAGACCTCCAAGACCTCCAATATTCCTTATCCCTTATCATTCCCTATCCAACTCTTATCTTCTTATCCCCTTTGTCCTGTTTCTGTTCACCCCTGCTTATTCATTCTGTCTGACCCTTTCCTATTATCATGTGATTGATAACCATGTAGTTCCGTTTTCCTCATGCTCCCGTATCATGTGTTGACTCAACCTCATGTTCATTCGATTGCTCCTCCCCCCAAACTCCGATATCCGTTTCTGCTCCACCCCCTTATCTCCGAACACCTCTTGTACTTAAACCGTGTATCTTCTTTGATACAAGGCAATCTGATTATTGCATTACTTGCATTATCTTCTCTCATCACATTCTCTTCATTCTACTTCGTGTCTCTTACTCTGACCACCTCCAATCTCTGACCGACCTCTGACCAACTTCTGTCTGACTCTGGTCTCCGACCTCCATCCTGAAATTATAGGACATACCTGCTAATTGTATGAGTGGGTGCAACACATAAGTTGAAGCCAAGTCCTACCCATTACCCTCCTCTGATTATCTGTTGACCTTCTCCGACCCAACTCCGAACATCCAACTCTGGTCTTCCTCCAGAGTCAACTTGTAACACACACTCTAGGTCAATCTAGCTTGCTATATTCTCAATTATTGGCAATTATATTTGCGAAATTTAAATGCATAAGTAATAATAATATGTATAGGTCAATACTGTAACTACATACATGTACATATCAACTGCTAAAATCTGGAGTAGTATCATGTCAGTACAAGTTGAAATATACAGGAGGGTTCAAAGCAAAGGATACCACAGAGTGCTCTGAAAGTAAAGATTAGTCACATTCAAGCAGAGCATTCCTCAGAAGAAGTAGCAAATATTAGGCTGCAGAAAACACAATGAGATGGTTGATATAAAGCTGTAGTGATAAATGGATGCCAGAGACAAGGGTACTTGTGTGAGGATAGGTTGCAAAGCAAAGGTCTCAAAGGGAAAGTGGGTAATGGCAAGATGGATGGCCTCAGCAGGAGCTTGAGCTGAGATGAATATTGTACAGGTAAAAAAAGGTTCAGATATAGCAGCAGTTGTGGTGATCTCTCTAAGTTGGATCCTTGAGTGAACAACAAAACTGACAAGCTTGACAGGTACACCACATCCATAAAGCCATAGACACATCCATCACTTGAATGCAGAATGTTGCAGGAGAATTGCCTTAGAAATAATCAAAGGATTCACATCAAAGGCATGACATGTTAGAAGGAGAGGAAGTGAGTGGTGAGAGGGAAGGGATGCAACAATGCCAGTTGTTCAAGGCAACTGTTGGACTCCGAAAGGACTTCAGTTTCATCTATCTACCAGGTGTGATGCTCAAGTAAAACCATAGCACTGATAGCAATTATAGCACAGCTAGTTGCTAGTAGACCTGGCTAGCATCTTGCTAGCATTGCACATTCTAGCCAGGCAATAAGCACTGCAGTGCAGCTTTCCTGATGTCATGACTCGCAAATGCATAACACAAACACACAACACATATGCAAAATGCAAAACATCATGCATAAAGATAATCCAAAATGATAACTCAAAAAGCAGAAGCCAGTGCAAATGCACAACAACACACCACACACACAAATACAAGATGCAAATGCAAATGCAAATGCAAATGCAAATGCAAATGCAAATGCACATTGCACATTGCACAACACAGAAATGTACAATGGTGACACACAAACACACAACACACAATGCAAAACACCTTCGCAAAAATGCAGAAGCAAACAATAAAGCCCCTAGACAATGCACAATGCACAGAGGTTTACAGCTCACTCTGGAGGCCACCCCAACGCGGTGGTTGAACCCAGCTGCTGACAAGCCGTAAAGGTTCGCTCAATTAGCGGCTCAAAGGCTCACTCAAAGGCTCACTCCAGAAGCGTCATCCAGCTGCTGGGGTCCACCCAGCAAAATGGAACCATTTTGCTGGGTTCGACCCCCGCGTGGGGCTAGATATTTTGTTTGGTTTTCACACTTTTAGTGGAAGAGACTCCGCGTGTTCCTCCTTTCCCACGCTTTTGAAACTCAGTTGGAGCCACGGCTTTGCTTTCTCGTTTCTCCATCCACAATCCCTTATCTGCTGGATCATCGTAATGCATGTTTCAATTCTTCGATCGCAGGCGCAAGATTCTAATCCTGAATTCAAAAGGCGCGTAGCAGATCTAAGACCAACTCCCCGTTCGAAATGCGGGACGAAATCTTGGCGGAAATATTTCAAGCATATTTCCACGTGTCTGAATTCCATTCTGATGATATACTCAGTTAGTAGCCTAGCTCGGTCATTTCCCCAGAACTCCCTTGGCTCTTCTCCAAGTCGGTTACCGCTGGAAACGCACTCTCCAAACTCCAAGACTCTGGATGGGACTCTATTTCCCAAAAACGTTTCCGAACGAATCCATAGATCCATGCGTACGTAGACATCTTGTTCAGGGATCTTACCATCGGAGGTATACATTGACCCTCACAGGTGGCCTCTATCCCGCCAAAAACCTCACACAACTTTTCAAAGAGCTCAGAAGCAACGTACATCGTATTGGAACTCTTGTTACACGATTTAAGCCCTATATTTTGGAGCTATTTCTCGAAGAATGAGCCATAGAACTCCCCGCACTGCGCCATCTTAAGTTTTCAATGCAAGCGGTAGGAAGGAAGATTATATCATAGACCCAGAAGAATTTAGACAAGAATACTCCGTCGATCTCTTGGAATGGACCTCTCTGATTTGCGTTGGAAAGTATTTGACAGATATCCAGGCCAACCATTTTACATGCAGGTTAAAGCCAACGTCGATCGCTTCGTTTCTTCATCAGAATCTCAACTTGGAAGTCTGCCATCTCTTTTGCGTTGAAGGCGACTCATTCATGACTTTGACTTTCATAAAAAATTCGTCCACATGTCACCCTTGACCAATTTTCTTTGGTATGGCATCCAGAAGGTGATTCCGGCCCTCGGGTCCTCAAGCAAATCTAGGAAACCTTCGTACCCCGAGTCTAACAATCCTTGCCATGACTCCAAGAACGGAATGGATTCGTGGAGATTTACTCTCTCCTGTGACCGTGTGGCTCAGGAAGTCCGACTGCGTCTTGCGCTCCCTGACAATCAGTGTTGGTAAATATAGCTGTCTCTAGCCCTTTTATTGTCTCTTAAAACCATTACCAAATCTCACAACTCTTGGGATTTCTGGAGGGATATTTGATGATTATGCAGCACGCTATCTCGAACTGATCGCCCAACGAACCCTCGAGTTTGAATCGTGTCACTTATGCGTTGGCGAATCAGTTCTGGAGGATGATTCACAGTAGGGCAACAATCTTATCCGATCTAAAGGATGACGAAGTACTTCAAACAGCGTCCACCTCCATAAAATCGTGCCGGTGTTTCTTCCCTCTGTTGCTTATGTGTAAGTCTAGTTAGGCATACAAGAGGATCTTCCTGAAAAAGTTTCGGCGTTACTCTCAGCTCCAAGTTCAAACGTCTGGAAGTTTCTGAAAAGGTACAGCCTGTGATGAATCCTTCCATGTATTATATGGCAGGCTCAATTGGAGAAAAAGTTCCATACAGACCTATTACTTATGAGGTACTGTAACTGTAACTAATTGAAGCCTGTAACTATGATGTTTTACTTCGCCGCTGATCTTGTCTGTTCATTTTCATTGAAGGGTTGCCTTTTCCGAATTAACCCTCATCCTAAGCCCACATCTCACTTCCTTCAGCGGGCCCGCGTCTGCCACCAATCCCAAT
>Ga0157379_10005727_pt1 | contig 10687 bp, 15 predicted proteins | sample S25metaG_FD_121802 | JGI IMG/M metagenome (GOLD analysis project Ga0157379, IMG submission 121802) | Switchgrass rhizosphere microbial communities from Kellogg Biological Station, Michigan, USA - S2-5 metaG | ecosystem: Host-associated > Plants > Roots > Rhizosphere > Soil | place: USA... | reverse complement strand
GGCGGTTTTCTTCATCCAAGCGAATACATAGCGAGCTCGACTAGGAAGGAAGCATGGATACACGAGAAATTAGTCGGGTCCCGCTAAATGTCTGGTTGCGAATATGACAGAAACAGATGCCACGAAGAATCGGGAGTAAGAGACAATTCAGGTTAAACTTGGTGCTATGGAAACAACTTTCCGCAAGAAATTCAGTGAGAGACTTTTAATATCCATCATAGTGTGGGAATGGTCCTTACGTCAAGGTGATACCCTATAGAATGCCAGGGGGAGAGATACCGGTTTGACCAGAATTCCCAGTGTCATTCTACCATAAGCTTTCAGGGAGCCAATCAGATAAGAAACGGTTTCGAGAAGAAAACTGTAGCATCCTGTAAAATGTGGCGGGAAGGCGTTCCCTGACAAGCTTCTGGAGAAATTGGACGCCATTATGTTCAGGAAGCGTTCGGGATTCTGCATCCTGTCACCCGTAAAGCACAAGATATGTACATCATTTCTTGAAGCCAGATAGAGTACTTAACCACTCACCTAGCATTTGGGCCCACACTCCGACCGTATGGTTTAACTTCCGAGGGAAATTCAATAAAACCTCGTTCCTGGTCGGGAGCTCATCTCAAGAGTGTAGAGTTGTCTGAAAAGCAACCATATTTCGGGTATTCACTACCTAATGGGGAAGATGAGAACGTGGTTGCCACAAAATGAATTTAAGTGTCAGTGCTCGGAGTTTCTGGGATTCTACTTGGCACAGGATAGGACTAGCCGAGTCATAGACTAACGAGAAGTGCAGATTGCCAATATGTTGTTCAAGGTATTGGATATCAGCATGGAGCTCCATTTTTTCAAGCTGGTGAGGTCATCCATAGAATCTCATACAAGTCATAGATTGTCCTTTAGACTCGACATCCTTGCCTTCCGATCTATCCCACCTGTCAAAGGTAAACTTGTGATTTTAAACGAAACAGACTCATGAAAAGGTGTCGTTAAGCGCATTGTACGTATAATTGCCCCCTACATAGCTAATTGTAAGTGACGGTAAACACATTATAACAAACTCACCTTGAAGGGTGAGTCGTGATCTCAAAATTACTGGGTTACGATAACGACCCAAAATATTCAACGTCTCAACACCCAGCCGCGTGGACATTCTAGAATTGAAAGGAAGAAATGAGCGGGCCTAGGAAATATGAGCCTAGTGTCAGAAAGACCTGAAGCAACCTGATGCATGGAGTTCATTTTCCGAAGAAAACGGTGGAGATAGAGGGTGGTTAAGCTGAATGCAAAGAATGTAAGAATTGGTCCAGAAATATCAGAAAAATTGCACGAGAAGAAGCCTCAAGTGCAGACGCATGTCCGACAGAATTGGATTTTCGAGCACCATACAAGGTAATCCACATCGTAGGTTCAAGTGATGATTGTCGAGGGATTAGTTTCCACGTGCCCGCAAATCAAGATCTTTGCTCCTTCTTCGATACGTAATCAGAGTTTGCCGAGATCTTCACACTTCGCGGGGATTTAAACATGAATGCTTGACAGAAGCCCGAAAACGATTACAGTGAGGCACCAAATTCCTACGCTTCGCTTTAAGTCAGATTTAGAGATAACTAGTGTGATAGACGGGGACATACACAGATAGCTACATTGCTTTGCATAATTCTCTACTAAATACGCATGCAAGGATTACTAGTTTTACACACCAAACGTACATACATCATTGGCAGCGGTCCTTGGGGCTTGACGGAGACAGAAAAAATGTTGCGTACGAACCCAGAAGCCCAGAAACGAGAAAAAAGGAAGTCGTGATAGAGCTTGATCATAGCCTCCTGATACTCCACGTCAGGAAGTGTGTAATCCCGAGCATTCCTGCCGAGGCAGCCTTGATATGCGCTGGCAGCTCAACCAAGGCAGTACGGAGCTCGACAGTTCCTGGGGGGAATACTCCCATCCACATCCTCTCCCAAGTCTGGACGTTGTGAAGGAAATGTGGATTTCCACCGAGCATGAGATTGCGAGCAGTGGTGTCACCCATCTGTCGGCCAACAATCATCGACCCTGGTTCTACTGAGAGTAATATAGCCATCCGACGTGCAAGTTCGTACTGTGTTTTCTGATCAAAGAGATGGAAGACCATCTGCAGTGTCAATATCGTCACATGCCCTTTCAGAGCTGTCAGGTTATGTACTGTGCGGAGATCTGGACAGTTTGCTGAACCGGGTGTTTGTGTCGAAAGTGAGCGTTGATCAAAGAAATCGGCCTGGATAAATTTAACAGGGAACATCCGTGAATTAGAGCAAAATAATCGGTGCCCTATCTGCCAGAGGTCTGAAGGTTTTATAGGTATAAATTTATATGAAGAAGAGGAATGCCACCAACGGGGATTAATATCCGCTGCTACGACGTTATGAGCAGGGAAGCCGTCAGCGATAATTTTGCGAAGATCGTTCCCAACTGAATGATATATTATATTAATAAATTAAAACAGAACAAAGGATCCACTCACATCCACAACCCAGGTCGAGGAGCAAGGCCTTAGGTTGGTATCGACCATGCTTTATCATTTCATTGTATAACGGATACTCCGTCACGGCCAACCTGATATAAATAGCTCAGTAAGCTGAATATAGATTCTTGGGACAGATCATACTGTGTAAAGGTGAATAATCGAATGCATGGGTAGGGGAACGACTAAATGGGTGTCAGATCTACAAGCAAAATATCGAATGGGACACAGTGGGCTCACCTCGTAGGCTTCCGCCTGGATCTTCAGAATATGTCTTTTGAGCTGTTCGTCGTCCTGTATTCCCGTTGAGTGCTTGAAAAGATGTGCAAGTCGTGGATCTATGTAATACATTGATGGATCCAGGGGAACTTTAACATAAGACATTGGAGAAGTCGTTGGGTTGAATGATGTTGACTCTGAATGTCGAAGTATTTATGCAACTCGAAGGATGGAGGTGGCTCCGGCGCTCGTAAAAGAGAATATGGAGGTGAAGCTGGCAAGAAGACACCGGATGAGATTGTAGGCTACTACGACGGAAATGTCATCCATTCTCGAGCGGAAATCATAAATTAGAGCAAGAGCGGATCACTCTGGGGATCACGTGACCTATCACCCTTTACATCGTGCTCAGATCCTACTATCCCCGAAACTGTCTCTCAATCCCTGTGATACGGCGAATATTGTGTAAGTGAATCCAAACTTCTCCCCGGATTCAGGATACTGGTACAGGCTGAGTTAATAGTATCAAACTGGTTTACAGCGTTATAGAAGACTTTAACGTTATAATAATTCCACTCACTTCTGACCTTCAATTTTTCAGACTCCTTAATGGGAACTCGTGTTTATTATGCCCACTTCAAGTCACCTGTCTCAAGTTTTAACCACCACTGTTTCCCCAGTCCTCTTACCATTTTCCTTCGATTATCTCTCGATCTCTAATGCGGTCGGGACTCCGATTTCCGTTGATATGGATGATATTTCAACGGGATTTAGCGTCTACTCTTTCTCAGGGAACTATACCTTAGCCCACAGCTCGGTGCCAGATGTAGTTCGGTACCCCTGCCTGACAACGCGACTGCTCCGCCTAGATGAAGACAAAAGCGGAACTTCTATTCCGCCCACGAGCATGCAACACCTCAAACGGGAAAGCGGTCTAGATGGATGGCCACGTGAAGCTCATCTAAGCCATTAATTTTGCTACGGAAACGGATTCGCAAAGCAGTTAGGTTTCTCCCGCTTTCAGGCTCCGTATGCATTCACTTCTATCATCACGATCAGTCTATTTAGAAATGAATGGAACCAAGGTACGTCGACCACAATGTCTGGATTGCTACACAGGGTACTCAGGGACTTTCAATCTACAGCACAACCAAGTCCTGACGTTATTCAGCTATACAATTGCCTTATTGGAGTTACAAAGAAAACAGTACGTTATCTGTGTTTTATCTTATCAATGTCACCCCGTGAGTGCCCTCTGAAGGAGTCTTCGCGTTTAAACGTGGCTGAAGATGTGATTTTCAGGTTCTCAGGAATGATGCTCCTCAGCGCTTCGAAAGGTAATGTTAAACGAGTCTCTTCCCGACCACCGCCGTCGGAGCAGGGGTTGTTGAAGGATGCATCTCGTCTCTAATAGGGAGAAATCCGCTAGGATATACTTGTTGGGCGAATGGAGAGCACGCGTGATGAGCGGAGACTCCTTTTAACAGATGCCGTGAGGATTATCGAACCTTGCGAGATGTGGCTGAACGAGAAAACTCAACAGATCTTTCCTATCTATGGTGTAATAGTGAGTAATCTCGCTTCGAAACGACCCTAATCGACCTGTAACCCTGGATGACCCTTAAGGCTTCTTGCAGTCTCATGGAGGATGACCCAGGACGACCCGTCCGCACTTACCATTTACTTCTGGGATGGTCGGCCATCAGTCAGGTCCATGGTTCGACGTTATGACGGTGTCAATGTGGCTGACGATTACGATCAATTTTTGCGTCACTACAGCCCAGTTGACGTCGACCATGGAAAGTGTGTCTAGATGCCTCGCTGTTACAGCAGCGCAGGATTACCTGAGCTACTGCAGTCAACTGCAATAATATAAGCCATTTCATCACACAGAGGAAGATCTATTGGATAGGACAGGAATTTCTCTTGTGATTCCCCTAGGTAAGTCACACTCTCAGGCATACTTCTCTTCACACACCTTTTCTTGCCGCAGGGGAAATTTTTGGGACCATGACAGGAGAAATCCATCAAGCATTCCTATCCAAAAACCTCTAGCTGATCATCCACATAATCTACCCGAACTAGGTTTACTCGCCTCCATATGATCTCCCGTGAGTGCATGGTTCGCATACAATTAGAATGTAACTGATATGGTTTTCCGCTCATCTTAGCAGAGCCTCTCCTCAATGAGATATTTGTCTTTCTCCTCCTCAATGGTGAATGTTCACCAAGCAAAGCGAGCTCAGTATAGTTTCTTCTTTCATCCCCTTCGGAGTTCCATGGGGGTATAAGGGAGGGGGTGCAAAACGGCTGCGGGTACATTATGACCCCCTAATACCCCAATTCTGTCGAAAGCTTGATCTCCTCCCAATTTCCGCCTAATCTTCAACAGAATTCTGTGGACTTCTCATACGTCCAACAATTTGTGGTACTTCTTGGCTATTATAATTACCTCCTGGTCCGCTCACTGCCAGGGCAGTTTGGGTTCGTGTGTAGTTCATCTTTCGCATCTAGTCCACTCTTCGGAACTCTCTAATTGGCTTCTCAGATTCATACGGAATCCCTGAACATCTCCGCTCACCTTTTATTCTCAGCATACGACTTTCACTGGCGAAGGCTCGAGTGGCGATTAACACCTCTGGTGTCAAATTAGCCGATATAGTTAGCGACAAGAAGGCTTATTGTTGTTTATGTCATGAAACTTGAGAGCATTCATATCACACCAGGTAAAGGGCTCTCGTCATCCAATAGCTCACGCAGAACTGGAGGCCACAAGTCGTGTTTGTCTGTTTGTCTCCACCTCAATGTATAGGCGACCAACTCGACAGTGAGACAAGGTATGAGGTAACTCTGACTGCACATGCTTCTTAAGCTCCTCCGCTCCATATAAACCTCAACATTCCCCCTTAATATTAAAACATTGCCGGAAAATGTAATACACCAGAAGGGTACTCCAGGTTCGTTGGCGACGGATCTCCTCTGGGTAAAATATTCCAGAATCTCTGAAGCACCTTCCTTTGTTGAAAAGCTATTTCGGGCTACTTTAGATCCACCAGTCAAACAGAGGATGGACGCTGATCCTGACACCAGATGGTGGGTTGATGGCCATGGGTGAAAATGTTGGACAGGTTTGGGAGAGAATTATCTTGAACTCTGACAGTGTGAAGAACCTGAAATTCTCAGGAAATATCATCAGAGATACCATAAACCTCCCAAGACAAGTACTAGGGCAACCACGCAGGGAGGCCGTTAAAGCTTGATATGGCTTTAGTCATTTCTAAATTAAGTCTTAAAGTTACAGTTATTCACACCATACCTCCCTTAGATTTTATACCTAAATCCTGCTAACGCTAGCAGTAACTGATTTGGAAGAAAGCTTACGGTCCGGCAGAAGCGAGGAAGGTCTGATAAGCTGGTGAATATCAGCGGAGCGAAGTCCTGAGATGCATCACTAAATGGCCAGCCTATGGGCTTCCTGGGTGATGCTTACACTGCATTCAGGGGAAGGAGCGTTCATTCCTGAGTATCACTAAAGCACTAATTGGGCGCGTTTGGATTTGCCGCCACAGATGGTACTTCTATATTTGGTGCCCTGGCGAGAATTATACCCCGCATGTATCATTATTACTGAGTAATTGAATGCATATCGATGGAGTCTGTCGTAAAGGTAACTCATAATACTCCGAATCCGCTTATCTCCATTACTGGCAGGTCGAATCCGCTTTAATAGAATAGAGTGTGGAAGAATCAAGATGGGATCCATTGGCTGTTAGTTCCCGATTACACTTGGACTAAAAAAATTAATAGTAGTGTCAATTGCCAAAAGGTTATCATTTAGAATAGCCAACTTAATCCTTTTACAGGTATGCCTGATTATATCTCGAGGAAAGCAGCGAGAGCAGTGAAGATGTTTTCCAGGATTTTCTTGTTTCCTGTAACAGGCCAACTAACGAGTCGCGTTCACCTGCGTAGCAATTATACTATCACCCGTTAGGAATCACAATTACAATGTGTAAGACATTTTTCTCTGCCGTAACATAAATTCCCAGCTAACGGTCAATGGGTATCTGGAACTCAATAACAACTGTCACTGGTAGCGAGGATGTTGCGCGTGGGCTGTTCTGTCGATATTGTGTACACAACCGATCCGATTTAGAGATGAGAACGTCGAATTTTGTGTTCTGGCTCGCCGCTGATGACCAAAGAAAGAAGGAAAAACACATCTGGCATCGCAGGCTAACGAGAGGGCAGCCCTGAAGTCGAAGACATCGTTTCCCTCCGCTCTTTCGCCTTTGAAAGAATGCATATTGGAGCTCGCCTGGAGCTTCGAGGCATACCATGACAACCCTGCTATTCTGTAGATACGCAGGCTTTCCGTGAATTTGCATTTCAGAAGGAGGAGAAGGAGGGATAGGCGTACTGCGTAGCCGAGAAGCCAAACGTCTCCCCACTCTTGTGAGCGACGCTCTGGCACCGCCACTTCGGATATGTCGTTTCGGCAGATGGTGAGCAAAAAATGATTGGTCCACCAAGAGCAACTTGACAGTTAAAATGAAAAGTTGGGAGACTCTTCTTTCAATTCAAGGAAAAGCGGACGTGTTCATCTTCTACGCTGTCAAATCCGAATCGGTTGCTGATAGGCCTGTCTCTCCACCTCCAGAATTCCCATGAAATCGAATAACGTACCATTAAGGGAAATAGAATTTAATTTTATATCAGGAGTTATTGGAGCACATATAAGCAAACAAAGACAAACGGATAACGAGCAGTGACAGGTGCGGAGCATTAAGAGCTGTGGAAAGCCAGATGGAGAAGTCATTTATCTGATCGTACATACCCCTCTCCCACCTGCTCCCCGCCGCCATTCATTGGAAAACGAAACATCACCTCATATTTTGTGCATTTAGGTTTTAAACCGGGAATGTAGCATAAATAAAACCCAAGCATGATGGCTTAGGAGTTGTAGTCAGCATTTTGTGGGCATTCCCTAGCAATCTAGATAATATTAAGTGAGTGATCATTCAAAATATATCAAGAATTGAACGTACGTGACCCGGTTGGGAGCACTTGTAGCAGATTTTATCCTTGTGATTCGCGCCGCCGCCATTACTGACGACAGTCTGCTCAGCCACGGTAGTTCCAGGGGGGGCAAGGCAATCCCTGTGCGACATATCGAATCAAAGCGGGCTAATATGGGCGCATCAATTAACCAACCTGGACATATGGTTAAACCCTCCACACTTGAAGCACTTGACGGGAGGAAGAGACGCGGTGTTCAATCCACGGCCTGGGGGTGGGGCTCGTGAGGCGAAACCACCTTGGCCGGGTCCACCACTGAATCCTGGACCGTTGGGGCAGACCCTAGCGATATGCCCGAAACGGCCGCATGCCTAAAGAGACATGTCAGCAGCTGAATTCCAGTCTGCTAAACTAACTACACACATAGCACTTTTGTCCTCCACCTTGAACCCTCAAACTGGGACATTCGGCTTGACTGAGAAATCGTTCAAAATCCGGAATAGTTCGAACCACTGCCACCAACTTACATATGTCCGACTCCGCCACAAGAATAGCATTGTTTGGCTGCAACGGTGCGAGGTTGTGGGCAAGCAGCACTTTCGTGCCCAGGCTGGCGACAATTGTAGCAAAGCCTCTGCTCCGACGAACAAGCCTATTACGACGATAGGACAAGTGAGAAAAGTTGTAACTACGTTGATTATCGGGCGGTCCTACCTCAGCGATATGGCCAACTGAGAGGGGATGTTCAACACTATTCACTTGATGGTTAATAACGACTAGAACGCACGATTGCCACACTTGAAACATCCTTTCCTCGACGTATAAGACATCTCTCTCGACAAACGTTATCTTGGGATGATCTGTCAGAAAATATCTCTGTCCTATATAAGACTTTCAACGCACTACTTGTACTACCCTCGACCTTCTTAACCCTTCCCTGGCCTCCTTCTTCCTATACTTCAGCAGGAGAAAGTGAGTATGTGATGGTGAGTGGCAAGGTTACGAGGAAGAAGGATTCAAAACTCAGCCGGCGCGTATCGGCACGGCCCTGCCGAACAGTGGTCTCCACTGAACCATATATTCTCCCCAAAAGTTCCTAGATTTCCAATGGTTTACTAACCCCAAATACAAGTTTATAAATATTTAAAATGGTATGTTCATTTCTATCCTAATACGAGATATAAGGCGTGCTATGTGAAGGATGTACACCATCCCTGTCAGCACGGAGATTCAAAGACGCGAAAAAATATGCTGAAATACGATCAGCCATTATCGCTATTATGGGATCAAGGAAGGAGATTTTGCTGAAGCAGCTAATTCTGATCGCAGGAACCCTACACGATGCGTTTCCGATAATGCCATCCAAGCCCAGTGAGAGGTTATTCCTCGAAAGAGCCACAGAGATAACTCGGACTGATCAGTGCGGCAAATTCGTCAAAGAAACTAATCCTGCAACAGGCGAGAAATTTGACGGCCCATTGTGTTGTTAAAATAGTTAAAATATGATGAAGCTGAAGGTACAGTGTATATTTCAGCTCAATTACCGGCCATCTAAACTATTCTGACCTTGGTCTATGTACACCCCCTGCAATGTTTAAGGCTGTTATGACCAGATTATAAAGCTCTCAGCATCGAGGAAAATGGAGCAAATAGCCGGATTTAAGCCATGAAGGCGTGCATAGCACGCATGGTGGGTTGGGTGTTAAATACCCCGAAATCAACAACTACCGAAGCAAGCAATTCCTACTTTATAGAATTTATCCATTGGCAACATATACTCACCTCATGCAACTAGACTTAGGGTCTTCAAAAGGACGTAACACTGCTGGTCGGACTTACACCAGGTGATCCTGAGAAGTGATATGCACCCGTCAGCCCGTATTTTTGTTTCGATTGTTTGTCACGATGAGTCTCACGTCTCTTCACCACATGCTCAAGAAATAGCCTGTTATTTCAGAACCCTCATTGCGACAAGTTTCTTCTTCTTGAATTCTGTGTCTTGCCTTTCCGACAATCTGCTGAGCCTTCCTCAAAGATGACAATATGTTATTTGTTAAGAGGAAATGACAAATACCTCGACCCTTTGTGACTTTCAATGGATGGGCTGACGACTTCGCGTGCTCGGCGTCTCAACTCCTTGTGCTACCCTTTCCTCAACTCCACGCTCCGATTGACGCCCGAGAAGAACAGATATATAAGGCTCTTAACCCTGTTGCGGCTCTTGTAAACGTCCCCCTCAGCTACGGGTGGAAGTACATCGCGTTTCTTGTAAGGCGATAGTTATTCCTTGGGCGGTCAACTCTCATACAGTACTCACACATTCTCCTAAGGCCTCGAAGTCTTTCGAGCAACGCGATCTGCACCCAGTCGTGGCTGTCTGCGTCTACCTCTGGGTTGTCGATAACTCTATCGTGCGGCGTCTCAGCTTCCATCTCCTATAACCCTATACTGATATGACTTGTGAATAAAGGACAATCCTAAGGTGTCTTCCTAGCATATATCCCTCTAATCCCCCTGTCGCTCATTCGTTGTAGTATGTATTCTATGCTTGCTCATCATAACCTGATCTAACTGGCTGCAGTCCTGTATTCATAACATTCACCTGAGTATTGCGACAGCTACGGGTGGTAGCACATCGCGTTTCTTGTAAGGCTGAGTGTGGCATTCATAGGAGCGGAGATCCTAGAAATTCTGGTCATTTCGCTCTTGTTGGTCTTAAGAAGCCTTCCTCAGCCTTTCAAGCAGCGCGATCTGCACCCAGTCGTGGCTGATCCTGCTCAATTATGTACTTCCTGCTGTGAGTATAAACTCACATATTTTTATCATTGCATTTAATCGTTCTAATCGGGGTAACAGCCCATTATTGGCTACTTCATTCTGTCTTTGCGCTCTTTGGCAAAGAACGCCCTGCTGTCGCATCATGGTTCTATCTGCGATGCCACGTATATTATT
>Ga0157379_10005726_pt1 | contig 10687 bp, 15 predicted proteins | sample S25metaG_FD_121802 | JGI IMG/M metagenome (GOLD analysis project Ga0157379, IMG submission 121802) | Switchgrass rhizosphere microbial communities from Kellogg Biological Station, Michigan, USA - S2-5 metaG | ecosystem: Host-associated > Plants > Roots > Rhizosphere > Soil | place: USA... | reverse complement strand
GCTTTGGGCCTTTCCGATGAAGAACGATTAGTGCGGCAATTCCCAGTCTATGACGCACTCTACAAGTATGCGCGTCAAACGCCGTGACTGTGCACGTGTCGAAGGACCTGCTACTAATCAACGCGGCGGCGTTTCTACGCTCCTTCACGTTTGGGCTGACAGGCGTGGTTCTTGGCATCTACTTGTTCCGGGCTGGTCTTTCTTCGTTCAATATCGGCATGGTCATCGCTGCTGGCCTAGCGGGGTCAGCCCTGGCGACTGTCGGCGTTACCACAAAGGCAGACCGTGTAGGACGTAGACGCACGCTTGTGGTGCTTTCACTCCTGGGCGCGATCGGTGCTCTCGCTCTGGCCCTGACTCCCCCTGTGCCGCTTCTGCTGCTAGTGGCCTTCGTGGGAATGTTGAACGGGACCGGCACGGACCGCTCCGCTGCATTTTCTCTTGAACAGGCAATCATTCCCGGCCTTGTGCCGGACACGTCGAGGACGTGGGGCCTGTCCTGGTACAACGTCGTTCTCGATACGGCTGGTTCGCTCGGGGCATTGGCTGCGGCCCTGCCCCTCCTTCTGCAGCGTTGGCTGGCTCTTCCGCTAATCACATCGTACCGAGCGATCTTTTTCGGATGCGCCTTCCTCGGAGTAGTTGGAGCAATCCTTTACCCGTTCGCCTCTGCTGCCGTCGAGGTCTCCAAATCAGCAGCGGAGGCTCCTCCCCACCATATCTCACCCGCGACCAAAAAGGTGGTCACAAGACTAGCAGGTCTTTTTTCCCTAGATGCTTTCGGCGGCGGATTTCTGACGGATGCACTGGTTGCCTACTGGTTTTTCCGGCGCTTCGGAGTCGCGGAAGAGAGTCTGGGCGTTCTGTTCTTCGCAGTGCATTTGCTGAATGCTGCTTCCCACCTGGGAGCAGCGTGGTTGGCGCGTCGCATTGGGCTCGTGAACACCATGGTCTTTACACATCTGCCTTCCAGCTTGCTCTTGGTCGCTGCCGCTTTTGCGCCTTCGCTGAAAATGGCAGTGCTGCTGTTCCTGTGCCGCGAAGCGCTCGTCGAGATGGACGTCCCGACACGCCAATCCTACGTCGCAGCTGTGGTACTTCCGAACGAGCGGACGTTTGCCAGCGGCATCACGAATCTGGCGCGCAATATTTTCTGGGCCATCGGTTCGTCCGTGGCCGGCGTCTTGATGCAAAACGTGGCTTTTTCGGCTCCCTTGGTGATCGGCGGTGGGGCCAAAATCAGTTACGACCTGTTCTTGTATCGTGCGTTTCGAAAGCTCAGACCACCGGAGGAGCAATAGACACGCTCATGCACAGGCGAAACACACACCAATCAGGACCGGTCACGCCGCTTCGAGCGTCTCGAAATCAACGACGGAACCGATGGCAATGGGCCCTGTGTGTGCTGTTAGCCGCCGCCCCCCTGGCAAACGCTCGTTCAGACGACGGGCCTGCACTAAAGGTTTCGACCACTTCATCCGCTTCGATCTCACTGGATGGTCTGTTGAACGAACCGGCCTGGCGAGATGCGCCAGTAATGAAACTCACACAGCAGGCGCCGAAACCGGGTCAGCCGACACCCTATGAAACGCAAGTCCAGGTCATCGTCACCAACGACCGGCTCTATCTTGGTTTCACGTGTAAAGATCCGGACCCTCGCCGTATTGCCATCCACACCATGCGGCGCGACGGCGACCTGATGGGAGATGACACGGTCAGCATCGTGCTGGACACCTACGGAGACCGGCGCACGGGGTACTTCTTCCAGATCAACGCAGCCGGGACCCGTGTCGACGGTCTAATTTCTAGCGTCGATAGTGTCTCGCTCGACTGGGACGGTATTTGGGATGCGCGAACGGCAAGGACGCCAGAGGGTTGGACGGCGGAAATCGCGATCCCAGCTCGCACGCTGAGCTTCACTCCGGGCCTGAACGATTGGGGACTGAACCTGGAGCGATTTGTTCCACGTGAACGGCTCTGGCTGCGCTGGTCATCCCCAACGTTAGATTCATTCTTGTACGATCTCAGCCGTGCCGGGCGACTAACTGGAGTTGGAGAACTAAAACAGGGCAAAGGCATAGAGATCACTCCGTACGCGACCGGAAAAACCAAGCAATTCTATGGTTCGGGATCCCGAGCATGGCAGGGAGCTGTCGGCGGCGAAGTCACCTGGAAGATTACTCCGCAGCTGGTGACAGTGTTCACGGCCAACACAGACTTTGCAGAAACCGAAGTTGATACGCGGCAGATCAATCTCACGCGTTTTCCACTGTTCTTCCCTGAGAAACGCGCTTTCTTTCTCGAAGGAGCGAATCAGTACGATTTCGGCTTGGGTCTTGCACGTCAGGACTCGCCACAGTTCATCCCATTCTTCAGCCGAAACGTTGGGCTGCTGGACGGTGCCCAGATTCCCATCGATGCCGTTTATCTGTGCAACAACTAAATGTCGGCATGGTCAGCGGGAGGGGGCGTGGGTTCCCAGGAACGGCACCCAGCGGCCTGATCCAATCTGTCATGTGTCAATCGCCGCAGCAAAGCGGTACCCTGTCAAATCTGTGTTATTTCAATGGAAAGCAAGACGAGAAACTATGCAAAACGGAAACCTCTTGACTCTGGACATAACTCCAGGGTTTATCCTTGTGTATATGGCGGAGGCAGTTCAGATCGGTAAGGCCGCGAAGCAGGCTGGCGTTAGCGTAGACGCGATCCGCTTCTATCAAAAACTCGGACTCACTAAAAGTGAGAGGCGCAGTACGGGCGGGTATCGCTTGTTCGACGAAGAGCAGATTCGTGACCTCAAGTTTCTGCGGCATGCCCAAGAGTTGGGGTTCTCTCTGACCGAAGTTAAAGAACTGCTTGCGTTGCGGCAAAAGGATCACGCTTGTCCCGAAGTGCAAGCCATGCTCCAGGACAAGCTGGCGGATGTACGGGAGAAAATCAAAAGTCTTGCCCGGCTCCAAGAGGAGCTTCGAGGGGCGCTCCGTAATTGCAATCGTGAGCTACGCCTGAAACCGGAAACTAAGCATGAGAACTGTTGTCCCCTGCTCAAGAAACTTGACGGAATGTGCGGTTCTAACGGCAACAAATATGTCTCAAGCGGAAGAAAATCCCCCAACAAATAAATCCGGTTCAAAGAGCACTGTGGTTGCCAGTGTGGCCGCGCTCGCCAGCGTGATTGCGGCGTCAAGCTGCTGCCTGCCGCTGCTGCCGTTTCTGTTCGCTGCCGGAGCAGCGGGCACATCGGCATTTATCACACCGTTGCGACCGTACCTGCTAGTTCTGTCGGTGCTGCTGATTGTCTTTGGTTTTTACCGGTCCTGGCAGGCGGAGCAATGCAATTGTAAGCCAAGCCGGATAAGCACGTTTCTTTTATGGTTCTCGGCAATTGTCGTGTTTGTATTCATCTTCTTCCCACAAGTGATCGCAAACTTAGTGGCCGATCTCCTGGCAGGCAAATCATGAATCGAAAGCGAATTCTTCTTGTTGTAGTCCTTCTGGTGGTGTTTGGGGCGGCATATTACTTTTACGGCGGACACTCGACGCCGAAGGGACAGGCGCCCCTGGTCAGTTTTTCTTCGGACGATCTTACGCCTCTGAAGACCGCGTTTAATGCTTCAGCATCTTCCACCCGAGTTGTTGTAATGCTGTCGCCCACCTGAGCTTATTGTTTGCAGGGGGCCTCTGCAACCGAAAAATTGCTGCGAGAGAACAATGACGCGAAGGTTCGTGTTTTTGTGGTGTGGGAGCCCGTATTGGCCACTGATTTCGCGGCACCTTCGACCTCTGCGCTTACGCGTATTTCCGATGTACGAGCTTCGCAGTATTGGGATCGAAAACGGGGTTTGTCGCACTTATTGGGAGAACGCAACCGTTCGACAGTGGTATGGGACTCCATCGCGGTGTATGCGCCTGGAACATTTTGGCAAGACACTCCGCCCAAGCCTGTCTATTCTAACGGCCCGGTCCGCGATGTGATTGATGGAGCAAAAGACGCTATTCAGCGCTTACTCACAAGCGGTACAACCCCAGCGGGAGGTGGACAATGATGAAGAACATACTCGTTTATTCCCAGCATGGGTGAATGTTCTGCGACCAAGCGAAAGAGTATCTTTCGCAAAAAGGCATCAGTTTTCAAGAGAAGAACATAGCGCAAGATCCTAGCGCGTTGACCGATCTCAAGAGACTCGGTTACATGACCACTCCGGTGATTGTCATTGATGGTTCGGTGATCGTGGGATTCGACGTCGAGAAGATTGATCAGGCGCTTCAGAGTTAGCATAGGGCCGCGCAGTCCCTTCGGAACGCTTATCGGACAGGTTGTCGGAGGTGAAAATAGGTGTGACCCCAATCGAATCCGGGTAGCAATCAACCCCTTCTTCTTGAGCCGCACGCCTGGAGCTCGTCGTCGACGAACTCAACTCCCGCGTTCTCAAGAATGCTCGCGACCTTGCCGAACGTCTCCGTCCTCGGCATCGTTGTCCTGATACAGTGGAATCCAGTGATCCAGACCAAGAACTAGAACGTCCATACCGCTCCTTTGCAGGCGCCAAACATTTCTAGGATAACGGCCTTGAACCGAGTGAACACAACGAACGCCGAGAAATACCGCTGTGTGCCCCAAATCCTAACAGCACCACGCTATGGGCGCGCAAGGCAGCGAATATTGCAATAGCAGCTTCAGGCACACCTACAGCATCGTGATGAGTTGAAACGATACAATCTGCTTCTGGTATGGGGAGGTGCTTCTGTCCGACGCCCTGGACTACGTGTTCAACAGTTTCAATTCTAGCCCTAGCCGCGCCACTGCTGAGCATTGGGCTTTGCAAGCGCCTGAAGCAGATATCCAACAGGAAACAAGGTGAGACCACTGACAGCACTCCAGAAATCGAGATAATGACCAATGCTGTGTTCCGCCCCCCAATGCATCCACGAAAATAGGTGCAGTGCTTCGGAGACATGAGTCAGAACGACCAACATCAAGCACGCCGTGCCCATTAGCTGGAGAAAAGAGCACCCAGACTTTCCTCTAGAGAACAGGACTGCCGAACCACAAAACAGCATGCCCGCAGGCAATAATGCGATCAGGGCTTTGAGTAATGTGACATTCATGGGATGCCCCTCATAAGCGAATCGAATAGGTTTGTCAAAATCATAATCCGTCGAATAATCCTCGACTTTGGAATCCATTCCAGGGTTCATACTCCTCATGGTGCAACGAAGTACTTCTACCCGGCTTCATGCCGGCACACTGGCAAAGGCCACCGGAGTGCTTTCGGCCTCCAACGGATCCCTGAGCAGGGGAAAGTCGTGTTTGTCCCGATCGCAACGTTCATGTGAGCGCCAGCCTCGTCAGAATAGCGAATTGATCTCCTGCTCAATTAGGGAGATGTCCACGTCACCCATATGCTTGGCGTGGATCCGGCCCTCGCGGTTAATGACAAAGTTGACGGGTAACCCGAGAATCCCGCCGTAACGCTCCGCAACATTTGCATCCCCAACGGCGACGGGGTAATTCATTTTGAATTGTTGGTAGAAGCTGCGGACAGGTTTCGGGTCGTCATCCAGGGAAATGCCGATTATTTGTAAACCTCGGTCTCGATATTTGTTCTGCAAATCCACAAATCGAGGAATTTCGGCTCGGCAGGGCTCGCACCAAGTTGCCCAGAAGTTGAGGATAACTACCTTGCCTCGGTAACTGGAGAGTTCGAGCTTTTTACCGGCTAAATCAGTGAACGAGAGTTCTGGTGCTACTGAATGAATTGCCGCGGTGCCACCTCGGGTAAGCTCGGCTGGTCTACTCCGATGCCGCGTTGCGAGATACGCGCCGATCACCAGAATGGCGAGTGCCGCAAAGACTTTCCTTTTCACTGGCTGATCCCGCTGAAAGCAATTACCCGCACTATTCTCCCTTTGCTATGGGATAACCTTTGTCAACCCAATCCTTACCAAAATTGTCCGCAATGTAGAGAACCCTCACGTTGCTGAAACCCATATCGTGGAGTTTTTTGTACGCGGGATTGACGTTTGGACATTTGCTCCAGGGACAGCAGCCACAGTAAAGCACGATGGGTTGGGAGTGCGGCAAAGCAGCGACCCGCTTGCGAAGCTGCTGAATCCCTTCCGCGCCAGAAGCACTGCCGATGTATTCCGCGTGGGGAATGTGCGCCTGCTGATAGAGAACATGAAACCCAACCTGCAAAATGAGCGGCTTCTCACCCTTGGAAGACTGCACAGTCTTGGCCAGTTCCTCCGGTTGAATCAATTGCGGCGCGGAACTATCCGATTGGACGGCTGCGACCTGAGATTTTACGGACTTTGTGGTTGCAGCCTGAGTGAAAGGCTGCGCCGTTGCGCGGACGGACAACCATACTAACGTGCACAAAGCAATCATGGTAATAATGCTTTGGCGATAGAAAGTGCTCTTCATGCTCAATCCCTTTCGACCTCCCGCACGTTCATTCTTGAAAGACTCTTGCGTCGGCAATTTACAGCCGGGCCGCTGAACCCGGAACGCTGGCAGGCTCCGTCATCTTTTGCCTCACAATCGTCTCGCGCATCCTGAATGCGACGTGCAGACCCGAGAGAAGCGTCAGGGCAGCAACGACTTGGATTGCTGCCCGCATTCCCAGCAGATCGGCGACGATGCCCGAAATGAGAGCGCCGATAGCGTAGCCCAAGTCGCGCCAGAAGCGGTAGACGCCCATGGTAGTCGCCCGCCATTCAGGATAGGCAACGTCGCTAATCGCCGCCAGCAGCGTGGGGTAGACCATCGCCGTACCAACCCCCTGTATCAGAGCCGCTACGATCCAAGCTGGGTATTTCGGAACTGCGACCGTAAGCCAGATCGCGCCGGCTTGCACGATCATGCCGCCCGCGATCAGCCACTTCCGTCCCCAGCGGTCGCTCAGCGGCCCGGTCAAGACTTGCAGAGCGCCCCAGGCCGCGGGATACACAGCTTTGATAGTTCCGATTGCAGCTACTCCCAAACCGAGGCCAGAGAAAAACAGTGGATAAATGCCCCACGACATTCCATCGTTGAGGTTGTTCACCAATCCGGCCTGGCTACACGAAAACAGATTCCGGTCTTTCCAAGATGCCTGGGCAAATATCTCGCGCATGGAAGGGTGCGAAGTTGACGTGCCGTTCTCGCCAACCGAGACCGCCGCAACAGATGCGTGGTGCAGCTTTGCTTCCAGCTTGGCGTATTGCCGCGTTTCCTTCGCGAACAGCAACGACAGCAGTAAGCCTGCAAAGGCGATGCCGATACCGAGATAGAACGGTTGCGGGCGAAGAGCGTAAACCGACGCGATATAACCGGTAATCCAGGCAGTAAATCCAACTGCAAGGTAGCCGGCGAACTCGTTCAGTCCTAACGCCAACCCACGCCGCTTCGGGCCAACCAAATCAACTTTCATAATCACCGTCATCGACCAGCACAATGCCTGGTTGACACCAAGGAGCACGTTCGCCAGATCGAACCAGAACCAACGATTGGCAAAAATGATGATGAACGGGACAGGAAGACCAACCAGCCACCCAGCTACCAACAGCTTCTTGCGGCCCATGGTTTCCGAGGCCCGAGCGGCAAACAGATTGCAGATAGCTTTCGTAATGCCGAAGCTGACAATGAAGGAGACAATGGCGGTTTTGGAGACGAGCCCGAACTCTTTCTCGCCGATTAGCGGAACGACCGTTCTTTCCAATCCAACCATCATCCCCACAAAAACGTTGATGAGGACAAGGATGGAGAACTGTCCCAGGTTTTCGCGGAGGCCTAAGCGGATCCTCCCGTTTCCGTCAACCATGACTCTGTTCCTGCCAAGACGTGAAGCATTTCGGCGAACCGGGAACTCTTAGGGCGCTCATCATCTTTCCTGCAATCCCAGATTGATGGCTCGAAGCGTGGCCGCGTCAGGTGGTGGCGTCGGGACGTTCTCCAGCATGTAACACACAAACTCATCTTTGTCGTCGATCTGAAAGGACTTGTTGAACCTGCGCTCGAAGCCAATCGTGGACGTCGGCTTACCGCTCAAGGACCGCCCACAAACCGAGCCCGAATAGGCCCCTGGCAGAACTTCCAGATAGTCAGGCAGTAATTTCAACTTCTTGACTGTATCAAACAGCGCCCGGGCTCCCTGTTCCGCACTTGAGGCCAGCTCGGTTCTTCCCAAATCCCCAACCATCAGAGTGTGACCGCTGAGCAAGAACCAAGGCTCCGGCCCGCGGGTCTTGTCGGTGACCAGAAGAGAAATGTGTTCGGGAGTATGGCCCGGCGTGTGCAATACGCGGACCTGTACGTTCCCAAGATCCAGATTGTCCCCATCTCCCACGGGAAGGAATTCGTACCCGGCCCCGGAACTGGTGTGAAGCACGTATCTGGCTCCTGTCATCTCCGCAAGTCTGCGACCGCCGGAAATATGGTCGGCGTGAACGTGGGTATCCACGACGTAGCGGATTTTCATTCCGGATTCCTCGGCGGTGCGCAAATAGAGCTCAGGCTCATCGATTGGGTCGCACACGGCGGCCAAGGCTTTGCTCCCTCAACCGAAAACATAGGAGGCAGCTACGACTGGGTCGTGGTGGAGCAGTTGACGCAGGATCATCGGGCCCTCCTCTGTAAAACCTTGATTGAGGCCTGTTCAAGACCAGTTGCCACGGGAAGTCCGTGGGCGCGCCAATCCTGGACGCTGGCTTCCAGACGATGTGCCCGCAACCCGCGGGCGCGAAGGAGTCGTACGGCGTCGATCGCCAGTGCGCAATAAGGGCCACGGCAGTAAGCGACAATCTCTTTGTTGCGAGGCAGTTCGGACAGGCGCCGCTTGAGTTCCTGCAACGGCAGGGCCAAGGCTCCGGGAATATGCGCGGTCTTGTATTCCTCGATGGGACGCACATCAATTGCAACAACTTCACCTTTCTTGACTCGATCAATCAGCGTTTCCGCGTCAACCGGGTCGAGGTCCGCGTCATCTTCGAAGAACCGGCGCCGAAGCTGTTCGATCTCAGCCAGACGATCTTCCGCCAAGACACGAAATGCCCGGACAAAGTCGCTGACCAGCGCGTCCGCCACCGAATACACCACAAACCGGCCCTGCTTCTTCGCCTGCACCACCCGCGCCGCCTCCAGCACCTGAAGGTGCTGAGAGGTGTTGGCGACGGTCATCGCGGTTTCACGGGCGAGGATCTCTACTGTCCTGTCCGTTTGGCAAAGCAGGTCCAGCAACTCCAGCCGTTTCGGACTCGACAGCGCCTTGCCGATACGGGCCAGTTCGCCGTAGACCGAGTCCTTGAAATCGCGTTTGCTCGTCGCATTTGGCATATTCAATTACTCGCTTGAATGTTTGATAGTATGTATTTTGACCTACTGCTGTCAAGTTGTGCAGCCAACGGGAGAAGACCCTCGGCGAACTCATCGGACCTGGCACCAACCGAGTACAGTTGCATCGTGAGACCTCGACAGTAGCGCAGATCCGGGAAGGTACTCTTATGTTTAACCCATTAGCAGATCGCCGCATCTACTTGGATTTCAATGCGAGCACGCCCATTGCGTCCGAGGTGGCGGGCGCCATGCGGAATGTCCTAGCTGAACCGTTCGGCAATCCTTCCAGTCAACATTGGGCTGGAGAGCCAGCAGGACATGCCGTCGGAACGGCACGCTCGCAGGTCGCCGCACTGCTTGCGTGTAAGCCGAACGAGATTGTGTTCACCAGCGGAGGAAGCGAATCCAACAATCACGCGTTAAAGGGCGTGTTCTTCGCCAAGGGGAAATCCAAAGCGCACTTCATCACGACGCAGGTGGAACATCCAGCTATCATCAATCCGTGCCGGTTCCTTGAGCGGCTTGGCACCACAACAACATACTTGCCAGTGGACGGATTCGGTCGCGTCGATCCTGACGACGTGCGGCGTGCGATTACCCCGCAGACCATTCTGATTTCCGTGATGCACGCTAACAACGAGGTCGGCACAATTCAACCAATTCCTGACATTGCCCGTATTGCCCATGAGCACGACATCCTCTTTCACACGGACGCAGCCCAGTCGGTTGGCAAGATCGTAACTCACGTGGGCGAGCTGGGCGTCGACCTTCTATCGGTCGCAGGTCACAAGCTTTACGGACCCAAGGGAATCGGGGCCATCTTCGTGCGCCAGCATGTCCGATTGGAACCGCTGATTCACGGCGCAGGCCACGAACTGGGCCGCCGCGCGGGAACTGAAAATATTCTGCTCGATGTCGGCTTGGGCGCCGCCTGCGCGACAGCTCACTCGTGGCTAGGCATGGAGTTCGTGCGGCAACTACGCGATCTCTTCTGGAATATGCTGCAAGAAACCTTCGGCCCCCGCGTTGCCCTCAATGGACATCCCACAGAACGGTTGCCTAACACCCTGAACGTTAGCTTTATCGGCAGAGCCGGATCGGAGATCCTGGGTCGTATCGAAAACGTTGCCGCGTCCACTGGTTCCGCTTGCCATTCCGGTTCAGTAGAATTATCACCCGTATTAAAAGCAATGAAGATTCCACCCCAAATCGGCATGGGGGCGATCCGCTTCAGCCTGGGGCGAATGACGACACGCGAGGAAATAGAATGTACCGTCGCCCTGCTTACAAAAGCGGTATCCCCGTCCCATGGCTGAGCCTCTAGAGGATCGCAGTTGGGCGGAATGCTTCGGCCGCCTACCGACTGCGTTT